>WNGH01014832.1_pt1 | contig 12039 bp, 5 predicted proteins | sample 5400631 | NCBI WGS metagenome assembly WNGH01 (sample SAMN13153373, study PRJNA577476) | soil metagenome | isolation source: 115 cm soil or saprolite under Garry oak tree replicate 1 | place: USA:California | collected 2016-06-15 | reverse complement strand
CGCGGCAGCCATAAAAAATACCGCGATTAAAGGAACTAACCAGGCCGTTGTCGTTTATCCAGCTCGACATGATGAACGTATGTACCGGACGCGCGTCAAGGAAATTCAGGACCTCTTCCCGGTGCCGATTGTTGAGTGGGTGAATCGGCTCGTGGCCGATCGGCCTCAACGGCGCGGTGGGGTTTTGAGAGACCTGAAGCATTTTTTGAGTCCTTTCTTGTGGATGTGTGGTCAGGAAACAATTTGACTCAAGATTTAGTAGCTCAGGCAGTCAATGCCGGTATCAACCACCACCGGCAAAACTGTAGTGGGATCGCCGTCAATCGTGGCAGCTTGCGCCTGGAGATAAAGGTCGCTCACGATCGTGCCGTCGCTGGCGATAGTACCGTCGGTGGCTATTACACCGTCGGTGACGATGGTGCCGTCGGTGACAATGGTGCCGTCGCTGACAATGGTGGCCAATCTGAGGAGCAGCACGCCATCACTCATGGTGATACCACTGCTGAGGAGGATCTTATCGCTGACGATGGTGCCGTCGGTGGCAATCACTCCGTCAGTGACAATCGTGCCGTCGGTCATAATCACACCATCAGTTACGATCGTGCCATCTGTGACAGTCACGCCGTCGCTGACAATGGCGCCGTCGCTGACAATGGCGCCGTCGGTGACGATGGTGCCGTCGCTGACGATGGTACCCAGCGCATAGACAGGCTGATACTTGGTAATAAGGCTTGTGCCCTTCGCCCAATGCTGGCCCAGCAGGATACCTTGTGACCAGGTGAACGTGGATCCCGCAAGCGTGGTCTGCGGAACCGGCAGAACAACTGTGTTCAGCAAAGCGGCCCCAACAGGCTTGGTGGTGCCGAAATTCGTGCGCACCAATCGAGCCAGCCGCACGGCGCCTTCAATATTGACCTCGCCTGCGCCCTGTTCGAGCATGTTGAAGCCGGCCAGCGGCTGCGCCGTGTACTCGAGAATGACCTTCACCATATTCGGTGTCAGCGTGGGATTCGCTTGCAGCAACAACGCTGCCGCACCAGCGACTACCGGAGACGCCATTGAGGTGCCATTTAGGACCATCTGGTCGCGCGTAGCAACCGGACTGACGTTGGCCGCCAGTTGCGGGTTCTGTGTTACCAGGAGATTATTAATGGCCTTTGCCTCGATAATTTTGTTACCGGGGGCAACGAGATCCGGCTTCATCAAGTGGTCGTAATGCTGGACGCCCGCGGCATCGGTCCAGGAGCTGCGTGTGGGACCGCGCGAGCTGTAGGTAGCCACGCCATCGTCATTGCGCGCATCGGTGCCAAAAGTGTTCGCGGCGCCGACCGTAATCGCTGACGGTTCATTGCCGGGACAGTGAATCTGTCCATAAACTTTCTGGCCGGCGGCGTTCTTGCCATTGTTGCCGGCGGCGACCACGACAACCACGCCTGAATTAACTAGGCGTCGCACGGCGAGGCAAATCGGATCATTCTTATAAGAATCAATTGCGGCTGTACCCAGGCTCATGTTGACGACGCGAATGTTGTAAGTCGCCTTGTTAGCAGCGACCCAGTCCAGAGCCGCGAGCGTGCTTGATACTGTGCCCGTGCCTTGCGAGTTCAGCACGCGCAGGTTGAGGAGATTTGCGTTGGGTGCGATTCCCAAATACCCGGCGTTCGATACGCGACCGGAACCGGCGACAATGGCGGCGACGTGGGTGCCGTGGCCGTAAGGATCATCGGTCCGATTTTCGCCGGTGAAGTCCTGGCTATAGACGACCCGCACCTGATTGCTCTTGTCCAGAAAATCTGTATGACTGGTATAAACACCCGAGTCGAGCACGGCGATTCCTATGCCTGTCCCATCCACCCCGGTGACGTTGATGCCGGTCGTCGTACGCACCGCATCCGCTCCCGTCGTTGCCGAAAGATGGCCCATGGATTGGGTCGGCCTGTCAAAAGATACGTAGGACACTTCGTCGAAAGCTGCCAAGGTATCAACAATGCTTGCCGGCAGCTCTACTGCATGCGCGCCGAGCGTCTGGAACGTCTTCCTGACGTGAACGCCATTGCTATTCAGCAGTGAGTTCAAGCTACTGCTCATGGGCGCGCGTAGCTGAACGATAACTTTGACCGTGTCCGTATTGCTTAGGCTGTGTGCTTTGTTCAGCAGGTCCGAAGAGGCTTTCGCCGGGTTGCCGAGCGATTGCGCCTTGGCACGTTCGCCTACCATGATGCCGCCGCTCAAAGAGAGGAGCAATGATAAGCAGGTTAGCCACGCCACCATGTGGAAACGTTTGATCTTAGCGCGCCTAAAGGCATCTAAGGCCATGATGCCGGATAACGAAACGGCAAGCTGAGCGCGGTGAATTAATCGGGGCGTTGGGGTTGAATTTGTTGTTTCCATTTTCCTTTTCTCACTGAAGCTCTAGTTGAATAAACTTTCTTTGTTAGACCGCTTCGCAGCCGAGGCGGCTTCAATCGGGGATGAAAGTTCAAAAGAACCTGCCTGACAGACATCAGGCGATGGGCTGGTAAGCGACTAGTGTGCCGAAAGCTTCGAGATGAATGGAAACTGTAAGAACCCGATAAATACTAGGCGAAATGCGAAACGATGCTATCTGGCGCAATCGGTCAGAATGGCGAGACTGTCAGAGTGACAGGAATCAATTGTCGCTTTGATAGCTCAGGAGCCGACGAGTTGTCAGGCTTCGGTGGCGAGGTCGGCCGACTGGGTGTGCGTTTCGTATTCACGCAGTTTTCGATAGAGAGTTCGTGATGAAATTCCGAGGATCGCCGCGGCGCGTTCGCGATTTCCGTCGCTCTCTTTGAGGATGCGAAGGATGTGCTCTCGTTCAAGTTGTTCGAGCGTAACGGGAGCGGATTGCGGCGCTGTCGCGGTGGCCTGCCCGGAGCGACTTCCGACGACTTCGCTTTTCTCGGCGCCTGACAGGATTTGACTGGCTTCGATCATATCGCCATGAGAAAGCGCGGCCGCGCGTTCCAGACAATTGCGCAATTCACGCACATTGCCTGGCCAGGAGTGGCCTTGTAGAAGCTGCCGAGCTTCGCCGGCTAGATCGAGATTAGGCCGATTGAAGCGTTGTCGATAAATTCCCAAAAAATATTCGATCAGTTTGGGAATATCTTCAGGACGTTCACGTAATGGCGGCACCTGCAAGGACAAAACGTTTAATCGATAATAAAGGTCGGCGCGAAATCGCTGTTGGCCAATCTCTTCAGGAAGACTTCGATTGGTCGCGGCGATCACGCGCACGTCGGCATTCTGATCGCGGGTCGAGCCTACGCGCCGAAAACGTCCCAGTTCTAGAAAGTGCAGGAGCTTGACCTGCATCACCAACGGCATGTCGCCAATCTCATCGAGGAAAAGCGTCGAACCATCAGCGGCTTCAAGCAACCCGCGCCGCAGAGAGCTGGCGCCTGTGAAAGCGCCGCGCTCGTGGCCAAAAAATTCCGATTCAAAAAGCGTCTCGGGAAGCGCGCCACAGTTGACCGTGAGCATCGGCATGCTCTGCCGCGCGCTCTTCGAGTGAATGAAGCGTGCCAGCACGTCTTTGCCGGTGCCGGACTCGCCGGTAAGCAAAATCGTCGAATCAGTTCGCGCCGCGGTTTCAGCGTGGGCAACGACCGCGGCCATCCCGGAATTCTCATGAATGATCGGAAGTACTTCGTCGCCACTACTCGTGGGCCTTGCCACCGAACGCAGCGAAGCATTCTGCTTTATCAACCGCCGCTTTTCATCGGCCTTGCGAATTACTGCTTCCGTTTCGTCAAGGGTGGCCGGCTTGGTGAGGTAATCGTAAGCGCCATGACGCATCGCCTCGAGGCCCGTCTGAAGCGATGTGTCCGCGGTAAGCATGACGACTTCGGGCGGGTCCTCTAACTTTCGAATTTCGCGGAGCGCATCGAGACCCGAAAGGCCGGCCATCATAATGTCCAACAGCACCACATCAAAATCTGACTCACCCAAAATCTTTAACGCTTCGTTGCCGCTGGCGGCCGGCGCCGCATCAAACTCCGCGCGAGAAAGCTGCTCGGTCAGCAGTTTGCGCAAAAGGCTGTCATCGTCAACGACCAGTACGCGAATTTTTCTGTTCATGATCTCTGTCTTTTTCCCCGCTCCCGCTGGGAGAGGGCTAGGGTGAGGGTTTAAGGCAAAGCAAAGTGTTCAACTTTACTCTCGCCCGCCACGGGGCGCCCGGATGAAATGAGAAAGAGAGTAATCTCTTAAACACTCTCGGCTAGGCCCTCACCCCAGCCCTCTCCCAAAGGGAGAGGGGGTTAGTTATCAAATTGTTGGCATACTACTAAAGTCTATGCTACTCCTCGGGCGCGCGACGTGGAATCCAGAGACGAAAGCGGCTGCCTTCACGTTCTTTCGACTGGACGGTAATGGCTCCCCCCAGAGACTCAGCGAGTGTTGAGCAGATCGCCAGACCAAGACCATAACCCTTTCCGGGCCCTTTCAGGCTGAAAAACGGATCGAAGATCCGCGTCAACGAATCAACCGAAATACCAGATCCGGTGTCGGCCACTTCAAGCATCAGGCGGTCCCCGTCGCGCTTAGTTGAAACATTTATCTTGCCTTCGTCCCCTTGCAGCGCATCAATGGCATTGCTCAAGAAGTTGTCGAGTATCTGTCGCAACATCGCTTCATCACTCGCAACTTCGCCAATGTTTTGGTCCAGGTCAATTTCGAATTCGATCGCGGGACCTGCCCGTTGCAATGCGACTTTGGCGCACTGTTTAGCGATTAAGTTGATGTTACAGCGCGCTCGCTGAGCCTGGCGCTGCCGGGTAAGATCCAACAGACCGCGGGTGATCTCTTTGCAGCGAAGCGATTGGCGCACGATCTCTTCGAGGTAGTAGTTCCATTGATGACTCTGTGCCAGCGCCTGAGTTTCGCTGTTCTGGCGCAGATCGCGCATGGTGGCTTCGGCGCAGGTCGTGATCGCCGCCAGCGGGTTATTGATTTCGTGAGCGACGCCCGCCGCCAGTTGACCGACACTGGCTAACCTCCGTGAGCGTCCCAATTGTTCCTGCATTTCGGAAATCCGAGTGACATCGTTCAAAGTCACCACGCGGATAGACTTCCGATCGGGTTGCTCAATCGGAAAAATTGAAACCATGATCCTTCGTCCACTCTCAGATCTGACCTCAAATGTGGAAGACGTCTTGCGATCCTCGGCCAGGAAATAGCCGGCAGCCTGTTTGCCAAATAAGCGCGCGAAAGCATCGCTGAACGAAAGTCCAATAACCTCGGGCGGGTGCAGCTCCAACATTTCCGCCGCACGCGCGTTACAACGCACGATGCGCTTGCGGTCGTCGTAAACCATGATGCCTTCGCCGATAGCGTCGAATGTTTCCTCCCAAATCTTCTGGCCGCGCCAAGCGCGTTCTTCGCTTTCATGTAGCGCAGCTTCGGTGCGTTTACGCTCGGTGATATCCCTCGCGATGCCTTGTGTTCCGACTGGCTGGCCGTTCTTCACGATCAAACGGCTGCTGATTTCGAGCGTCAGCACTCGTCCGTCCTTTGACTCAAGCTGCACTTCGTAATCGGTTCTCCCCTGGCCGGAAAGCTTTCGCTCCAACATTTCGCGAGCTGATTGCATCGAGGCGGGAAGGAGCAACTCGCGCATGTTAATCTTCATCAACTGTTCACGCGAATAACCGGTGAGTGTCTCCCCTGCTTTGTTGATTGAGGTCAGGTTGCCGTCAAGGTCGAGCGTGTAAACGGTGTCGTTGGCGTTTTCGAAGAGTTCTCTATAGCGCTCTTCGCTTTCGCGCAGCGCATTCACGGCGCGCCTGCGCTCGGTGATATCGCGCAGGATCACTGTGAACAGCCTGTGGCCGTCAACCTCCGAGTGCGAGATCGACGCTTCGATGGGGAACTCTTCGCCATTGGCACGGACGCCGCTCAAAGCGCTCAGCGCGCCCATGCGACGGGCCGTAACTCCCATTTGACCAAACTTCTCGATGTGACTGCGATGTTGTTCGCGAAAGCGCGTGGGAATGAATCTGTCAAGCGCACTGCCGAGCGCCTCCGCAGCGGCACAGCCAAACATGCGCTCAGCGGCTGGGTTGAAAAGCACGACGCGCTGCTCCGTATCTACCGAGATCATCGCATCCATGGCCGAGGCTATAAGGCCGGCTATGCGCGCCTGACTCTTGCTTGTCGTCTCGAGGAGCCGCGCATTATCGAGTGTCAGCGCCGCCAATTCTGCCAAATCTTGCAGCAGCTTTTTTTCTTCGGTAGTGAACTGGTGAGGACCGCGGTAACCCGCGACCAGCCCACCCAGCGTTTGGTCTCCGGCCTTTAGAGGCGCCACTGCCAGATCACGAATCCCCTCAGCCGCGTGCACAGGAAATCCATGAACCGGCAGCTCGTTCTCCACTCCGATGCCCTGGAGAACGAGAACTGAATCGGCGTTCACGGCGCGTTGCGCAAGCTCGTTAGTGATCGGGTGGACCAGTGGCTGAGTGTCATCGATAGCGTGGGCGCGAAACCCGCTAACGGCTCTCCAGGTGATGGTCTTGTCGACCAGCGAAAAACTGACCACGCTGGCCACGTCGGCGTGCGTGATTCGGCGGACCAATTCGACGATGGTGCGTAGCGTGGTGGCGCTTTCCGTTTGCGAGGTTTGGGCGTCGTTTACTTCAATAGATAGGGCCATCAGCTCGGATTCACCGGGTGCAGCTTAAATCCGCAAAGTCGTCGGGGGCTCGGAAATCTTCTACGCGGAAATCAAGCTACGGTCAAGTGCTGAAACTGCTATGGAGTGCGACGGCAGAGCGCAGCGGCCACGGCCCTTTGGATTAATATTGATTCTGCCGGCCCAAAGAATCCAAAGCGCCGTCGCCGCTGCGCTCTGCCGGCGCACTCCAAAAACTGCTTGATGCCCGGCCTCTGTGCTAACTTCAAGATGACGATGTCGCAAATAAGGATCTCAACTCGCGGTGCGAAGCGGATTCGCAAGGGTCACCTCTGGGTATATCGCAGCGATGTGCGGGACGTGACGGACGCGAAGGCGGGTGACATCGTAGCGGTAATAGACGATACCGGAAATTTTGTTGGGCAAGCGCTTTACAGCGAGCTTTCGGAGATCGCCCTGCGTTTTCTCACGACGCGGGAGGAGACGATCGATCGCGAATGGTGGCGCGAGCGTCTGCGTAATTGCGCGGAGCGGCGGCGGCCCATCGCGCGCGAAACTAACGCCTACCGATTGGTTTATTCAGAAGGTGATCTGATACCGTCGCTAATCTATCTCAGGGTACGGAACGGTTGCGGAGTACTCTGGTTGATTTGCTGGGCGAAGAATTTAACCCGCGGGCAATCGTCGAGCGCAACGATGCGCGCGTGCGTGAATTTGAAGGACTGGAATTGCGCACCGGCGTGCTTTATGAGCGCGTTAGAGAACCGGGAGCGGTAGCGACCGGATCCGACTATGCAGCGTCAAAAAGTGAAGATCCGGTCGCTACCGCTCGCGGTTCTGTAACGTGTGATCGTATCGAGATCAATCAACATGGCATTCGCTTTCTTGTCTCCCCACTAAGCGCGCAAAAGACCGGCGCCTTTCTCGACCAACGAGAAAACTATCTCGCCGCGCGACACGTCGCTCACGGCCGCGCGCTTGATGGTTTTACCTTCAATGGCGGCTTCGCGCTTCACATGGCGCCAGCATGCGAAAGCGTGCTTGGAATAGACATCTCGGCTGACGCCATCGCCGCCGCGCAACGCAACGCCGATCTCAACGCCGCCCGAAACGTTGAGTTTCGCGCCGCCAATGTATTCGATGCCTTGCGCGAAATGGAATCGGCCGGTGATAAGTTTGACACGATCATTCTCGATCCAGCACCTGTTCTTATCACCTGAGCGAGGAAACGTTCCTCGACATCATCGCCGAAGCTGCGCTTGATGCTCATCGTCGTATGCAAATCATCGAGAGGCGGGGACAATCAAGCGATCATCCAGTGCTGCTGGGCATGCCCGAGACGCATTACTTGAAGTGCGTGATTGCCCGGGTGGTTCTGTAGGTCTTCTACAAATGTGAAACCCAGGTTTCGTAGCGCTGCTTAGAGATGACCAGCCACACATGAACGGCATGCGAATCTAGGGTTGCTTTCGCGGTTCGAAATCGCTGGATTTCGCTGAGCAAGTCTTTTCGCACGCCTCGCAGCGCGATCTCGATTTCATTTCTTAATTGTGACTCTGATTTCTTATCGAGACCAGGAAACTCGCTCGAGACTTCCTGTACTACGGATGGCTCGGTCTCAACCTTCAGAGCGGCAACATCATTACTCAGCAGGTCCAACGTCTTTAGTGGATCGGCGTTTTCGTCCTGCAAGGCGGCCGCAAGCAGTGCCACCACGCGGCCTAACTGAATCTTTCGGCCTTTCACGAAACTGTGAAAAGCGATTGCGGGTTCGATGTCACCTTCGAACGAGCCGTCGTCGAAAACTGCGGTCGAGACTTCGATATTCAGATTTGGCAGCGCGGTGGGTTGGTAACCTGTGCCGGTCGAAGCAGCTCGAGTGGGCGCGGGTTCGATGAACTCGGAAACTCCGCCCGCGAGGATCAACGGTTCGCCATCATGTCCCTGCGGCATGCTGCTCAGTTCAGTTCGCGGGCCTTGCAGCACACGAATGGAAAGTGCGCTGACATTCTTGCTGGATAGATTTCGGAGCGCGAAGCGATAAGAAGGAAGGGTCGAAAGGTTCGGTTGGATCGTCACCAACTCAATTGATTTTGCCTTGCTGGTAACCTTTGGAACCTCGTTGACGGCGAGGCCTACTCTGACTAACGCGAGATCGAAAGGCTCAACGCCAAACTGAGTCAACTCCTGAATGGTCGTCTTTTCGCCTTCGCGGAGCGAACGAACCGCAACTGTCTTTTCCAGTTCGTCGAATTTCTGTCCCACGAATACTGAGACCCAGATTTGCACCAGGTCGCCAGCCAAAATCGATTTGATGTTTACCGCGTGAACAGGGTAGGAACCGGCAGGTGGCGTCCAGCGCGGTACACGTTCAAAACGCGCATACCAGCCACCAGCGGCACCTGAAGTGGAGGGCGGAACTGCCTGGTAGGCAAGGCGCTCCTTCGGGTAGTAAGTAACTTCGAGAACGAGATTGGTCGGCTGAGACGCGTTCTGTGCGAAAGCGTCCGCAGGAATCCCGAGCAACGAAAGAGCCAAAGCCAGCGGTGCAATCCAACGAGTCATCAGCCTAAAGAATTTAAAGGCCCGCAGAGTATATCACCCTGCGGGCCAGTTTTGTTTACCAGGAGTACCTTACGGTTGCATTCCCGGGTCGGTTTCCACTACAACTTTCGTCGCGTAGTCCTTTCCGTTTACCGACAACTTCACGTTGTAAGTTCCCGGTTCAATAACGGGGCCGAGATTGAAGAAGCCGCCGAAGCCGCCGCCACCTCCACCGCCGCCACCAAATCCGGGCGGCAGGTTGGCGGGACGCTGAGGTGTCTCGCCGCGCAGGTTCCACTGAATGCGATTGATACCGACGTCTTTCGTTCCCACGAGGGTGCGAATCGCTTTGCCTGAATAATCAGTGATTGTGATCTTTACATCACCGGAGGGCGCGCCCTTCAGGTAATAACTGATCGCGGTACCAGGTTGCGGGTTGGCGCCGTGGAACATCTTCGAGCCGCCGGTATTACGACTAAGCCGAATGTCGTTCATCCATTGCGTGCCCGGGCGAACCTCGAATAGAAACGCATCGGCATCCGTGACCTTGCTCGAGAGCTGCTGCAACGCCGTGATGTCATCCAGAATGTAGATGCCCCGGCCGTGCGTGCCGATGATCAAGTCGTTATCGCGCGGATGGACCAGAATGTCGTCGACGCGAACCCTCGGCAGACCGGACATGAATTCTTTCCATTCTTTACCGCCGTTCAACGAAACAAACAGACCGAATTCCGTGCCGACGTACAGCAGTTCCTTATTCTTTGGATCTTCGCGAATCACGTTGACGTTGCCGATTGCAGGCAGATTGCCAACGATCGAAGTCCAGGTAGCGCCATAGTCGCGCGTCACAAACAAGTAAGGCTTCAAATCGTCAAATCGATGGCCGTCAACCGAAAGATAAGCTGTACCGGCGTCGTAGTGTGACGGCTCGATGCGCGTGATGTGATAAAGCTCGGTTGCCTTGTCAGCCAGCAGGGGCACGTTCTTCGCCATATTCGTCCAGGTCGCTCCACTGTCGCGGCTGAGCTGAACGTTGCCATCGTCAGTTCCTACCCACAAGATGCCGGGAATCATTGGCGACTCGGCGACCGTCACTACATATCCGTAACTGGTGTAGCCATCGTTCTTCGAGGCCATCGGGTCGCTTCCCTTCACGCCCATGATCGAAAGCGTGTTGCGATCTATGTGCTTAGTCAGATCGGGCGTAGAGGTCCAGGTGTCGCCGCGGTCGAGCGATTTGAAAAGCCGGTTACCGCCGGCATAGAGCAATCGAGGATTATGCGGTGAAACAACTAGCGGTGTGTTCCAATAAAAACGATACTGTTCGGTCTCGGCAGGTGCGGGAACGACATTTGATGTCGCCAGGTTGGCCCCACCAAAACCGCCGAACCCTCCGCCACCACCTGCGGCGATCAGGGCGGCGAGTGCCGCCTGCGGATCTTGAGCTGAAGCGTTGGCCGTATCAGCCGCCACCGGCGCATCTCCCCCTGCACGTCTGCCACCGCCGCCTTGGCCTCGCCCGCCGCCGCCGCCGCCGCGACGCTGTGCCGTGCGCGGTCGAATGCTCTGCGAACGCCCAGTGCGAAGATCGACCCGGCTCATGTTACCGTTCTGCGACTCGGAATAAAGTATGTAGGGATCGGAAGGATCAGCCTGAGCGTAGAAGCCGTCGCCACCGCCAATGCGGAACCAGTCAGCGTTGATAATACCCGCTGTTGGATTCCGCGTCTGGCTGGGACCTGCCCACGAACCGTTATCCTGCAAGCCGCCGTAAACGTAATAGGGTTTTCGCATGTCCGCGGCGATCGCATAAAACTGCGAGCCGACAATCGTGTTGACGAATTCCCACGTGTCACCCTGATCATAGCTCACGTCCAATCCGCCATCGTTTCCAATGCGGAGATGTTTGCCGTTCTTTGGATCGATCCAGATCGCATGATGATCGCTGTGCACAATTCCCGGTTGCAGCGATTTGAAAGTCTTGCCACCATCGGTTGACCTGCTGAAGTTCAAGCCGCCGACGAAAACGTTCTCAGGATTACTGGGATCGACGCGAATCTGAGTGTAGTACATCGGTCGATTATTTTCGGTGCAGTTGTTCGCGTTGAAGCAAGTAGCAACCACGCGCCACGTTTTGCCTTTATCGTCCGAGCGCCATACTCCTGATTTCTTTGGATCGGGAGCAGTCGGTGTGGGCGTCGGTGACGCTTGCGGATTTGGTCCTGTCTGCTCTTCACCTCCGGTGCCCGTGCTGGCGCCAACTTCAATTTGCGCATAAACAACATTCGGATTTGACTGACAGACATCGATTCCAATGCGGCCCAAAAGGCCCTCAGGCAAACCGTTGCCTTGCAGCTTTCCCCAAGTCTTGCCAGCGTCTACAGTTTTCCAAATTCCCGATCCCGGCCCGCCACCATTGAACCCCCAGGAAGTTCGGCGCCGCTGATAAGAAGCGGCGTAGAGTGTCTTACTGTCAGATCGGTCCATTACCAAATCGGTAAAGCCGGTATCTTCGTCGATGAATTTTGATTGGCTCCAGGTCTTGCCTCCATCGGTAGACTTGTAGACACCCCGCTCTTTATTGGGGCCAAATAGATGGCCGAGCACGGCGACGTAAACTATATTCGGATCTTTCGGATCGATGACGATGCGGGCAATGGACTGTGAATTCTCGAGACCCATCTTGGTGAAGCTCTTGCCAGCGTCAGTTGATTTATAAATGCCGTCTCCGAAACTCGAACTCTGCCGATTGTTGGCTTCGCCGGTTCCGACCCAAACTATATCCGGGTTCGATGGCGCAATCGCTATATCCCCGACCGACGCCGTCGAGTAGGTAT
>WNGH01006311.1_pt1 | contig 12039 bp, 6 predicted proteins | sample 5400631 | NCBI WGS metagenome assembly WNGH01 (sample SAMN13153373, study PRJNA577476) | soil metagenome | isolation source: 115 cm soil or saprolite under Garry oak tree replicate 1 | place: USA:California | collected 2016-06-15 | reverse complement strand
TCATCGCCCAGGACAATTTCTTCAATGACATCTTGCTACCCGGCGAGACCGAAAAAACTGCCGCGGGGCACAACACCATGCGGCAGATGGTGCGCGAGAACTATTTCACGGCGATGGAAATCCCACTCCTGTCCGGACGCGGCTTCACGGCGCAAGATGTCCAGCGTGCCCCCAAAGTCGCTATCGTCAGTCAAACCTTTGCGCACAAATTCTTCCCCAACGATGACGTGCTCGGCAAACGTGTCAGGGATACCTTTAACAAGCATGAAGTCGAGATCATCGGCGTCGTGGCTGACACCAAATACGAAAGCCAGCGCCAGGAGATCAAGCCGCTGCTCTACACGCCGTGGCAGCAGGAAGGCGAAGTGATTGGCGAGATGTCTTTCGCCTTGCGCACGTCGGGCGAGCCGACTGCGCTCGCCGCAGCAGTGCGCCAGGTCGTGCGCCAACTGGACAGCAACCTGCCCGTCACAGAGGTCAGTAGTCAAACAGCGCGCTCGCAAGCAACCCTCGGGCAGGAACGCCTGTATGCCAGGCTGCTGACTTTCTTTGGTGCGGCGGCACTCTTGCTCGCGGCCATCGGACTCTCCGGCGTCCTGGCATATTCGGTCGCGCAACGTACCAACGAGATCGGCATTCGCATGGCCCTCGGCGCGCAAACAGCGAGAGTCCTGCGCCTGGTCATCTGGCAAGGAATGAGATTGGTGTTGCTCGGACTGATAGTGGGCGGGTTCGCTGTATATGCATTGAAGCGCCTGTTGGCGAGCCAATATTTCGCGGCGGACGCGTGGCAGCGTCAGGCGGCCGAGTTGCTTTACGGTGTGACCGGTACTGACCCGCTGGTCTTCGCGGTGATCGTGGGGTTGCTGACGATCGTGGCTTTGGCTGCCTGCTGGTTGCCCGCGCGCAAAGCGGCGAAAGTCGATCCGCTCGTGGCGCTGCGATATGAATAGCGAATGAAGCACGCGCCACCGCGCGGCTTTACGAAAGGATGCCTTCGAGGTTAAGGCGAAAGCCTGGGAGCAAGGGCTCTCCGGAAAGCTCTGTCGGATGATCGAGGATTTTCACTGGGGCGTCAGGATAATAAATGTGCACCTTCTGTTCCAACGGATCGAGCAACCAACCAAGCTGCGCACCATTGTCGATGTACTCCGTCATCTTCTCGCGCACGGTTGAAAGTCGGTCAGACTTGGAACGCAACTCAACGATGAAATCGGGACAGATAGGAGCAAACTCGTTGCGCTCTTCTTCGGTTAACGCTTCCCAGCGCTCGCGTCGAATCCAAGAGACGTCCGGCGAGCGTTTGGCGCCGTTGGGCAGCGTGAAGCCAGTTGAAGAGTCAAAGCCTACGCCAGTGCCGTCGGCTTCGACCCATTCGCCAAATCGTACCGCGAGGGTAAAGTTACGCCTACCACCTTCAGAGACAACGGGGGGCATGATGATCATCTCTCCTTCGCTGTTCATTTCAACCCGCAGCTCCGGATGTGCACTGCAGAATTCGGCGAACTCGTCATCGGTGAAGCGTTCCCGCGGTCCAGCCGGACTAACGATTAGCGCTTCGAAATCCCCGGGCAATGGGACCGTTGCGAACGAAGCTACATCAACATTCATGGTTGCTTGTATCCCTCTTCAACTGGAGCATACCGCGTATGGCGAACTCATTCAATGAGGTAAACACATGAACACACTCTGGCAAGACTTGCGCTACGGCGCGCGAATGTTACTGAAGAGTCCGAGCGTTAGCATCGTGGTCATACTCGCGCTCGCCCTGGGCATCGGCGCCAACACGGCAATCTTCAGCGTAATAAACTCCGTGCTGTTGCGGCCGTTGCCTTATGACCAAGCCGATCGACTGCTATTCCTGAACGAGCGCAGCAAGGTGATGGACGAGATGTCGATCTCTTATCCAAACTTCACCGATTGGCGCAACCAGAATCACGTCTTTGAAAAGATTGGCGTCTACAATCGCGGCAGCTACAACCTCACCGGCTCGGGTGACGCCGAGCGCATTCCCACGGCCCAGGTATCTGCCGATCTGTTTTCGGCTTTGCGCGCTAACGCGCTCATCGGACGTGTATTCACCAACGATGAAGATCAACCCGGCGCGGCGCCCGTAGTCATCCTGGGTTACGGCTTATGGCAACGGCGCTTCGGCGGCCAGACGAGCATTTTGAATCAGACGCTCACGTTGAATGGGAAGGGCTACACAGTGATTGGAGTGATGCCTTCTGATTATGCATATCCGAGCCGCGTCGACATGTGGGTCCCGGTCGGTCAACTGTCCGGCGATCCAAATTGGCAGCAGCGCGGGAATCATCCTGGTCTGTATGCCCTTGCGCGTCTGAAGCCGGGTGCGACGATGGCGCAAGCGCAGGCGGACATGGACAACATCGCCGCGAATCTCGAAAAGCAATATCCCAATTCGAATGCCGGAGATCGCGTGCGCATTCGACCCATGCTGGAAGTGTTCGTAGGCGACGCGCGTTCGACCCTTTGGGTGCTATTCGGCGCCGTCGGGTTCGTGCTGCTGATAGCGTGCGCGAATATCGCGAATCTTTTGCTGGCCCGAGCCACCGCGCGTCAAAAAGAGATGGCGATTCGCGCGGCGCTGGGCGCGGGCCGTTGGCGCATCGCGCGGCAATTGCTGACTGAAAGCGTGCTGCTGGCGATCGTAGGCGGCACGCTCGGATTGTTGATTGCGCATTGGGCCATTCGATTTATTCTCTATATCAGCCCAACCGCTATTCCCCGCTCGCGCGAAATCACCCTGGATTGGAGAGTCTTGGGCTTCACACTCGGCCTTTCGTTTCTGACGGGGATCTTATTTGGCCTGGTGCCGGCCATGCAGGCTGCCGAGGTTGACGTCCATGAGACTTTGAAAGAAACGGGTCGCGGCGTGAGTGGCAGACACTGGCTACGCAGTTCTCTCGTGATCGTGGAAGTAGCCACGACAATGGTGTTGCTCATTGGCGCGGGTTTAATGATTCGCAGTTTCAATCGGCTGCAGAACGTGAACCCGGGCTTTTCATATGAACATCTGACGAGCTTCACGGTATCGCTGCCACAGAAAAAATACGTCAGCGAAGAACAGCGCAGCGAATTCTTCAACAGGTTGCTGGAAAACATTCGTACTCTTCCCGGTGTTGCGTCAGCCGCCGCCGCTTCCGGTTTGCCGCTGGGAAATAATGGTTGGCAAACGTCCTTCGTCGTCGAAGGCAGACCACTGCCGCCGCGTAGCGAAACGCCTCTGATGGAAGCCTGCACCGTGACGCCGGATTATTTTCGCGCGATGAACATCCCGCTGCTTCGCGGCCGCTATTTCGACGATCATGACAATCGATCGTTTTTGGCGGGGCAGGATCTGAGCAAATACAACGAAGGTGAGCGACTAATCTCAGGGTCGAATGTGATCATCGTCGATGAAGAATTCGCGCGTCGCCACTGGCCCGACGAAGAGGCCGTCGGCAAACAGATAAGGTTCGGACCCAATGCGAAGGCGCCCCTGCTCACAGTCGTCGGCGTCGTTGGCCGCGTCAAGATGGAAGGACTTGCCGAGGATTCGCATCGGGTGCAGGGATACTTCGCATTCGCACAGCTTCCCTTCAACGGCATGACAGTTATTATCAAAGGCATAGGGGATCCGAATCAGCTAATCGGCGCCGCGCGCCAGCAAGTAACGTCAATCGATCCAAACCAACCAATTTACAACATTCGCACGATGGACGAGATTCGCGGTGAATCGGTCGCGCCCCAGCGATTGAATCTCACTCTGCTCAGCATCTTTGCGGGTATCGCATTGGTGCTGGTGATCGTCGGCATCTACGGAGTCATGTCGTACTCAGTAACTCAACGCACGCACGAGATCGGTATTCGCATGGCTATCGGGGCGCAGCCGCGCGACGTCTTTCGCATGGTGATAGGGCATGGAATGACTTTGACGATTATCGGCATCGCTTTTGGTTTGGTTGGCGCGTTCGCGCTTACGCGCCTGATGACGACGATGCTCTTTGGGGTGAAGCCAACTGATCCGGCGACGTTCGCGAGCATCGCGGTCATGCTTACTGGGGTTGCCTTGGTTGCTTGCTACATACCCGGCCGGCGGGCGACGAAAGTCGATCCGGTGGTGTCGCTGAGATATGAGTGAAACCAATGTCGATTGAAAGATGTTCGAGCAGGTGAAAGGGCCAACGGACGCGCGCGGCGGACAACAAATCAAGGCATCAGCAATCGAGCAGGTGGAAATTGGCCATGAGTCAGTAGCGGTAAGCGATCTACATTCGAGGTAAACAACATGTTGAGAGTGTTGGCACAAAACCTAAGCTACAGCATACGCACTCTGTTGAAGAACTCAGGCTTCACCGTGACGGCGGTGTTGACAATCGCTCTGGGGATAGGCGCGACGACTGCAATTTTCAGCGTCGTCTATGCGGTCTTCGAACCGATGCCGTATCCCAAGCCTGACCAACTGGTCATGGTATGGACCACAGTGAGAGGCAATAGGAACTCAGTATCGGCGGGCGACTATCTTGACTGGGCACAACGGAGCTCATCATTTCAGGGCATGGGTGCATGGTCGGGCGCTTCATTTAATGTCGGCAGCAGCGATAGACCTGAACAGGTCGCGGGCTCACAGCGGACACCGGGGTTTTTCACGATGGAAGGCTTGCCGATGATGTTGGGGCGCGATTTCCTGCCTGAGGAGGGTCAGCCCGGTAGGGATCACGTGGTCATACTCAGCCACCGATTGTGGAGCCGGCATTTTGCGGAGGACCGCACCATCCTCGGTAGAGAGATCCGGATGAATGGAGAGCCTTACACGGTCATCGGCATTCTGCCGCCCGGCATACACGATCGCTTCAACTCCCAATTGTGGGTACCGCTGGTACTTCAACCAGCGCAGATTGATCAAAGTCCGCGGCCCGTTCTGGTAATGGCGCGCTTGAAGGACGGCGTCACGCTGGCTCAGGCACAGGCAGAGATGAGTGGAATTGCCCAGCAGTTACAAAGCGAACATCCAAACTCGAACGTCACCCGCGGCGTGAGCGTGGAGCCGTTGCATCTTGACTTCCTCACCGACGCGACACGCCGGAACCTCTGGATGCTGCTGGGCGCAGTTGGTTTCCTTTTATTGATTGCTTGCGTCAACGTGGCGAATCTCTTGTTGGCGCGCGGGACGACGCGTCAGCGAGAAGTAGCCTTGAGGGCGGCATTGGGCGCTTCAAGGAGCCGGCTGTTCGTTCAGTTTCTTACTGAGAGTTTGGTTTTGGCGGTGCTCGGTGGAGCGCTCGGGGTTCTGCTCGCGGGAATAATTATTGACTTGATCGGGACGGTTATGCCGCCCGTGGGCACGATGTTGCCTTCTGAGGCGGACATCAGAATCAGTGTTCCAGTCCTGGTCTTCACGATTGCGATTACAGTGATCGCGGGTTTGCTATTTGGATCAGCCCCGGCGTGGCAAGCGACCCGGCTTGATCTCAACGAAGTGCTCAAGTTGGGAGGCCGAACTGGCTCTGCCGGAGCACGGCGCAACGCTCGCCGAGCACTTGTGATATCCGAGTTTTCCCTGGCCCTGACGCTGCTGGCCAGCGGCGGCCTGGCCCTCAAGAGCTTCTGGAACTTGACGCGAATAGACCTTGGCATAGTGACGGACCACGTCCTTTCGTTTCGGTTGCCGGTACCGGATCAACGGCTTAAAAAGCCCGAGGAGATCAAGCCCTACTACCGGCAAATGCTCGAGAAGATCGAGGCCGTGCCGGGAGTAAGAAACGCTGCGGCAATGACCGGCGTCCCTGCCAGTGGTTCAGGATTCGGGGTGCGGTTCAGCATTGTCGGGCAGCCGGTGGCCAACCCTTTGGAACGTCCCGGCTCGACAATTCAAATGGTAACTCCGGGATATGTCGATACGCTGGGTATTCGCGTGACCAAAGGCCGCCGTCTGGATGAGCATGACACAGACACGAGTGTGCGGGTAGCCATGGTCAACGAACATTTTGTTAACCGCTTTTTACAGGGAGTCGATCCGCTTACGCAACGGCTCTTGATCGACGAAGTGAGACCAGGCGCGCCGCCCGGCAAACCCGTCGAGTGGCAGATCGTCGGCGTATTTCACGACGTTCGCGGCGCCGGAGTTCGCGAAGAATATTCAGAGATAGATGTACCATTCTGGCAGAGTCCCTGGCCGCGAGTTTCAATCGTCCTCAGGACTGATGGCGACCCGAAAGCAGTGATCAAGAGCATCGCGTCAGCGGTCAATTCAGTCGATCCGGATCTGCCGCTCGCCGGCGTCAGAACAATTGACGAGATCGTGAGCGAGTCTTTGGCTATTGATCGCTTTAGCGTCGTTTTGTTTGCGAGTTTTGGCGCCCTGGGTCTCCTGCTTGCCGCGGTAGGTATCTACGGGGTGATGGCGTTCGGTGTCGCGCAACGCACTCACGAATTTGGAGTGCGCATCGCGCTCGGGGCGCAGCGCCCGAGAGTAGTTGCTCTAGTTTTAAAAGAGGGAACGGCTTTGGCCGTCATCGGAGGGCTAATCGGACTCGGCGGCGCTTATCTGGTTGGCCGGGCGATGCAATCCACCCTGTACGGAGTAGCCGGTGTTGATCTTCGCGCGTTCGGCGCCGTGTTCTTCCTATTGCTTATCTCTGCCTGGTTGGCATGTCTGCTTCCGGCGTTGCGGGCCAGCAGAGTCGAACCACTGGTTGCGCTTAGACATGATTGAGCATCTATCCCCGCGCGACTAAGGTCGATCCACTGGTCGCGTTGCGTTACGAGTAAAGGAATGGCGATTTCGAATTCTTGAAGAGAAAGGACGACATCATGGAAACTCTAGGAAAAGACATTCGCTACGGGTTGCGCATGCTGCTCAAGGCGCCCAGCGTGAGCATCGTCGCCACTATCGCGCTCGCGCTCGGGATCGGCGCTAACACAGCTATTTTCAGTGTCATCAATGCCGTGCTCCTGCGGCCTTTGCCATTCTCGAATTCCGAACAACTGATGGCCGTTTGGGAAAGCGATCAAACCCGCGGCGTATTGCGCGGCTCATATTCGTACCCGAACTTCATGGACTTGCGGGAACAGAATCATTCCTTCGATCAGGTCGCGTCATACCATCAGAGCGATTTTATTATGACCGGTCGCGGCGAGCCTGCGCGCCTGCAAGGAGAGGTAGTAACCGCTAATCTGTTTCAGGTTCTCCGCGTGGCGCCAATCCTCGGGCGAACGTTCTTGCCCAATGAGGATAAGCCAGGCGATACAGGGCTAGTCGTAGTATTGAGCCAGGCCCTCTTTCAACGTCGTTTCAATGCAGATGCGAGCGTACTTAATCAGTCCGTGATTTTGGATGGGAAGAGCTACACCATCGTTGGTGTCATGCCGGGCAGTCTTGAATTTCCAATTCAAAATGAGCCAGTGGAATTGTGGACCACCATTGCCGGAGATGCCACGGGAGATGAACCGATCACGACCCAGCGCGGCGCGCATTTTCTTCGGGTCATTGGCCGGCTGAAGAACGGCGTGAGTCAGCAGCAAGCGCAGGCGGAAGTGAACACGATCGCCGCACGGCTCGAACAGCAGTACGCGGACACGAACACACACAAGAGCATTACGCTTGAGCCGGCGCTGCTGGCTCTAGTTGGCGATATTCGTCCCGCTTTGCTGATCCTCTTAGGCGCGGTGGCCTGTGTGCTCTTAATTGCCTGTGCGAACGTAGCAAATCTGCTGTTGGCGCGGGCCATGACCCGGCACAAAGAGATGGCAATACGCAGCGCGCTGGGCGCGAGCCGCATGCGCATTGTCCGGCAACTGCTCACGGAAAGCGTCATACTTTCTCTAGCCGGCGGAGGCCTTGGCCTATTGCTCGCCGTGTGGTGGTCGGACCTGCTCGTCGCGCTCGGCAAAAACAGTATTCCGCGTGCCCTTCACGTAGGAGTCGACTGGCGGGTGCTTGGATTCACGCTTGGCGTTTCCGTTTTCACCGGAATCGTATTTGGTCTCATTCCGGCCATTCATTCCTCAAGAACTGAACTAACCGAATCGCTGAAAGAAGGAGGCCGTGGTTCTGGTGAAGGAGCGCGTCGCAATCGGGTTCGCGGTTTACTCGTCGTTAGCGAATTGGCCGTTGCCGTAGTGCTGCTGGTGGGGGCGGGTTTGCTGCTGCAGAGCCTGTGGCGTCTGCAACAAGTCCGCTCCGGTCTAAATCCGTCAAACGTTTTGACGTTTAGCGTCGCGCTGCCCGACATCAAGTACGAAGGCGAAAAGCAGAGCCGGTTCTATGAAGACCTGGTGGCTCACCTTAAGTTCATACCGGGCGTGGAGTCGGCGAGCAATGTCATTCCATTGCCGTTAAGTGGCGATCGGTTCGGTATCTCCTTTCAAATCGATGGCCGCCCAGTGGCGCGAAAGGATGCACCTTCAGCCGACTTCTTCTCGGTCGGAGTCGACTACTTTCGGACCATGGGAATTCCCATCGTTAAAGGTCGAGATTTCAGTGATCGGGATCAGCACAAGACTACTCCAGTCATCATTGTCACCGAATCTTTCGCGCGTAAGTTCTTTCCGGGTGAAGATCCTCTTGGCAGACGCATTCAACCCGGCCTCAACACTTTCGATAACGAGCATTCTACGATGCGCGAAATCATCGGCGTAGCAGGAGATATCCGGAACCGCAGTCTGAACATGGAACCAACGCCGGCTTATTACGTTCCGCAAACCCAAACCCCATTCGATCAAATGACGGTAGTCATCAAGACGACCAACGACCCCCGTAGTGTGGTGGCCGCAGTCACGAAAGCGGTCGGAGCACTTGATCGCGACTTGCCCGTCTTTGGCGTAAAGACGATGGACCAGTATTTAGCTGCTTCGGTCGCCGCGCCAAGATTCAATACCACTTTGCTTTCAATCTTCGCCGCGGTAGCGTTGGTGCTGACCATCGTCGGTTTATATGGCGTCATGAGCTACGCGGTCGCCCAACGCACGAATGAGATTGGCATTCGCATGGCCCTGGGCGCGCAAACTCGCGATGTCATGCGCCTGGTGGTTAAGCAGGGAGTAAAGCTGGTGGCGCTCGGACTGGCGCTTGGATTAGTGGGCTCGTTCGCGCTAATGAAACTGCTGACTGCCTTGTTGTTCGGTGTAACGAAACACGACCCACTCACATTCGCTGCGGTCTCGGTGCTGCTGTCCGCGGTGGCGTTACTCGCTTGCTACATCCCCGCGCGCCGCGCAACGAGAATCGATCCGTTGATCGCGTTGCGTTACGAGTAAAGAATTAACCCTGACCCTGTGCTAAATTTCAGCAGTGCCTAAAATTCTAATCGCTGACGATCAACCTGACGTGCTCGCGGCTCTGCGCCTCTTATTAAAAGCCGAGCATTACGAGATCCAGACTGCTTCATCGCCGAAGGGTGTCTTGAACGCCGTCGATTCGCAGGAACTGGACGTCGTGCTTATGGACCTGAACTATGCGCGAGACACGACTTCGGGCAGTGAAGGTTTGGACCTCCTCAACAAAATTCGCGCGGTCGATCCCACCTTGCCGGTTGTTGTTATGACCGCCTGGGGCAGTGTCGATCTGGCCGTCGAAGCGATGCGGCGCGGCGCGCGCGATTTCATTCAAAAACCCTGGGACAACGCGCGCCTGCTGACTGTGCTGCGCACGCAAGTCGAACTGGCCCAGGCTCTGCGGCGCGGCCAACGGCTGGAAGCAGAGAACATCGCGTTGCGCGACAGCGGCGCGAACGGGTCGCCCCGAATAATCGCTGAATCACCAGCCATGAAGAATGTGCTCAACCTTGTGCAGCGCATTGGGCCGGCAGATGCCAATGTTCTGATCACTGGTGAGAACGGCACCGGCAAAGAAGTCATCGCGCGGGCGCTGCACGCAATCTCCGCCCGGTCGTCAAAACCACTCGTCTCGCTCAACGCCGGCGCCCTGGCCGAGGGTGTATTTGAGAGTGAGCTTTTCGGCCACGTGCGCGGCGCGTTTACCGACGCCAAAGCTGATCGCGCCGGGCGATTCGAATTGGCCGACGGAGGAACTCTGTTTCTGGACGAGATCGCGAACGTTCCGCTTTATCTGCAGCCAAAGCTTCTGAGAGTTTTGGAAACTGGCGAGTTCGAACGGGTCGGCTCTTCAAAATCTCAAAAAGTAGACGTGCGTGTGCTGTCGGCGACGAACGCCGATTTAGATACTGAAGTATCCCAGGGTCGTTTTCGTCAGGACCTGCTGTTCCGCCTGAACACGGTCGAAGTTCATCTGCCCCCGTTGGGCAAACGTCGCGAGGACATCTTACCGCTGGCTGAGCATTTCCTGCGGCAACATCGCGAGCATTATCGCCGTCTGATCGAAGGGTTCAGCCCTGAAGCCGTCGATGCTTTGCGCCAACACTCGTGGCCCGGCAACGTACGTGAGTTGGACCACGTCGTCGAGCGCGCCGTCTTGATGGCTTCAGGTAATACCATCTCAGCATTCGATCTCGCCTTGCGTTCTGCCGGTGACGCAAGTGTCTCGGCTCGGCTGGAAGAGTTGAGCCTCGAAGAAGTAGAGCGTCTGCTTATTAGCAAAGCCCTGTCGCGATTTGACGGAAATGCGAATCGTGCCGCTGAGGCGCTGGGTCTGAGCCGCAGCGCGCTCTACCGTCGTTTGCAAAAGTATGGGTTATCATAACGGCGTGAGCACGCGCTTCAATCCAACCACCGGATCGTCAGCATTTCCCACGCTCGATCCAGCCCTAAAACGTGGCCGGACATTGCAATTCGAACGTCGCGTCACGCTGCTCTCGCTTTTAGCAGGTCTGCCCGCCGTGGCACTCTGTGCGCTGTTGCTTTGGCTCGGCGATTATTCAACTCGTACTCAGTTGACCATCGATCTTTTCCTCGTGCTCGGGTGGCTGGTCGTTGCCTTCAAACTGAAGGAGCGCATTGTCCGTCCACTTCAAACTCTGTCAAACATTCTCGCAGCGTTGCGCGAAGGCGATTATTCACTGCGCGGCCGGCGCGCCGCGATCGGTGACGCGCTGGGCGAAGTCATGCTGGAAGTCAACGAACTCGGCCAAACCTTGCGCGAGCAACGTTTGGGCGCACTGGAAGCGACTGCTCTGTTGCGCACGGTGATGTCGGAAATCGACGTGGCAGTTTTCGCCTTCGACGGAAAACAGCGGCTGCGGCTGGTGAATCGCTCGGGTGAAAAGTTGCTGGCCCAACGTTGGAGTGTGAGACAGGGCACGTTTCGCGAGGGCGGCGTCTCTCATCAGCTGTTAGTCCTGGCGGACCTGAGCCAGACACTGCGCGAAGAAGAGCGAGTGGCTTGGCAACGGTTACTGCGCGTGCTCGGTCATGAACTGAACAACTCTCTGGCCCCGATCAAGTCAGTAGCGGGCAGCCTGGCGGACTTACTTCGACATGAGCACCAGGGCGCAGATTGGCGCGACGACATGCAGAGGGGCCTCGGAGTAATCTCTTCGCGCGCCGACTCGCTCGCGCGGTTCATCGAATCGTATTCAAAGGTTGCCAGACTCCCGCAGCCGAAATTCGAGCCAGTCCATATCGGCGATCTAGTACGACGCGTTGCCAGCCTCGAGACGAGGTCGCCGGTTAACATCGTCGGTGGCCCCGAGATCATCGTGCAAGGCGACAGTGCGCAGTTGGAACAACTGCTCATCAATCTATTGCGCAATGCGGTCGATGCCGCACAGGAAACTGAAGGTCGAGTCGAAGCCGGCTGGGTTCCAAAAAATGGCCAACTCGAAGTTTGGATCCGCGACGACGGTCCAGGAGTGGCGAATACCGCTAATCTATTCGTTCCATTCTTCACGACTAAAGCGGGCGGTTCCGGTATCGGTCTCGTGCTGTCGCGCCAAATCGCCGAAGCTCACGGCGGGGCGCTCACGCTCGAGAATCGCGCCCAGAGCCCGGGATGCGAAGCCCGTTTGCGGTTGCCGCTCTGATTTTAATGCCCCTGAGAATCATGTTATGAGATCGCGAAAGCGATTCGGAATGAAGCGTCGCTGCCGCGTACTCTGAATGAATTAAGCGATAGCTTCC
>WNGH01013326.1_pt1 | contig 12040 bp, 11 predicted proteins | sample 5400631 | NCBI WGS metagenome assembly WNGH01 (sample SAMN13153373, study PRJNA577476) | soil metagenome | isolation source: 115 cm soil or saprolite under Garry oak tree replicate 1 | place: USA:California | collected 2016-06-15 | reverse complement strand
GCCGCGCTCCCGCCGGCCAGCGCCTCCGGCCGGAGTGTCTTGATCGCAACGGGCTCCTGCAATTCGCGGTCGAACGCCCGGTAGACGACGCCCATCCCACCGGCGCCCAGGATCTCCTTCACCTCATAGCGTCCCGCGAATGTCGCACCTGGCCGCAGCGGTTCGCCGCCCACCGCGCGGACGGCGGTCGGCATGGAGTCGAGCCGCTGCGTTGCCGCGGCGCCGGAGGCTTGCATCATGTAATCGACGAGCGCGGCTTTGGCCTTGAGGTCTTCGACCAGCCCCTTGAACGCCTGCGACAGGATGCCGATCTCGTCGCGCGACTTCACGGCGATGTCCACGCTGTAATCGCCGTCCTGCACCTGGCGCGTCGCGACGACGAGCCGGCGGACCGGCCCGGCGATCTGGCGTGCCTGCACGAAGGCAAAGATCAGCGCGAGCACGACGCCGAGCGCGATGGCGTAGAGCATCGTCCGTTGCAGCGCGTTGAAGGCGGCGAGCTCCGCTTCCCGCGAGCGCAGCGCGACGAACCCACCACGCACGTCGCCCGAGGGCGAGCGAATCGCCCCCGCGAGCCCGATCAGATGCTGATTGCCCATGGCTGCGGCGAGCGGCATGCCCTCACCGCCCGTGTCCGCCGCCAGTGCCTCGGTCTGCACCGTGCTCTGCAGCACCGGCGCGATGTCCTGCGATGGCACGGTGCTGCCGACCACGACCGGCTTGTTGAGCGTGTCGAGGGCAAAGAACACGACGTCCGAGTTCGTGGCCTGCTTGATCGCGGCGGCGAGCGAGTCGTCGATCTGGTAGGTCGCGACCAGGGCGCCGAGCGGCGCGGCGGTCGGGCGATCGCGCAGCGGCGTGCCGATCGCCATGAACATCGTGCTCTGCACGTCGTCGAGCCATGCGCCGCTCGTCTGGTCGCCGCTCAACGCATTCGCCACCAGTGGCGCGACGGACAGGTCGCGGTCGTACTGCTCGCGATAGTCGGTGCGGGCAATCAGGATGCCGTCGCTGTTCGTGACGAGCACCCATGCCGCGTCAACCAACCCGCGGATGTCGTCGGCCTGATCCAGCGCTTCGGCCCGGTTGCGCTGATCGAGCAACCGCTGGCGGTATTGGGGCACGTCGGTCGCCACGGTGCTGGCGCGTCCCAGCGTGCGGGTGCGCGCCGCCAGATAGTCGTCCACCGCCCGGCGCGTCGAGAGCAGCGCGCGGTGAATCGACGCATCGGCGGTCCGGTGCGCCTTGACCGACGTGACACCGAACGTGATGCCCAGCACCGCCACGACGAGCAGCGCCGACGCGAGAAAGATCTTCGCGGTCAGACCAAACGCGGGTCTAGTAGCGCTCGCGTCCGGCATTCGTGGGGTAGTTGCGTCCGTACTTGTTGCGGTGGGGCTCCCACTTGTAGCCACGCGCGTTGAGCGCGATCTGCAGGTCCTGCGGCGTCGTTCCCGCCGTGACGTCTTTCAGGACCTCGCTGGGAATCCGCTCGTGCCATACGTGCAGGCGATACCGCCCGGGGGGCACGTCGTCGATCGCAAAGCTGCCGTCGTTGCCGGGTTGCGCGTAGTAGCGATTGTCCATGACCAGAATGTACGCGACCATGCGCGGGTGGACGTTGCAGTAGACGCGCACCAGCCCGGCGTGAGTGAACGTATAACTCTTCGCCTCGCCACGACCGTACAGGCCGAGGTCGAAGCTGTTGGGCTCGCTGACCGAGAACACGTTGTGGTTGAATGGATCGTGATTGGGGAACCGCACCGTCGAGCCGAGCGGCACGACCAGCACATGAGGCGCGTAGGTCTTGTCGGTAATGGCGATCTCGACCGTGGCGGGCTTGGCCGCCGTCGTCACCGTCGCGGGAGCTTCGAGATACAGGACGGCATCGCTCAGATCGGTCGAGGGCTTGTTGTCTTTCTCGAGAATGACGATCCGGCCGGCGACTCGACCGGCCGACGCGACCACTCCCGCAGCCAGCAGCGCACCAATTGCCGTCGCTAAACGCATCGCCAATCTCCTAAACTGTTGCGTCCAAGGGCGTGGAGCTTACTGTAGTGCTATCCAACTCGCCAGGAGCGGGCTCGTGATGCCTGTGTTGCTTTCTCTCTGTCTGACTGTACAGCAACCTTCATCACCTCCACCACCTCCACCATCGCCCGCCAAGCGCACGGTTGAGGTTACAGGGACCGTGCTGATGAACGGCTTCTATAATAGCGCGCGCACCAACAACAGCGACGTCCCGGTATTCGCCGACACCGATGCGGTCGGCGTGAAAGGATCGAGCGCCACGATGCGCCAGACGCGACTCGGCGTGCTCGTCACCGATCCCGACGTGCTCGGCGGCGCGTTCACGGGCGAGATCGACGTGGATTTCTTCGGCGGGCAGCAGCCCGCTCCCGGGAATCGCACGTTCCCGCTGTTGCGAATGCGTCGTGCCATTGCGACCGTCCAATGGACTCACCTGCAGCTCATGCTCGGCCAGGAAACCCCGCTCGTGTCCGACCGCAATCCAAGATCCCTTGCTGGTGTCGGCGTGCCCGACTTCAGTACGGCCGGGAATCTCTGGTTTTGGATTCCGCAGGTGCGCGTCACCGCGGAGTATGGCTACACAGTGCGGCTTGCCGTCCAGGGCGCCCTGCTGGCGCCGATTTCCGGTGCGATCCAGGGAGCATCCACGACTCAAGCCGACTCCGGTGAGCGGACCACCCGGCCCTATCTGCAAGGGCGCGTGCGGCTCGGTTGGGGTCCGACGGACGATCCCAGTGAAGTCGCGATTGGCGGGCACATCGGCTGGTTGCGCGGGCTCGATTCGCTGAGCGGCGACTCGCTGCTCCAGTCCCGCGCGGTCACGTTCGATACCCGGCTCAAGTTCGGCCCCGCGGAGCTGCTGGGCGAGGCGTTCATCGGTCAGTCGATCGCGGGGCTCGGCGGCGGCGCGATCGGCCAGAATGCCGGCGTGGCCGGCGCGCCGGTGCGCACGAAAGGCGGATGGGGGCAATTGAATGTGCGGCCCCGCACGGGATGGATGTTCGGCGGCGGCTGCGGCATCGATGATCCCAAGGACGCCGACGTCCTGCCGAACGGCCGGTTCCGGAATTTCGTGTGCGAAGGACACGTCGAGTGGCGCCCGCCGGGCCCCCTTCTCTTCGGATTCGAGTTTCGCCGGCTCGAGACGCGCTACCAGGCAGGGGATTTCACCGTCAACCACCTGAACCTGGCGGCGGGCTTCAGGTTCTAATTGCTGGCCTTTCTACGCGTCTCCCGGCGCGCGCTGATGCTTCTCGCGTCTGCGATACGCCCTTTTGGAACGGTGGACTTTGTGCGACGGGGTCTTCAAGCGCTCCTTCACGGGCGCCTTCGGGTTCGGCACCCGCACCACCACCTTCTTCTTCTCGCGCTTCCGGCTCACTGGCCGATCCGCTCCCGGATCTGCCTGGCGTGGTGGCGCGCGTGGATCACGTGAAAGCGCATCCACTCCTCGACGGTCAGATCGCCCATACGCGGGTGCTTCACAAACAGATCGGTGCGGCGCTCCGGCAAGAGCGCACGGTCGACTTGATCCCACGCCTCGACACCGGCCAGAAAGTGCGCTTCTGCCGTTGCGCCGTCGATCTCCGCGGCAGGTGTGGTGCGTTCCGGGGCTTTCCGTCCGGGAGGAAACCAGCGCAGTCCAAAAATGAACAACCTGGCCACGTGCTCGGCGGGCGTGCGGCGGCGGCGAGACATCGGCGCATGGTTCTGGCGCGACAGAAACGTCGCGGCGCTCAGGTTGAGACCGAGCGCCAGATGCTCGACGATCTGTGCCGGTTTCCACTTCCCGGGTGGCCCTTGCTCCCACGCCGCGTCGCTCCGCCCCTGCAACGGGCCGAGCACGAGCGCGGGCAGCTCCGCGAGAGTCATCGCGTGCGGAGCCGCCGACTACTAGCTTCTACGCGACCCGACATGCGGGGAATCTGCGAGTGAACCTGCTGCGCCGCCACCCGGTGGCCATCACGCTGCTGCTCCTGTTGCTCATCACTGCGATTCATCCGCTGTCCCCGCTCGTCGACGCCGTCACCGGCTCGGTGCCGGGCGACGCCGATCTCGATCGGCCCATCCTCTACGTCATGTTCGCCCCGCTCTCGACCACACTCGACGCGCTCACGTTCTTCAGCCTCGCCCGCGGGGAGTGGGCGCTCGCTGTCTGGATCCTGGCGCTCGGCGCGTGGGGTGCGCTGCGGGGTTGGGCGACGCCGCTCACCTGGCAACGCCGCGCGGTGCGGGGATCGATCGGGCCGGCAGTCGTGCCCCGTTCCGCGGCTCGTGACCGACGCCGGGGCGGGAGGGGGAGGGGGAGGCACGGTCATCGACTATCACGCCCACACCAACGCCTCGCACGACGGGCGGCCCGGGTGGACGCTCGCCAAGCTCGCCGCGTGGCACGAGCGCCAGGGATTCGAAGCGACGTATGTGACCGATCACAATGTCGTATACGACGGTTCCCTGCCCCTTCCCCCCGACGTATCGATCAGCTTGTTGCCGGGGGTCGAGTGGAGCGTGTACCAGCAGCATGTCGTCGCGATCGGTCCGGTTGAGGCGGTGCCGCGTGACAGCTTTGGCGAGAGCACGGCGCGCATGGTTCGGATCTTCGCGGCCATAGAGCGTCAGGGAGCGCTGAGCATCGCGTCGCTCCCCGAGTACTGGCGCTACCACTACGACGATCTCGGCGCTTTTGTCGTGGCCGGCGTCGACGGGTTCGAGATCGTGAACTGCGCGCCGAAAGCGCTGGGGTTTCCGTCGGACCGGCGCCGCCAGGTGCTCAGGCTCGCCGCCAGTCACGATCTCATGGTCGTCGGCGCGAGCGACAACCACGGCTGGGGCCAGGTAACATGCGTCTGGAATGTCTCACGGCCCGGGGCGCAGGGCTTCCACACCAACCGCGTCTTTGCGCGCCCGCTCGCGCTCGTCCAGGGCGATTGGCAGCCCTGGACTGCGGCGATCACGCAGCCCTGGTTTTTGCTCCGCTCTTTGAGCTGGAGCGAGCGGGCAAGCTGGCTCACATGGGTCGTCATCATCCTGTTGTACCGGGCGATGCCCCGGCGTGAGGGGCAGGCGGCAGGTCTCGGGATCCTGGCGCGGTCGCTGGGCCGCCCTTCCCGCAGGACTACTGTTCCTCACGAGACCCCGACATGACAGCGCGCAACCAAACGGCGAAGTTTCCCTTCCTTCTTTCTCTGGAGACCGTCTCATGCAGGCAGCAGGTCGGTTCGTAGTTCTCGGTGCCCTTCTGGCGCTCACGGCACAGGCCAGCGCGCAGAGTGCGTTGCCGCTGAAGCATGCGCCGGCGCGCACGCAGACCGCGATTACCCCGGCGGATCTCATGACCCGCCTGTACCTCTATTCCGACGATTCGATGATGGGCCGGCTGGCCGGCAGCGAATACAATCTCAAGGCCACCGCCTACATCGCGTCCGAGGTCAAGCGCTTTGGACTGCAACCCGCCGGTGACTCGGGCGGCTACTTCCAGAACGTGCCGCTCGTGAAGCGCGGCCTCGACCCAAACGCGGTGCTTTCCGTCGAGGGCGCGTCGCTGCAGCCGTGGACTGACTTCGTCCCGCGCGATCCCGGCCGCGCCACGCGCGCCTTCGACGGCGCGCCGGTGGTGTACGCCGGCGTGTGGTCGGACAGCACCATGATCAGCGCCGAGCAGGCCGCCGGGAAATTCATCGTCCTGGGAGCGCACACCGGCCCGAATGTTCCTCCGCCGCAGCAGGTGAATCGCGGCGCCATTCTCTCGCGCTACCGCACCGCGGCGGGCATCGCGGTCGCGGCACTCGAGACCTTCCCGCCGCAGGTGATCAACTTCTTCCGGCAGCCGCAGACACTGCTGCGCGACGGGCCGAGCGATACGACCAGCCTGCCCGGCTATGTGTACGTGAACGCCGCCGGCGCCCGCCTGTTGCTCGGCGCCCCGCTCGACAGCGTGCGCGCGGGCGCGGTCGGGAAGACCGTGCACGGATCAGTGGCATTCGTCGACACACCCGCTCCTGCCCGCAACGTGGTGGCGATCCTGCCGGGCAGTGATCCCAAACTCAAAGGCGAGTACGTCGCGATCGGCGCGCACAACGATCACATCGGCTTCGATCAGGATGCGGTGGATCACGACTCCCTCCGCGGGTTCAACGACGCGGTCCGCAAACTCCAGCTGGCGGCGCCGAATCACCAGGTGGCACCCGACCAGGTTCAGCAGATCCACATCAACGTCGACAGTCTGCATCGCCTGCATCCCGCGCGCCGCGATTCGATCTACAACGGCGCCGATGACGACGGCTCCGGTACCTCGGCGGTTCTCGAGATCGCGCAGGCGTTCGCCGGGGCAAAGGTGAAGCCCAAACGGTCCTTGATCTTCGTGTGGCATACCGGGGAAGAGCTGGGGCTGTTTGGGTCGCAATACTTCACCGATCATCCCACCGTGACGCGCGACTCGATCGTCGCGCAGCTGAACATGGACATGGTGGGCCGCGGCCGCGCCGACGACGAGAACGGCGGCGGGCCGGGATACCTGCAGCTCATCGGGACCCGCCGGCTCTCGACCGAGCTGGGCGACCTGATCGAGGCGGTGAACAAGGCGCGGAAGCAGCCGTTTGCGTTCGATTATCAGTTCGACGCCACCGGCCATCCGGAGCAGTATTACTGCCGCAGCGATCATTACATGTACGCGCGCTACGGCATTCCGATCGCGTTCTTCACGACGGGGAACCACCGCGACTACCATCAGGTGACGGACGAGCCCGAGTACATCGACTACGACAAGCTCGCGCACGTGTCGCAGTTCGTGCATGACATCGCGACGGCGGTGGCGAACCTGGACCATCGGGTGGTGGTGGATAAGCCCAAGCCCGATCCACACGGCAATTGCGTGCAGTAGCCGGTACGCCAAATGCGAACGGGCCCCTCGCGGGGCCCGTTTTGCTTTAGGGGCTGCCCGGGTGCGGGGGCGGAGACCCCGAGGCGCCAAGGTATTCGACCGTACCGTCGTCGCGCACGGCGAAATGGTAGAACCGGCGCGCGATGCACCCGGAGGGACAGTCGCCGTAGCCTACGCTGTAGTCGAGCAATACCCGCGAACCGTCGATCAGTCCACCAATGTCGTTTCCAGCACCGATGAGGTTGTTCGGCTCGGCAAACCTGACCCCTGAAATGCCACGAAAGAGTCCTGCGAGTGCCGTGATGTTGAGCGGCTCCGGTGGCCCGAGCGTGATAAGCACGTCACCGTCGTGCAGCGTATACACAGTGCCCACGGAAAGTGAGTAGCGCGCCAGGAGAGTATCTACGGCTGGTTCGCCGGTTGGAATCTCGCGGCGCGCCAAACGCTCGACCCATGTCTCAGTCCCCAGGAGCTGCAACAGCAAGCTCCGCGTCGCGGGACCCCTCGCGTGGATGCCGTATACATTCACGACCGTGTCTCGCGCGGGCAGCGCTGTCGCGTTGTAGACCAGTACGAGCGCGTCATAGTACGGTTGAACCGCATCGTGAGGGATCGGAACTTCAGAAAACCCATTCGTCAGCAGATCACGCAACGCCAGGCGGTTGGCGTCCTCGAGATACGCGGCGCGCAGCTCAGCCGGCACGCGCGAGTCGTCGACGCTCGATTGCACGGAGCGCGGCGCGGTCGCCGTATCGCAGGCTGCGAGCATTACGGCAGCGGTGAGTGAGAACGTCACGGGCTTCATGAGACCCTCCGAGTGCGCATCATCTGAGAGATGATACCTTCCCATCATGCCTGCGGGTTACTCGCAACGCTCGCTGGTCGAGAAGCTCGGGATTAAGCCCGGCATGCGGATCGCAATTCTCCATCCCCCACGGGGTTATCGCGCGACGCTCGGGAAATTGCCGCGTGGCGTCACGGTGACTTCCGTGCTGCGCGGCGTCCTGCCTTTCATTCATTTTTTTACCGCGGACCGTGCCCTCCTCGAGCGACAGCTGCCGGCCCTGCTTCGGGCGCTGGCGCCGGACGGTGCCTTGTGGGTCTCATGGCCCAAGAAAGCGTCCGGCGTTCCGACCGATATGACGGAGGACGTGGTGCGCGCCGTCGCATTACCGACCGGACTCGTCGACATAAAGGTCGCCGCGATCGACGACGTGTGGTCGGGCTTGAAGCTGGTCCGGCGGCTCAACAACCGCTGATTCGCTTTATGATACAAAGTACTTGACACAATTCCGCCCCCGCCCTAGCTTTCCAGCCATGACGTCCCCGCAGCCGCTGCGTGACCGCGCGCTCGACAACCTCAACTTCATCCGCTCCACGATGGAGCGGGCCGGCTCGTTCACCGCCGTCCCCGGATGGGGCATGGTCGTGCTGGGCGTGACGGCGCTGGCCGCCTCGGCGATCGCGGGATCCCTGCCCGTCGCGCCCGTCTACGGCGCGCCGCACAGTCGCTGGCTCTGGGTCTGGATGTTCGAAGCGCTGCTCGGCGCCGGCGTTGGCGTCGCCGCCCTGCTGTACAAGGCCCTGCGCGCCGGCGATGCCATCGTCCACGGCCCCGGCCGGCGCTTTGGACTCAGCGTGCTGCCGCCATTCATCGTGGGGGCGCTGCTGACGTACGTACTGTGGCAGGCGAAGCAGCTCCAGCTGCTCCCGGCCGTGTGGTTGCTGTGCTATGGCACCGGCATCGTCACGGGCGGCGCATTCTCGATGCGCGTCGTGCCCGTGATGGGAATCTGTTTCATGATCCTGGGCACGGCGGCGCTGTTCACACCGGCCGCCTGGCAAGCCTGGCTCCTCGCACTCGGCTTCGGCGGCCTGCACATCCTGTTTGGGCTGATCATTGCACGGAGGTACGGTGGCTAAGAGCAACGCGGCGCGGATCACCCGCGCGGAACCCGACCGGTCGGTGAAACCGAAACCCCAACCCGCGCCCGTGGCACTCGACCGGCTGATTCACGAGCGGGTACGGCTCGCGAACGTCAGCGCGCTCGCGGTGCGCGAGCGTCTCACGTTCAACGAGCTCAAGGCGCTGCTCAAGACGAGCGACGGCAACCTCAGTGTCCACGCGCGCAAGCTCGAGGACGCCGAATACATCACGTGCGACAAGTCGTTCGCAGACCGCGTCCCCAAGACGGAATACCGACTTACCGCCCTCGGCCGGCGGGCGCTCGAGCGCTACCTCGATCACATGGAAGCGCTGATTCGCGCGACGCGCGCGGGTGGACGCTGACGTGGACTCTTTTTTTTGCGGGATAGCTTTATGAGACAAAGTACTTCTTTGCACGTCGCCATCGTGATGGACGGCAACGGCCGCTGGGCGACGCGCCGCGGGCTGCCGCGCGCCGCTGGACACCACGCTGGTGCCGAAGCGGTGCGCCGCGTGGTCCGGATCGCGCCCGGCTGCGGTATCACCGCGCTGACGCTGTACGCCTTCTCGTCCGACAATTGGACCAGGCCCGCGGCGGAAGTCTCGACGCTCATGCGGCTGTTCGCCCGCCATCTGCGGACGGAAACGGCCGAGCTCGCCGCCCAGGGCGTCAAGCTCACGGTGATCGGCCGGAAGGACCGGCTGCCGCACTCGCTCATCACGGCGATCGCCGCCGCCGAGCAGGGAACGGCCGCTGGGACGCGGCTGGAGCTTCGCATTGCCGTGGATTACTCGGGCCGCGCCGCGATCCGCGCCGCCGAGCTGCTGCCCGATGTCGATCTGCTCATCCGCACCGGCGGCGAGCAACGGCTGTCTGATTTCCTGCTCTGGGAATGCGCGTACGCCGAGCTGTGGTTTACCGAGCGGATGTGGCCTGACTTCGGGGCAGCGCACCTGGCTGCCGCGATTCACGAATTCCACTCGCGCGACCGCCGGTTCGGCGGTCTGCCGACGCAGGAGGCCGTATGATGGTGGTTCCAACGCTCTCGGCGCGCACCCGGCTCGGCCTCGAGGTCCTCGCGTTCGGCGCTGTCGGCGGCGTGATCGGCGACGCCCTGCTCCGCGCGATGCCCTGGGGCTTGAACGTGGCCCTCGGCACGGCCGGGCTGGTGGGCGCCGGCGCCTGGCTGGTCCGCCGTCACCGCATCACACCGGGGCCCGACGCGGCCTGGCTCGCGATTACGGCGTTGCTGCTGGGCGTGGCCTTCGTACGCCGCGACGCCGCGGCGCTCGCCCAGTTCGATATGCTCGCACTCGTCGGCGCGCTCGCGTTCGCCGCGGCGAGTCTGCAAGGCGAGCACATCATGCGCTGGAGCCTGGTCGACTATGTCCGCGCCGGCGTGACGGCGAGTGTCGCCAGCATCGGCGGGGGTCTGCCGTTGGTGGGCCGAGACATCGATTGGCACGAGATGCCACGTGAGGGCCGCCTGCGCCACCTCCGCGGCGTCCTGACCGGGATCGTCATCGCGGCGCCCGTGCTCATCGTCTTCGCCGCCTTGTTCGCGTCCGCCGATCAGGTCTTCGCGAACGTGCTTCAGAATCTCTTCGCATTCGATGCAGCCAGTATCGTGCAGCACACGTTCTTCATCCTCTTCTGGGGCGCGCTGACGGCCGGCTGGCTTCGCTGGAGTCTCATTGGCCGGCCGGTAGCCGGTCCCCGGCTGGACTACATCCCATCGAGCGCCACCCCATTTACCGTGGCGCTGGGACTGCTCAACGCACTCTTTCTCCTGTTCGTCGTCGTGCAGCTCCGCTTCCTTTTTGGCGGTGCATCGCTCGTCGAGCAGACCGGCGGGCTCACCTACGCCGAGTACGCGCGGAGCGGGTTCTTCCAACTGGTCACGGCAAGTGGGCTGGTATTGCCGGTGCTGCTGGGCGTCGATTTCCTGACGCGCGGCGGTACGACACCCCACATCCGGACGACGCGCCAGTTCTCAGGCCTCCTCCTCGTGCTGCTCACGGTCGTCATGGCGTCGGCGCTGGAGCGCATGCGCTTGTATGTGTCCGCGTACGGGCTCTCGGCGACGCGTCTCTACGCGACGGCGTTCATGGTTTTCCTGGTCGGCGTGTTCGCCTGGTTCGCGTGGACCGTGTTGCGTGGCCAGCGGCAGCGCTTTGCGTTCGGCTCAGTCATGCAGGGCCTCGCGGTGCTGGCCGGCCTGCATCTGCTCAACCCCGACGCCTTCATCGTCAAGACGAATCTCAATCGTCCCGCAGCCGAGCGGGCGTTCGACGCCAAGTACGCGGTGACACTGGGCGGAGACGCCGTCCCGTCGCTCCTCTCCGCCTTGCCGCAGCTCGACGCCGACACCCGCTGCATCGTGGTGCACGGCCTGCTGAAGCGCTGGGACGAAGCCGAAGTCGATTGGCGCACCTGGAACTGGAGTCGCGCACGCGCTCGGAGCCTTGTCCGCAGCCAGGCCGACGCCCTGAGGGCGTCGTGTCCCGCCAAGCCCCAGGAGCAGCACAATGATCACTGACGGGCTTGGTGTCTGGTTCGTGGTGTCTGGTGTCTGGTGCCGCGCGCCTTCAGTGCCCGAACGAGTCCGGCCAGAAGACGACCCACAATTCTGCTTAGCCCCAGAACTCGGTCAGCTTCGGCATCCCGGACATACGATCGGCGTGTAGCGATCAGAACCTGCGTCTCGAGCTCCATCAAGGAACCGTTGGCAATTCCAAGGTGGTGGATATACTCACCTAGGTGATCCCGACCATGACCTTCGGCGATGTTGCTTGGGATCGATACGGCGCACCGTTGAAGCTGAGCTGTCAGCCCGAACCGCTCCTCTTTTGGAAAAGCCTTCGTGATTTCGTAAATGACATCAACGAGGTCCATGCCTCGCTGCCAGACAGTCAAGTCACGATATGACGTCACCTTCGCGTGAGGAACAATCACTCGACGATAATGCTCGCAAACCTGCAACAATGCCGAATCATTTCGATGCTACGGGGAGCATTCCTTCGCGACCAGACACCAGACACCCGGCACCAGGCACCAGACACCTTAGATTACCGCGATGCCACTCCGCATCACCCAGGTAGACGCGTTCACCAACAAACCCTTCGCCGGCAATCCCGCCGGTGTTTGCATTCTCCCAAAAGCCGCCGACCCTGCCTGGATGCTCAACGTCGCGCGCGAGATG
>WNGH01024220.1_pt1 | contig 12042 bp, 12 predicted proteins | sample 5400631 | NCBI WGS metagenome assembly WNGH01 (sample SAMN13153373, study PRJNA577476) | soil metagenome | isolation source: 115 cm soil or saprolite under Garry oak tree replicate 1 | place: USA:California | collected 2016-06-15 | reverse complement strand
GCGGCCGGGGCTACCAGCCGCACCTCACCCTGGCCAGGTGCCGCGCGCCGGCCGACGTGAACCCGCTCGTCGGGGCCCTCGGCGGCTTCGCCGGGACCCCGTGGGTGGCCACCGAGGTGCACCTGATCCACAGCCGGCTGGGCGCGCGCCCGCGCTACGAGGTCATCGGTACCTGGCCGCTGCGCAATGCCCTAGGCTCCTGATGTGAATCGCACGACGCGCTGGCTCCTGCCCACCGTGCTCGCGCTCCTGGTCGTGGTGGCCCTGGCCGGAGCGCTCATTCACTGACCCCGGCGCTACAGGCGGTCGACGACGTAGTCGACGCAGGCGGTGAGCGCCTCCACGTCCGCCGGGTCCACGGCGGGGAACATGGCGATCCGCAACTGGTTGCGGCCGAGCTTGCGGTACGGCTCGGTGTCCACGATCCCGTTCGCCCGCAGCGTCGCGGCGACCTTCGCGGCATCCACGCTCTCGGCGAAGTCGATGGTGCCGACCACCTGGGAGCGCTGCGCCGGGTCCGCGACGAACGGGTCCGCGTACGGCGCCTTCTCGGCCCAGGTGTACAGCCGGGAGGACGAGTCGGCCGTGCGGGCGACCGCCCAGTCCAGGCCGCCCTGGGCGAGCATCCAGTCCAGTTGCCCGGCCAGCAGCAGCAGGGTCGCCACCGACGGGGTGTTGTAGGTCTGCTGCTTCGCCGAGTTGTCGATGGCGACCCGCAGCGAGAGGAACTCGGGGATGTACCGCCCGCTGGCCGCGATCCCCGCGGCGCGCTCCAGCGCCGCCGGCGACATCAGGGCGATCCACAGGCCCCCGTCGGAGCCGAAGCACTTCTGCGGCGCGAAATAGTAGGTGTCGGTCTCGCTGACGTCGACGGGAAGGCCGCCGGCCCCGCTGGTGGCGTCCACGATCACCAGGGCACCCTGGTCCGCCCCGGGTACCCGGCGGATGGGCATGGCCACCCCGGTCGAGGTCTCGTTGTGGGTGAGCGCGTAGGTGTCCACGCCGGCCTCGGCCGCCGGCCGCGGGTGGCGGCCGGCCGGGGACTCGATGACGGCCGGCTCCTCCAGCCACGGTGCGGCCCGGGTGACCTGCGCGAACTTGCTGGAGAACTCCCCGAACGCCAGGTGTGAGGAGCGCCGCTGGATCAGGCCGAACGCGGCGACCTCCCAGAACGCGGTGGTGCCGCCGTTGCCCAGCACCACCTGGTAGCCGTCCGGCAGCCGGAACAGCTCGGTCAGGCCCTCCCGCACCCGCCGGACCAGCGAGCGCACCGGTGCCTGCCGGTGGGACGTGCCGAGGTAGGCGGCGCCGGAACTGGCCAGCGTGGCCAGCTGCTCGGGGCGGACCTTCGACGGCCCGCTGCCGAATCGGCCGTCGGCAGGGCGCAGACCAGCAGGAATCTCGATGGGGGTCATACCGCCAGCCTATCGAGGCCGGCGCCCGGCCCCGGCCCGCAGCGCAGCCGCTGTGACAACACCCACAACGCCCGGCCGCGCCAGCCCGTATGTGGGCATTGGCGCCAACGCCCACGTTCTTATGTGGTCGTTAGCGTGACCGCCTACAAACGAACCTGGCCGGGCTATGTCCCGGGAGCCACATTAGGCTCGGCAGTCACACCCGCCACGGATGGCGGTGGTCAGATCTCGCCGATTACGCCTTCGGCGCCGGGGACCTCCTTGGCCGGCCGGGCCTTCGGCCCCACGTAGTCGGCGCTCGGCCTGATCAGCCGCCCGGTCCCCTTCTGCTCCAGGATGTGCGCGGACCAGCCGGCGGTGCGCGCGCAGGTGAACATGGCGGTGAACATGCGCGCGGGCACCTCGGCGAAGTCCAGGACGATCGCGGCCCAGTACTCGACGTTGGTCGCCAGCACCCGGTCCGGCCTGCGCGCGTGCAGTTCGGCGAGGGCGGCCTCCTCCAGCGCCGCCGCCACCTCGTACCGGGGGGCGCCCAGTTCCTTGGCGGTGCGCCGCAGCACCCGGGCCCGGGGGTCCTCGGCCCGGTAGACGCGGTGCCCGAACCCCATCAGCCGCTCGCCCTTGTCCAGTGCCCCCTTGACGTAGCGGGTGGCGTCCCCGATCCGCTCGACCTCCTCGACCATGTGCAGTACCCGGGCCGGGGCGCCGCCGTGCAGCGGGCCGGACATGGCGCCCACCGCACCGGAGAGCGCCGCCGCCACGTCCGCGCCGGTGGACGCGATCACCCGGGCGGTGAAGGTGGAGGCGTTCATGCCGTGCTCGGCGGCCGAGGTCCAGTACGCGTCCACGGCCTTGACGTGGCGCGGGTCCGGGTCGCCGCGCCAGCGGATCATGAAGCGCTCGACGATGTTGTCCGATTCCCCGACCCGCTCCTGGGGGATCGCGGGCAGGCCGGTGCCGCGGGCGGACTGCGCGACGAACGAGAGGGTCATGACCGAGGCGCGGGCCAGGTCGTCGCGTGCCTGCTCGTCGCTGATGTCCAGCAGCGGCCGCATGCCCTTGACCGGCGCCAGCATGGCCAGGGCGCTCTGCACGTCCACCCGGATATCGCCGGACCGGACCGGGATCGGGTACGGCTCGGCGGGCGGCAGCCCGGGCGTGAACGTGTTGTCCACCAGCAGGCCCCAGACGTGGCCGTAGGACACCTGGCCGACCAGGTCCTCGATGTCGACTCCCCGGTAGCGGAGCGCGCCCCCGGCACGGTCGGGCTCGGCGATCCGCGTCTCGAACGCGACTACACCTTCGAGCCCGGGCTTGAAGTCGGACATCTGAGTCTCCTCGTGTCTGCGATGAGCGCCGGCGCCGGATTCCGGGGCAGGCGTCCGGGCCAGGCGGTGGGTCGCACTCGCCGCGTGCCGCTTTATTCAACAACGTGCCGGCCTTGTCCGGATAGCGCAGGTTGCCGTGATGCGCGCCACCAGCGGCTACTCGCCCCGGACAAGGTGCCTGTGTGAGGATCGGTACCCGTGGATACCGATCAGCACCCGCCCCGGGCCGCGGCATCTGCGGGCGCGGACCCTGGCCTGGATGAATCCATGCTCGCCGCGGACCCGGTGGACCAGTTCTCCTTGTGGCTCGCCGACGCCGCCGCCGCGGGACTGCCCGAGCCGAACGCCATGGTGCTGTCCACCGTGTCGGCGGCCGGGCGGCCACGGTCCAGGTCCGTGCTGCTCAAGGGCCATGGCCCGGCGGGTTTCGTGTTCTACACCAACCGCACCTCCGCGAAGGCGCAGGACCTGGCGGGGAACGAATACGCCACCGCGTTGTTTCCCTGGTACGCGCTGCGGCGCCAGGTCATCGTGCACGGCGCGGTGACCCCGATGTCGCAGGCCGAGAGCGAGCCGTACTTCCGCTCCCGGCCGCATGGCTCGCAGATCGGTGCCTGGGCGAGCCGGCAGTCGTCGGTGATCGGTTCCCGGGCCGCGCTCGAAGATGCCTACGCGCTGCTGGAGCAGCGCTGGCCGGAGGGAACGACGGTGCCGATGCCGGATTTCTGGGGAGGTTACCGGTTGGTGCCTGATTTGGTGGAATTCTGGCAGGGCCGGGTCAACCGGCTGCATGATCGGCTGCGCTACCGCCGCGACGGGGCGCACTGGCTGGTGGAACGCCTGTCACCCTGATCGGGTGCTGCCCGCGGCGTCCCCTCTGGCGAATACCATCAGGTAGGAGGGAGGCTCCTCGTGATGCGGGCGCGCATCGTCGAGCGGCTGTCGCAAAGTGGTCCCACGGTGAGCCAGACCGTTGCCCGGATGGAACGCGACGAGCTGGTGCGGGTAGAGGACGACCGGCGGCTGGTGCTGACACCGACCGGCCAGGCGCTCGCGACCCGGGTCATGCGCAAGCACAGGCTGGCCGAGTGCCTGCTGGTCAGCGTCATCGGGCTGCCCTGGGAAGAGGTCCACGCCGAGGCCTGCCGCTGGGAGCACGTGATCTCCGAGCAGGTCGAGCGGCGCCTGGTGGAACTGCTCGATTACCCCGTCCATTGCCCGCATGGCAACGTCATTCCCGGGCTTGCCGAGCTAGGTGTCCCGTCGACCGCCGCTGACCAGGCAGAACAGGCGCGGCGCGAGCCGGTTCAGCCGATGCTCGACGTCGCGTCGGAGCACCCGGCGGCCGTTGTCATCCAGCGCATCAGCGAACAAGTCCAAAGTGATATCGGCCTGATGCTTAAACTCAAGCGGATCGGGATACAACCGGGACGCAAGGTTACGATCTCGGTGGCCGACGACGGTGTGCGGGTGACAAGTGAGGACGGTGCGGGGAGCAGCACGGCGGTTCTGCCCCGCCGCGTTGCCGCGCATGTATTCGTGGGTGTGCCCTGATAGCTCCACCTACCCTGGGGTCCGCCGGTGACCGGGTTGGATGAGAGCATGGTGAGCGCCTACCTGCCGCCGGACACGGTGCTGGGGCAGATCGAGGCCGCGGTGGTAGTGACCGACCCGCAGAGCAACCTCCGGTACGCCAACGCCTACGCGGCCAGGCTCTTCGACTTCCCCGATGCCCCCGAGCGCCTGGTCGGCCGGTCGCTGCTCTCGCTGGGGTTCGAGGAGGAGGACCTGGGCAAGGCCGCCGAGCTGGCCAAGCAGGTGCTCCGCGGGCGGGCCTGGGAGGGCACGTTCTCGGTCCGGCCCGGCGGATCCCGGGTGTTCATCCGGGCCCAGGCGGTGCCGCTGCGGCACCCGTCCGGGGCGATCGACGGGATCGTCATCGTCGGCCGCCTGGCGACCAGGCGCAGCAGCGAGCAGGAGCGGGAACGGATCGGGCTGCTCGAGCGCATCGGGGAGCGCCTGGCCCGCTCCCTGGAACTCGGCCTGACGCTGCGGCACGTGGCCGAGGCGCTGGTACCGCAGTTCGCCGACCATTGCTTCATCGACCTGTATCAGGGCGACAAGCTGTTCCGCCGGGCCCAGATCAACGCCGGCGGCTGGGAGCCCGCGCCGGGCACCTGGGCGGCCGTGGGTGAGCAGATCAACTACCCCGAGGGGCATTTCTGCCAGCAGGCCATGTCGCGCCTGGATCCGGTCCTGGTGTCGAACCTGGTCTACACCGAGTTCCCGGCGCCGCACGCGCGGAGCATGCGGGCCAGCGCGGACGTGGGGCTGACCTCGATCGTGGCCGCGCCGCTGGTCGCCCGGGGCGAGCTGCTCGGCGTGATCAGCCTGGCGCTGTCCCGGCTCACCGAGCGGGAGGAACCCCAGTACGACATCGACGACAGGGACTTCCTCGGCGCGGTCGCCAGCCGGGTCGCGGTCGCCATCGACAACGCGATGCTGTTCGAGGAGGAGCGGCGCACCGCGCTGGCGTTCCAGACCAGCCTGCTGCCCCAGGTCAAGCCGACCTTCGACGGCCTGGACGTGGCCTGGCGGTATGTGCCGGCCAAGCCGCTGGAGACCCACGGCCAGGGCATCCAGACCCAGGTCGGCGGCGACTGGTATGACCTGATCCCGCTGTCCGCGGGCCGGGTCGGCATCGTCATCGGCGACGTGGAGGGGCGCGGCGCCCGGGCCGCGGCGATCATGGGCCAGCTCAGGGCGACCCTGCGGGCGTTCGCGCAGGACGACAAGGCGCCCGCGGAGATCCTGCGCAAGCTGGACGACTGGTGCCGCACGCTGAGCATGCCGCCCACGAGGGACGGCGAGCACTTCGACTCGCCCCGGGCGAGCTGCACCTACCTGGTCTACGACGCCTGGTCCCGCAGCCTGTCGTTCGCCAACGCCGGCCACGACGCGCCGCTGGTGATCACCGACGGCGACGTCGCGGACCTGGACATCGAGCACCACGGTGTGCTGCTCGGCGTCCGTGGCACGGGCATGCCAGGGCTGCCCACCTATCGCGAGGAGACGCGCACGCTCAAGCCGGGGACCACCCTGGTGCTCTACACCGACGGGCTGACCGACCGCAGGCAGCGCGCCGACGGCAGCGGCCACTACACCGAGGCGGAGGCACGGCAGATGCTGTGCGTCGCCGTCCAGGGCGTGGCCGGCTCGTCGGCGGAGGTCATCGCCCAGGCGGCGGAGCAGGCGGTGCCCGGCGACATCGACGACGACATGGCCATCGTGGTGGTCAGCACCTCACGCGAGGACCTGGCCTCGTGGCAGGCCACGTTCCCGGCCGAGGCGATCCGGGTCTCCGAGGCGCGCCGCCACGCGCAGCTCACCTTCGAGCGCTGGGGCCTGCCGCGCGAACAGACCGAGCTTGCCTGCCTGCTGGTTTCCGAGGTGGTCACGAACGTCGTGCTGCACACGTCGGTCCCGGCCAGGCGCCGTCACCGGATGACGCTGGAACCCGCGGGCGCGCCGGCCGGGCCGGCCCCCGGCCCGGTGGTCGCGGGCGTCCCGACGGCCTGGGATACCGACGAGTTCGGCGAGGGTTTCCCCGAGCCGCCCACCCGGACCTTCACGCTGCGGCTGCGCCGCGGTGCGTCAGCGGTCTGGGTCGAGGTGTTCGACACCGACCTCCGGTTGCCGAGGATCCGCAGCGCGGCGGAGACCGACGAGGGCGGCCGCGGCCTGTACCTGGTGGACCAGCTGGCGTCGCGGTGGGGGTCCCGGCCGACCAAGGACGGCAAGGCGGTCTGGTTCGAGGTGCCGGTCAGCCCCAAGCGGGACGCCAGCTGACCGAAGCGGCGCGGCCGGGGTCAGTGCTTGTACGCGGACACCCACAGCAGCAGCAGGAAGAAGCCCACCACGAGCACCGTGGTCACCCAGGTGCCCCAGGTCACCCCGAGGCCCATCCGCTTGCGCACCCGGGCCACGCCGAACCCGACGAGGATGCCGATCAGCAGCAGCAGGACCAGCCCACTTGCCACCCTGGCCTCCCAGATCGGCGTTCCGCACGTCCCCCCGCTCTTTCGAGGATAAGCGCTGGCGGCGGTCAGCGGGAGCACGCAGGGCCGCGGGTCTGCAGCGTCCCGGTCGATAGGGAGATTTGAAACCCGGCGGTAACATCTGCACTAGACGGGCGCGGCGGCAAGCCTGCCCCGAGCACCCCGGAGGGCGTCGTGGCTGAGGCATACATTGTCGGAGCGGTCCGTACCCCGGTCGGGAAGCGGAACGGCGGGCTCGCGAAGCTCAACCCGGTGGACCTCGCCGCGCATGTGCTGCGCGAGCTGGTGGTGCGCACCGGCATCGACGCGGCCGCCGTCGAGGACGTGATCATGGGGTGCGTCTCCCAGATCGGCCCGCAGTCGCTGGACATCGCGCGGCAGGCATGGCTGTCCGCCGGGCTGCCGGAGAGCGTGCCCGGGGTCACCGTCGACCGGCAGTGCGGCTCGTCCCAGCAGGCGCTGCACTTCGCCGCCCAGGCCGTGCTGTCCGGCACGCAGGACCTGGTCGTCGCGGCGGGCGTGGAGAGCATGAGCGTGGTCCCGATGGGGTCGTCCATCATGCTGCCGCTGGAGAAGGGGATGCCGCTGCCGTTCGGGACCGGGTGGAAGGAGCGGTACGGCGACCAGGAGATCTCCCAGTTCCGCGGGGCGCAGCTGATGTGCGAGAAGTGGGGCATCACCCGGCGCCAGCTCGAGGAGTTCGCGCTGGCCAGCCACCAGCGCGCGGTCCGCGCGATCGACGAGGGACGGTTCGAGCGGGAGATCACCCCGGTCGGCGACGTGGCCGTGGACGAGGGGCCGCGCCGGGACACCACGCTGGAGAAGATGGCGGGCCTGGCGCCGCTGCGGGAGGGCTGGGAGGTCACCGCGGCGGCCGCGTCGCAGATCTCCGACGGCGCGGCGGCGCTGCTCGTCGCCTCGGAGGCGGCGGTCAAGCGGCACGGGCTCACCCCGCGCGCCCGGATCGTGGCCCTGACCGTCGCGGGCGCCGACCCGGTGTTCATGCTCACCGCGCCGATCCCGGCCACCGAGCGGGCGCTGGCCAAGGCGGGGCTGAAGGTCGATGACATCGACGCGTTCGAGGTCAACGAGGCGTTCGCGCCGGTGCTCATCGCCTGGTCGGCGGACACCGGCGCGTCCCTGGACAAGACCAACCCGAACGGCGGGGCCATCGCGCTCGGCCATCCGCTCGGCGCGACGGGCGCGGTGCTGGCCACCAAGCTGCTGCACGAGCTGGAGCGGACCGGTGGCCGCTACGGCCTGCAGACCATGTGCGAGGGCGGCGGCCAGGCCAACGCCACCATCATCGAGCGCGTCTGACCTGCCCGTCGCGGAGGCCGGGGTTCCCTGTTCGTCGGGCGCCAGTTGCGCTCTGGAAGGAATATGTAGGTCAAGTTAGAGGTTTTCTGAAGGAGAGATAGGATGAAGCCTGGACTCAGGGTCTAGGACATCCTGCGACCGGAGGAGAACCGCAGTGCTGCTTACATCATTCGACCCAACGCGTGAGTTCGACCGCCTCGCCCGGCGCGCGTTCGGCGCTGGCCACTGGACCGCTGTGCGGTCGGCCATGCCGATGGACGTGATCCGTGGCAAGGACGACGTCCAGCTCCGCTTCGACCTGCCGGGCGTGGACCGCGAGTCCATCGACGTCACGGTGGACCGCGGCGTGCTCACGGTGAGCGCGCGGCGCACCGAGGAGACCGGCGAGGACGAGAAGCTGATCACCCGCGAGCGGGTTACCGGCTCCTTCGCCCGCCGTCTCTACCTCGGCGACACGCTCGACGCCGACAAGATCGAGGCCGCCTTCGACGACGGCGTGCTGACCGTGCGCCTGCCGCTGCTGGCGACCGCGCAGCCCCGCAAGGTTGAGATCCACAGCAACAGCACCAAGGAGATCGCTGCCTGACGGCAGGATCGGCCCGCGGGCCCGGCGCGTGCGGCGCACCGGGCCCGCAGGTGTTTGCTCGTAGTCTGAGCCAGGGAGTGAATGACCGTGCCGTCGTTGCCGTTTGAGGATGAGGACCTGCCTCTGTTCACGGTGGGGCAGGTCTCGGGCATGCTCGAGGTGCAGCAGGCGTTCCTGCGCCGCCTCGACGAGTTCGGTGTCGTCCGGCCGTCGCGTTCCGACGGCGGGCAGCGCCGTTACTCCCGCCGTGAGGTGGTCACCGTCCAGTACGTCGTCCGGCTCACCAGCCAGGGCGTGACGCTGGCCGGCATCCGGCGGATCCTGGAGCTGGAGGCCCAGGTCGCGGAGCTGGAGCAGGAGTGCGCGCGGCTGCGTGACCGGCTGCGCCAGCTCGTGGACGAGGCCGGGTGATCCTTGCCCGCGGCCCGGTGGTTCCGGTACGATGTCGGGGCGAGCCGCTGCCTGGACGGGCCCGGCACCGCGCGGGTGTAGTTCAATGGCAGAACGTCAGCTTCCCAAGCTGATAGTGCGGGTTCGATTCCCGTCACCCGCTCCCATATCAAGGCCCAGGTCGGGATATGAGTCCCGAACCTGGGCCTTGATCGTTCCTGGGGCTTCATAGCCCCTCGTGCCATTAACGTGCCATTAGCCAGCGGGGTCGAGGGCCTCGGCCGGGCCGTCGTCGGCGTCGTTGGTCCGAGATCGCATGGCGTCCACGTGGGCGTCAATCGCGTTCGCGATGGCGGCATCGGCGCCGCGTGCCTCGTGCTGGTAGATGAGCGCGGCACGTTCGCTGTCGTGGCCCATCCGCGTCATCAGGTCGCGCAGTCCTGCGCTACTGGCCGCCGCGAACGTGTTTCCGGCGTGGCGTAGGTCGTGGAAGTGAAGGCCCGGTGCCCCGATGGCGGCGACCGCCTGTGGCCAGGCGGCGGAGCGGTTGAAGTTGCCCCGGCGCAGTGGGCCGCCCTTGGCTCCGGGGAAGGCAAGCGCGCCGGGGTCGGCTTTGGCGAAGACCGCCAAATGATGGCGCAGCTCGGGAATGATCACGCGGGGGATGCCCACGATGCGACGACCGGCTTTGGACTTGGGCGGCCCGAGGATGATCTCGCCCGTGGACCTTTCCGCGTAGGCGGCCCGGACACGCACGGTTCCGGCGTCCATGTCGATGTCGCAGCGGCGGAGCGCGGTTGCTTCGCCCCAGCGCAGGCTGGCGAAGGTGGCCAGCAGTACGAGGGCTCGGTAGCGCCGGTCATGGTTAGAGTCGGCCCGGCCATCGAGAGCCATCGCCCACAACGCCCGCTCGGCATCGGCCCTGGTCCTGTAGACCTCTGGGGCAGCGCGCATCTCGCCGTGCCGCTGGAATCGGAGCCGGTAGCCACCGCCCACGAGTTGGCGGACGTTGCCGATCGGCCGGCGGCCGACCAGCTCGGCCAGCTCGAAGACCTGGGCGACTGTCAGGACGGGGCGCTCAGGTGCGTGTTCGCTTCCGGCTCCGCGGATACGGCAAGGGTTGCGCGGCAAGATCTTGTCTTCCTCTACAGCGGTCATAAGGACTGCGCGCAGGAGCCGGTAGGCCTTGGCCGCCATCGTCGCTGACACGCCGTTCGCCAGGAGGGAGGACCGCCACTCGCGGATGGTTTGCGGGCTCAGCTTTCCAATGGGCACATCGCCGAGGTACGGCTCGATGTGCTTGGCGAGCAGCCAGCGGTAGAAGTCAACCGTACGTATCCGCAGGCCGGGCCGCTGTGTGATCCAGTCGCGGGCATAGTCGCCGAGTCGGAGCTTGCCGCGTTGCGGGTCTGTCCATTCATCCGCAATCATCTGGGCTTCGATAAGCGACAATGCGCGCTCGGCATCGCCCTTGCGGTCAAAGGTCTGCGGGTGGCTGCGCAAGCGCCCGTCCGGGGCGCGATAGCGGACCTGGTACCGGCCGGACGGCAGCCTGCGGACGTTGCCGAATCGCCGGTGTCCTTGTTTGTTGGGCATCAGGCAGCCCTCCTTGGGTGCGGCGGCGGTGTGGTCATTTGCTCGACGAGCCCGGCGGCGACGAACTCGCGCAGCGCGGACTCGGGAATGCGGACATGGCCTCGCTTGCCGCTCTCGCCGAGGCGGACGAAGCGGATACGCCGCTCGGCGATGAGCCGCCGGGGAAATCGCTCGGATGTGCCGAGCAACTCGGCGGCCTGAGCGACGGTGAGGAGCCTGTCGGTCTCAGGCAACGTCGGCCACTCCCTCCCGGTGCGAGTCGTCACGCTGATCTCCGGGCGGTGGGTCCGGTGAGCCGGGCGGGACGGTGGGTGGCTGGCCTCGCCCAGCGAAGTGCCAGTGGGAGAGAAGGAGCGTGCCGTCCTCGGTGGCTTCGGGCATGAGTCCCGCGGCTATGGCTTGCTCGCGCTGGTGGACGGCGCGGTCGGCGCGGAGCGCGCCGAGGGTAGTCGAGTAGGTCCGGCTCTTGGTCGAGAAGTGGCCGCGGAATCCGAGCATGTGTGCCCACGCGTCGAGGCGCAGGTCTTGTAGCCCTGGGAGCTTGCTGAGCCGGATGCATTCGGCGATGTGGCGGCGGGCGTGGTCGCGGATTGGCAGGTCGGTGAGCCGATCGGCCGGGGTGATGCGGCGGTCGAGGGTGCCGGTGCATTCGGCGGCCTTGGTGGCGTACTTGGCGACGTACGCGGCGACCTTGCTGTCGGTCAGTTCCCCGGTGGTCGTGATCGGGCGAGTGTCGAGTTCGCGGCCCCAGGTCAGGGTCCAGGCCGGAACGCCGGGAGCGGCGGGGGTTTCGAGGTGGACGGTGCGGGCGGCTTGGTCGATGGCTGCGGTGAGCAGGACCAGGGTGGCCCAGGCGGGCGGGGCTGTGGTCGGCCCGGCCGGGCCATCGAGGCGGATGATTGCGTGGAAGTGGACGACGCCGCGCCGTTGGTATTCAGCGACCTTGGCGAATGAGACGCGGACCTGGGCGGCGAGCGCCTTGTTGGTGAGCCCAGTCTGACGGGCGAGGGTCCGGCGCAGGGTGATGGTGAAGCGGCGCCACAGTTCGGGGGCGCAGGCGTTGAACAAGACCGAGCTGGTGTAGTCGTAGCAGTCCGGGCACAGCGGCTCCCCGAGCCGGGGATCGTCGCGGGTGTGCCTTTCCGGGCAGGACATACGGCGGCCGTGAGGGCAGGTTCGGCCCCGTCGGCGCGGGCGGCATCGCAGGAGCTGCTGCGGATTTCCGAAATTCCCCGCTGTCGATCACTGGAATTCCCCAGGGGACGAGCGGTGCGGAGGGCCTGGGATGAGCTTACGGGGCTGTCAAGTCCGGGCCTCCTGACCGGTCAGCTCGGCAATGGTGACGGGCT
>WNGH01021109.1_pt1 | contig 12046 bp, 8 predicted proteins | sample 5400631 | NCBI WGS metagenome assembly WNGH01 (sample SAMN13153373, study PRJNA577476) | soil metagenome | isolation source: 115 cm soil or saprolite under Garry oak tree replicate 1 | place: USA:California | collected 2016-06-15 | reverse complement strand
GAACGTCTCTCCACCGGAGAGCGAATGAGTGGGTCGAGCGCGTCGGTGGTCTTCGTGATCGACGATCTGGATCTCAATGGCTTTGCGTTTGGAAGCGATGTTGAAGGAGTACCGGCCATGGGTGAGGCGCTGCAGGTGCACACTGGCGTCACGCATTAGCGCCTCAACCGCTCCTTGGGACAAAAAGTCGGTGAACTCAGCTCCCAGCAGTTTGTGAAGGTCTGTGGCCAGGCGGCCTTCGGTTTCCGCCGTGCGGAGCTTTATTTCCTCCTGCTCCTTCTCGTTACAACGTCGCTCCTGTTCAGCGATCTCCGCCCCTAGCCGGCCGCGTCGTTCGCGCAGGGCGCTTACGTGATCATGGACTGTAGCCAGCTGCTCCCTCAGCCCCTCCCCAGCCGCACCGATGCCAGAGAGTCCACTCTGCATAACATCGGCTCGTAATTCCACGCGCGCCTGTTCCAGATCCTGCGTTGCTTGAGAAAGTTTCTGCCGGGTTTCGTTCAGGACGCGCTCACGGGCCTGTAAATCGGCCTGCCGCCCTGTGGTCTGCCGCTCGGCTTTTTCTCGCTCCTCGCGTAGCGCTCCCTCGCGTTGCACCAGGGTGGTGTGTCGCTCTTGCTTCTGTGCCAGCTCGACCATCTCACCCTCCAGCACGGAGAGGTCGGGCAGCGGGGAGGGAGCAGCAAGGTTCAGATTTTCCCGGGCTGCCTGCGCCGCACGCTCCGCATGAGCCGCCGCTGCGTCCTGTTGAGAAGTGAGCACGCCGAGAGTTCCCTCTTTTTGCATCTTGCGGGTGTTGAGCGAGCTGAGGGCTTCTTCTGCCTGACGCTGTCTTTGCTCGAATGCCTTCACTTCCTGTTCTGACCGCAGGAGCGCTTGCCGGCGCGTGGTCAGTTCCGTCTCCGGATCGCCAGGGACAGCGAGGGAGGGAGCAAGGGCCTGAGCGAGGACAGCAAGCTGCGCGGTACCGGTCTCCAGGCTCGCGGCGACCCCGCGTAACGCCTCGGTCAATGTCGCTTCTTCCCGCTGCGCCTTTTCCCGCCGGCGCGAGAGAACCTGCTTCTCTTTTTCTGCGGCCTGTGCCCGAGCTTCCAGCTCCTGGAGTGTAGCAGCGAGATCTTGCCGTTGGGTCTGCAAGGCGCTGAGGGCAACGGAGAGGGAAGAGAAGCGGGGAAACTGTCCAACAAAACGTTCCTGGGCTTCACGGCGTTTCTGTTCTCGCGCTGCTAGCTCCCGCTCGGCAGCGTCTTTCCTTGTGCGAGCGGCAGCGGTGGCGGCGTACGCCTCCTGCAAAACCTGACGTGCGTGTGCAGCCGTTGCTCTGGCTGCATCGACTGCACGCTGCAGAGCAGGCTGATCATCTGTGGCTTCTGGCGATGGTGGTGGCAACTCGCGCACGGGCGTGCGGCAGACTGGACAAGGCTCGCCGACGTGGAGCGCAGTACGCAAATGTTCGGCCTCGTGCCGGCGCCAGCTCTCCTCCAGGATATCGGTCGCAGCCTGGGCTTGCTGCTCGGCTTGGGCGACGGTCTCCTGCTGCTTTTGTGCGTCCTGTTCAGCTGCCTGCAAAGCAATCCGTGCCGCATCCACCTCCGAGCCCGCGCGTTGCTCTTCGCGCGCCGTTTCTTGCAGCTCTTTGCCCAGGTGCCCAGCCTCGATCTCCAGGCGTTTTTTTTCGTTCTCCGCCTCCCGTGTTCGGTCCCGTTGCTGGATCAGGTCGTGGAGCTCCTGCTCCTGCGCCGCGTCCTGCTGAGCGAGCAACACAAGAGACTGCTGCGCACCGGTGAGCTGCTGGGTGAGCGTCTTTTGTTGCTCCGTTAGTCGTGCCTGCTCCCGCCGTAACTCTTTCCAGCGTTTCGCTTCGCCAAGTTTTTCGGTCAGTAGGGCAATGTCCCCACCAGCAGCGATCTGTGCCTGCAGCGCCGCGGCATGCTCCTGGTGGGCGTGGCGGGCGGCGGCAACGCTGTGTTCCTGATCGGCGATCTGGCGGGTGAGTGCGTTCACTTCTTGCCGGACAAGAGTAAGAGCCTGGTTCTTGTGCTGGGCCTCCTGATGAGCGGATTGATGTTCCCGCAGGTGCGCGACCGCCCGCTTTACCACCTCGTAGCGGCTGGCGTCATACCCTAGGGCTTCCCGTTCCGCAACGGTCTGAGCTAGAGTCTGTACGAGAGCAAGAATCCGGGCTTCAGCCTCGTCTAGCTTCTGCCTGGCTAGTTGTTTTTCCTCCAGGCGCGTGCGTTCTTCTGTTTGCAGGCCGGTAATCCGGGAAAGGGTGGCGGCTACAACCTCGGCTTTCTGTACCAACCTGCGCAGCTCCCCTGCCTGCGCACTGGCCTCCTCGACCTGTTTGCCCAAGGCCTCCCACTCCTGGCGCCGCTGTTCCACCTGGTCACGGCTAACGCCTGCGTACTGAGAGAGGGTTTCACGAATGGTGGCGAAGCGCGTCTTGGCCTGGCCGGCTACTTCCTTGGCCCGGTCGGCCACACGGGAGTAGACGCCGAGTTCGAGGATCTTGGCTAGTAGGTCACGGCGTTTGTTGGGCTCGCTGCGGAGGAATTCCGCATAGCTACCTTGGGGAAGAATAACAGTCTTGGTAAAACCGGCGAAGTCGAGCCCGAGCAGTGCTTCGACCCGTTTGGTCAACTGCTCTGCACCGGAGACGTCTTGTACCCACTCCTCGCCCGCCACCTTCTCGCTAAGACCAGATTCCGTGGTTTTACCGGTGCGGCGCACGGCGCGAAACCATCGTTCACCAATAGTGAAATCAAAAGCGACTTCACATACGCTCTCGCCGGTAGAAATCACGCCTTTGGTGTCGGTGGTGTAGCGGGCTGTACTGCCGTACAAGCACCACACCATGGCATCGATGAGCGCAGACTTGCCACTGCCCATTGGACCAGTGATGGCGAAGAGATCCAGAGCGGAGAAGTCTACCTGGTGGGCATGCCCATCGGACGAGCGGAAGGGCATGAAATTTTTGAGGCTGAGGTGCTGCGGTCTCATTGCGGCTCGTCGGTGGCGGTGCTCACCTCTTGATAGAGGCGGTCGAACAGCGCGACCAGTTGCGGGTCAGGATCGGTGTTACGCTTGGTCTTATAGTAGTCGCCGAAGATCTCTGTCGCCGAGCGGTCATGGAGTGAAGGGCCATGGAGTGTCGGCTTGACATCCGGCTCCTCAAATCGTATGGAAACGACCCCTTCGAGCGCTCGCACGGAATCCACTAACTCTGCAGTTCGTCCTTCGGGACGCAGGACAATTTCAACCCAGGCCCCCCGAAAATCATCCGCCTGGGCAAGGATTTCCGCGGCAGTCCCGCTACGACGGAGGAGCTTCTTCCCTTGACTGAGAGGAATTGCTGAGACCACAGCCGGCTTTCCAGGGTGTGCTTCGATAATGAATACACTTTTCTGATGTTCAGCTCTGCCGAAGTCAAGTTGCAGGACAGAGCCAGCGTAATAAGCCCGAGCGCTAGCCCCTTTGACTGCGTGGGGTTTATGCATGTGACCGAGCGCCACATAATGAACTCCACTCGCAGGAAGAATCCCTCCATCTACCTCAAAGACCCCGGATTGCATCTCCCCTCCGCCATATTCTTGGTCGACAGCGAGGTGGGCAAGAACAAGGGAGATGGGGGTTTTCTCCATCCTTTCTTTAAAGGCATCGAAAAAGTCTTTCATCATGCTTTGATAGACGCTGACCCGATCGCTCTCCGACTTGCCCACGCCTTCAGCGGCGGGAAGGATGTGATGAGGATGCACGTAGGGAAGACAGCCGACCAGAGCGTACTCGCTCCCATTCTGTGAGGTTATGCGGAGTATGAGAGAATCCATGTCTGCAATCTCGGAAACGATATGCACTTGCACCATATCCCCCAAGGGTTTCAGGACGCGCAACCGTCCCGGGTCATCGTGGTTGCCTGGAATGACGATAGACGGAATGCGCTCCTTCGCTAACTCCGCTAAGGTTTCCGCTACGAGTTTTTCCGCTCCCCCGGGCGGGATGCGATGTTCAAAGATGTCTCCAGTAATGAGCACAGCGTCAACTTGCTGGTCCTTGGCAATATCGAGGATCTCCCGGAAGACTACCTCATGCTCGCTCTGGCGCGAGCGTGTGCGGATCGTGCGGCCTACATGCCAGTCTGAGGTATGGAGAAACCTCATAAGTCCTCGCTCCGTCTGAACTTGGCGAGCTTCGGGTTTGACGGCGGCAGTTTCTGCTCCTCTGCCCGTGTGGCCCAGGCCGGCATAGGAAACCGCACCGGCACCGGAGTCGGGATGTCGGGCTGCGAAACGATCATGCGGCCTGAAGTGAGGATCGTGGCCCGCTGGCGCAGGGTAGGGGTCAGAAAGCCATACTCTGCCCGCTCAGCCTCGGCGGCGTCTAGACGGCCGACGATGCGAAAGGCCGGGTTGGCGACAATGCGTCGCTCGACCTCAGAGGCGGTCTGTTGCGCGCCGATCAGGATGGTCCCGCTCGACCGTCCACGTTCAGCAATTTCCAGCAGCCGCTCGCGGATCGGCGACCAGCCGTCACGCGGCGCGTAGCGGTTTAGCTCATCGACCACGATGAAACAGAGGGGCTCGGCCGAGCCGGTCGCTTCTTTTTCTTTCTGAATTTGCTGCAGCACCGAGCCCACGACAAAGCTTTTGCCCAACTCGTAGAGGCCAGTGAGGCTGATCACGGTGACCTGCTTGTTCCGCCAGTTAATCGTGTGCCCGGCCAGGTCGGCATCGCCCGGGTCGCGGATCACATAGGCAATTTTGTCTTCGGCGCCATAGAGGCGGCGCATGAACGCACCAACCGTGCCGCCAGCCTGGCCGGTGGAGGTGGCTATACCCTCAATCGCCTTGATCAGTGTACGAAAATCCCGGACCTCTTTCTCTTCTGCGGCCGCCTCGTCCTTTTCCTCTTGCTCTTTTTCCCCTTTGCCCTTTTTTTCTATCGGCAAAAACACGCCCGGCCCCGGCCCGTGTTTCTCCGCCTCCTCGGCTGCCTCGCTCAGCCGCCGCTCAACCAAGTGGATCATGGTCGAGAGCAAAGAGGCGTCTTCGCCAGCCTCGGTAAACAGGTAGCGCAGGAGCTTATCGCGGCAGAAGTCGCGTACGGTCCAGAAATATGGGGTGACCTCATCGGCTTTGCGCGCGCCGACCTTGGGCCTGAGCGGCCCGCGTGAGTTCTCGGTCGGCGGCACGTAGAACTGGACCGAGTCAAAGGGCTCGGCCGGGAGCCCGAGCTGGTCATAGAATGCCAGGTCGTCGTTGCCAATCACGTTACTCGGTTTGTCGAGGAACAGCAGATCTTCTCCCTTGACGTTGAAGATGATCGCGTGCGTGTTTTTGGGATCGGTTAAATGACCACAATGGAGCAGACTGTGAAGAAGAAAGGTGGAGTAGGTTGTCTTGGTGGCGATGCCCGAGACCCCACTGATATTGATGTGCGCGCCCTTGCGGCCGTTGAGGAAGTCGAGGTTGCCGTACACCACCTCTTTGCCGGAGAGAGACAGACCGAGCGGAAACTTGCGCTCCATCTTGTCCATGAACAGCGCCCGCTTGTACTCTTCGCCGGTTACGACCCGCACCGGGTCTCCGGGCACGGGCGGATAGTAGTATTCAGGATCAAGCCGGGTCACCTTCACATGCGCGGCAATCGACAGCTCGACCGGCAGGCCACGCTCCGCTTCCACGACATCGGAGTCAAAGGTGGACCCTTGGTGCCGAGTGCGGATAATGTCAACAATACCAAACAGTTTGAGCGGCCCGATAGGCGAGTTGGTCTCGACCACCACCGCCTCATCCACCTGCACCTGTTCCTCTCTCTCCAGCAGCACCCAGAACTCCAGCGGGGTGGCATCCTGAGTACCAATGACTCTACCCATCGTTCCTCCGACACACACACGAAGACTGTGATAGCAGTCTGCTATAGCATGGCTTGCAACTTCTGCTTGATTCGCCGCAGAATCAACTGCGGATCCCCGAGCTTGCGGCGCAACTGCCGCTCCAGGCCGCCAACCGGAATCAGGTTCTGAGGAGCGCGGGGGTCCCCGCCTTCTTGTCCAGCGCAGCGTTCACCTCTAGGCGCACCAGTCCGGCAAAGGGCAGTTCGATCAGTTGAGGCTGGGCCAGACGCAGGTAGCACGTCAGCACGTTATACCCGTCGCTTTGGCGTCCGTTGCTTTTGCGTCCACTCACAATGCGAAAGAGGGGAGTCCGCTCGCCAGGCTGCAACCGTTCGAGAATCGCCGCTCTCTTGGGATCGAGGTACATCCTGTGAATCGTCTTGATCACGCCGACCACGGACGAGGCTCCACTAAAAAACTTCAGGTTGCCATCCGCCAGAATCAGGCTGTCCGGCGCAGACAGCGCCTCTGCCACCTGCGCCTCAGACTGGCGCATCTCGCTGATCAGCTCTTCACGGAGCTTATCGTAGGAGTCAGCTTTCGAACTGAGTCCCTGGTAGCACAAGGACAGGTCGTTGCCTACAGGCACCTTGACGTTATCAGGTTCAGGCCAATTGCTGCCGGCGATGAAGAGCCGGACAACCTGATCGTGAGTGATCTGAACTTGCGAGTTGATAATCACTGCACCGGTGGCGTAGGAACCGAATAGCGCGAGCGCGCGCCGTTCCCCCTCGATGACCATGGCAGAGGCGTCACTGCGCATGACCCCATCGACCACTGCGGTCACCGCGGGCACCGTGGCTGGGAGCGGGGTAACCGGCGCCCAGGGGCGCTCTTCGATCTCTTCGTCGAGGGCTTGGACTGAAGTATCCTCCGTGTCCACCTCATATAGGACGGCAAGCTGGCTAGCGTAGTCGCTCCCCCAAGGGTCCAGGGCGATGCGCATCTGTGTGTCCCCCCTCTCCTCTCCTCTTCACTGCGGCCAGTTTCCCCCCTCTCTATATACTACTTGCCGTGATCCTACTAGATGTAGGGGTAGTACACACATAGCCTCTACTAGGGCTTGTGTTCTGGCGTACCCTTATGTTCTATTGTACTTTTGATCGGACTCTTTTAGGAACACTCGGGGTGGACACCCTCAAGAAAGCGGCGGCGGCAGCAGCAGTCGATCTGGTCCCGACCAATACCATCATTGGGCTTGGCTCTGGCTCTACGGTTGTCTTCGTCCTCAAGGAACTGGGCGAGCGTGTGCGCCAGGGCCGTCTCTTCCTCACCGGCGTCCCTACCTCGTACCAGACTCGGCTTCTGGCCAAGGCCTGCGGGATTCCCATCCAAGACTCCATGGATGTAGACCGCGTAGACCTGGCGATCGATGGAGCCGATGAGGTCGACCCCGCCGGGAACCTCATCAAAGGGGCGGGCGGGGCCCATGTCATGGAAAAATTGGTCGCCGCCTGCGCGGCTCGCTTCATTGTGGTGGTGGACGAGACCAAACTCGTGCAGACCCTGGGTGGGCGGTGCCTTGTGCCCGTCGAGGTGATCGCGCCGGCGCTTCCGTTCGTCCTGCGCTGCCTGAAGGAGCTAGGTGGGAAACCAACGGTGCGCTGTGGGTCAGGGAAACTGGGACCGGTGATCTCGGACCTTGGCCACCCCATCATCGACGTGGATTTTGGTCCAATTGCCGATGCGTCCCACCTGAACCAACAGCTCAACAACCTCCCAGGCGTTGTTGATCACGGTCTGTTTATCGGCATGGTCAATCAGGTCGTCGTAGCTCGGTCACCCGTCGAGAGTCCCATCATAGAAATCCTGCACTTCACAAGAACGGCGCAACTCCGCCCGGACGGAAACGAGCAGAAGAGACGCTGAACGACGCGGTGGAGGCTCAGTCAATACGGCGAACTATGGTGCTGGATATCAGGGTGACGGCTCATGCCTGCTGAGGGTTGCCGTGCCGACGATGACGCGCTCTCCCTGCTGATTCTCGGCGATGACGTCACAGTGGATCGTGGCCACTCCAGCATGCCAGCTCTTCTCGGTGACCGTGCCCCAGCAGGTAAGGGGGTCTCCGTGCCCGACGGGCGCGCGAAAGCTCGTGTGCAAAGTGCGCAGCCGCCAGCCGGTGAAGTAGTCAGTGAGCATCTGCGCCAGGAATGTGGCGCTAAGCGGGCCGGGCACGATGGGTTTGAGAAACCCGGTCTGGCGGGCGCGTTCAGGGTCGATGAAGCGCCGGTCAGTGAGGCCGGTGGCGGCGGCATAGCGTTGCACCACTTCCAAGCTCGGCACCCGCACCACCGGGCCGACCTCATCGCCGATCTCGATCTCAGCAAACGCCCGTGGCGTGCTCTCATTCATGGAGTTGCTCTGAAGACGTAAGGCGTAAAACGTAAGGCGTAAAACGTAAGATGAAGACTACCGCCTTTTACGCTTTACGTTTTACGTTTTAAATCCTCTTCTCCGGCGAGCGTACCATCTCCCGCTCGCGCAGTGCCACCACGACCTTACCGGCGGAATCTGTGATCGTGACCTCGCGCACGATGACCCCCAGGGGGCCGCTGCGGCCGGTTTTCTCGTACACCTCGGCGACCCGTGCCGTGGCGGTATACGTCTGCCCGGCATAGATCTGGTCGTAGAACTCTAACTCTTGTCCGGCATGCAGCCCTACAAGCCCCGGTTCAAGCGGTACCTCGGGCAGCAGGCGGCCGCCACGCATCTGCATACAGAACATCGGCGGAGCGATCACGTCTGGATAGCCGGCTTGCCGAGCCGACTCGGCGTCGAGGTACAGGGGGTTCAAGTCACCCACCGCCTCGGCAAACGCGCGGATGTCCTCCGCGGTGACGGCAAAAGTGCCAAGAGCTACTTCTTTTCCTAGCAGGCTTGGGTCCAGCTTCAGCATCTTCTTCACCTCAACGCTAGCCGCCGAACGACCCTGGCTCCAATCCCATCATTGCCAAGCCGAGCGCGATGAGGGCCAGGCCAGTTGCTTTTCCCATCTCCACTCCGCGCGGTACGATCTTCTCCACGAAGATGACCATCGACAGGATGCCCATCCACGCCAAGTTCATGGTACCAACGACGAACAGCACCGCCATCAGGCTCCAGCAACAGCCCAGACAGTAGGCGCCGTGGTGCAGGCCCATGCGAAAGGCGCCCAGGGCGCCGTCCCGCCAACTGGTGAGCAGAAATCCCATCGGCGAGCGACACTGTGAGAGACAAAGATATTTGAGCGGGGTCAGTTGGTAGACGCCGGCAGCTATCAGCGTTAGTCCACCGATCACGAGGCCGTAAGTCCTTAACGGCGGAAAAACCTCGGGCAGAGATTGGATTGCCAAGTCCACGGTATAGCCCACGCCGCCGGCCAAGGTCCACAGGACCAGGTACCCGGCGACAAACACCCAGGCCGGAGTAAACGGTACCCCCTGCTCTCGTTTCCGCCGGGCGATGGTGGAGAAGAGCCCGACCACTGGAACGATGGCTGGGAACATCATCGCCACCATCATCACGCCCCACAGCAGCACATAGAGCAAAGCGTTCCCCACGGAAAAGGGGGTTCCCATAGTCATACTGCAGGTGATCATGCCCAGACCCATGCTGCCGGCTTGGTAGACCGTGCCGGTCCAGGCCAGGCTGGAGAGCAGAACAAGAGCGGTAAGGATGAGAAAGTGTTCTTTCAGTTCCCTCTTCCTCAGTCAGCAAGACGGGGACATGAGACAGAGATAGAGATAGAGAGGGGGGAGTGGGCTCTGTCTCACCTCTCTGTCTCTGTCTCACCTCAGGCGATCTTTTCGTAAAACTCCAGCGCCGGCGCGCCATCGAGGAGCGCGGCGAGGTTCACGCCTAACTCGCCCAGGTGCTTGCGGTGAGCGTCGAACGCGGCCTGGTCCGTATACTCTTCGTAGAACATGAAGACCCGTGGGTTGTCTTTGGCCCGGCACATGATGTAGGCATGGTTCCCGGGTTCCTCGCGAACCTTGGGCACCACCCCCTTCATGGTGGTCTCGAACTCTTGTTCCTTACCAGCCTTGATGGTGAGCTTGGCAGTGAGAGTTACCATAACGATCTCCTCCTTTACGGGCGGGTTAGATAAGCTTCTCTTTTGCCTGAGTGTGGGCGGTTTGGCAACACTCCTGTGTCAACTCTCCCCTCCTGAGGAAGCTCATACCACCTTGCCTAGTGTGATTATTAATTCCTGTGTAGAGTTTGTTTATTTTGCTGGACATACTAACTCGGTGAAATAACAGGAAAACTGCCACTGTTACCGCGGTTGTCTACAGAAATTGACATTTTCATCTCCCTTCTGTGGAAGAGCAGCTAAGTCTTTGCACTGATTAACAAATTACTGTTTTTCTTATGCCGATATTGTAGCGTACCCTGTGCGGCCCTTTATACAGTATGGGCTGCCACAAGGGTGCGTTGACACAGACTCTTCATCTCGGAATAGTTATTGCAAATCAATAACTTCCTATAGATGGCATATAGTTTGCTCAAAGTGAAGTTGGCTTAGCTCAAAGAGTTGTCCAGAGCTAGAGACACAGTGACAAGACTCTTCCCTTGGAAAAGAGCAGTCCGGCCAGCCAAGCAACGTGAGAGCTGGTAGCAGCAGTGAAGACGAAACCACACAGGATGCTGCATTGGACACCAAACACCGCCAAGGGTGGCAGACTCCAACGCGCTACACCAGATTGGCCAGCCGCGCGATCCCCCTTATTTTCGAGATGCTACCACGGTCGCGTTGCCGCCCTAGGTTGCCAGGCAGGTATATGTGAGTGAAAAGATGAAAACAGCGCCTGAGAGGATTCTGGTTGTTGACGACGAAGTGAGCACCCTGACCCTCTTTCAGCGCATCCTGGAAAAAGAGGGCTATGCGGTCGTCTGCGTCACCTCGGGTGAAGAGGCCCTGCAACAGCTCACCTCCAACTGGTTCGATCTGGCCATCTCCGACCTGCGCATGCCCGGCCTGACCGGCATCGAATTGGTACGGGAAGCCAAAGCCCTAAACCCCTCCTTGCCTTGTATCGTGCTCACGGGGTATGGCACCGTGCACTCGGCCGTGGCCGTCATGAAGGAAGGCGCCTACGACTACCTCACCAAGCCCGTCAATGATGACGAACTCAAGCTGGTGGTGCGCAAAGCCCTGGACCTCCACCGCCTGACCTCGGAGGTGGAGCGCTTGCGCAGCCAGGTGGAACTGGAGCGCGACTTTCACCACATTGTGGGCCGCAGTAAGCCCATGCGCACCCTCTTTCGCCAGGTCAAGTTGGTGGCGGCCAGCAACAGCACGGTGTTGATCCAGGGGGAGTCGGGCACGGGCAAGGAGTTGATTGCCCGGGCCATTCACCAGCAGAGCCCGCGGGCCGATCGGCCCTTTGTGGCCGTTGACTGTGGCACCTTGCCCGAGCCCTTGCTGGAGAGTGAACTCTTTGGGCATGCGCGGGGGGCCTTCACCGGGGCCATCCAGGCCAAGAAGGGGCTGTTTGAGGAGGCCCATGGGGGCACGCTGTTGTTGGATGAGATCGGCGATACGGCCCCGGTCTTTCAGTCCAAGTTGCTGCGGGTGCTGCAGGAGAGTGAGATTCGGCCGGTGGGCGCGAACAAGAGCATCAAGGTGGACGTGCGGGTGATCGCGGCCACCAATAAGGATCTTAAGCAGCAGGTGGAGAAGGGGGCCTTTCGGGAGGATCTGTACTATCGGCTGGCAGTGGTGCCGCTGCAGTTGCCGGCGTTGCGGGAGCGGCGGGAGGATATTCCCTTATTGGTGGAGCACTGTATCAAGAAGTACTGCAGTCAGAACCACTTTCCGCTCAAGAGTGTGGCGGCCAAGGCGTTGCAGTTGTTGCTGGATGCGCCGTGGCCGGGCAATGTGCGGGAGTTAGAGAATGTGATCGAGCGGGCGGTGTTATTGAGTCCGGGGGCCGAGATTCGCCCGGAGGCGTTGTTTCCCCATCAGCCGCCGGCTAGGGGCGAGGGGGAGGGGCAGTTCTTGCCGCAGATGGCGCGGGCGGCACAGGAGATGGTGGAGCGGGAGAAGATTAGGGAGGTGTTGCATCGGGCACGGGGGGTGCGGTCGCGGGCGGCGCGGTTATTGGGGATCAGTCGGGCCACGCTCTACAGCAAGCTCAAGCGCTATGGCTTGGAGCAGTGGGATGG
>WNGH01005521.1_pt1 | contig 12047 bp, 10 predicted proteins | sample 5400631 | NCBI WGS metagenome assembly WNGH01 (sample SAMN13153373, study PRJNA577476) | soil metagenome | isolation source: 115 cm soil or saprolite under Garry oak tree replicate 1 | place: USA:California | collected 2016-06-15 | reverse complement strand
CAGGTGCGCGATGCCCTTGGTCCGATCTACAGCGATGAGCCATTTGCGCACCTGTTTCCTAAACGGGAACGCGCGGCAGAAGCTCCCTGGCGGCTGGCACTGGTGACGGTGCTGCAAGCCATCAAGGGGCTGACGGATCGGCAAGCGGCCGAGTATGTGAGCGGGCGCATTGACTGGCTGTACGCCCTGGCCTTGCCCCTGGTGGATCCGGGCTTCGATTACACGATCCTGAGCGACTTCCGCCAGCGCATCCTCTCGGCCCAGGCACAAGACCTGATCCTGGAACCGATCTTGCAGCTATGTCGGGAGCGTGGATGGCTCAAAGCCCGAGGTAAGCAAAGCAACGATGCCACGGCGGTGCTGGCGTGTGTGCAAGTCCTCAGCAGCCTGGAAAGCATGGGGGAGAGCATGCGAGACACGCTCAATGCCATCGCCGAGCAAGAGCCAGACTGGTTGCAAGCCCACCTGAACCCCGAGTGGTTTGACCGGTATGTCGATCGCTTTGAACTGGCCCGCTTTCCCAAGTCCGAAACGCAGCGTCAGCTCTTGCGCCAGCTGGTCGGTCAGGATGTCGGGCACCTGCTGGCTAGCATCGATGAGGGATCTACGCCCGAGTCGGTGCGCAGCTTGCCAGAGGTCACGCTCTTGCGCCAGGTCTTTGCCCAGCATTACGAACGATAAAAGGGGACAACGATGGACGATGGCAGCTTTGATCCGAAAACGTATACCAGACGGAATTCCAACCGTCTTACTTCCTATGACTATCGCTCAAGCGGCGCCTATTTTATCACCATCTGTACCGAAAAGCGGCAGCGAGTCCTTGAAATACCCATCATGCATACAGCAGTGCGAGAAAAGTGGCACCAACTTCCTCAGCGTTTTCCAACGGTTCGATTAGATGAATTCGTGATTATGCCTGATCATGTGCATGGCATGCTCTGGCTTGATGGCACGCTGAAGGATGCACCAACAGTAGGGAGAGTGGTTGGGGCTTTTAAAGCGTGGGTCACCATCGTGTGGCGGAATTACCATACAGAGGCCAATCTCCCCTGCCTCAGCCATCTCTGGCAAAGAGATTATTATGAGCATGTGCTTCGCAATGCTGATGATGTCGTGCTGACACGCGAATATATCTTGAACAACCCTCTCAAAGCGTTGTTGAGACAAGAGCAGCGAGACGAAGAGTTGAAAAGAACGATGAGGAAGAGAGACAGTAGACGACCATAAAGGTTCTCCAAAAAGCATCATCCCAAGCATGGGAGAAAAGCAGGAGGCCGGATGAGCCGTAGGGGCGAGGGCGGCGGAGTAGGGTGGAGAGGGCCTTTATGGTCGCCCGTGGCGAGGATGCGTGCTGGTTGCATCCCCTAGAGCGGGCGACCATAAAGGCCCACCCAGCCGCTCCCCGCTGCCCTCGCCCCTACGGAAGGTGATGGGATTATTCTTCGCCTCTCCATTATTCACACCCCCTCGCCCCAAAGTATGAGAGCCTGTTCGATGACTTGTGTCTCCTGGTCGGTGAGCTTCCAGTTGAGGCCGCCTGCCATTTCTCTGGCTTCTTGTTCGCTGCGGATGCCCATGATGGCGCCGGTCAGGGCGGGCTGTCTGAGGACCCAGGCAATGGCGAGGTCGACCATCTTTTTGTGATGGTCCTGGGCTATGGTTTGGAGGGTTGCTCGGAGCTGTTTGAGCCGGGTAAAGGCGGGTTCCTGGGCGAAGGGGCGTCGACGGCGGAAATCTTGCGGGTCCAGACTCTCCAGGTCAAAGCCGTCTGTTAAAAATCCGCTGGCCAGTGGGGACCAGGCCAGGACGCCGATGTTGTGCTGCTGCGAATAGGGCAGGACGTCGCGCTCGATGGCCCGGTGGAGCATGCTGTACTGGTCCTGGTTAGAGGTAATCGGGGCTATCGTCATGGCTCGCTCCATCAGGTCAGGCGTGTGATTGGATAGGCCGCCGCAGCGCACTTTGCCTTCCTGGATGAGCGTTTGCATGGCGGCCCAGGACTCTTCGATGGGGGTGTGAGGGTCGAGCTCATGGAACTGGTAAAGATCGATGTGGTCGGTTTGCAAATTGCGCAAGCTGGCTTCGACTTCGCGCCTGATGCTTGCAGGCGTGAGGTCCTCCCTCCAACCTCCCTGCTCATCGCGAAGCGTGCCGCACTTGGTGAAAATGTAGACGGAGTCGCGCTTGCCCCGCAGGGCTTTGCCTACGATCTGTTCGGCTCGGCCCCAGCCATAAAAGGGAGCGGTGTCGATCCAGTTGACCCCGAGCTCAAGAGCCGCTTCAATGGCGCGGATGGCTTCGCTTTCATTTTGCGGCCCCCAGTAAATGCCCCAACTGGGAGTTGAGCCAATTGGGGCCGTGCCAATGCCAACCCGGGTAATCTCGAGGTCGCTTTGACCAAGTCTTCTGGTTGCTAGATTCATCTTGTTGCCCTCCAAACGGTTTGAACAACGGTATTGATTATTGAAAGTTTACTCGACATATCACCGCGCCACAATGGACAATGGTCTAGAAAATAAACTGTACATTGGTACAGGGAAACGATAAAATGTAGTGACATCCCTTGCGGGTGCCAGGTAACTTCGGTACAGGGAACCGGCAAAATCCCCATTCTCCTGGTGATTTGCCATAAGTCCGTAAGGCCACGTGAGTCAGGTCTGCTGGAAGATGTGCGCAGAGATCCTTCGCTGCGCTCAGGATGACAGTTAGGGGGTGTGTCATCCTTCGCTGCGCTTCAGGATCTCTCACGGAAGGATGGTCGTCCTGGTGCGGAAGTGAAAGGCAAGGGGGCATTTCACCCCAACCTATCCGCAAGCTCTAGCAGGGTGCCGGCGACGATATCCGGGCGCGCGTCAAGTGGATCGAACAGGCCGCCGGAGCGATCAATCCACGCGACCTGCATACCGGCATTTCGAGCTCCAATAACATCGAAGGGATTTGAGGAGATCAGCCGCACGTTTTCGATGGCTCTGCCAAGCCTCTCTGCAACATGCCGGTATACCTTTGGTGACGGCTTGTACACTTTTACCTCGTCGACACTGACAAAGCCCTGGAAATACTCGTGGAGTTTTGCGGATTGCATGATTGCGTCGAGCATCGCTGGGCTGCCGTTGGAGAAGACGACCATCGTGTAGCCTGCCTCTTTCAAGCGCTGAAGTCCTGGCTCGACATCGACAAATCGCTCCAGGTCGTTGTACTGCGCCATGAGCGTATTCTTCTGATCCGTATCGAGATGCTTTCTGGCCATGGCAAGCGCGTAGTCGAGTGCTTTGCGCGTAACCTGTTCAAAGTCTTCATACTGCTCCATGACCGTCAGCCGGAACGTGAACTCGAGCTGCTTCTGTCGCCACACCTCAGCGATGCGCTGTGCCTCTCTTGTAACACTCGTATCACCTGGAATAAACTGTTCAAGCTGCTGCCAGATACGAAGCGGGTTCACTAAAGTGCCATACATATCAAATGCTAATGCCTCAGGTCTCGACATGGCATTTCTCCTTTTTTATAAAATTATACGTGATATTGAATAGGGGAGAAGGAGTTTGCGCCCCTTTTTGAAAGGGTGATACAATGAAGACACACGTTGGAAGCCACGGGGCAAACAAAGATATGCAGCAAAAAGTCATAGCCGATACTTCTGCCACAGAACTTGAGCAACCTGATCTCTACCTGAATCGAGAGCAAAGTTGGATCGAGTTCAATCGACGTGTCTTTCAGGAGGCACAAAATAGCCATCATCCATTACTGGAGCGTGTGAAGTTTCTTTCTATCTTCGACTCTAATCTCGACGAATTTATCATGATTCGTATAGCCGGCCTCAAAGACCAGCTTGCCGCCCATGTAACCACTCCTAGTCCAGATGGTTTGACGGCGGAACAGCAGTTGGCGGCAGTACGCCAGCGCCTGGCCCCGCTTGTCAAAGAGGTACATGACTACTGGCTCAATACCCTCTTGCCTTTGCTCGCGGAGCAACATGTCCATATCCTGAACTATGAACAACTGGATGAGTCGCAGCGTGCGGCGATGTTGTCATACTTTGAACGCGAGATTTTTCCCGTCTTAACCCCGTTAGCAGTTGATCCAGGTCATCGCTTTCCACTTATCTCCAATCGCAGCCTCAACCTGGCAGTCGCGATTATCGACACAGGACGCGTCGAACCACGCTTTGCTCGTGTGAAGGTTCCACCTTCACTGCCGCGCCTGCTGCCTGTACCTGTTTCATCGGATGACCCACGAGCAGTGGCCTTTGTATGGATCGAGCAAGTTATCGCGGCCCACTTGAATATGCTCTTCCCCGGCTTTGACATCTGGGAATCCTATCCGTTCCGTGTGCTACGCGATGCAGACATCGAATTGCAAGAGGACGAGGCCTCTGACCTGCTTGAATATATTGAACAGGAGCTGCGCCAGCGCCGCTTTGGCTCGGTGGTTTACCTCGAGGTCAATCCCTCCATGCCGCCGCGTATTCGCAGCCTTCTCCTCGATAACCTGGAGATTACTGCAAATGATATGACGGTCATAGACGGCCCCCTTGGTCTGGCCGACCTGCTGGAGTTACACCACCTGGATCGTCAAGACCTGAAAGACCCACCGTTCGTACCGCGCCTGCCCGCCATACTCCGCAAAGAGCACAATCTTTTTACCCTTATCCGGCAGCAAGATATATTGATGCACCATCCTTACGATAGTTTCAATTCGGTGGTTGATTTTATTCGTGCCGCTGCCAACGATCCGGAGGTATTAGCCATTAAGCAAACCCTCTACCGCATTGGCCCCCACTCTCCCATCGTCGACATGCTCCTGGAGGCCGTAGAGAACGGCAAGCAAGTCGCCGTACTCGTGGAGTTAAAGGCGCGTTTCGACGAGGAGAATAATATCGAATGGGCAAGGGCCCTGGAAGATGCAGGTGTGCACGTCGTTTATGGCCTGGTAGGTCTGAAGACGCACGCGAAAGTTGCCCTGGTTGTGCGCAGGGAAGAGGATGGCTTACGCCGCTATGTTCACCTGGGCACCGGCAACTATAACGCTACTACCGCACGCATCTACGAGGACCTCGGCTTCTTCACCTGTCGCCCTGACATAGGCGCGGACGCCACCGAACTTTTTAATCTGCTCACCGGCTATTCCCGGCAGCATTCCTATCGCAAGTTGCTGGTGGCTCCCGTAGGACTGAGAGAATCTATGGTAGAGCGCATTGAGCGTGAAATCCATGCGCAGCAAGAGCATGGCAATGGACGCCTGATCTTCAAAATGAATGCGCTCGTCGACCCGGAGATCATTCGTTTGCTCTACCGTGCCTCACAAGCGGGGGTAAGTATTGACCTGCTTATACGTGGCATATGCTGCCTGCGCCCTGGTCTTCCTGGCATCAGTGACAATATTCGTGTGCGAAGTATGGTAGGGCGTTTCCTGGAGCACAGCCGCATCTTCTATTTTGGCAATAACGGGCACGCGGAGATCTACCTGGGAAGCGCCGACATGATGCAGCGCAATCTGAATGACCGTGTCGAAACGCTCTTCCCTATTGAAGACCCCGTCTTGCGCGTAGCCATTCGCGACCATATATTACAGGCCTACCTGGACGATACGGTCAACACCAGTGAATTGCAGTCTGATGGAAGCTATGTACATGTACAACCCGAACCAGGTAAACCCCCCTTCGATTGCCAGCGCTGGTTTATCACCCATCCCCTGCTCGAACCCCAGCCAAAAAGCAATGAGATCACCACCAGCGCTTTACCGTCAGGATCGTAAATGGGGGGAGTCAACTTAAGCGGGATTGTTAAGGGCGGCCGCCCTTAACCTGGGGTTTGGGGCCGTACCCCAAAACTTTCTCATCTCCTGCGCGCCGCGCAGGAGATGAGAATCTCCCTTTTTTCTGGACTAATAACTGATAAAACTGACTCCAGAGCCAGGGGAAAACTCTACGTTCGTTACCGCCCAATGGCGCGCGCCCCAGTTCATAGTGCTGGCAATCACATGACCATTGCTTAGAACCCTCTCTACCACGGCCACGTGTCCCAACCCATACGCGCCTTGTACCCACGGCTGCAGGTCTATAATGTCTCCCCGGGCGGGCCTGCCCGAGACGTGCCAGTGGAAGTCACGAGCGCGATTCGTCCACGCCCAGGCATTCGCATTTGTTGTCCACGGCACATAGATACCATGCAACTGATGGTAGCGCTGATTGGCATACCACGTACATTGACCATAGGGGAAATAGTTGCTCCTACCCATTACCGGTGGAGGTCCGCCACGACTTGTTGAGCCGTGACCGGGAATGCAAACAGCCTGGTTTACATAAATAAGATTGGGGTGTGAAATGTGATTATAGGAGGCAAGACGCTGCCAGGTCGTCTTATAGCGCGCAGCTATGCCTCCTAATGTATTACCTCTGACGACAGTGTAGGTATGGTCACCGCTGGAGCAAGGAGAATGTGCAAAAGCTCCAAATATGGACGTTCCCAATGAGTTTCCTAGCAAGAGCAGCCCAAGTACTGCCACCACACATATGTGCCCCGCCGCAATGCTTGCTACCCGGTGTTGCAGAAAATACTGCCAGATGCGTTGGTATTTGCGCGTATACAAGTTAGTCTCCCCTTCTGTCGGCCGTACAATTACGGATCAACATAACAAACAAACAACCCTTCCTTTTCCACAATCAATAAAGGGATACGGATATCCATATTAGCGCGTCCATTTTATGATACAGCTTGGAACAAGCTGATACATAGGAGAAAAGGACTAGAGAGGGGTGTGGTAATTGCTCAGAAGCAGGTATTGACGTCTTAAAAGAGACATGCTATAGTGTGGCACGTACCAAACAGGGACATGCCAAGGTAGCTCAGTCGGTAGAGCACAGCACTGAAAATGCTGGTGTCGGCGGTTCGATTCCGCCCCTTGGCACTTTTTGTTTTTTGGCAAAGGTGTAAAACCGCTTGAAAACTAGCTTTACACCATTACCTTTTGTATACTACACAGTTTTGACAGCGTTGGCGAATTGCCAGGTGTTGTGCAAGGTGAATACAAACCCCTTCACTCAACAAGGAAGGCGAACGAATTCGCCAAGATACTCATACATGCTCTTCCTACCAGCAGAATGCCCTCGATCCGTTGGAACTCAATGCCCCCTTACCTCAGCCATGAGCTCCTCTGCTACCTCTTGCGGGAGATGAGGCCAGGGAACACCAAGAAGAGCCCCCTGCAAACTGTACAAGCAGGTGAGGGTCGCTTGTTCAGGATGAAGCCGTTTGATGCGTTTCCACACTTCCATTGGCCCCATCTCTTGGAGTTCTTGCTGCGTCCAGATCCCAACTTCGTTGAGCAACTGTTCGGTTTTCGCTCCGATATTCACGAGGTGCGAAAGTCTCCTTGACCTGAAAGTTTGCATAGCTCCCCTCCTGAGAGAGCGCAGGTGTCCGAGTTGATCTGCTTCTAGGAACCAGAGACCTTGCTCGTCCATCATGGACCCCTTCACCTGTGAGTTCCTTGTCGACAGACGGCTTGAACCTGACTCTTGTATCTCCAATCTACCAGATCTAACTGAACTGATGCTTTGATGAAGCTGAGGTAGAGCTGAGAAAGCAAGCAGGCACATTTAAATTGACTGAGAGCCCGATTTCCAGCTGCTTCATCTGGACAGGCACAACCAACTACATAACAGGATTTGAAATCACCTTCTGTCAGAGGAAGCAGTTCCCAAGAAAGACTACGAGGAAATTCGCTCTCTGGATGTTTCGGGTATGACGGATTCGAGGCCACGGAGGGAGAGTCACCTCGTGCTTGTTGAGGGAAGAAGGAGCTTCTTGAACGTGACAAACGGCCTTGATCAGTTGAATGCTCTCAACGAATTCGCCAACGCTGTCAAAACTGACATCAAAAGCTGAAATGACATCAAAACAGCTTATCTCACCTGCTCATTGCATCATACTCTGGTTTAACGGCTGAAAATATGCTATTCTACAAGTGGACACACGTTCTAGCTATCGATAAAGGGAAGGTAAATATGGCGCAAACGGTACCGGAAGTAGTTATCCCCGCCGATTGGGTACCAGGGCCAGGACAGGGCGAATGGACATACGAGGACTACATGAAGCTCCCTGATGATGGCAGACGATACGAAATCCTGAATGGAGTCTTACTACTTATGCCATCTCCAAAGGACTCCCATCAAAATGCGGCGGGTTGGATTTATCACCATCTTGTGATCCATGTCAGACTCACCGGTTTGGGGAAAGTACGAATGGCCCCCCTGGATGTCAAGCTAGGACGAAAGAACGTCTTTCAACCTGATGTACTGGTTGTGTTAAATGAGCATCTGGAGAGACTCACGGAAGAAGGGGTTATAGGCGCCCCTGACTTGACAGTTGAGGTCCTTTCCCCTAGCTCCGCGCTTGAGGACAGGGTAGACAAGCATCGTGAATATGCACTTGCGGGAGTAGCCGAGTACTGGCTAGTCAGCCCTGAGCGCCGCACGGTTGAGGTATTCACCTTAGTGGGAAGAGAGTATCGCTCACTAGGGATATTCAGTGGAAAGGATTTGCTCCCCACAAGAGTAATACCCAATTTTCCTGTCCATGTTGAGCAGTTTTTTGAGGCATGAGTGACCACTCCAATTCCAAACACACATCCATAGAGGAAGCGTCAAGCCTCTTCTAGAGGGACCTCACACCTTTTTTGTAGTTCATATTAAAAATGTTCTCTACGGATTAATTGATAGACCCTGCCTCGACTGAGGCCTAAAGTCCTTGCTACTTGCGCAATGTTGTGTAACAAAGAAAGCCCCGCTGTTTCGACTGCAAGTTCTCTGGTCCTACCTCAGCAGCCAATGAAACACCAAGGGCAGATCGGTATCCTGACTGACATACCCCCCACCAAGCCACGCCGCCAGCGTCGAGGCATAGCCAATTGTGGACGCTATCCCTCGCTCGACATTCTTTTCTCGTATCCGCTTACTGACAAGCGGCCCAATCCCTGGGTTACACTCTTGTGAGAAGGCACCTTGCACGACCGTCCAAGCAGGATGAACCGGCCAGCGCGACCGGTTGCTATCTTCACTTGGTAGCACATAGCGAAGCCATCCATCAGGCAAGCCGTTCTCACCACCAGCGATGCGACCCGCAGCATATTCCCATAAGCGTTTCAGTTCATCCAAGAGATCATAAGCCCACTCGATACCGACTTGGTGCAGAAATTCTCGCTTGAAACGGAACTCCACTCGCCACACGTCTGAAATCCCACCCACGTACCACCATGAAACCCCTCGACACCCTTACGCCAGAGATCATGAAAAAAGCCCTTGCCTGACTCCTGCTTGATCTCCAAGGTCTTGTTATAGATGCTGCATGAAAGCGGACTCCGGTGCTTGCTAAAGGCGAGAGTAGAAACACGGTGATAATCCAGTGAGACACTATCAGCCCCGTAGAAAGCCTCATTCTTGCGCACCCGCGTCACGAATTGCGTTTCATAGTTACACTGTGAGAAGTCATACCCAACCATATCGGCACACAGGTGCACTTCTGAGATCTGCAAGTGAATGCACTCCCCAAAAATCGACATCAGGAAGCTATGCACCTTTGTCAGCGCATCTCCACACCAGGCTTGTGACCACAGAAACTCAGAAGAAAAGCGCACCTGTGCAATCACATCATTGAACCGCCCACGCGAGACGCAGACATTCAGCAAGCGCGAGGTTAAGAGCCAGCGCCATTGCTTGCCCGCTCCATGTGGCTCGACAAAGAGCAGCACATCGAGAAACGCCCAATCGGTGGCAATCGCCGTTTCGACCCGCCGCGCTTCCTCTTGCAGGCAGTCCAGTTCTTGTACGAGCTTTTCCTCTAGCTCTTGTTTAACTGGCTGACCATCCTGATCAGCGTAGCGCAGGTTGAGAATAAGGGTATCCACGCCATACCCGACCAGTTTGATGCTTGACATACGCACCTCCCCACAAACCTGGGATAGTTCCACTTTAGAACCATCCTTCAAATACAACAGAAGAACAGAAAAGAGATACTTCTTGCTGAAATACCTCTGTGCATTTATAATGGAAACATGAAGAGGAGGAAAAGAGATGACAAATCAACAACACTTCAAATTGCTCCTGGAAAGTATAAATGACTGGAATAAGTGGAGAGAAAAACATCCAGAGATATTTCCTGACCTCAGCTTTGCCAACCTCAGCGGAGCCAATCTCACCAGAGCCGACCTCACCAGAGCCGGCCTCAACGGAGCCCATCTCAGCGAAGCTCACCTCATCATTGCCAACCTCAGCTTTGCCCACCTCAGAGGGGCCGACCTCACCAGAGCCCTCCTCACCAGAGCCCGCCTCAGCGATGCCAACCTCAGCGAAGCCAACCTCAGCGGAGCCAACCTCAGCTATGCCAGCCTCAGCGGAGCCGACCTCAGCGGAGCCGACCTCAGCTTTGCCAACCTCAGCTATGCCAGCCTCAGCGGAGCCAGCCTCAGCGAAGCCAATCTCACCAGAGCCAACCTCAGCAGAGCCCGCCTCAGCTTTGCCAACCTCAGCGAAGCCAATCTCTACAGAGCCAACCTCAGCAGAGCCAACCTCAACGGAGCCCATCTCAGCGAAGCTCACCTCACCATTGCCAACCTCAGCTTAGCCAACCTCAGCTTAGCCAACCTCAGCTTAGCCAACCTCAGCGATGCCAACCTCAGCGGAGCCGACCTCAGCGACGCCAACCTCAGCGGAGCCGACCTCAGCTTTGCCAACCTCAGCGAAGCCAACCTCAGCGGAGCCGACCTCAGCTTTGCCAACCTCAGCAGGGCTACATTAGTCAGAACAAACCTGGCACAGGCAAACCTGACAGATTGTCAGATTTACGGAATATCCGCCTGGGATATACAACTGAAAGAAGCAAAACAGAACAACTTAGTTATCACTCCCGAAGGGCAACCCACTATCACCGTTGATAACCTTGAGGTGGCTCAGTTCATCTATTTGCTGCTCAACAATCCGAAAATTCGTGATGTGATAGATACCATTGCAAAGAAGGCCACCCTCATTCTTGGTCGTTTCACTTCCGAAAGAAAACCTGTTTTAGAAGCCATCAGAAGAGCACTTCGCTCAAGAGGGTACTTACCTATTTTGTTTGATTTTGAAAAACCAGACAGTCAAGACTTGACAGAAACGGTGAGTACACTTGCACATCTCTCACGCTTTATTATCGCTGACCTTACAGACCCTAGTTGTAGTCCCTATGAAATCGGGACCATTGCGCACAATCACATCAAACCCATTCAACCTCTTTTTCAACCATCTACGACAGTACAGCATGAATTTGCTATGCTCAAAGACCTCAGACAACGATATTATTGGATTCTTCCCACATATCAGTACAATACTCTTGAAAACTTACTCACATCTTTAGAAGCCAAAGTAATTGCTCCTGCTGAACAGAAGATAGACGAAATTGCAACACGAAGAAAATCAGAAGAAGCAGAATGAAAGAAGATGTAGATAGAATGGCGCGGTTTACTTGCCTCGCGCCATTCATGCCTTAGTCAAACGCTGCCATTTCCTCAGCCGTCAGCTCGTCTATTCCCTCCGGACACAGCCACACCCGGCCCGCCCGATAGATCAGCGAACCATCCACTGCACGAGCCGAAGCATAGGCCACCCAACGAAAGCCACACGAGCGCATCAGACACTCAATCGCTGCAAAGGCGTGCGGTGCATCCACCGGGGAAACAGACAAAGGAAACAGCCCAGGCCACTGGCACCAGAGGGCCACATCATAGCGATGCATGAGCACCTCCCCGGCGAGCTGCCAGGTACGACGCATCACTCAGACTCGTGGCCCACTCCCGACCATTGGTGTTCTTCACCACAAACACCCGCACCTGATCACCATTGATCAGCACCGTCCCGACCTCCTCATCCTCTCGATCGACGTACACCGTCCGAAAGATAACACTGTTGCGTGTATGGATACGGCAGTCATCCAACGCCGCACGTCCACGCGGAACCGGAGACGAGGACCAGAGCGATTCATGCAGGGTAATGATCTCTTCCAACCATTGTCTTTGCTCCT
>WNGH01024842.1_pt1 | contig 12050 bp, 14 predicted proteins | sample 5400631 | NCBI WGS metagenome assembly WNGH01 (sample SAMN13153373, study PRJNA577476) | soil metagenome | isolation source: 115 cm soil or saprolite under Garry oak tree replicate 1 | place: USA:California | collected 2016-06-15 | reverse complement strand
TGGGGCTCGGTGAGGCCGACGGCGAGGTCGAGACGGAACCGGATGCCGACGCCGACCCGGATGCCGACGCCGACCCGGACGGGGATGCCGACCCGGACGGGGATGCCGACGCGGTCGTCCGGTCGCCGGTCGCAGCTGTACCGGCACCGTCCGGCCATCGGGCAGCACCTCGGCCGCGCTCACGTTGACCAGGCTGATCGGCTCCCTGGTGTCGTTGAAGACCCAGAACGACACGGGCGCGCTGGCGCCCTTCGGGTACCCCTTCGGTCCGCCGTACTCGACGGTCGCCTGGCGGACGAACACCGGCCGCCCGGGCGCCTGGACGTTCGCCCCCGGCACGGCGGGCTGGATGGCCGCCGTCTGCGCGATCTGCCCGGCACCGCAGGCGCTGACCAGCGCGATGGTCAGGGCCCCGGTGACGGCCAGGCCGTAAACCACCAGCGGCCGACGGTTCGAGCGGGTCACGGCGCGCCTCCTCGTAGCTAAGCAGGACCGCGGTACAGCGTAGTAGCCGTCCAGGTCGTGGTTTGCTCAGGCCCCGGTACCCGAGATCAGCAGAAGTATCACGTCGGCGAGGGCGACGAGCAGGACGGCGCGGAATGGCGCCCGGGAACCGGGCCGGCGGGAGAGGTACCACCCGGCCGTCAGCGCCACCCCGGCGGCCACCAGGATCGCCAGGCCCACCCAGGACGGCGGCCCGGGCGGCCCGAAGACCAGGACGGCAGTGGCGGCCAGCAGCAGCGCGCCGCCGGCCAGCCAGGAGCCGGTCGCGCCGAGCCGCTGGGGCAGCCCGCGGACGCCGGTACGGGCATCGTCGGCCAGGTCGGGCAGCACGTTGACGAAGTGCGCGCCGCCGCCGAGCAGCGCGCCGGCTGCGACCAGCCACCAGGGCGGGACGGCCGGCTTGCCGAGCACCACGAACGCCGGGAGTATCCCGAACGAGACCAGGTACGGCAACGGCGACAGCGCGGTGAACTTCAACGGCCAGTCGTATGACAGCCCGCTCACCAGTCCCAGCGTGGCGGCACCCGCCGCGCGCGGCCCGGACAGCAGTGCCAGCGGTACCACCGCCAGACCCGCCACGACGGCCGCCAGCCCGACCGCGCGCCGGGACACCCGACCCGCCGCGACCGGCTTGTCCTGCCGGCCCACCACGCGGTCCCGGTCGGCGTCCAGCCAGTCGTTGGTCCACCCGACGCAGAGCTGACTGGCGCCGAGCGTGGCGGCCACCGCCGCCACCCCACCCGGGCCGCGCCCGACCACGACGGCGAGCAGCGCGGCCACGGTCGTCACGGCCGCGGCCGGCTCGGGATGCGCGGAGCGCAGCAGGTCGAGGATGCGGGGCACGACGGCAAGTGTGGTGGGTCACCTCGATCCGTGCCAAGCTCGAACGGTGCGCCGGAATGATCTCGCGCAGTGTGCCCCGTCCACTCGCTTCGCGGCGCTCAGCGCTCGTCGGTCCAGACGACGCCGCGCCGCTCCCGCTCGCTCCCTCTACGACACCCTTGCGGGCGAGTGGTGGCGGCCGGGCGGGGCGTTCACCGTGCTGCACGGCATCGCCGCGGCGCGGGCGCGGCTCGTGCCGCCGGCGGCCCGCCCCGGCGCCGTCCTGGTCGATCTGGGCTGCGGCGCCGGCCTTCTCGCGCCACACGTCCACACCAAGGGGTACCGGCACGTCGGCGTCGACCTGGTCGGCTCCGCACTCGATCAGGCGGCCGCCCACGGGGTCGACGCTATCCGCGCCGACGTCACCCGGCTCCCCCTTGCGGACGGCTGTGCCGACGTGGTCAGCGCTGGAGAGCTGCTGGAGCACGTGGCGGACCGGGGCGCGGCGGTGGCCGAGGCGTGCCGGGTACTGCGGCCGGGCGGGGTACTCGTGCTCGACACGCTCAACGCGACGGCGCTGAGCCGGTTCCTCGCGGTCACGGTCGCCGAGCGGATCGATCCCACGATCGCCGGCCTTCATGATCCGGACCTGTTCGTCGACCCACGCATACTGGTGAATGAGTGCGCCCGGCACGGGGTACGGCTGGCGGTACGTGGGCTCCGGCCGGCCGCGCTCGACCTGGCGCGGTGGCTGGCGACCAGGCGAGGGGCGGTGGCGATGGTACCGACGTGGAGCACGGCCGTGCTGTACCAGGGCCGGGGCGTGAAAACGTGACAGCGGTCGACACCGCTCGGCGGCTCGCGCCGCGGTTCGCAGCCCGGGCCGCCGCGCACGACCGGGACGGTACCTTTCCCGTTGACGACTTCGCCGACCTGCGCACGGCCGGCCTGTTCGGGCTCATGGTGCCCGACCGGCTGGGCGGCCTGGGCGCCGGCTTCGGCGACTACGCCGACGTCGCGTACGAGCTGGCCCGGGGCAGCGGCGCGACGGCCCTCGTGTTCAACATGCACGCCTCGATCAGCGGCGCACTGGCCGGGATCCCACCGGCGATGGCGTCCGCGCTCGGGGTACCGGACGAGTTCTGGGCCGCCCGCGACGAGTTCCTGCGCGGCGCGGCGGACGGGAAGTTCTACGCGGTCGCGATGAGCGAGCGGGGCGTCGGTTCCCGGCTCTCCCAACTGTCCACTGTGTACGGTGCCGAGGACGGCGGGTACCGCATCAAGGGCGCGAAGGCGTTCGTCTCCGGCGCCGGCCACGCCGACGGATACCTCGTCGCCGCGCGCCGCGCCGACGACCCGCAGACCGTCTCCCAGTTCCTGGTACCGGCCGGCACGCCGGGCCTCGCCGTCGAGTCCACCTGGGACTCGCTGGGCATGCGCGCCACCTGCTCGCACGACCTGCACCTCGACGTCCGGGTGGCGCCGGGCACGCTGCTCGGCGGCGTGGAAGGGCTGGCGCTCTGGTTCGCCCAGCTGATGCCGCACTGGCTGGTGGCCAGCTACGCGGCCGTGTACGTCGGCCCCGGGGACACCGAGACCAACCGCTGGGTATGGCGGGCCAAGCTGCTCGCCGGTACCACCGCCGCCGAGGTCGCGGCGAGCATGCTGGAGGCCGCCGGTACCTCGGCCACCCGGCGCGGCAACCCGCTGGAGCGCCTGTACCGCGACGCCCGCTGCGGTTCCCTGCAACCCGCGACGTCCGACGTGTGCGCCGACTGGCTGGGCATCGCGGCCCTCGGCGGCGACCCGGACGCCGACGGATCGGCGCCCCGGTGGTAGCCCTCGCCGGGATCGGCATCTCGCATCCGCCAGCACTGCGCCAGGACGACCTGTGGCGCGGCTTCTTCCGCGCGCACTACTCGGGCGTGCAGCGGGCGCTGGCGTCCCGGCTGTTCTCGAACTCCGGCGTGGCCACCCGGCACGGCGCGCTCAACCCGCTGATCGAGGACGTGTCCGGCTGGTCCACCGAGCGGCGGATGCGCCGGTACCTCACCGAGGCGCTCCCGCTCGGCAAGGCGGCGGTCGGCGACGCCCTGGCCGCCGCCGGGCTGCCCGCGGCCGAGGTGGGCCTGTTCGCGGTGTGCTCGTGCACCGGGTACGTGACGCCGGGGCTGGACATCCTGCTGGCCCGCGACCTCGGTATGCCGGCCGACGCCCAGCGGCTGTTCATCGGCCACATGGGCTGCTACGCCGCCCTTCCGGGGCTCGGCGTGGCCGGCGACTTCGCCCGCTCCCGGGGCCGCCCCGCCGTCCTGCTCTGCCTGGAGCTGACCAGCCTGCACGTCCAGCCGCCGACCGCGGACGCCGAGCAGATCGTCGCGCACGCGCTGTTCTCCGACGCCGCGGCCGCCGTCGTGGTCCGGCCCGCCTCCCGGGGGTACCGGTTGCTGGACCTCGTCTCGGTGACCGACACGACCGCGGCCGACCACATGACCTGGGACGTGACCGACCTGGGCTTCCGGATGGGCCTGTCCAACCGGGTACCGGACGTGCTCGACCTGCACGTCGGCCCGCTGGTCGGGGAGCTGCTGCGCCGGCACGGCCTCGCACTGTCCGATGTGGACGGTTGGGCGGTGCACCCGGGCGGCCCGCGGATCCTCGACGTGATCCAGTCCCGGCTCGGCCTGACAGACGCCGACCTGGCGGCCTCCCGTCAGGTACTCGCCGAGCACGGCAACTGCTCGTCCCCGACGGTACTGATGATCCTGGACGCGCTGCGGCCGGCCGCGCCGGAGCGGATCGTGGCGCTCGCATTCGGCCCCGGCCTGACCCTCTACGCCGCCCTGCTCGGCCGCTAGAGCTTGGCCAGGTCGGCGGAGAAGTCCTCGACCCTGGCTACCCCGGGGACGGTCCGGATGACTTCGCCGGTGCCCTTGACCAGGATCGCGATCACCCCGGTCGCCGGCGGCGAACCGGCATAGGTACCGCGCAGCCGGCCATCCGGGTCGGCGACCGACTGGAGGCGTATCCCGACCGGCGGGGCACTGGGCAGCGCGGGCGCGGCGGTGTGTCCGACCGCGAGGACGGTGACCCCCGCGGGTACCGCCTTGGCGGTGGCCAGCTCCAGGTCGGCGCAGGCGCAGTTGTCGGCGAGCAGGAGCACGGCCGGCAGGCTGTTGCGCAGGTGCACCTGGCTGCCGTCGGCGCCGACCAGGGTCAGGTCGGGCACCATCGGCCCGGCGCTGGCATCGGTGCTGGTCCGGCGCGGTGTGCCGGTGGTGGGGTGCCCGCCGGGGCCGGGCCAGGCGAGCGCGAAGAGGCTGGTGAGCGTCGCGACGATGGCGATCGCCATGATCAGGAGGGGTAGCCCGAGCGAGGAACCGTCCTGACCGCCGCGCGATGCCGGCAGGTGCAGCCGTCGGCGCCAGCGGATGCCGCGGGCCCGCCAGCGCAGTTCGCGGCGGACCTCGGTGGCTTCGCGGTCGAGCTCGGACGGGTCGTCCGGGATGATGACGACCCCCCACTCGGGAGGGAGGTCGGGCAGGCCACCGCCGTTCGGCGGTGATCCGCCGTTGTCCCCGCGCTGCGAGCCCATGACGTTCTCCTCGGCCTTGCGTCCACTTTCTCGCACCCGGCGGGGGAGCGCCAGTGGGACTGGACCCTTCGGTACCCCGAGAGCCAGACAGTTACTCCTGGCTATGTAGGTGACATGTCCCGAATTGCCATTCGCGCAGGTCACGACCCGACTACGCATCGTGAGGATGCACGGATCAGTGCGCGTGTCAAGCCCGGGAAGCGGGACTCACACCCATGCTGACCAGCGCGAACGCCCTCCCCGGGGCTGGGCCGTCCGGGTACCTCCGTGTTACCCTAGACACAGCGAAAGGGGCTTCGAACCTATGGTTTTTAGTGTGGGCGAAACCGTTGTCTACCCCCACCACGGGGCCGCACTCATTGAGGCAATCGAGACTCGGATCATCAAGGGCGAGGAGAAGTTGTACCTCGTGCTCCGGGTCGCGCAGGGTGATCTGACGGTCCGGGTACCCGCCGAAAACGCCGAGATCGTCGGTGTCCGTGAGGTTGTCGGAGAGGAAGGCCTGACCAAGGTCTTCGATGTTCTCCGGGCTCCGCACACCGAGGAACCGACCAACTGGTCGCGGCGTTACAAGGCCAACCTGGAGAAGTTGGCATCCGGCAATCCGCTCAAGGTCGCCGAGGTCGTGCGGGACCTCTGGCGTCGCGAGCGCGAGCGTGGGCTGTCGGCTGGCGAGAAGCGCATGCTGGCCAAGGCCCGGGACATCCTGGTCGGCGAGGTTGCGCTCGCCGAGAAGAGCACGAAGGACGAGGCGGAGATCCTTCTCGACAAGGTCCTCACCGAGGCCTGACCGGCCCCGATCCGCGAAACCCGTTCCCCAGGACCGCGACGTGACCGCGCAACCCGATGCGCGCGGTGACGTCGCGGTCCTTGTTGTGGCGGCCGGTCTGGGGGTCCGGCTCGGGGCCGGTACCCCCAAGGCGCTGCGGTTGCTGGCCGGACAGCCCCTGCTGGTCCACGCGATGCGGAGGGTCGCGGCCGCGCCGTCAGTTGGCGTCGTGGTCGTCGCCGCCCCGCCCGCGCAGGTCGCGGCCGCCGCCGACCTGGTCGGACCGGAGGTGGCCGTCGTGCCCGGCGGGGCGACCCGGCAGGCCTCCGTGGCTGCCGCGCTGGCCGCGGTACCGGACCGGTTCGAGATCGTGCTGGTGCACGACGCCGCCCGGGCGCTCGCACCCACCGCGCTGGTCGAGGCCGTCGCCGCGGCCGTGCGCGGCGGTGCGGACGCGGTGATCCCGGTACTGCCGGTGGTCGACACGGTCAAGGAGGTTGTCGCCGACACCGTGGTGGGCACGGTGGACCGGTCGGTGCTGCGGGTGGTCCAGACGCCGCAAGGCTTCCGGCGCGCGGTGCTCGCCGCGGCACACCGGGCCGCGGTCGACTCCCACACCGACGACGCCGGTCTCGTCGAAAAGCTGGGGGTACCGGTGGTCACGGTGCCCGGTCACGAGGCCGCTTTCAAGATCACAAGACCGGTCGATCTGGTACTCGCGGAGGCGCTGCTCGCTGGCGAGCGCTGACTGGTAGCCGCTCCGACAAGCTGCGCGGCTGGCGGTACCCTCGCCTCGTGATCATTCCCCGCGTCGGCGTGGGTACCGACGTGCACGCCTTCACCCCCGACCGGCCCTGCTGGGTCGCCGGCCTGCTGTGGCCCGGGGTACCCGGACTGGCCGGGCACTCGGACGGCGACGTGGCGGCGCACGCCGCCTGCGACGCGCTGCTGTCCGCTGCCGGCCTGGGCGACCTCGGCTCGAACTACGGCACCGCGCGCCCGGAGTGGGCCGGCGCCTCGGGTGCGGCCCTGCTCGCGCAGACCGCGCAGCGGGTCCGCGCGGCCGGATTCCGGGTGGGCAACGTGTCGATCCAGGTGATCGGCGTGACCCCGAAGGTCGGGCGGCGCCGGGCCGAGGCGCAGGAGGTCCTCGGTACCGCGCTCGGCGCGCCGGTGACCGTGTCCGGCACCACGACCGACGGGCTCGGCCTGACCGGCCGCGGCGAGGGGCTGGCCGCCGTCGCGGTGGCGGTTGTGGTACCGATGGACGAATGACAGCACTCACCGATCTCGCCAAGCGGCTCATCGACGGGCCGACCTTCGCCGTCGTCTCCACGATCAACCCGGACGGCGCGCCCCAGTCCGGCGTGGTGTGGGTCAAGCGGGACGGTGACGACATCCTCTTCTCGACCATCCGCGGCCGGCGCAAGACGAAGAACATGGAGCGCGACCCGCGGGTCGGCGTGACGCTGTACGACCCGGCCGACCCGTACCGCTACGTCGAGGTGCGCGGTGCCGTGTCGCTGACCGAGGAGGGCGGCCCGGAGCTGATCCAGGACCTGTCGCAGAAGTACGACGGCGTGCCGTTCCGCGAGGGCCGCCCGGACAACCTACGGGTCGTCGTGCGGATCACTCCGACTCGCGTGATCGACCGTTAGCACCGAGCCGAGCGGAGCGAGCGCGCCAATGTCACCGCGCCCAGGTCCAGGCGTACGCGGTGTCCTCAATGGACAGTGCCGGCTCGCAGAGGTCCAGCGGCCGGAACGTGTCCACCATGACGGCCAGCTCGTCGAAGTAGTCCACGCCGATGGCCCGCTCGACCGCACCGGGCTGCGGGCCGTGGGTGAACCCGCTGGGGTGCAAGGAGATCGAGCCCTGGGCGATGCCGGAACCGCGCCGCGCCTCGTAGCTGCCGCCGGTGTAGAACAGCACCTCGTCGGAGTCGGTGTTGTGGTGGTGGTACGGCACCGGGATAGCGAGCGGGTGGTAGTCCACCTTGCGGGGTACGAACGAGCACACCACGAAGTTCGGCCCCTGGAACGTCTGGTGCACCGGCGGCGGCTGGTGTACCCGGCCGGTGATCGGCTCGAAGTCGTGGATGGAGAACGCCCACGGGTACAGGCAGCCGTCCCAGCCGACGACGTCGAAGGGATGCTTCGCGTAGCGGTGGCGGGTCCAGCCGCGCCGGTGCTGGACGAGCACCTCGACGTCCTCGCCGTCCTCCTGGATCGGATCGGGGCCGCGCAGGTCGCGCTCGCAGTACGGGGAGTGCTCCAGGAACTGGCCGCGCGCCGACAGGTACCGCTTCGGCGGGCCGACGTGGCCGGTGGCCTCGATCGCGAGCAGGCGCACCGCGCCGTCCGGGATGATCCGGTGGATCACCGAGGTGGGGATGATCGCGTAGTCGCCCGCGCCGATGTCGAGCGCCCCGAACGGGGTTTCCACGCGGGCCCGGCCTTCCTCGACGTACAGGCACTCGTCGCCGATCGCGTTGCGGTACAACGGGGATGGGCGGTCGGCGACCACATAGGACAGCCGCACGTCGTCGTTGGCGAGCAGGTGCTGGCGGTCGAGCACCGGGTCGGCGCCGGACGCGTCGAGCTTGTGGGTCTGGAAGTGGCGCGGCTTGAGCGGCCGGTTGGGCAGTCGGGACCAGGCCGGCGGGGTGAACTCCTCGGCGGCGACGATCGCGGTCGGCGGGTACCGGTGGTAGAGCAGCGACGAGTCCGACGAGAAGCGGTCGGCGGGTACCGGTGGTAGAGCAGCGACGAGTCCGACGAGAAGCCCTCCTGGCCCATTAACTCCTCCGCGTACAGGCCGCCGTCGGGCCGGCGGAACTGGGTGTGGCGCTTCGGCGGGACGTCGCCAACCCGGCGGTAGTAGGGCATCCGGTGCCGCCTTTCGGTCGCCTGCGTCCGGTAATCGGACGCTGTTGTCCGTTTCTCGTAGCGTCCGATATGTTCGGTAGCCGTGTCAACACCGCTGCCGGTCGTCTTCGCCCGCCTCGTCGACGACGCTGCCGTGTACCCACCCGGCAGCGCACCGCTGCACGAGGCGGTCAAGGACCACCGGCGGCACCGGTCCGCCTGGTACGCCGGGCTGGTCGGGCCGCTGCTCGTACCCGCCTCGGCGACCGGGCGAGGGGTTCGCGGTCGGGGTGGTCGCCGACACCGGCATCGCCGGGCTGCGGGCGGCGCTCGCCGCGGCGCCACCGGCGGTGGTACAGGTGGAGGTCGCGGTCGCCAAGCGGGGCGAGGATCCGCTGCCGGGCGTGGCCGCGCTGCTCGACCTGCTCCGCCCGCTCGCCGGGCTGCGCGCGTACGCGGAGGTACCGCTCACCTTCGGGCTGCTGTCCGCGCTCGACACGCTCTCCGAGGCGCGGCGCGAAGGGCTGCCGGTGGCGGCCAAGTTCCGCACCGGCGGGCTGGCCGCCGAGCTGTTCCCCACGCCGATCGAGCTGGCCGCTGTGATCTGTGCCTGCCGGGATCGCGAGCTGCCGTTCAAGCTCACCGCCGGGCTGCACCACGCGATCCGGCACACCGACCCGGAGACCGGTTTCATCCACCACGGCTTCCTCAACGTCCTGGTGGCCACCGCACAGGCGGTACACGGCGCGGAGGTCGCCGACGTGGGGGCGACCCTGGCGGTGACCGACCCGGTACCGCTGATCGAGGCGACCCGCCGGATGCTGCACCAGGACCGTCCACTGTGGATCGGCTTCGGCAGTTGCAGCGTACTGGAACCGGTCGAGGACCTCGCCCGGCTCGGGCTGCTGCCGGGAACCGCGGCATGAGCGAGCGTCAGCGGGCGAACCAGGGGCTCAGCCGGCGCCGGCAGGCCGAGGCCTCGCGAAGCGAGGCGTCGGGATGACCGGGTACGGGGTGTTCGTCCACAAGGGACGGACGCGGATCGGGTACCGCACCGGCGACGTGGTCTTCGACCTCACCGCGGCCGAGCGGGAGGAACTGGTCGACGGGCTGGGTACCTTCCAGAACGGCGCGCTCAACGACTTCCTCGCCCTCGGTCCTCCACAGTGGACGGTCGTGGCGCAGCAGGCGACCCAGCTACCGGATCGGCTGTCGGTACCGCTCGGCGAGGTCGAGCCGGTACTGCCGTTCCGCGTCGCCGACTACGTGGACTTCTACTCCTCCGAGCACCACGCGGCGAACGTTGGCCGCATCTTCCGGCCGGACCAGCCGCCGTTGCTGCCGAACTGGCGGCACCTTCCGGTCGGGTACCACGGGCGGGCCGGTACCGTCGTCGTCTCCGGTACCCCGGTCGTGCGGCCGTGCGGGCAGCGCGGGCCGGGTGACGTCGGCCCCTCGCAGCGCCTGGATATCGAGGCCGAGCTCGGATTCGTGGTCGGGGTACCCAGCCAGCTCGGCAGACCGGTGCCGGCCGACGACCTCACCGCCCACGTCTTCGGCGTGGTCCTGGTCAACGACTGGTCCGCACGGGACCTGCAGGCCTGGGAGTACCGGCCGCTCGGGCCGTTCCTCGCCAAGTCGTTCGCGACCAGCATCTCGCCGTGGGTCGTACCGCTGTCCGAGCTGGCCCGAATCGATGCGCCCGAGCAGGATCCGCCGGTCGCCGGGTACCTCGTCGAGAAGCACCGGTACACCTTCGACGTCGAGCTGGCCGTGGAGTGGAACGGCACGGTGGTGAGCCGGCCGCGGTTCCGTACTCTCTACTGGACCCCGGCGCAGCAGCTCGCCCACCTCACCTCGGGCGGCGCCAGCCTGCGTACCGGCGACCTGTACGCCTCCGGCACGATCTCCGGCCCCGAACCCGACCGGGTCGGCTCGTTCCTGGAGCTGAGCCAGGGCGGCGCCGAGCCGGTCACGCTCGCGGACGGCAGTACCCGGACGTATCTGGCCGACGGCGACACCGTCACGATTCGGGGACGAGCGGCCGGTGCGGACGGCGGGGTCGTCGACCTGGGCGAGGTGGAAGGTAGGGTGGTTCCCGCTCAGGGGGTGAGGTGATGCGGCGGTCGCTGATCGCGGGAGGCGCGGTGGCGCTGCTGCTGACCGTCTTCGCGGCGGTCCGGGTCTTCGCCCCGGGCGACACGCTGGACCGCTCCCGCGAGCCGTACCCGCAGCCGCGCGCCGCCTATGCCCACGTGTACGGCGAGCTGATGCGCTCACCGCTGCTGATCGGTACCTGGATGCGGGTGTACGGCGCACAGAACCGGGTCTGGGCCGACGGCCCGGTCTGGTTCGGGGTACCGGCGAGCGCACTGTGGGCGTTCCGGCGCTGGCCGGCGCAGCTCGTCGGAGTCGTGGCCGACGACCATGTCGTGGTGTCGAAGTGGTCGGACGGGAAGCTCGTCGCGATCGATCCGGAGACGGGCCGGATCATGTGGCGGGCGGATGCCGGCGTGGGCGCCACCTCGTACCAGGGCCGGCGGACCGGGGCGAGCACCGTGTACGAGCCGCCAGGGCTGTACCTGGCGCCGGTACCCGACGGGCGCCCGGTGGTGGTGTCCGAGCGGGCGGACGGCGAGCTGACGGCGCTTTCCACCGGTACCGGCGCGGTGCTGTGGCACCGGCAGTTCAAGGACCGGCCGGATTGCCGCAGGATGTTCACCGGCCCGCGCGTGGTCGTGGTCATCGACCGCTGCCCAGTACCGTCCACAGTGGACGTTTACGCCGCCGCCACCGGGCAGCCGATGGCGGCGCCGCCGGCGGGTCCGACCGTCTGGCCGGTCGGCTGCACGGTCGGCCGCCAGGGCTGCACCGGTCTCGCCGGCCTCGGCGGTGGCTGGCTGATCGGCCCGGACGGCGGGTTCACCAGGGCGCCGGCCCTCACCGACACCGACGGGTGGCTCGCCGTCGTCACCTCCGACGGCGACCTGTTCAACATCGACGCGGCAAACGGCGTCGAGGTAAGCGGATACCCCGCGCACGTCCTCGGGGTACACAAGCCGTGGGTACCCGGGCACGTGTACGCGTCGCACGGGTACGTCGCCATCGAGCGGTTGCTGCCCGGCGGGCGGCCGGAGCAGAAGGACAGCCAGTACTACTACCCGTTCCCGACCGTCCTGCTCACCGGGAGTTGAGCGCTTACAGGGAGTTGAGCGCTTACAGGGAGTTGAGCGCTTACAGGGAGTTGAGCGCGGCCTCGGCGGCGGGGAGGAACTTGTCGTTCTCGTCGGCGGTGCCGATCGTCACCCGGACCCCCTCCGGGAATGGGCGCACGATCACGCCGTGCTGCTCGCACACCGCGGCGAACTCGACGGACCGTTCGCGCAACGGCAGCCAGACGAAGTTCGACTGGGTGTCCGGTACCTCCGGCAGCAGCTTCTGGACCGCGGCCTGCACCCGCTCGCGCTCGGTGACCACGAGCTCGGCCCGGCGG
>WNGH01011793.1_pt1 | contig 12053 bp, 12 predicted proteins | sample 5400631 | NCBI WGS metagenome assembly WNGH01 (sample SAMN13153373, study PRJNA577476) | soil metagenome | isolation source: 115 cm soil or saprolite under Garry oak tree replicate 1 | place: USA:California | collected 2016-06-15 | reverse complement strand
GAGGAAGCGTTGCGCTGGTATCTCGCGGCGCTCGAGCTGGATCCCGACTCCGCCCCCGCCTGGGTGAACAGCGGGACGGCCCTGCTCGCCCTGGGCGACGTCCCCACCGCGATCACGCACTTCACCCGCGCGATGCAGTGCGCGACCCCGGCGCCCGAGAACCGTCTGAACCGCGCGCTGGCGAACGTCCTGATGGGACGCTGGCTCGAGGGCTGGGCGGACTTCGAGCACCGATGGGACGCGCCGAGCTTCCGGCAGGACTACACGCGCGATCTGGGACAGCCGCAGTGGACCGGCGCACCGACGACTGAGCCGCTCCTGCTGTGGGCCGAACAGGGATTCGGCGATAGCATCATGATGCTCCGCTATCTCGCGCCGATGCGGGAGCGGGCGCCGCAGCTGATCGTGGAAGTCCAGCCCGCGCTCGTACGGCTCCTGCGCCATGTCACGCCCGATCTGCCCGTGCTCGCGCGCGGGGATCCGTTGCCGGCGTTCGCGTGGCAGGTGCCGACGATGAGCCTGCCGTTTGTGTTCCAGACGACGCCCGAGACGGTGCCGCCGCTGGGCCTCGATGTACCGCCGACGCTCGGCCCCGCGCCGCGGCGCATTGGGCTCTGCTGGGCCGGCACCGCGCAACACCGTAACGATGCCCGGCGCTCGGTCCCGCTCTCGGCGTTCTGGCCGCTCTTCGATCTGTCCGACCTCACGTGGCAGGCGCTACAGCTCGAGCGCACGGACGGTCTGCACGACACGCCCGTCCTGCCGCTCGGGATCCCCGAAGGCGGCGACTGGCTGGATACGGCGGGCGTCGTCGCGTCGTGCGATCTCGTCCTCACAGTCGACACGGCGGTCGCGCATCTCGCCGGCGCGCTGGGCAAACCCACGTGGTTGCTGCTGAGCGCGTGGCCGGACTTTCGGTGGCAACTCGAGACCGATCGCACACCCTGGTATCCGACGATGCGCCTGTTCCGGCAATCGAGGGTCGGCGACTGGATGCGCGTCATCATGCAGGTGCGCGATGCGCTCAAGGAGCACTTGTGACTGCAAGGCCAGTGTTGGTGACCGATGCCAAGATTTCTACGGCCGTGGTGCGGCTGAGGATCATCGAAGTCAGCGGCAAGCAGATGACGTTGGCGGTGTTCCGTCAGTTGACGGTGGCACGCATCTATCGGTGGGCTCAATAGATGATGAGCCTCTGTTCAAGTTGCAAGGCCTATTCGGTGGGAACATCAAGCCGAAGCCACGCCAGCGAGCACACTGGCAAGATCAAAAGAGCTGGGCCGTTTATGGCGCACGAGCCCGTGGCATTATGCTCACTTTGTATTGGTTGCTCAGCCCACGGCGGCGTGTGCAGATCGTCGCCTGTTTCGAGAGGGATTGAGTTACGCCCTACGAATGCGGTAAGGCGGTGATGCGCCGCCTCGCGGAGCCGGGGTTTGCCTCGCGCTATTTCGTCGGTGAAGGGATCGACATCGGCGGCGGCTACGACCCGCTCTGGAACTATCATGAGCTCTTTCCCTTCATGACGGCGTGCCAGAACTGGGACGTCGATGACGGGGACGCGCAGCAGATGCCCGACGTGCCGGACGCGCGGTTCGACTTCGTGCATTCGAGCCACTGCCTGGAGCACATGGCCGATCCCTATGTCGCGCTCGAGCACTGGTTTCGGATTCTGAAGCCGGGCGGGCATCTGATAGTGCTGGTGCCCGACGAGGATCTCTACGAGCAAGGCGTCTGGCCGAGCACGTGGAATGCCGACCACAAGCACTCGTTCACGATTCAGAAAGTGGCGTCCTGGGCGCCGGAGAGCGTGAACGTCGTCGACTTGATCGCCCAGCTCGGGCCCCGCGCCTATCCCGTGAAAATCGCACTCCTCGACCTCTCGTACCGCTACGCACTCGCGGCGGAGCGGCGGATCGATCAAACGGCAGCGATCACGGGCGAGTGCGCGATCGAGTTCATCGTCCGCAAGCTTGGGCAACCGCTGTTCGGAGGAGGCTGAGCCATGCAGGTGCACGTGACCGTCGTGATGGACGAGAAGGGCAATGCCGCGCTGCAAGCGGCGCCCCAGATCGCGCAGAATCGCATGCTGATTTATGGCCTCCTGCAGATGGGGCTCGAGCTCGTGCATCGAATGGGCGATCCGCCGGTCGAACGCTCGCGCATCGTCATTCCCGATCTCCAGATCCCGTCATGAACGATCCCGCGCGGCTCGCGCGCTGCGTCGCCATCACGAACGGCCGGCACGGCGCCCTGCTGCATCTCACGAACGATGCCTATATCGGGCGGTCGCTCGAGGCCTACGGCGAGTTCTCGGAAGCCGAAGTCACGCTGTGGGCGCACTACGTCCGTCCGGGCGATCTCGTGTTCGACATTGGGGCGAACATCGGCGCGCATACCGTCGCCCTGGCGCGTCTCGTCGGCCAGCGTGGGATCGTGCTCGCCTTCGAGCCAATCCGCTTCCTGTATCACCTGCTCTGCGGCAACGTCGCGATCAATGGTCTCACGAACGTGCGCGCGTACCAGCTTGCGGTCGGGCGTACGATGGGACGGCTCAACACGCCGTTGATCGACTTCACCCAGCCAGACGCGTACGGTGGACTGCCACTCGGTCCCAAGCAGGCCGGTGAGCCAGTGGACATGGTCAGTCTAGATGACGCGGTGCAGACACTGGCGTGTCACTTCATGAAGATCGACGTGGAGGGCATGGAGCTCGACGTCCTGCTCGGCGCCGAGCGCTTGATCGCGCGGTTCCATCCCGTGCTCTACGTCGAGCACAACGAGACGGACCACGGTGCCGCCGTGCTGCAGTTCCTGGAGAAGCACGGCTACCGGACGTACCTCCACGAGCCGCCGCTCTTCAATCCCCAGAACTACCTGCGCAATCCCGAGGACGTGTTCGCGGGGCAGTTCGAGGGACAGATTCACAACCTGCTCTGCCTGCCCGACGGCGCGTCGGCGCCCGAAGGCCTGCCCCTCATAACGGCGTCCCATGCCGTACGCTGATCCAGCAAAGAACCGCCTCTACGAAGCTCGTCGGCGCAGAAATAAGCGCAGGAATGATCCGGCCTATGCGGCGCGGGAGCGTGCTCGTTGCAGGGAGAAGAACCGGCGTTGGCGGAGTACTGCGACGTACGAGCAGCGCGCGCTGGCGGCTGGTCGGGATCCGGTTGCCATACTGGCCCGTAAGGCACAGCGCCTAGCTGCCAAGCTCGCTAGAGAAGAGCAGCGAAGGCGACGGCGGCGTGTGCGCTGGACGCGCCAAGCGGAGCACTTCGTTATCATGCTGCGTGAGCGCGGTGATTGCGTCTTAGACATGCTACCTCAGGCAATTGAGTATGTCTATCGCTATCACCACGACCCGATCTTCCGAGCGGCAGAACTCAAACGTCGGCATCAGTTGAAGCTTCGCGATCCGATCCCCGACGATGGATCACTGACTCCGCAGGTTATCGCCCGGTTGTTCGCGGCTGCGTCCCGCTGCCCTGTCTGTCGACAGCGCATGAGGTCGAAGGATAAGAGCCTTGATCATATTGAGCCCAAGTGTCGTGGCGGAGCGCACTCACTGCTGAATGTCCGCGTGATCTGCAAGCACTGCAATGCGCAGAAGAACGCGAAACTGTTGCCGCAATTAAACTTGCGGGTCCTCCTGTAGCGTCGCCACGACGGGTGCCGAAGGCTGTCGACTTTTTCTAGACGCAGGAGTTAACGAATTGTGAAATCGGCCGCGTGCCGCATGAGGCAATCTGTTGTCGAACCGCTCAATGATCTCGATCGGGCGAAGATTCGGAAGTGGGCGGCGGAGGATTTCCAGCGCGAGTTGCAGCGCCCGCTGAGTCGGCTTCGCGCCCGGCTGCTCTCGATGCCGAGTAAGTGGGCGCCGACGCTGGTGGGCTGCCGCACGACCCAGGAAGCGCACCTCCGCCTTGAGGCGGCGGTGAACGAAGCGATGGAGGCCATGCGGGATGAACTCGCCGACGAGTCTGGCGCGGCCGTCGACGGCGGAAGCGATTCGCCGCGCCCGCGCCGCCGTCCAGAAGGTCGTCAACTCGGAGCTCGCCCCCGCCCCACGGGTCACCGTTAGCGAGTGGGCGGACCGCTACCGCGTCCTCTCGGCGGTGGCGTCGGCAGAGCCGGGGCGATGGCGCACCGACCGTGCCCCCTACCAACGCGGCATCATGGACGCCTGCTCGGATCCTCTGATCGAGCAAGTGGTCGTGATGAGTGCGGCGCAAGTGGGGAAAACCGAAGTCATCAACAATCTCATCGGCTTCTATGTCGACCAGGATCCCGCCCCGATCTTGGTGGTGATGCCGACCCTTGAGATGGCGCGCAGCTGGTCGACGGATCGCCTCGCGCCTATGCTTATGGAATCGCCACGGCTGAGCGGCAAGGTAGAGGAGCCGCGGACGCGCGATTCGGGGAATACGATCCTCCACAAGCGGTTTCCCGGGGGTCACCTGACCGTCGTGGGAGCCAATTCAGCTTCTGGCCTGTCGTCGCGGCCGATTCGGGTGGTCCTGTGTGATGAGGTGGATCGCTACCCGCCGTCAGCCGGCACCGAAGGCGATGCGATCGCGCTCGCCTATCGGCGGACGGCGACCTTCTGGAATCGCAAACTGATCCTCACGAGCACCCCAAGTATCAAGGGATTATCACGGATCGAGCAGGCGTGGCTGCAATCCGATCAACGCCGGTTCCATGTGCCCTGTCCAGCATGCCATGCGGATCAACTCCTATCGTGGGGCGCGCCGGATGCGCCCTTCGGGCTCAAGTGGGAAAGCGGACGGCCAGAAACGGCGGCCTATCTCTGCGCTGCGTGTGGGGTGCTGATCGATGAAGCGGATAAATACGGCATGCTGGCCGCGGGTCGCTGGGTCGCGGGGGTGATAGGGCAGCAGCGGATTGCTGGCTTTCACCTCAACGCCCTGTATTCCCCGTGGACCCGGTGGGCCGATCTGGCGCGCCAGTTTCTGGAGGCGAAACCCTATCGCGAAACCCTGAAGACGTTCGTCAACACCGTGTTCGGCGAACCGTGGGAGGAGGAGGGCGAGCAGCTCAACCCGGCGAGCCTCACGGATCGGCGGGAAGAGTATCGGGCGATCGTTCCGGCGGGCGTGGCGCTCCTCACCGCCGGCGTCGACGTCCAAGGCGATCGCCTCGAGGTGCTCGTGAACGGCTGGGGCCAGGGTGAGGAATCCTGGCGTATTCACTACGAACAACTGTTCGGGGACCCAGGCCGTGAGGATGTCTGGCAGCGGTTAGATCACGTGTTGGCGAACAGCTACAAGCATGAGACCGGGGCCGACATTCGGATTCGGAGTGCGTGCATCGACGCTATGGGCGGCCACACGGAAATGGTCTATCGGTTCACGGCTGCGCGGAAAGCGCGCAACATCTGGGCGGTGCGAGGGGCCACGAAACCTGGCCAGGCGTTGCTCGGGCGGCCGTCGAAACCCAATAAGTTCGGCGCTAAGCTACTGCCGATCGGGACAGAGACGGGGAAGGACATTCTCTTTTCCCGGTTGCGGATTCTCCAAGCCGGGCCTGGCTATCTGCATTTTCCTCACTGGTTGGATGCCGAGTATTTCGCCCAGCTCACGGCCGAGAAGGCCATCACGCGGTACGTGAAAGGCCGACCCGTCCGCTCCTATGAGAAGACGCGTCCACGGAATGAAGCGCTGGACTTGGAAGTATACGCCCTCGCCGCGCTCGCCCTGCTCGGGACCGGCACGCGCAATCGACTGGGGACGTTGGCGGCCGGCATCGCGCCGCCGAAACCTCCGCCTGATGAGTCTGGCCCCGCGTCCGCTGCGTCCATCATCCGACGTGTGCCGCCCCGGGGTGGGGGCTGGGTCAACCGTTGGCGCTAATCGCCGCGACGACTATGTTGTGACGCATGGCCTTTACGATTCCCACCACCGAACCGATCGTGCTCATGGCGGGCGTCGACTGGCATTGGACCATCCAACTGTCTGACTTCCCCGCGAGCGAGGGCTGGACGCTCACCTACTACTTCCGCGGGCCCTCCACGCTCGATATCGTCGCGACGCGCGTCGGCACGACGGACGTCTATGACGTGAAGGCCACGGCCGCGCAGACGGCGGCTCTGCTTCCGGGTCGCTATTCCTGGCAAGGGATCGTCGTCAGCGGTGCCGAGAAACACGTGGCGCGCCCCATCGCGGACGATTCCGGTGATCCCGAGACCCTGGGGGAGCTCACGGTCCTGCAGAACATCGCCACGGCCGTCGCGGGCGACTATCAGAGCCACGCCGAAAAGACGCTCGCGGCGATCGAGACCGAGATTTACAACCGTGTGAACAACCTCAAGTCGATCGAGACCTATGTCGTCGCCGGCCGCCAGGTCGCCAAGATCCCGTTCGAAAAGCTTGTGCGGTTGCGGAGCGTGTACCAGGCGATGGTCCGGCGGGAGCGGAACCCGGGCACCATCGGCACCGACGTCGCGGTGAGCTTTGGCCAGCCGACCTAGCCCCCTCACCCGCGCGAAGCAGGCCTGGCGGCGCAGTCGCGGCCAGTCCCTCCTGACGCGCGCGCTCTCCACGTTCGGGGGTCTGTTCGGGTCACCGGCGGCGTCCGGCTATGCCGGCGGTCGGCTCACCCGGTTGTCGCAGGACTGGGTGATGCTGCCACTCTCTGCGGATCAGGAGCTACGGTGGAATCTGCGGGCACTCCGCGCGCGCGCGCGCGAGCTCGTCCGCGATACGCCGCTCGCCAAACGGTTTATCCACTTGATCGCCCAGAACATCGTCGGGCCCCACGGGGTGCAACTGCAGGCCCGCGTCACGACGCTGCAGGGCGATCCACATGAGGGCGTGAATGCGGCACTCGAGCACGAGTGGCGGCTCTGGGGGCGGGCCGGGACGTGCACCGTCGACGGTCGGTTCGACTTCGCCGAACTCCAGCGGCTGGTGATGAAAACCGTCGCGCAGGACGGCGAGTGTATCATCCGGATGATCCGGGGCTTCGACAATCCCTGGGCGTTCGCCCTGCAGCTGATCGATGCCGATCAATTGGACCACATGTACAACCGACCGGGGAACGCGACTGCGGGGGAGAATGAGATCCGTCTCGGTGTGGAGCTCGATCAGTGGCGCCGGCCCATCGCCTACCATCTGTGGAGCGGGCACCCGTCGGAGTACGAATACGAGCAGTCGCGCGAGCGGGTCCGCGTGCCGGCGCGCGAGATCATCCACCTCTACGTCAACCATCGCGTGGGGCAGACCCGCGGGGTCACCTGGTTCCACCCCGTGCTCCTGCAGCTGAAGATGCTCGACGGGTACCACGAGGCCGAACTCGTCGCTGCCCGCACCGCGGCCGCGAAGTTCTGGACGATCGAGACATCGACCGACGACGGCTATCAGGCGCCGATCGCCGGCGAGAAGGTCGAGATGGAGGTCGAGCCCGGGATGCTGACGGAGCTCGACCCGGGCAAAAAGATCGTCGCGCTCGATCCCCAGCATCCCACGCAGGCGTTCGAGCAGTTCACGAAGGCGATCTTGAAGGGCGTGTCGGCCGGATTGGGCGTGACGTACGCGGACCTCGCGGGCGATCTGGCGGAAGCGAACTACGCGAACCAGCGCACCGGGCTGCTGGCCGCGCGCGACGAGTACCGCGCGCTCCAGCAGTGGCTGATCGAGCACTTCCACCGGCCGGTCTATGAGGCCTGGCTCTCCATGGCCATTCTCGCCGGGCGGGTGAAGCCGGGCATGAGGGATCCCGCAGGCTTGCAGGAGGTCGCTTGGGTGGCGCGCGGGTTTGACTGGGTGGATCCGCTCAACGACCTGCGGGCGACGGCCTTGGAGATCGATTACGGCCTGACCAGCCGGACCCAGGTGACCCGCGAGCGGGGCCAGAATCTCGCGCAGATCTTCGAGGAACTCGCGTCGGAGCAGAAGCTGGCCAAGGAGAACGAGATTACCCTGGCGCCGGAGGCGGTGAAGCCCACGTCGAAGGCGCCCACGGAGTCGAACCCCGCCCCAGGCATCGAGGGCGGGAACGGGAACGGAGGGGGGCGCGCCGCCGTGCTCGATCACTTGCGCCGCTGACCGCCGGTTCCTATCATACGCCAGCAGGCGAGCGCCCGGTGCGGGCCAGAGATCACTCTCTGGCCCGCTTGTCTTTTCTGGGGAGATCCATGGCGGAAGCGAAGCCGAAACCGGCGGACGAGGCCTCGACGGCGAAGCTGCTGCTCCGCCGCTTCGAGATCGACGCACGCGCCGTCGGCGACGACGGGACGATCGCCGTCTCCCTCTCCTCCGAGACCCCGGTGCCGCGGTGGGATGGGCTGGAGATTCTGGACCACTCCACCGACGCGATCGACATGTCGCGCGCGAAGCGCGGTCTCCCACTTCTCCTCGATCACTCGAGCCGGCAGCAGATCGGGCGGATCGAAAACATCGCGGTCAAGGACAAGAAGCTCCGCGGCACGCTCCGGTTCTCGAAGAGCGCCGACGCGCAGGACGTCAAGCAGGACGTGCTGGATGGGATTCGCCAGGAAGTCTCGATCGGCTACATGGTGCTGTCCCGCCAGCTCGAATCGCAAGAAGGTAACGAGAGCACCTATCGTGTGACGCGGTGGATGCCGATGGAAGGTTCGCTCGTGGCCGTGCCCGCGGATGAAACCGTGGGCGTCGGCCGGAGTCATCCCGAAGTTCCAGCGCCGGCATCGCCGGCACCAACACCAGAGGTTCCTGCTATGCCGCCCGAAGCTCCCGCTCCTGCAGCTCCCGCCGCCCCCGCGCCGGCGGCCGTGGCGCCGAAAGTGACCGGCGGCGACGATCGCGAGCAGGCCGAGCGCCAGCGGGTGCGGTCGATCACCGCCCTCGCGCGCGAGCACAAGATCGACGCCGCGACCCTCGACAAATGGGTCGAGGAGGGGGTTTCGATCGACAGCGCGCGGACCGCCGTCCTCGACAAGATCAAAGCCGACGCGGCCGCGAACCCGGTCCGGACGGGGACGATGGAACACCTGGGCGTGTCCGAGCGCGAGCGCAAGGCCTACTCGCTGACGCGCGCGATCCTGGGGGCGGCGGACGATTGGGCCGAGGACAGCGTCGAGCGCCAGGTGCATTTCGCCCTGCGCAAGCAACAGCGGGCGCAGGGGTATACGCCGCAGGGCAATCTGGCCGTGCCCCTCGACATGCCGATGGCGATGCGCGCCGGCCTCGACTCGAAAACGACGTCAGCCGGTCTCGAGCTCAAGTTCATCGAGCCGGGCAGCTTCATCGAGCTGCTCCGCAACTCGACGAAGGTGCTGAGCCTCGGGGCGACGTACATGCCGGGGCTGCAAGGTAACGTGGCGTTCCCCCGGCAGACTGGGGCGGGCACGTTCACCTGGGTGGCGGAAAACCCGGGCTCGGATGTGGCCGAGTCGAACGTCGCGCTCGATCAGGTCACGATCTCCCCGAAGCTGGGGCAGTCGACCAGCTCCTACTCCCGGAACCTGCTCACGCAGGCCGTGGTGGATGTCGAGCAGATGGTGCGACAGGACCTGGCGCTCATCACCGCGATCGCGATCGATCTCGCCTCCATCGCAGGCACGGCCGCGTCGAATCAGCCCCGGGGCATCCTCTCGCAGACCGGCGTCGGGTCGGTGACGATCGGCGCCAACGGGGGCACCATCAGCTGGAACAACCTCATCGATCTCATCGCCGTGGTCGAGAAGGCGAATGCCCTGCGCGGCAAGCCCGCCTTCCTGACCAATCCGCAGCAGAAGGGCCAGATGTCGAAGATCGCGCAGATCTCGGCGGCGACCGGGATCCCGGTCTGGTTCCAGGGCGAGGTGGCGGGCTATCGCGCCGAGGCCTCGACGAACGTGCCGTCCAATCTGACGAAAGGCACGAGCACGACGATCTGCTCGGCCATCATCTTCGGTAACTGGCAGGAGTTGCTCATCGGCCAGTGGAACGCGCTCGACATCATCGTCGATCCCTACCGGCTGAAGAAGCAGGGGATGATCGAGCTCACGTCCTACGTCTCGCTCGACATCGCAGTCCGGCACGGGGCGAGCTTCGCGGCGATCGTCGACGCGTTGTAAGTGCGGATCAAAATGCTGATGGGGGTCCGGGTCGAAGGCGAGATCTGGAATGAAGGCGAGGAGCACGACGCGCCGGTCGGCCTCGCCCGCCTCTTCATCGCGAGTAATCAGGCCGTCGCGCTCGATCCGCTGCCGGCCGCGCCGCCGCTCACGACGAACAACGAACCCGTGATCGAGCATCGGGACCCGCGGCGGAAGCGGTAGATGCTCGGGAGCGGCGATCTCGACGCGCTGCTCGCGGATTCGGGCGACACGATCACGTATAGCGGCACGACGGTGAATGGCTGGTTCGATGCGCAGGAGCTGCTGGAGCCGGATCCAAGCGGAATGCTGGTGGCGACGGGGCGCAAGGCATGCTGGATCCGGACCGGCGCGCTGACGGTGCCGATTGAGGCCTCGGTGACGATCAATGGCACCGGGTATGTCGTGCGGGATACGCAACTCGTCCCGCCGGACGGCGCCTTCACGAAGCTGATCGTGACGTGATCCTGCAGACGATCGAGCGGATCGCGACCTGGCTGGGGAACGGGTCATACGGCGTCAATGCGCTGCTGCCGAGCGTGCCGCGGATCAGCCCGGACACCCAGCCGGCGAACGTCGCGATCCTCGACGAACGCCAGCACGGCTCGGCGACGCGAGGCCAGTTCAAGCGGGATCAGACGTTTCCCGTGCTGGTGGTGCAGTTGGCGCAGGATATCGAGTTCGACACGCGCCTCGAGCAGGCCGTCCGGGATGCGCCGAGCCTGCCGATCATGATCAGCTACGCGGTGAAGAATGCGGATTCGGCGGCGGCGGGGCGGTCGACGTACTACACGCTGGTGGCGGTGGAGCAGAGTCTGCGTCGCTTGTTCACGAACGGGACCCAGAGCGATCGGACCCAGGGGAGCGTGAGCCTCGTGAAGGTCGTGGGCATTCGGCAGGTCAAGCTGTTCACGCCGTTGGGGGATGCGATGGAGACGGCCGCGATCATCGCGAGCTACTACGTGCGCGACGCGAGTCCATGACCCCCCCGCGGAAACCGCCTGCTCCCGAGAAGCCGCTGCCGACGCATGGCGGCCGCTACGTCACCGACGCGGAGGGCAACCACGTGCCGCTCGAGCCGCTGCCCGCGCCAATCGAGCCGAAGGTCGAGGAATAGCCCATGCCCGTCCTGACCAAAGCGATCTCCTCGCTCTTCATCAAGCCCGAGACGACCGAGGGCACGGATGCGGTGCCCACGGGGGCCAACGCCCTCCAGCTGATCGAGCATGCCACCTTTTCGTTCGGCCACGAGATTCAGAATCCGCAGACGGACCTCGAGAACCAGCTCCTCGACGAAGCCTTCCCGGTTGCGCCTGCAGGGAAATGGGCCGAAGTCACCGGCAAGGTCTGGATTCGCGGCCTCGGCTCCGCCTACAATGGCTCGACCGCGATCCCGGAAATCGACGCGATCCTGCAGGCGATGGGGTTGGCGGTCTCCGGCACCACGACGATGCTGTATGATACGGCCTCGACGGGCACGAAGTCGGTCACCGTGTATGGGTTCCGCGGCACCGACACCGGCGTGTTCGTCAAGTATCCGATCCTCGGGGCGCGCTGCAGCAAGGCGACATTCCGCTTCCCCGCGGGCAAGCCGGCCGAGTTGGACTTCACGCTGCGCGGGCTCTTCGTGCAGCCGTCGGATGCGAGCGCGATCACGCCGACCTATCAGACGAGCGTCCCGCCCCTGTTCGCCGCGGCGAACTCGTGGTCCCTCGGCTCGCTGACGGGCGCGGTCCTGCGCGATGCCGAAGTCTCACTCGAGTTGCCCCTCGTGCCCCAGCTCTCGGGCAACGTGGTCGACGCGCTGGCAGGCTATAAGCCGCGCGCCCGCAAGGCCACCTTCGCCGCGCGCTTCGAGGCGGCTCGCATCGCCGATTACGACATGTTCACGGCCTGGAAAACGGCGCCGCAGAATGCCCTCTCCATCGCGCTCGGCTCGGCGGCGAACAACAAGATGACCATCACGGCCGACAGG
>WNGH01005514.1_pt1 | contig 12053 bp, 8 predicted proteins | sample 5400631 | NCBI WGS metagenome assembly WNGH01 (sample SAMN13153373, study PRJNA577476) | soil metagenome | isolation source: 115 cm soil or saprolite under Garry oak tree replicate 1 | place: USA:California | collected 2016-06-15 | reverse complement strand
TCCGGTCACGATGCAGGTTCGTGAGTATTTCCTGGGAGAGGGCACCGGTCCGCGGCGGCTCGCGGTGATGCCCGACGACATCATCTATTACACGGACTACGCCCGGGGAACACTCGGCCGCCTCGATCCCGCGACCGGGCGGACGAAGGAGTGGACGTCGCCGAGCGGCGCGCGCTCGCAGCCCTATGCCATCACGGCTTCCGGCAGGATCGTCTGGTACGTGGAAGGCAACGCCAACCCCAACATGCTCGTGCGATTCGATCCGGCGACGGAGAAATTCCAGACGTGGCCGATTCTGCCGTCGGGAGGCGGCGTTGTCCGCCACATGGTGGTTGGGCCTGACGGGAGCTTGTGGCTGGCGGACAGCGAGGTCGACGCCATCACCAAGGTTGAAATCAAAGCGGCTACGGGGACGCGCTGAAGGCCCGGCCGCCCGCCCGGAAATCTTGGCTTAAATCCTCCGCGTGCCTGGCCTGTGGCCTCTGTGGCCTACCGCAGGAAGTATGGATCAGCTCCTTCTCATAGGTCTCGATTTCGGTTCAACAACGAGCAGCGCCATTATTTCCCAGGCTCAAGTGTTGCGTAATTGCTCCACAGGCCGTTTCGAACTCGGACGGCGGTCGGTCGTCTACCGCTCGATGTTGACATTCACTCCTTTTACAAACAACCTGATCGACGAACAAATTCTGGCTGGGCATCTGGATCGATGGCTCCGTGAATCCGGTGTGACCCCCGGAACCTTCACGTCGGGCGGAGTGATCATCACGGGCCTAGCTGCTCAGAAGGCCAATGTCGCGGCCATCGAGGCCCTTGTGAAGCAACGGGTCGGCGACGCGCTGTTCGCGGTCGCGGAAGATCCCTGCCTGGAGTCCTGGCTCGCCTTCATGGGAAGCTGCCTCGCGCTGAGCTGGGCCGAACCGGAAGCGCATTTTCTCAATTTGGACATTGGTGGCGGCACGACGAACCTGGCCATGGGTATCAATGGCGAAGTCCTCCGCTGCGGTGGTTTGTACGCGGGGGCAAGGCACTTTCAGTTTGTCCCAGGAACTTATCGAATTAATGCGTTGTCGTCCTACGCCGTCCGGTTGCTCAAAGATCTCCATATTGACCGGTCGATCGGAGACACTTTTTCGCAAGATGAGCTTCGGAACATCGTGGATTTCTACGCCGCCCTCATCGAGGCAACCGTTTGTGCGGATCGATCGCTCCTGAATCAAGATCCGTTTCGTTATCATGAGCAGATGCCTTTTGTACCGGTGAGGGATGATGTATCGCCAGTGATCACGCTCTCGGGAGGAGTCGCCGAGTTGGTCTACAACCATATTCGCGGCGGGCCACTGCCGCCGACAACTGCCTTTGGCGATCTCGGCATCGACCTGGCCAGGCGACTAATTCAGTCGCCCGTGCTTTCGCAGCACTTGCGAACCCACGTGCCCATGAACTTCGGGCATGCGACGGTTTACGGGCTGAGCCTCCACGGCACCGAGGTGTCCGGGGCAACGCCTTACTTGCCCGACCCTGCTGTGTTGCCGCTGCGAGATTTGCCTATTGTGGCCAGACTTCGGATGGACGCCTCAGCCGAAAATGTACAGCAAGCCGTCGATATGGCCGCTCGCGGAATGCGTGGTGGCTGCATCGAGATCGATGGGGCGGGCACAGATTTCGGAACTGTCAAGAAGTTAGGCACCAACCTGGCAGCTGCATTGCGCAAAACCGGATTCCCCGCGGACCGTTCCGTGGTATTGCTCGTACCACAGAATGTGGGAAAGACTGTCGGCTCCTATGCCTCCGACTGGGGCCGGTTGCCGGTGAAACTGATCGTGATCGACGAACTGTCAAGCCGCAACTCCCGTTTCGTCAGCCTGGGCGCCATGAGAGACAACGTGGTGCCCGTCTCGTTTTATGGAATGCAGTAAATGAAAAACCTGTCGGGTTGCGACGAGATTGTCGTTCCGCGGCCGCCAAATGACGAGTGCTACACGGCGCACAAGTTTGGCCGGCAGTTCTCCTTCGCGGGATTGAAAGGTCTGCTGGGTGCTGCAGACTACAGCAAAGCCGGTGATCGCAACGCGGGGCTTGCCGCCCGTGATGAGGCCGAGCGGGAGGTCGCGCGCTCGATTCTATCCACGCTTACCTTGCAACATCTCTACGACCACCCGCTAACCGACGATTCAGGCAGCGTGGACTCGGTGATGCGTGTCAACTACGATATCGACCTTAAGACCTTCGCATCGTTCGCCCCGATGACTCTGGGTCAACTCAAGAATCATCTGCTCAATTGTTCCGATGACGAAGTCATGCAGACAGGGCGCGCGCTGACCGGCGTCATGGCGGCCGCTCTGGCCAAGCTGTTTGATACGCACGAACTGATTTTCGTGGCTAGAAAGTGCCATTGCGTCACGCGGGCGCGGACAACACTGGGTTTACCCGGCACGCTCTCGTCACGACTCCAGCCGAACCATCCGGTGGATGATCTTCGCGGCATCACTTTCCTGATCTACGCGGGTCTATCGCTGGGTGCGGGCGACGCATTGATCGGTGTTAACCCGGCAATCGACAGCGTGGAAAATGTCACGGCGATTCTGTCTCACCTCGACAGCTTGCGAAAACGGACGGGGGTCCCCACTCAGATTTGCGTGCTGGCACACGTGAAGACGCAACTCGCTTGCCTGGTTGCCGGCGCCCCCGTAGAAATCATGTTTCAGAGCCTGGCGGGGACCGAACGGACAAACCTGACAGAGTTCGACATCACGATCGATCTTCTCGACGAGGCCTATCGCACGATGGCTACCCGCGGGCCGTTGCGCAATGTCGCCGAACAGTTCATGTATTTCGAGACGGGGCAGGGGAGCGAATTCACGTATCGCAAACACAACGGCATCGATATGACGACGACCGAAGCGCTCTGCTATGGACTGGCCCGGCGCTACGATCCGTTCATGGTGAACAACGTCACCGGCTTCATCGGGCCCGAAACGCACCTGGACAACTTCGAAATGATCATCTCCAATCTGCAGGATCATCTCATGGGCAAGCTCCTGGGCGTCCCGATGGGCATGGCGCCATGTTACACGCTCCACTCGAAGATCACCCTGGAAGGTCAGCAGATGGCAGCGGAGATGCTTGCGGCCGCAGGTGCGAACTACTACATGGATGTATGTTTGAACACCGATAGAATGCTGGCCTATTTCGACACCAGCGCTCACGACGACCAGACGCTACGCGAGATTTACGGCAAGAATCCGGCTCCCGAATTCATGGAATGGGCGGTGCAACGCGACATTATGCGGAGGGCGGCCGATGGCCGCGCCGTTCGCGGGGCAAATTGGGGCAAGCCTCGAATCTTCTGTGAATCAGACCTGGAGTATCAAGAACTCTTCCGGGCCACGCCCGCCTTGTATGGACTGGAGCATGCCGGGCCGCGCCCATCCGAACAAACAACGCGGGACCTGAAATTGAATCAGGCGATCGCCAGGCAGGCCATCTATAGCGAACTCCGGACCGGCGAACTCGACAAGGTTGCCCCCTTCCGGGTTCTGACGACCGAGGCCAAGGACAAAGAGAGCCACTTGAACGCACCGCATCTCGGCGCCCGCTTGTCGGCCGCCAGCGCCTGCACGCTTCGTCCCGAATTTCGCGATGTCCAGATCGTGGTCTCCGACGGTCTGAGTGCGGAGGCTGTTCACCACAATGTCCCGGAACTGCTGCCCGTACTCACGGACGGCCTCGATGCCAGACACCTGACCACAAGCCAGCCGATCCTTGTCCGTTACGGCCGCGTCAAAGTAGCCGAGGACATCGCCGAACGTCTAAAGGCGAGGCTGGTGATACTCCTGATCGGCGAACGCCCGGGTGGCGACGCGCTGGCGTCGCGAAGTCTTTCGGCCTACCTGGTCTATCAACTGCTCGATGCCGATGCGCAGAACAAAGCGGCCGCGTACAGCAACAATCCGGATATCCGTTTCGAATACACGGTTGTTTCCAATATTTATTCCGCAGGTCTGCCGCCGCTTGAGGCCGGCAGTGTCGTTGCCGAAAAAGCGTGGCACGTCCTCGCCCACCAAGCCGCCGGCAACCGTCTGGAAGCCACGCTCAAGATGTCCCGCTAATGCCGGAGCGGTCTCCCCATCTATTTCGAGGACCCGAACGGTCACCTGCTGGAAGTCATGACGGTGCCGGAGACTGGAAGCTAATTGCGTTTTTAGCGGTCCGGCTTCAGAAGCGGAATGCTTTCGACAGCGGGAGCCGGCGGGAGTGAAGCCAGATATGCATAAATATCCGCCACGTCTTTTTCCGGGATGACCTTGGCAGAGTATGGCGGCATCTCCCCGCGCGGCGCTCGAATATAGGTAATGAAGTTTCGAAATGCCAGCATGGGGCTGCGGCCGATACGCGGACCTGCCGCGCCGCCTTGACCTTCATTGCCGTGACACTCATAGCATCCGATTTTCATGAAGAGGGCTTGTCCGGCTTTAGCATTGCCGGCGGGCGCAGAAGACGCCGGTTGCTGCGCCGGCGCATTGGCTACTCCGATTACGACGAAACCCGCAACTGTACTTAATATTCTCCTCATCATCTTTCTTGTCTCATCTCGCTTGCGTCACAATGTCAACCAGCGCCGGTTCGCCACGCTTGACGGCGGCTGCGGCGCGACGGAGTGCCGGCCCAAGGTCTTTGGGATCAGTGATAGGCCCTTCCGCATGCAGGCCCATACCTTGTGCGATCTTCGCGAAATCGATATGGGGATCCGTGAGCGTCGAGCCCATCGTTCCGCGATCCACTCCGCGGTTGCGTTCGTTGCACATCCGTTGCACGTGCATGATTTCCTGATGATAGCCACGGTTGTTCAGCATCACGCTCAACAGAGGAATGCGATGATGGGCCGCAGTCCATAGGACGCCCGGCGCATACATCAGATCCCCATCCGTCTGCAGGCTCACTGAGAACCGCCCGTATTTCTTGTTCGCGAGCGCGGCCCCAACCGAAGATGGTGCACCGTAGCCGATTCCGCCGCCGCCGGCATGTCCGGGCCATTGATACGGCTTATTAAAATCCCATAACCGCCGAGGCCAAATTCCAGCCTCGCTGTAGTAATTCGAAACCAAGGACCAGTCTTCATTCTTGATTACGGCCCACAGCTCGGCAGCGACGCGGGCTGTACTCACCGGATTGGCATCCCAAGCATAGGTCGCTGCCTGCCGCATTCGCTCGCGAGTTGTACGGCTTGCCTCAGCCAGTTTCGCGCCGCGCTGTTGGAAGACGCGCTGACGATCACCGGTAGCCAAACGCTTGACGGCTTCGATCAACGCCGGCAAGGTGGCTTCGCCATCCGCGGCGATTGCCAAATCGACCTCGGCAAGCCTGCGAAAATCCTGATAGTTCGCCTTGATGTAGAGATCGCCGGACGTGATCGTCGCCAGCTTCGCGCCTGGCTTCGTCAGCTTGCGGGTCGACCGATGCACCTGATCCCGGAGGGCGTTGACGGTTGCCCAGAAGTCGGCCACTTCGAGGCCGACGACAAGGTCGGCTTCTCCAACCGCAGCTGCAGCACGCTGCGTCTGATTGAGCGGATGGTGCGAAGGGAAATTCATCCGCCCACCCTGATCGATGACAGCGGCTTGGAGGGTCTCGGCAAGCTCGATGAGCAACGGCATCGCCGCAGTGGTCCGTGCCAGACGGTCGGCAACAAGCACGGGATTTTCTGCCGCGACCAGAAGCCGCGCCAACTCGTTGACGGCGCCCGCTTCTCCCTGCGGCGGCGCGGGCACAGTCAATTTGGGAATGGACAACTTAGTTCTGCTTTCGTTCGGACCTTCCTGCAGACCGGCATCGAGCACAAGGAGGACAGGCGCCATCGGGGGCGTCATCGCAATCTTATACGCGCGGACTGCCGACTCGCCGAAGTGGATCAACGAGGCCGGCTGATCGTCCCATTTTGTGAAGTCGCGGACGATCCCCGCACAATCCTGGACACCGTGGTACCACTCTGCGGGCCTGCGGATCGCGGCGTCCACGTAGTTGCCGGCCATGATGTAAACCGGGACGCGATCGCACCACGCGTTGTAAATCGCCATTGAGGCATGCTGCAGCCCCACGGTCCCATGGGCCAGGACTGCCATCGGCTTGCCTTCGATTTTGAAATAACCATGCGCCATGGCCACCGACGACTCTTCGTGACAATTCGTGATGAACTCGGGATTGCGATTGCCGCCGTAATTGATAATGGATTCCTGCATCCCGCGGAAGCTCGATCCGGGATTGGCGCAAACATATTCGAAACCGAGCGATTTGATCACGTCCACCATGTAATCGGAACCACAACTGTCCGTGATCAGAACCTCAGCCTCCTCCGAAGCGCTTGGAGATTGCTGTGCCATCACCGGCTGGGCGATCGCAGCCGCGCCTGCCAGCATTCCACCCTTGAGGAATTTCCGCCGTTCCATCTTGCTCTTTGCCGCCATGCAATCCTCCCCACTTTGCTTGCGCTGATGATATACGATTGCAGGCCGTGAGAGAACAAATCCCAGAAGCGGACGTGGCCGTCGTTGGCGGAGGCAATGCCGGCTTGTGCGCTGCCCTGGCTGCCCGAGAATCCGGCGCCTCCGTCATGGTGTTCGAATGCGCTCCGGTCGAGTATCGCGGAGGCAACAGCCGTCACACGCGAAATATGCGCTGCATGCACAACGCTCCTACCGGCGTGCTGACGGATGCCTATACGGAAAAGGAATATTGGGAAGATCTCCAACGTGTCACCGGCGGAAATACGTCGGAACAATTGGCAAGGCTCATAATCAGGGGTTCAGTCGAGATAACGCTGTGGATGAGACGATACGGTGTCCGCTTTCAACCCTCTCTGGAGGGAACGCTTCACCTGGGCCGCACGAACGCCTTCTTCCTTGGTGGAGGCAAGGCGTTGATGAATGCCTATTACTCCGCGGCACTGAAACTCGGTATTGGCGTCCTCTACAATGCCGAGGTCGAGGAATTGCACATATGCGACGGCAAATTCAAAAGTGGCAAGATGCTTCTCAATGGGCAACCTGCCGAATTCCGCGCGAAGACTCTCGTCGTCGCTTCCGGCGGCTTCGAAGCGAATTTGGAATGGCTCGAGAAAGTGTGGGGCGAAGCGGCGCGCAACTTCATCATTCGCGGAACACCTTATAACAAAGGCAAGATCCTGAAACTGCTTCTGGATCACGGGGCCGAACCGGTCGGCGATCCAAAGCAGTGTCACGCGGTCGCAATCGACGGCCGGGCGCCCAAATTTGACGGAGGCATTGTGACGCGGCTGGATTGTGTGCCGCTAGGGATCGTCGTCAACCGGTACGCCGAACGTTTCTATGATGAGGGCGAAGATCTTTGGCCCAAGCGCTATGCCATCTGGGGACGTCTGGTCGCCCAGCAACCTGATCAGATCGCGTATTCCATTTTCGATTCGAAAGTAATCGGCCGCTTTATGCCATCGGTTTTTCCCCCGATTGCCGCCTCGAGTATCACAGAATTGGCTGCGGCTCTCGGCCTGCCGCCGGAGAAACTCGAAAGCAGCGTTCGCGAATTTAATCAAGCCGTGCGGCCGGGCCGCTTTGATCATCAGATTTTGGATGACTGCCGCACCGAAGGCCTCAATCCGCCGAAATCTCACTGGGCACAAACCATCGACCGGCGTCCCTTCTACGGTTTTCCGCTGCGGCCGGGAATCACTTTCACCTATTTGGGCGTAAAGGTGAATGAGCGAGCGGAAGTCCAGGGTCTGGGCAGGAACACAAATATCTTCGCGGCCGGAGAGATCATGGCAGGTAATGTTCTTGGCAGAGGCTATCTGGCGGGGTTCGGGATGACCATCGGATCTGTGTTCGGACGAATCGCGGGACGGGAGGCTGCGCGTGCCGCAGGTTGCTGACATTATCGCCGAGGGCAAGCGCCTGATGAGCGTCTGCAACGCCTGCCGTTACTGCGAAGGCTACTGTGCCGTTTTTCCCGCCATGGAACGCCGGTTGACGTTCAGCGATGCGGACATGGATTATCTGGCGAATCTGTGCCACAACTGCGCTGAATGTTACTACGCTTGCCAGTACGCGCCGCCGCACGAATTTGGCGTCAACGTACCGAAGGTTTTAGCGGAAATCCGCGCGCGATCCTACGAGAAGAACGCGTGGCCCCGCTTCTGGCCTGTAAGTGCGACCTGGGCCGTTATGGCTGGAATCATCGTTACAGCCGCGCTCGCGGGCAGGCGCGCCACAACGGGCGCTGATTTCTACGGCGTCATTTCTCACGACGTGATGGTCGGTGCATTTGCCGCCGTTTTTGCCGTCATTATCCTGGTGCACGCTGCAGGATTTTTACGTTTCTGGCGCGACTCGGGAGAGAAACTATCGGAAGCTTTCACGCCCGCCGTCCTGTTGAACGCATTACGTGATGGCCTTTCGTTGAAAAATCTAGATAGTCACGGCGCAGGATGCACCTATCCGGATGAGCACCATTCACAGGCGAGGCGGTGGTTTCATCATTTGACTTTCTACGGCTTTCTGCTCTGTACAGCATCGACCAGCGTCGCTGCCTTTTACCATTCGGTCATGGGATGGAGTGCCCCGTATCCGTATTTCAGCTTGCCGGTTGTGTTGGGGACTCTGGGCGGCGCCGGGTTGCTTGCCGGCCCCATAGGTCTTTACCGGCTCAAGCAGCGGCGCGACACGGCGATCATCGACGCCAAGCAGGACAGCATGGACGTTTCATTCCTGATGTTGCTTTTCCTGACCGGCATGACGGGGTTGCTATTGCTCGGGTTGCGCCAAACCAATGCCATGGGACTGCTTCTGAGAATTCACCTGGGCGTCGTCTTTGGCTTATGTCTAACGCTGCCCTACGGGAAGTTCGTGCATGGCATCTATCGCTGGGCGGCGCTCTTGCGCTCGGCGCTGGAAACCGCGCGAAGTCAGCACTAACGTTGCGACCAGGCTCGCGAGTCCGGCAAATCCCATCCAGGCGCCGGGCATGGCCGCGTTTCCAGTCTCGTGAATCAGCCAGGTGGAGACCGCAGGCGTGAAACCGCCGAAGATACCGGTGGCAAGGCTGTATGAAAACGAGAAACCCGAAACGCGCACATCGGCGGGCATGATTTCAGTCAGAAACACCACCATCGCGCCGTTATAGCTGCCGAAAATCATCGATAACCAGAGTGCTGCCAATAGCAGTCGTCCGAACGAGGGATCGCTGACCAACCAGAACAGAACCGGGTAGGGAGTGAGCAGGGCCATCATGGAAAACAGCAGGAGCAGAGGCCGGCGACCGATCCGATCCGATAATGCGCCCATGATGGGTAGCCAGCACAAATTCGAGAAACCGACGAGTAGCGTCACGAGCATGCTGGAACTGGTAGCGAGGTGGAGAACACTAGTTCCGTACGTCGGCATATAGGCGGTAATCAGGTAAAACGTCACCGTCGTCGTCAGCGATAACATCATCCCTAATACAATCAAAGACCAATGGGAGACAATCGTGCGCCAGATTTCCAACGCATTGGGATGATGCTTCCGCGCTTTGAACTCTTCGGTCTCGGCCAGGGTGCGGCGCAGCAACAGCAGAAACGGGACCAGCATCGATCCGATCAGCAGCGGGACACGCCATCCCCATCCGACCATCTGCTCCGGACGAAGCGTGCCGGAAAGAATCAAACCGAGAAACGCTGCAAACATGACCGCTACTTGCTGGCTGCCCGATTGCCACGCTACATAAAATCCTTTGCGCCCGGGAGTGGCGATCTCTGCCAGATAAACACTTGCGCCGCCGACTTCGACGCCTGCCGACAGACCCTGCAGCAGGCGGCCGGCGACAACTAATAAAGGAGCGAACAAGCCGATCCGCTCGTATCCCGGCATGATGCCGATCGAGATCGTACCGACAGCCATTAACGAAAGCGTCAGCAGCAGACCTTTGCGCCGGCCGTGATGATCGATGTAGGCGCCCAACACTACCGCTCCCAGAGGGCGCATCAGATATCCCGTCCCGAACGTCATGAACGACAACATCAACGACGCGTATTCGTTCTGAGTGGGAAAAAATGCGCGCCCGATCGCGGCAGCGTAATAGCCGAAGACCATAAAGTCGTACATCTCGAGGAAATTTCCCAACGAGACACGGACGACGGCGCCGATCTTTTGATTCTTCATTTCGCCATGCCTTTGAATGCGTACTTGTAATAGCGCATTCCGTTGTTAACCTCGCCGAGAAACAGATTTCCTTTCGAGTCTATGGCCACGCTGTGAATGTGAAAGAATTCTCTTGCGTTGTGCCCTGCGTGTCCGCCAACGGAGGAGACGATTTCCAATGTTTGCCGGTTCAGCACTCGAATGGCTTTATTGGAGCCGTCGACGACGTACAGGAATTTTTGTTCCTTATCCGGTGAGACGGCGAGAGCGTGTACTGTTCCCTCGTTCTGGAGCGTGCTTCTCGAGATAAATACTTCCTTGATGAATGTCCCGTCCAGCTTGAACACCTGGAGCCGATTATTCGAACGATCGGCGACATAGACAAGATCGTCGTTTGTTACCAGGACCGCGTGAACAGGATTGTTGAAACCCTCCGGTGCGACACCTTGAACAAGCTGCGGGCGCGGCGGGAACTTGAGACTATCATCGGGCTTCTTGCCGTAGGCGCCCCAATGCCGTTTGTATTTGCCGGTGTCCGCATCGAAGACGATGACGCGATGATTGAAATACCCGTCAGCCACGAACAATTCATTTGTCTTCGAGTAGATGAACAAACCGGCAGGACCTCCGAGATTCTCCGTATCATTGCTGCCGCGATTCTTTCCCGCGTGCCCGATCTGCATGAGGAACTTTCCCTTGTTCGTGAACTTGAGGATCTGATTGTCTTCTTTGTTGTTCCCGCTCAGCCAGACGTTGTCCTTAGAGTCGACTAAGATGCCGTGCTCGGACGCAAACCACTCGTAGCCCTGTCCGGGACCACCCCACGCCTGAAGAAACTTTCCATTGGTATCGAACTCCAGCACAGGCGGCGCGGGTATGCAGCACTCGGATTGCGGCGGATTCAGCGAAGCGCCTTTTTCTCCGTCAGGGATTGTGGCCGGCCGATGGAAGACCCACACGTTGTCATGAGAGTCGACAGCGGTTCCACCGACCTGTCCGTTCACCCATTTATTCGGTAGCGCCTGCGACCAGAGCGGATCCGGCTCGAATCGTGGCACCTCCGTCCGGCTCGCCTGCCCATTCGCATGCTGCTGGACAATCGCAATCGCAACTATGGCGATAACCAGTACGCCAAGCATCCAGACTTTGCCTCTCATGAATCACCCCTTAGTGATCAGGAATGTGCGCATTATAGCGGAAGCTCGGAATGAGCAACACTTTTCGCTTGTTCGTCGTCAGAACCCGGTATAATCGATTCCGATCTCCTTAAGTTACGGGTTGTATTTTTTCGAAACATTGAACGCTTAACCAAGGGCCTCTCGAATGTGAAACGCCTAACGATTATCGCCCTCGCCCTCGGTATACTGCTCTCCAGTTGCCATAAACGTACTCAGGCTACGGTCGCTGTGCCTGAGCCTTTGCCTCTGCCTCCGCGAGAGGTTGTTCATGTTGTCGTTCCTGTTGCTGCCCCGGTTCCCGTTCCCCTGGACGTTCCCGCTTCTTTGCCTGTTCCTCCGGGGGCTGGCCTGTTCGAACAAGCCGAACTCGCCTTCGCCCTGGGCGATTATGAAGCCGCGATCCAGGATTACGAAAATTACCTGCTATCGGTTCCTAACGGCGATCGTACCGACCAGGTGCTGTTCCATGTCGGGATGGCCTATGTATTACGGACCAAACCGCCCGCAAACTGGACGCGCGCTACCGCGAGTCTAAGGCGGCTGGTAAACGAACATCCGGACAGCCCTCTACGGCCGCAAGCGACGTTGATCCTTTCCCTGCGCTCCCGTGCCGACCAGCTTGCTAAGGATGCCAAGGCCACAAGTGAGATCGTCCTGGAATTAAACATGGAGCTCGAGAGGTTAAAGAAGATCGACGCGGATCGCCGGAAGCGTCCGTAACGACTCGGTG
>WNGH01010370.1_pt1 | contig 12054 bp, 9 predicted proteins | sample 5400631 | NCBI WGS metagenome assembly WNGH01 (sample SAMN13153373, study PRJNA577476) | soil metagenome | isolation source: 115 cm soil or saprolite under Garry oak tree replicate 1 | place: USA:California | collected 2016-06-15 | reverse complement strand
GACTACAATCGCTCCTTCATCCGGGCCTTGGATGGCGGAGGGATGGTCTGGGAAGGGCGCATGGTGTATACCACCCTCGAGAGCGCCTTGCAGGCGCTGGACGACGCGCTCGCCGCCTGGATGAAAGAGAACGTTGGACACGAGTAGTGCAGCCTTTAGTAGAACTCAAACTGGTTCAACTTCCGCCGTCGCTCCCGCCAATCAGGTAATGTTTGATCGAGCAGTTGATAGTACTGCTTACCATGATTATGCTCCTTAAGATGACACAATTCATGAAGCAGAACGTAGTCAATGCAGTCCACGGGAGTCTGTACGAGCCTGGGATTGAGTATGACCAGACCTGAGCGGCTGCAGCTTCCCCAACGTGTCCTCATAGATCGAATTGCCAGGGAAGGACATGCAATGCCCAGTCGCTCAACGCGAGGATAGCACACTGCGAGACGTTCGTAGAATACAAGCCTGGCTTTATCGCGATACCACTGCTCAAGCACACGTTGGACATATTTGGTAACGTTCTTATCGGATACTGTGATGTAAATAAACCCCCGCTCTTGTTTCACATCCTCCAGTTCACCTTCGAGTACTTTCAAGCGGTACTGGCGGCCAAGGTAGCGGTAGCTCTCACCACTTACGTAGGCGCGTGGTGTCTCCTGTGGGGCATAAGTTGAGAACTGCCGCTGCTGCCGTAGTATCCAGCGAGCTCGTTTGCGAATCAGCGCTTCAATAGCCTCCGGCTCGCTTCCCTCCGGTGCAGTGATGCTCACCTGCAGGTCAGGGTGAACATCAATCGCCACTGTCTTCCGCTGGGCGAAGCTCAGGTGGTATTCAATTGTAGTACTACCAAATTGGAGGCTATTATGTGACTGCATACTATAACCGATCTCGCTGCTTTGCTACCTCAAGTACTTGCTCAAGCACCAGGTCCATCTCGACCTCGGTCAGAGGCAAATCATACTGCGCTTTAATAGCATAGAGGTAATCCTCGATATCGTTCATCATCGCTTTTTGGATGTCACGATTGGTGACCCAATCGCGAATCTTTCGCCTCTCGATTATCGCCTCAATCTCGATGGCCATGTCTGCCTGCACATCTTCGGAAATTACATTTGTAAGGTCACCTGGAGATATCTCCAGTATACTCCGCAACACACCAAAGTAAGCTTGCGCGTGCTGGTAACGGTGCAGCCGCGCCGGTATGTCCCTGGTTGTCTCCTGTTGCACCTGCCCAAGGATATCTTGCATCTGTTTAAGGTACTCGGCTTCGCTGAGCCTCCCGGCGCGGTACGCTTCGATGGTTTCCGTAATGAGCTGCGAAAAGCGCCGGTATGTTTGTGGGTTCTCTGCAATGCGCGTGGTCAGGGTCTTCTTGACCCGGTAGGCAATAGTGTCCGCTTTGGCGGCAGTACCCTCGATCTTCTCTACTTCAGAGGCAAACGCCTCGCGGTCGAAGATGTTCACAAGCTCTGTAATCGGCTTGACCTCTGATGAAGTGATGTGCTGGTTCATCAGATTACGAATTTTCTGCTCGTAATCCTTGTAGTCGATCGTTTCGGCATAGCGCTGCCTCACTGATATGCGCAGGTTATGGAAGAAACGGAAGTCGGCCTTGTAACGGTTAATCTGGCTCTCCGGCGTCTCCTGGTAGAAGTAGACTGTGCTCAGTGCGACCTTCAGACAGCGGGCGAAAGCTGTCAGCGCCTCGTAGAATTGCTGCCTACGGTCTTCGGGTTCGAGGAAGCGTTCAAGTGCTTCGGTGTCCTGCTTGTTCGGGACTTCCTTGAAGACATCCCAAAGCGCTGCATGATACAGAGGCAGCTTCTTTACCTCTTCGGAGGTGTCTGCAATTATGCCTGCCACATCGTCAGTATCGAAGGCGGCCAGAGCGTTGTAGGTATTGAGCGCCGCATTCAACTCGCCGAGCACCCCGCGATAGTCAATAATGTAGCCAAACTCTTTCCCCTCGAACAGCCGGTTGACCCGTGAGATAGCCTGGAGCAGTGAGTGCTCCTTAAGCGGCTTGTCAATGTAGAGCACAGTGTTACGCGGCTCATCGAAGCCGGTCAGCAGCTTATCAACCACGATCAGAACCTCGACGCCATCATCGCGTGCGAACGACGACTTAATCTCGCGGATATAGTTGTCCTCGTTGCCGAAGCGCTCCATCATCTTTTTCCAGAACGCCCCGACGACCGGTGACGTGGTGTTGTCAACCTCCTCGTTGCCCTCGCGCGTGTCGGGTGGCGAGATCACTACCTCAGAGCTGACCTCGCCGAAGTCATCGAGGTACTTCTTGTACAGGATAGCCATCTCTTTGCTGGCAGCCGCGAGCTGAGCCTTGAAACCACTGCCTTTGAAGTTGGCCCGGTAGTGGTCGGTGATGTCATAGGCGATCTGCTGGATACGCTGCTCGGTGCGGCTCACCGCCTCGGTACGACTGAACTTGTTCTTCAGGTCCCGTTTCTGGTCGTCGTTTAGATTGCGCGTGATGCGCTCGAACCACTGGTCGATCTGCTCCTGGTTGACTCCCAGTTCGGCCATCCTTCCTTCGTACAGCAGCGGCACTACTGCGCCATCGCTTACCGCCTGCTGCATCGGGTACTTGTGGATGAAGTCGCCGAACTTAATCACGGTTGCCTTTTCGGCCTTCAGCAAGGGAGTTCCGGTGAAGCCGATGTAGCAGGCATTGGGGAAAATCTGGCGCATCTTCGCGTGGAAGCTGCCGTACTGGCTGCGGTGGCTTTCATCCACCAGCACGAAAATGTTCGGATCTTCGTCCTTGAAGCCCTTGCCGACGACCGACTCGAACTTATTGATGACAGTGGTGATGATATCTGCCTTGCCTGCCTTGACCGCCGCGACCAGGTCGGTGCCCGATTCGGCTTTGTGGACCTGCTTGCCACAGGCGAGAAAGGTCTTCCAGATCTGGTCATCCAGGTCCACGCGGTCGGTAACCAGGATGATGCGCGGGTTGATGATCGTCGGGTGCAGTGCCAGCGCCTTGGCCAGCATCACCATGGTGAGCGACTTGCCACTGCCGGTGGTGTGCCAGATCACGCCTCCGGTGCGCTTGCCCTGCACGTTGAGCGTCTCGACCTGTTCGATCGTCGCTTTGACCGCGAAGTATTGCTGGTAGCGGGCGATCTTCTTGATACCCTCGTCATAGACGACGAACTGGTAGGCCAGTTCCAGCAGCCGCTCGGGTCGCAGCAGACTATAGATCGTGCGGTCCTGTGCCGTGGGCAGGCGGTCGCCCGACTGCTCCAACTCATCGAAGTAGCGCCGGATGGCTTGCGCCTGCTCGCGGTGGTTGTAGAGATGGTTTTTCTCAGTCCTGGGTATGGATCGGTTGATGAAGCGGTGGACCTGGGCCTCGATGTTGCGCTCCTCAGTCCACACCGACCAGAACTTCTTCGCTGTGCCGGTCGTGGCGTAGAGGGCATCGTTCTTGCTGACCGCCATTAACAATTGCGTAAAGACGAACAACCCCGGTATTTCGTCGTTCTTCTGGTTGCGAATCATCTGGGTGATGGCCTCGGTCACGGCCTTGTCGCCGCCCTTCTCCAGATCAGGGCGTTTGCATTCGATCACGACCAGCGGGATACCGTTGACGAACAGCACCATGTCCGGCCGGCGCGTCTCGCTGCTTCGTCGCTGCTCGACTGAAAACTCGTCGCTCATGTGGAAGACGTTGTTGGCCGGGCGTTTCCAGTGGATGTATTGTAAGGTGAAGCTGCGTGTATCGCCGTCGATTGTCTGTGGTAAACTGATTCCCAGTGTTAACAGATCGTAGATCTTCTCGCTGGTACGCACCAGGCCATCATACGGCTCGTTCTTGAGCCGTCGAATCGCCTCCTGGATATTGGCCTCAGAAAACGCATAGGCCTGGCCTTTGTAGCGGATGCGGTTGAGCATGCGCAACTGCGTCGCCAGGATGTCATCCAGCAGTACATTACTGAGCTTCCCGCCGCGCGCCGCCAGCGCCTGGTCGGGATCGAGGTAGGTATAGCCGAGCGCCCGCAGCAACTGCAGCGCTGGAATCTGGGAGATCAGCTCTTCACGGAACGACGGTGCATCTGTCATGCATTCACCCGCACCTTTCCGGTCAGTAACTGCTGCATCAGACCTTGCTCCTGCTTTTTGAGCAGAGTTAGTTTGCGGTTGAGCAGTGTCAATTCGTGATCACAGGCATCCAGTATCTCCGCGATGCGCTTTTGCTCATCCAAGGAAGGTATTGTGACTTCGATTTTAGAGAAAGCATCGAACTTTAGGGAAAGCGTGTCGTCAACCAAACCCTGAGAATACCGATAGAACAGGTGGATCATTGGCGGAAACTTAAACAGGTACCCCATAAAACGCGCATCTACGCACTCTAAGGGAGTGCACACTGTATAAGCTGGGCTTACAATCCCCTCCATGCTTGACAAAGCAGAGACACCCTGCCACATGCGCATTGTGTTGTAACCAATATCTCCCTTGCAAATTCGCAGGTATGTTGACTTATCCTCGGTTGAAGTATCTCGTCTTTCCAACGCATCCCGCAGAACAATGCCCTCCTTACTCGTAATAGAGAGCAAAGGCAAATCACTTCGACCTGTTTCACGTCGTTCCGAAAACAAATCACCAAGTTGCTTTCGGGTCCTTGCACCGCCGACAAACTCCCTAAATCTCCTCTTCCCCGTCAACAACTGCTGCATTAGCCCACGCTTGCACTGCTGCTTCGCTGTGATGAGCTGTGAAGTGAGGTCGATGGCACGGTCCCAGGTTGCTAAGACATTGAGGATAACACGTTGTTCGTTTATGGGGGGTAGTAAGACCGGAAAGGCTCTAAGCTGAGACGAGTTTATACTAGCAAGGTTCGTGCTCTGTTTAGAGCACTTCAAAAAGTAAGATTTACCATAGACACTACCAGCTAGAGCAGACAAGAAGTCTGGAAGAAGTATATCTCGATAAGTTCGAACAACAAAGACGTGATTTTGGTGCAGGCAGTTAGGAATTTCCGATTTCCATACAGCACCTCGGCCTAGTTTATCAAAGTCACCGCCTTCGGTGAGTAATACATCACCGTTAAGTAAGAGATACCTGGTTGCTTCGCTTCTTTCTATCGTGATGGTTTTCATCTCAGAGAGATCGAGGTGCCCATCCTGGACATTTGCCACGCGAAGGTACGGCATCTGCACAGGATCAATAGATTTGCGTTGGCTGCTCTTTGCTAACCCTGTTCTAATCTCAGCAACAGAGGCAAGAGGAATTATTTTCCATCCCTCAGGAGCCATAACCAAGATCCTTCAGATAACTATTCAGCACAATCTGCAACTGAGTCATTTGCACATCCATGTGACTAATCTGAGCTTGTAGATCAGTTATATTGATCTCCTCCTCCTCCTCAAAGGTATTCACATAGCGCAGAATATTGAGGTTGAAATCGTTCGCTATGATCTCCTCACAGGTTGCCACATAGCTGTAGCGCTCAACAGTGGCTCGCTCCTGGTATATGTCTGCGATGCGCTTGATGTCAGCCAGGCGCAATTTATTCTGGTTAGTCCCCGGCTCGAAGTCGCGGCTGGCATCGATGAATGCCACCGTGTCGTCGGGCTTGTTACGACGGAAGAGCAGGATGGCAGCCGGGATGCCCGTGCCGTAGAACAGGTTTTGCGGCAAGCCGATCACTGCATCGAGCAGGTTCTGCTCGACCAGCTTTCGCCGGATCTGTCCCTCGGAGTTGGCACGAAATAGCACGCCATGGGGCACGACCACTCCCATCCGTCCTTTGAAAGGGTCGGTCGTCTCGACCATGTGCTGTATGAAGGCATAATCGCCCTTGCTTTTAGGTGGAATGCCACGGTGGAAGCGGCGGAAGCGATCCTTCTGCGCGACATCAGCGCCCCATTTATCGAGGGAGAACGGCGGATTGGCTACCACTACCTCGAAGTGCATCAGGTGGTCACTCTCAATCAAGAGCGGGTTGCGCAGTGTGTCGCCCCACTCAATGCGCGCGTAGTCGATGCCGTGGAGGAACATATTCATCTTCGCCAGCGCCCAGGTGCTTCCGTTGCTCTCCTGGCCGTACAAGGAGAAGTCGTTGCTACCGACGTGGCGGGCGCACTTGATCAGCAATGAGCCTGAGCCGCAAGCCGGGTCGCAGATGCGCTCCTTCGGCTGCGGGTCGAGCAGCACTGCTAATAACCCGGAAACTTCGGGCGGGGTGTAGAACTCACCAGCCTTCTTGCCGGCCCCCGAGGCGAAGCGGGCGATTAAATATTCGTAGGAGTTGCCGATCACGTCCAGGTTGCCTATGCGGGATGGCCGCAGGTCGAGCCGGGGGTTGGCGAAGTCCTCCAACAGGTGCTGCAGCCGGGTGTTGCGGTCTTTCGTCTTGCCCAGGTGGGCCTCGGAGTTGAAGTCGATGTTGCGGAAGACACCTTCCAGCTTCTCGCGGTTGGCATCCTCAATCTTGTCGAGTGCGATGTTGATCAGTTCACCGATGTTGTCGGCTCGTCGTTGCCGGTACAGGCTCTCAAAGTCGCATCCTTCAGGCAGTACAAAGCGCTCGCGAGCCATGCGCCGCCGGATGCGCTCCTCATCGTCGCTGAACTGCCCACGATACTGCGCATAGTGGTCGCGCCACACATCTGAGATGTACTTGAGGAATAGCATGACCAGGATGTAGTTTTTGTACTCTGAAGGGTCGACTGTGCCGCGGAAGGTGTCACAAGCCCGCCAGAGGATGCCGTTGATCTCATCCTGGCTGATGATCTGGCCATTGGATTTCTGCGTTTGATCGGTTAAGAAGGATGACTGAATGATGTCCATAGCTTCGTACGCTCCATCGCACAGCTATGTTCTTGTCCGGTGTGAGATACATCGCTGCTGCATTTGTAATACCTGGGCCAGTGGAGATTGTCACAAATATTTGGCCAAACCATACTGGTTTCTTCTTATCTGCGCAGTCATGATATCCCCTTCCTGAGCGAGTTGTCAACTTTCAGGTGTTCTGATACTACTGCCTGGTGGGATAGGTGAGTCAATTATGGAAGTCGAGGAATAAAAGCATGATGATAGGCAGTGAACGTCTTCTCAAGAAAGTGCGCTGGCTACCACTTTCACATTGATTGTGTACTTACCTGTTTGGATCGAGGATGGAGACCTGGTAAGGTGGTTGCGTAGAGAAGCATTCTCAACACAATGAAGCGGCTTGAGACACTTCACCGCGTTGAGAACGCTTGCTATAGCTCTCTCAACGCTCGTTGGGTCATTCCAAACACCATCACCAGACCCAGCAGGAGTCCGCCGAACGGAAAGAGGATCGCCGGGCCAAACTGGTTCGAGAGCACGCCAGCCAGAGCTACCGAGAGAGGATACAGCCCGAATGAGCTGAACATGAGCAGGCCCATGACGCGCCCCATCAGCTGGCGCGGAATGGCCAGCTGGATCGCGGTGAAGAGCAGGACCGTGATGACGCTGTTAGCGACGCCGCCAATCAGCATACACGCCATGGCTCCAATGACCCCCCAGGTGGGGAGAAGCGCGATCGAGGCGGCCACGATCAGGCCAGCCAGGAGGATGGCCAGCCCTTTGTGTGTGTGTTTGCCCAGCATACCGGCGAAGAGGCTCCCAACGAGCGCGCCCGCGCCCCAGGCCGCCAGGATGATGCCATAGCTGCTCGCGCCCCCGTGCATGGGACCGTGGACCAGCGTGGGCAGCGCCACCTCTATCAATCCGCCCGAAAAGAGGCCGATCACGATGAACATCAGCAGGATGACCTGAATCAAGCGCGAGGTGAGCAGAAAGCGCCAGAAGCTGACCTGCGCACCTCGCTCCTGGGTGCTGGCTGAGGGATGCTCCTGGCTTTCTCCTGCCTCTCGTTTGCTGGGTGTGGCGCGGTGGGCTGTGCGCATCAGTGCGAGCGAAGCCGCCGAAACGAAGAAGGTAGCCGCGTCGATGGCCAGACCCGCGCCCGCGGTGAACGCGGCCACGACCACGCCCGCGAAGGCCGACCCCACCAGGTTCGCGCCCTGCATCGAAGACATCATCAGCCCGTTGCCGGCTTGCAGGTCCTCGTTGCTCAGCGTCTCCGGCAAGATGGACATGGAGGCGGGCATGAATGCGCCGCCAGGATACCAACGGCACGGCAACTGCGCAGAGTTGCCAAAGCGCGGGATGTCCCCACAGGGCTAGCGCCGCCAGGATACCAACCAGCAGCATACGCACGGTATCAGCGATCAGCATGAGTCGCCGCGGGCGCAGGCGATCACTCAACCAGCCACCCACCAGCATGCTCCCCACGCGAGGAATGCCATAGGCTGCCAGGACAAGGCCCAGCGCCTCGGCGCTGCCTCCAGTCGTCAGGATCAGCCATGGGAGCGCCACCGCATAGAGCGCATCGCCGATGATCGAAACGGTTTGCCCGCTAAAGAGCAGCGTGAAGTTCCGCACCGTGAAGGGGTGCAGCATCCCTCCCGCAACCGGCCTGGCCGCTCCTGGTTCCGTTGAACCATCCTGCGCGAGGGCCTCGCCTGCCTGCGGTCGCATTGCTGGCGTGTGCGCCTCGCTCCTGGTCAGTGGTAATTTATGGCGAGGACGGCGCTGTTGCCGATCGGGGTCCCCAGCAACAGTCCCCGCAGCGTGTCGATGACGGGGGTGAAGGGCTGGTACTCGGCGAACCAGCGCACCCCGACCGGCATCGAGTCCGGGCGGACAAACGCACTGCTGGTGAGCGGTAGAATGAGTTGGAAGATGAGGGAGAGGCTATTGGCTCCCGCGGGCGTTTTGCCCACCAGACCGAACACCACCCCCATCCACGTGAGCGCGAGGGTGAACAGCGCGATGACGCCGAGCGCCGCGATCCAGGCGATGGGACCCGCAGAGGGCCGGAAGCCCATGAGCAGCGCCACCCCGGTGACGAGGACGATGGTGATCATCGTCCGGATCAAGCTTCCGAGAACCTGTCCGGTCAGCACCGAGGCGCGGGAGATCGCCATGGTGCGGAAGCGGGTGATGATGCCTTCGCTCATGTCCATGCAGAGGTTGATCGCAGTCGTCGCACACCCGCTGCCCACAGTCATGAGGATAATCGCGGGCGCGACGTAGTTGATGTAGGCACCGCCATGCGCCACGCCGCCAAGGCCAGCGCCCAACGTCCCGCCGAACACGTAGACGAACAGCACCAGCATGACGATCGGCGTCAGCAGGCCACTCAGCGTCATCGAGAGGCGGCGCAGCGAGTGCCGGACATCGCGCCGCAGCATTGTCGCCGAATCGCGCAGGGTAAAGGAAAGATTGCTCATCGTACATTGCCTTTCTGTGTGTCAGGGTGGCCGGTGAGGGCGAAGAAAACGTCATCGAGGTCGGGAGTGTGAACCGAGAATTCATTGACATCAATCGATTGATCGTCGAGCCGGTCAAGCAGGGCTTTGATTGAGCGGACGCTGCCATCAGTTGGGACCTGGAGCGTGAGCTCGTTGTCGTCGCGCGACACCTCGCCCAGGGTGCGGGCGGCCGATTCGAGCCCGCTCGCGTCGGCGAACTGCAGGCGGATGTGGCCACCGGGGATGAGGCGTTTGAGCTCGTCGGGGGTCCCCTGGGCCACCAGCTTCCCCCGATCGAGAACCGCGACCCGGTCGGCGAGCTGGTCCGCCTCTTCCAGGTACTGCGTGGTGAGCAAGATCGTGACGCCGCCAGCCACGAGGTCGCGGATGATCTGCCACATCGTGTGGCGGCTGCGCGGGTCCAGGCCGGTGGTCGGCTCATCGAGGAAGATGATGCGGGGGTCGCCGACCAGGGTCATCGCGAGGTCGAGCCGGCGCTGCATACCGCCGGAGTAGGTGATGGGCAACTTTTTGGCCGCGTCGACCAGATCAAAGCGTTCGAGCAGTGCGGTTGCCCGCTTCCGGCCTTCACTCCGACTCAGGTGGTGCAGGTCTGCCATTAAAAGCAGGTTCTCTTCTCCAGTCAACAGGTTGTCCACCGCTGAGAACTGGCCGGTGACGCCGATGGCAGCGCGGACCGCATCAGGCTCGTTGGCCACGTCGTGCCTGGCAACTCGCGCCTCACCACCATCGGCTTTGATGAGCGTGGACAGGATCTGAACCGTCGTGGTCTTGCCCGCGCCGTTGGGGCCGAGCAGCGCGAAGATGGTTCCCTCGGCCACGTCCAGGTCGATGCCGTCGAGGACCACGTGTTTGCCAAAAGCTTTGCACAATCCCCGTGTTTCAATCATCATCATGGCACATGACACCTTTCTATGCTATAATGCAAATCACTGAGCTGTTAAGTGAAGTATCAAAAAAATTCACTATGCTGTTAAGTGAAGTATCAAAAAATTACCTTAGCTACTAAGGTAATTGTAATATACACGGAGGGATAGAAATTGTCAAGTGGTTCTCAGGAAAAACATGCGGCATTACTTGGAAAGTTTGCGCGAGAACTCCGGCAGTTCACCGGGCTCGGCGCTTCCTTCTTCCGGGCGGCGGCGGCGCGTCTTGGGATGACCGTCACAGACATGCAGGTCATCGATCTTCTGGAGAGCAGCGGTCCCTCGACCGCCGGTCAGCTCGCCGATCTCACGGGACTCACCACCGGAGCAATCACAGGGATGCTCAACCGGTTGGAGGAGACCGGGCTCGTGCGCCGGGAGCGTGACCCCAACGATGGCCGCAAGGTCATCGTCCGGCTCGAAAGAGGTAAGGACGAAATGCACAAAATTGGCCCCATTTTTGATTCTCTTTGGAAAGCATGGGATGTACTGGCGTCGGACTACGATGATGAGCAGATTGCCTTCCTCCTGGAGTTTCTCAAACGCAGCAACGCGCTAGCCAGGCAAGAAATTGCTCGGTTGCGAGAGGTGCCGGCGGGCGAAGAGGGAATGTTCTCTGCTCCACTGGCAGATCTGGAAAGCGCCCGGCTTGTCTTCCCCTCCGGGGCCTTCCGGCTGAACTTGCGTGCGGGTGATGTAAAGGGCGCGCTCTACCAGGCCCGCTTCGAGGGACCCGTGCCAGATGTGAAGGCCAAAGATGGAGTTGTCACTATCCGCTATCCACGGCGTCTGTGGGTTCCGAGCAGGGAGAAGCGCGCAGCGGAGGTCACGCTCAGCGTCGCCATCCCGTGGCAGATCTTGATCCAGGGCGGCGCATCAGATGTCACCGCCGAGTTGGGCGGGCTCAATCTCGCCTCCCTCGAGGTCAAAGGGGGACTCAACATGGTCCGCCTGGAGCTCCCCGTGCCCTCTGGCGTGGTTCCCATGCGGATCAGCGGGGGAGCATCAAAGGTGGTCGTTCGACGTCCTGCAGGCGTCGCCGCCCGCGTCCACCTCCAGGGCTGGGCCTCCGAATTGGTCTTCGACGAGCAAACCTTCAGCGCTGTGGGCAACAACGTGCGGCTGCAAAGCTCTGACTTTGAGCCGACTGCCCCGTATTACGACATAGAAGTCGCAAGCTCCGCCAGCATGGTCACCATCACCTCCGGTTTGACTCAGAAGATGTAAGCCAGGCTAACACCTCTTTGATCGCATTAAATAATACATCCAGGTCAAATGGCTTATCAATGCGCAGCAGGTTACGGCTCTCAATTTCGTGGGCTGCCTCTTCAGATGTGATGCTGCTGATGATAATTGCAGGTATTTCTTCAAGCCCTGGTGTAGCGTGTAGCAGATCATAGAGTTCAATACCGTTCATACCAGGGAGGCGATAATCGAGGATAAATACGTTGGGCTTGATATGTTTGACGAAGTGGAGCGCTTGAGGCCCGTTTCTGACAACCTGGACATGATAAGGCGTTAAGAGTGCAAAAGCCTGAGTGTACAACTCTCGGTTGTCTGCGTCATCCTCTACTACGAGGATTGACTTTGCGTTGTGTTTTGCGGTTAATGTCATCTCTTCTTCTAAAAGCATGGCACACCTCGCATTCAGATCAAGATAGGCCTATCCTCTCTGGGGTCTCTACTTCTCGTACAATACAGATGGACCTCTAGATAATTTCTAGAAGTCCTTTAGCTCTACCACTGAAATTGTAGCATGTAGAATGCCTTGGTGTCAAGGTCTGAGAGGCTTTATTTGCTTC
>WNGH01005512.1_pt1 | contig 12054 bp, 13 predicted proteins | sample 5400631 | NCBI WGS metagenome assembly WNGH01 (sample SAMN13153373, study PRJNA577476) | soil metagenome | isolation source: 115 cm soil or saprolite under Garry oak tree replicate 1 | place: USA:California | collected 2016-06-15 | reverse complement strand
GGGAGGCGCACGATCTCATCATCCGCGCGATGACCTCGATCGACGGGCCGTTCGACTGGCAGGGCGAGCACTTCCAGTACCGCAACGTCAACGTCTGGCCGCGCGTGTACCAGCAGCCGCACCCGCCGGTGTGGATCACGGGCAGGAGCCCGCAGAACATCCGCGAGATCGCCGAGCGCGGCTACGTGCTGGGGACCTTTCTCTCCGGCTTTCAGACGAAGGAATTGTTCGACCATTACCGCAGGGCCTGCGCGGACCTCGGCAGGCCCGCGCCCGCGCCGGACCGCTTTTCCTACCTCGGCATCGTCGCGATCGCCGAGGACAGGAAGGAAGCGATGCGCCGCGCCGAGGTCATGGTCGGCTACCTGCGCTCCTCGGGCCGCGTCGCCGAGCCCTTCGGCACGCCGCCCGGCTATTTTTCGGTCAAAGACGCCGCGCGCATGATCAGGGCGCGAGGCAAGCGCGTCACGGCCACGCGGGACGGCAAGATGGTCGACACGCACCACGGCGCGATCGAGGATCTCGTGAAGGCCGGCGTCATGTTCGTCGGCACGCCCGACGACGTGTACAGCCAGCTCGCGGAATTCGTCGACAACATCGGCGGACTCGGCCACTTCCTCATGATGGGCCACGCCGGGCACATGACGCACGCGGAAGCGGTCGACCAGATCACGCTCGTCGCCAAGGAAGTCCTGCCGCGGCTGCAGAAGCTGCGTCCTGCCACGAAGCAGGCGGCGTGATTTTTTCCCCTCCTTTCAAAGGAGGGGTGGCGCGCAGCGCCGGGGTGGTCACGCTCGTCGCCGCTGGACTGCTTCTTTCGCTCTCCGCCCTGGCGCAATACCCGTCGAAGCCGATCCGGCTCGTCGTCACTTTTCCGCCGGGCGGAATCACGGATTTCACCGCGCGCGCGCTCGGCCCGCGCCTTTCGGAAGCCTTGGGACAGCCGGTCGTCATCGAGAACAAGACCGGCTCCGGCGGCAACATCGGCACCGACTTCGTCGCAAAGAGCGCAGCCGACGGACACACGCTCCTCATCGCCGCGCCGCCCAACGCGATCAACGTGTCGCTCTACAAGACACTGCCTTTCGACACGAAAAAAGACCTCGCCCCGGTCGCGCTCGTGGGCAGCGGCGCGAACGTGCTCGTGGTTTCCGCAAAGACCCCCGTCACCGGCGTGCGCGAGCTGGTCGACCTCGCGCGCCGCAATCCGGGCAGGCTCAACTTCGCCTCGAACGGCAACGGCACGAGCATCCACCTCTCGGGCGAGCTGCTCAAGTACTACGGAAAGTTCTTCGCGGTGCACATTCCCTACCGCGGCGCGCCCGCGGCGATGGCGGCGCTGCTCTCGGGCGACGTGGACTTCATGTTCGACGCGCTTTCGATCTCGGCGCCGCAGATCAGGGCCGGCAAGATCCGCCTGCTTGCGGTGACTTCGCGCGAGCGCAGCCCGATGTTTCCCGACGCGCCGACCCTGATCGAGTCGGGCTTTCCCGAGTTCGAGGTGAGCGGCTGGACCGGCATCATGACCACCGGCGGCACGCCTCAAGCCGCCGTCGCGCGGCTGGAGGCCGAGCTGCGCAGGATCCTGTCCGATCGCGAGACGATCGCCGCATTCGAAAAGCCCGGCATGACGGTGAGCTTCGCCGGCGCGCAAGAGTTCGCCGAGTTTCTCGACGCCGAAATCCGGCGCTGGGCGGTGGCGGTGAGGCATTCCGGCGCGCAGGCCGATTGAGCGCGCCGCGAACATGAGATCGGGCCGGCTGTTTCGCGTTTCGATCGCGCTCGTGGGGCTCGCCTGCGCCGCCGGGCTGCAGGCCCAGGCCTATCCGAGCCGCCCCATCCGCCTCGTCGTCCCGTTCCCGCCGGGCGGCGCGAGCGACACCGTCGCGCGGGTCGTCGTCGGAAAATTTTCCGAGGGGCTCGGCCAGCCCGTCGTCATCGAGAACCGGCCGGGAGTCGCCGGGCTGCTGGGCTCGGAAGCGGTGGCGAAGGCCGCGCCCGACGGCTACACGCTGCTGCTCGGAACCGTGAGCTCGCTCGCCGTCGCGCCGCACGTGTTTTCCAATCCCAGGATCGATCCCGGGAAGAATTTCGCGGCGATCGCGCCGATCTCGAGCAGCCCCCTGACGGTCATCGTGCAGTCCACGCTGCCGGTCGATTCGATCGCGGACCTGATCGCGCTCGCAAGATCGAGACCCGGCGCGCTCAACTACGGGGCCGCAGGCGTGGGCACGCAGGTGCATCTTGCAGCCGAGCTTTTCAAGAAGCGCGCCGGCATCGACGCCGTGCACGTGCCGTTCCAGGGCGGCGCGCCCGCCATGATGGCCCTGCTTGCCGGCAACATCGACTACAAGTTCGACGTCGTCAACACGAGTCTGCCGCAGGCTCGCGCCGGCAAGGTGAAAGTGCTGGCGGTGATGAGCGCACAGCGCATCCCCCTCTTGCCCGGGGTCCCGACGTTCGCCGAATCCGGCTTTCCCGGTTTCGACGCCTCCGCATGGATGGGCATCGTCGGGCCGGCGGGCCTGGCGGCCGGCATCGTTTCGCGTCTGAATGCGGAAATCCGGAACGCCGTTTCAAGCCGCGGCTTGAGCGAGGTCTATGCAGCGCAGGGCGCAGTGCCCGAGCTCGCCAGCCCGGCCGAGTTCGCCGAAATGATCGGGCGCGAATATGCGAGGTGGGGCGCGGTGGTCAGGCAGGTGGGAGCGAAGGCCGATTGACTCGTCGAATGCGCAGGTCGGCCATCCTTGGTCGACCTGGGGATCGGGCAATTGCCGCGTATAAATGTTAGGGTAAACGAGGCCTCTCATGGGGAGGTGCGAATTATGGTAACCATTACAGTCAGCGGTGCCGATAAGTCCGGTTCGTTAGCTCGAATAACGGCTTTCTTTGTCCGCAAGGGTTATCGCGTCACAGGCAGTCAACTTACGGAATCGGCATCCGGAGTCAAGCTCGTAAAAATCAGCCTCGACGCGACTCAGATCGACAAAGACCGGTTGGCTGCCGAGATAAAGCGCCTCAACCCCGACTACTGGGTGGTCAGCGTGGCGGTTGAAGGCAGTTGATCCGCGTCCGCCTGCGGCGAGCGCTGGTTCCCGCATGAACGCGTGCCTCTAAGGGGATATTGAAATGAACACCATTCAATACGATCCGTCGTTGGTCGCATTGTCGTATGTGATATCGGTCTTTGGTTCCTATACGGCGCTGCGGCTTGCGGTCGCCATACCGCGGGCGGAAACCTGGACGGGCGTGATCGCCTCGGTGATCGGCGCGGCGCTGGCGCTGGGCGGCGGCGGGATCTGGTCCATGCACTTCATCGCGATGAACGCGGCCGACATGGGTATGCCGGTAGCCGGCGACGCCTTTCTTACCATTGCCTCGCTGGTTACGGGAATCGCCGCATCCGCCATTGGTCTGTTCGTGGTAGGCCGCAGCGACGGCGCCGTGTCCAACCTGCTGGGCGGCGGGATCGTGACCGGGCTGGGCTTCGCGCTGATGCATTACACCGGGATGGCGGCGATGATCATGCAAGGCAAAATCAGCTACGACGACACCTTGTTCTACGCGTCTCTCATAATTGCGGTCGTGACTGCGACGGTGGCATTGTGGCTTGCCGTCAATCTACGCAGTAATTTGCAGCGCTTCGCCAGCGCGATCATCATAGGGACCGCCGCGTGCGGCATGCACTACACCGGGATGTACGCCGTGCGAGTGGAGCACACGAAAGAACCCATCGCCGCAGCCGGTATATCCTTGTCCGAGGCCAGCCTGGGCTACTCGGTGTTCGGAATTACGGCGGGGCTGCTTGCGCTTCTCCTGCTCCTCGGCGCATGGAAGTCCCCGCGCACGCTTGAGACCGAAATATAAAGAGGCGCGGGAGACAGGGAAGGATGATCTTTCGCCCCTATACGCCGGGGGAAGTGAAAAGCCCGGGCTCGATGCCCGGGCTTTTCGTTTTCTCGACCCGGGGCTCGTCAACGCGCTCTCAGTGCATGCAGGCCCCGCCGTCGACCACCAGCGTCTGCCCGGTGATGAAGTCGCTCTCCGGCGAGGCGAAGAAGACCACCGCGCCGACGAGGTCCTCCGGCTTCTGCACGCGCTGAAGCGCGCGCTCCGCGGCGGCGGCGGTGCGCATCCGGACGATGCCCTCGCTCGGATTCTCCTCCGAGAGCGTGCTGCCCGGCGCGACGCAGTTCACGCAGATGCCGTCCTTGCCGAGCTCGCGCGCGAGCGTGCGCGTGAATCCCAGCACGCCCGCCTTCGAGGTGACGTAGTGGATGCGGCTCGCCGAGCCCTTCAACGCCGTGCCCGAGCTGATGTTGATGATCTTGCCGTAGCCGCGCGCTCGCATGTGCGCCACCACGGCGCGCGAGGCGAGCCAGGTGCCGCGCAGGTTGACCGCCATCATGCGGTCCCATTCCTCGATCTCGATCGCGTCGAAGGGCGAGCGCGACATCGGGATGGTGGCGAAGATCGCCGCGTTGTTCACCAGGATGTCGATCCGGCCGAACGCCTCGACCGCGCGCGCGGCCATCGCCTCGACGCTCGCCCGGTCGGCGACGTCGGTGCGCACGGCGATCGCCTCGAAACCCTGCCGCCTCAGGTCGACGGCGGCGCCCTCGGCGGCGATGGCGTCGATCTCGGCGATCACGATCTTCGCGCCTTCTCTCGCCAATCCGAGCGCGTACGCCTTGCCGATGCCGTGCCCGCCGCCCGTGATGATCGCCACCTTTCCCGCCAAACGATCCGCCATGCTTCGCTCCTCTTCGGGCGCGCGCTCAATGCGTCGCCTTTCGGCCCATATAGTGCCGCGCGATCTCGGCCCCGGTCGCGCGCCACACGCCTTCGCGCCGGAGGATGTGCTCGAGCGCGGCATCGAGCGCGCCGATGCGGTGCGGCACGCCGCTCAGGTACGGGTGCAGGGCGATCGCCATGACGCGGCCCGATTCGGCGCCTTCTTCGTAGAGCACGTCGAACTGGCGCACGATCATGTCGCGGAACTCCGTCGCGGTGCGGTTGCGCCGCTCGAACGCCGGCTTGTCGTTGATCTCGGTGCTGTAGGGCACGGACACGAGCCGCCGTCCGCTCTCGAGCTGCATCACATAAGGCTGATCGTCGTTCACCCAGTCGCAGACGTACTCGCAGCCTTCGGCGGCGAGAAATTCGAGCGTGTCCCAGGTTTCCTGCAGCCCCGAGCCCAGCCAGCCGGCCGGCCGCGAGCCGGTCGCTTTCGCGATCGCGTCGAGCGCGCTGCGGATGGCGCGGCTCTCCTGGCCCGCCCGCAGCTCGTTGAGCCGCCGCGTGTTGCTCTCGTTGTGCCCCATGAACTCCCAGTTGCGCGCCTTGCACTCGTCGATGATCTCGGGGTGCTGCGCGCACAGGTCGCTGTTCAGAGCCGCCGTGCCGCGCACGCCGTAGCGGTCGAGCACTTTCATGAGGCGAAAGACGCCCACGCGGTTGCCGTAATCGCGCGCGGCCCATGCGGGCACGTCGGGCGGCTTCACGCCCGAGCCGCCCGCGCCCGCGGGAATGCTTTCCGAGAGCGAGAAGAACTCGATGTTCGGGATCACCCAGAGCGCGACGCGCGCCCCGCCCGGCCATTCGAGCCGCGGCCGGCGATGGATCGGCGAGTAGGGGAAGGGTCCGTATGTTGCGCGCGGCTTCACCGTGCCCGGGTCCTCAGTCCCTCGAGATGCCGGATGACCTCGCCCGCGTGCAGCACGTCGGCGTACTTGTGGTGCATGTCGAAGAGGTTCACCTTGTGCGAGATCGGGCTGCGGTCGAAGCAGCATTCCTCGACGAGCGTCACGTGAAAGCCGTGCGAGTAGGCGTCGACCGCGCTCGCGCGCACGCAGCCCGAGGTGCTCTCGCCGCATAGGATCACGCTGCGCACGCCGAGCTGCGTGAGGTGCGCGGCGAGCGGCGTGCCGAAGAACGCGCTCGCGCGAAGCTTCGTGATGAGGACGTCCTCCGGCTGCGGCTTGAACTCGGGCCGGATCGCATAGAGCGCCGGATCGATGCGCACGCCCTGGCGCCTCGTCGAGCGCACGTTCCTCGGCTGGCTCTGCGGCCGCGTGTCGCCGGTCGAGTAGAAGACGGGCAAGCCCGCCGCGCGCGCCGCGGCAAACAAGCGCTTCGTCGGCTCGATCGCTGCGAAGGCGTATTCGCCGCAGGAGTTGGGATAGGCCTTCATCACCTGCGGCACGGGCTTCGCGCCGCCCTGGTAGACGAGCTCGTACAGGTCGATCGCGACGAGCGCGGGCGAGGGCCCGACGCCGACCTCGCGACGGTAGTTCGAATACAGCTCGATCACGTCGGGCGGCATCATGTCCTTCCAGCAGTGATCCTCGAAAGGATCGTCCTGACGGTGGGCTTCGGTCGCTCGGGTCGCTGCTTTTTGCATGGTCAGTCCGCCTTGATGTTGGCTTCGCGCACGATCCTGTTCCAGCGCTCGAAGTCCGACCGGATGAGATCGTGCAGCTCCTCCGGCGTTCCGCCCGCGGGCGCGAGCCCCTGCTTCGCCATGACGTCCGCCACGGCGGGCTCCTTCAGGAGCGCCGCCACGTCGGCGTTCAGCTTCGCGCGGATCTCGCGCGGCGTTCCCTTCGGCACCAGCATCGCGAACCAGGTGCCGACGTTGAAGTCCTTTACGCCCGCCTCGATCAGGCTCGGGAGGTCGGGCGTGCGCGCGGCGCGCTTCGCCGCGCCCGCGGCGAGGATGCGGATGCGCCCGGCCTCGGCGAGCGGCAGCGCGACGCCCACCGAGGCGAACATCAGGCTCACCTGCCCGCCGGCGAGGTCGGTGACCGCCGCCGCGTTGTTCCTGTACGGGACGTGCACGATGTCGATGCCGACGGTGGATTTGAACAGCTCCATCATGAGGTGCGCGGGCAGGCCGCTGCCGGGCGACGCATAGAAGATCTTGCCCGGGCGCGCGCGCGCCATGCTGACCAGCTCGGCGACGCTCCTCGCGGGAAAGGCGGCCGAGGCCATCAGCGCGTAATCGCCGCGCGCGAGCAGGATCACGGGCTCCAGGTCGCCGACCGGGTCGTAGGCGCGGTTGACGCTCGCCGCGGAGGCGAAGTTGTCGGCGATGATGAGGACGGTATGGCCGTCGGCCGGAGCGGCCACCGCCGCCTGCACGCCGATGATGCCGCTCGCGCCGGCGCGGTTGTCGACGACGAAGGGCACCTTCCAGCCCTCGGAGAGCTTCGGCCCCAGATTTCTCGCGATCAGGTCGGCGCTGCTGCCGGGGGTGTAGGGGACGACCGCCTTGACCGCGCGGCTCGGGTAGGGCGCCTGCGCGCCCGCGTCCGGGGCGGACAGCCCGCCGACGAGGGCGAGGAACACCGCACCTGCGACCGATCTCGTCCCGCCGCGCATTTCCGCTCCTTGCTCGCCGCCGCGTTCAGTATGCCACGCTCCGCGCCGGTCTCGTCGAGGCCCGCTTCGCAGAAAGGAGCGCTCGGGCGTACACTCGGCCGCCGGAGGAGGCGTCATGAAGCGGGGTTTCGGAGCGGCCGTCGGAATTTGCCTGGCATTGACGGCCGCGCCTGCGCCCGCGCAGGACGCCTGGCCCGCGCGGGCGGTCAAGTTCATCGTGCCCTCGTCGCCCGGCGGCGGCACCGACCTGTATGCCCGCCAGCTCGCCCAGGCGCTCTCCGAATCGCTCAAGCAGCAATTCATCGTGGACAACCGGCCGGGGGCGAGCGGCAACATCGGCGCCGAGGCCGCGGCGAAGTCCCCGCCCGACGGCTACACCTTCCTCGTTACCGCGAATCCGGCGATCGCGGTCAACCCGAGCCTGTACAAGGATCTGCCGTACAACACCGAGCGCGACTTCGCGCCGGTGGCGCGCGGCGTCGTCGCGCCGCTCGTGATCTGCGTCCATCCCTCGGTGCCCGCGAGGACGCTCGCCGAGCTCCTCGCGCTCGGCAGGCGCGAGCCGGGAAGACTTTCGTTCGGCTCCGCCGGAACGGGGAGCCCGACCTTTCTCGGCATTCGCATGCTGGAGGAAGTCTCGGGCGCGAAATTCCTCCACGTGCCCTTCAAAGGCATCGGCAACATGATGCCCGCGCTGCTCGGCGGCCAGCTGAACTTCGCCTTCCCCGACGCCGCCGTCGCGCTCCCGCACATCAAGGCGGGCAAGCTCATACCGCTCGCGATCATCGAGCGCACGAGCCTGCTTCCCGGGGTGCCGACGCTCGCCGAGGCCGGATTTCCGGGCCTCGAGATCTACAGCTCCTTCAGCGTGGTCGCCCCGGCCGGGACGCCGCCTGAGATCGTGCGGCGCATGAGCGCCGAGATCGCGCGCGCGATGAAATCCCCGGGGCTCGCGCGGAAGCTGGAGCAGGAGACCTTGATACCGGTGTTCGACACGCCGGAGCTGTTCGCGGCCCACCTGGTGAAGGAGCGGGCCGCCTGGGCCGCGGTCATCCGCCGCAACGCCATCGTGCCGGATTGAGCCGGCGGGAGAACCGCAGACCCGCGTCACGCGGCGCGGGCGGACTCAAGAGGTGCGATTCACTCCTCGCCCCACAACGGCTTGCTCAAGGCCGCCGACGCGGAGAACATCAGATTGAAGCTCACGCTTACCCGGATCTCGCCGCTGGCGTTGGCATCGACCGAGTGGACCAGATACGAAGGGAAAACCAGCAGCATGCCGTTCTCGACCCGCACCACGACCTGATCCGTGTTGGCGTTGGTGAGCTCGGTGACCGGGGGCCGGATGACGCCGGTCTGGCTGCGCGGGTCGTGGAAGTTGACGGTGTCGGCGCCGGGCGAGGTGCGCACGTAGTACACGGCGCTCAGGTAATTGTTGGGGTGGCTGTGCCCGCGGTGCGAGGCGCCCGGCGCATTCAGGTTCGCCCAGCAGCCGGTGATCTCGAGCGCTTGATCGCCGATTTTCAGGAAGTGCAGCACGCTGGCTGCCGCGCGGCTGACGCACCCGCAGAGCTCGCGCAGCTCCTCGCGCCGGTGCAGCGCATGGCCCGACTGCCAGGCCTCGCCCGCCTTCAGCTCGGGCAGCGCCTGGCGCAGCGAGTGCAGCAGCCCGAGCACGCCCGCGTCGATCCGCTCGTGTACCTCGGCCCGAAGCCGGATCTTCCATGCCAGGGTGGGAAACAGCGGGAAGACGTCGGAGCTTTCGATCCACGAGTGCTTGCCCGATGTCGCCATGGCGTACCCCGCGCGCGAATGAACTCGATGCGCGCCGCGCCGCCCGCTCACGCGAGGCGTCGCGCGCGTGCGATGCTGCCCGGGTTTCCGGCCTGTACGTGGGCGCTGAAATTGCAGGATAGCTGCCCGAAGGAGAGCTGTCGAGGAACGGCAAAAACATCTGTTAGACTCGCAGCCAGGCCTTACTCTAAAGGGGGATGCCCGTGAGACATTTTCCGCGCAAGTCTTTGCCGGCGCTGTTACTGGCGGCGCTCGCGGCCTCCTGTTCCAATCTCGATGAGCGCGGCAACGAGGCGGTGGGCGCCGCCGTCGGCGGAGCGGCGGGGGCGGTCATCGGGCGCGAGCTGGGAGGCGACCAGGGCGCAGTCGTCGGCGCGGGCGCCGGCGCGGCGGCGGGCGCGGCGATCGGGGCCGGCCAGGGCAATCCAGGGGCCGCGCCGGAGCGGGTCATCGTCATCGAAAAGTCTCCGCGCAGACGCGGAGAGGACGAAGACGACGACGATCGCCGTCGCGGGCGCCGTCACGGGGACTGACCCGCTTACCGGTCCAATCGCCCCCGGTGATTGCGGAGGAGTAGAATCGCCGGGTCGAGAGTCTCGAAACGGCAGCCATGAAAGTCTCCGAACCTGTGATCATTGCCCGCAAAGTCGTCGCGGCGAAACGCCGGGCCGCGGGTAGGCGAATCGCCGCGAATATCCGCCGCTTGCAAAGAATCCGCGGCGCGCGCACGGCAGGGCAGGCGCTCGCGGAAGCCCGCGGCGAACGTCTCGCGCGCTGATGCCGACCGAGCTGGTGCTCGACGCCAGCGTTTCGCTCGCCTGGTTCCTCAAGGAGACTCCCGAACGCGCCGCCTATGCGGCCGCGGTCAACGCGGCTGCGGCTGAAGGCGCAATCCTGCACGTTCCCGTCCAGTGGGGTGTCGAAATGGGACACGTGCTGCTTCGCGAGCACCGGCGCAAAGTTCTGAAACGCGCCAACCTGCGGGAAGCTCTCGAGGACCTCGACAGCTTCGACATCCGCGTGCACCTCGAGCTGTTCACCGCGCGCCGCGTCGTGGAACTCGCCCGGCGATACCATCTCCAGGGCTACGATGCTCTGTATTTCGATCTGGCGCGAGCTCTCAGGCTCTCTCTCGCCACGCTTGATCATGGCCACCGGCAGGCAGCAAAAGCCCACGGTGTGAGGCTGTTCATGCCGGTTTGACCCGACCCGGAATCGATATTCATTGCCTCTCCCCGAGGAGGGCCTGTCAGGTTTCCCCGACATGACCTGCCCGGCACGCGGGAGTAGGATGCATCTGACGCAACCAGTCACCATTCCCGCAGGGAGGGAATCATGCCGTCCTTCAGCGCCCGGTTCGACCACCGCCGCCGACTTCTCAAATGGCTCTCCGCGAGCCCGCTCCTGCCGTACGCCGGCCTCGCAGAGGCCGCGGCCGACATTCCATCCAAGCTTCCCGAGCTCGAGGCGGGCGCTTCGCTCATCGCCAGCCCGGCGGAGGCGATCAACGTGTTCGACTTCGAGCCGGTCTTCAGGAAGAACGTGCCGCCCGCGCACGCCGGCTACATGTACTCGGGGATCGACGCGGAGGCGACGCTGCGCGCGAACCGCGAGGCCTTCGCGAAGTATTACCTGCGGCCGCGGCGCCTCGTCGACGTCTCCAAGGTGGACACGAGCGTCGAGATCCTCGGCGTGAAGTATGCGAACCCGGTCTTCATCTGCCCGACGGGCGGCAACCGCGCCTATCACCCGGAAGGGGAGCTGGCGGTCGCGCGCGCGGCGAAGGCGGGCGGGCACCTGGAGATGCTCGCGACGCCCGCGACCACTTCGATGGAGGACGCGATCGCCGCGCGCGGCGCGCCCGTCTGGTACCAGCTCTACGCCTCGCCGAAGTGGGAAGTCGCGGAAGCCTTGGTGAAGCGCGCCGAGCGCGCCGGGTCGCCGGTGGTCGTGGTGACGGTGGACCGCGTCGCGGGCCGCAACCAGGAGGCGTTCTCCCGCATGCGGCGCTCCGACACGCGCGAGTGCAAGGCCTGCCACTCGCCGGACCTGCAGGAGAGCGTGAAGCGCAAGCCCGCCTACGCCGGCATCGACCTGAAGGGCCTGCCCAACCTGCAGTCGGCGAACATGAGCTGGGATTTCATCAAGCGGCTGCGCGGCGCGACGAAGATGAAAATCGTCATCAAGGGCATCCTCACCGCCGAGGACGCAAGACTGTGCGTGGAGAACGGCGTCGACGGGCTGGTGGTCTCCAACCACGGCGGGCGCGGCGAAGACAGCGGCCGCGCCACGATCGACGTCCTGCCCGAAGTGGTGGAGGCGGTGCAGGGCAGGATCCTCGTGCTCGTCGACGGCGGATTCAGGCGGGGAACCGATATCGCCAAGGCGCTCGCCATGGGCGCGAACGCGGTGGGCGTCGGCCGGCCTTATCTATGGGGACTCGGCGCCTTCGGCGAGCCCGGCGTGGCGAAGGTGCTGGAGATTTTGAGGACCGAGACGCGCGTCGCGATGATGCAGTGCGGCGTGAGGACGGTGAAGGAGTTTGCGCCGGCGTTCGTGAGGAGGGTGTGACGCTCGAGACAAGCCGGGCTTCGGCGTGTCGGGTTTTCCCGACTTAACCTGGCGGGAACGCGGAAGCAGGATGCCGCTGACCTGTCCAGAACCGCTCTCCGGGAAGCGCGAGCGCCACCGGAGATTTTTCAACAAGGAGGAACCATGTATCCACAGATTCACGTGAATTGGATTGCGGTCGTCGTCGCCGTGGTTGCGAGCTTTTTCTTCGGCTGGCTGTGGCACGGGCCGCTGTTCGGCAAGAAATGGGCGAGCCTGATGAAATTTCCGCCCGACATGAAGCCCGACCCGAAAGTCATGACGCGC
>WNGH01022071.1_pt1 | contig 12057 bp, 7 predicted proteins | sample 5400631 | NCBI WGS metagenome assembly WNGH01 (sample SAMN13153373, study PRJNA577476) | soil metagenome | isolation source: 115 cm soil or saprolite under Garry oak tree replicate 1 | place: USA:California | collected 2016-06-15 | reverse complement strand
AATGGCGATACCTCAGCTATGGGCGGCCACAAGGGCCCCACCACCCCCGCCCCTACGCGAGACTCCTTCTCGGCAGGCATTATACGAGCGGCTGATATTCCCATTAGTGATATGACTGATGAGCAATTGTTGGAGGTGAGCCGCAAAGGGCTACTGTCGCTCAATTTGGAGGAGATGCGAGCTATTCAGCAGCACTATCGAGGGCAGGGACGCGAACCAACCGATGTGGAACTGGAAACGCTGGCGCAGACGTGGTCGGAACACTGTTCGCATAAAACCTTCAAGGCTACTATCCGTTATCGTGAACAGGATAGCAATGGAGCAGTGCTGAAAGAAGAGACGATTGCTGGCTTGCTGAAGCAGTATGTGATGCGGGCAACCGAGCAGGTGAAGCAGCCATGGGTTGTCTCGGCCTTCAGTGATAATGCAGGCATTATCCGTTTCACGGAGACCGAGGATATTGCCTTTAAGGTGGAGACCCACAATCATCCGTCGGCCATCGAGCCGTTTGGCGGCGCAAACACGGGAGTGGGCGGTGTTATTCGCGACGTGTTGGGTGTTTCGGCCCAACCGATTGCGTGTACCGATGTACTATGCTTTGGGCCATTGGATATGCCGGTTGAGGATTTGCCAGCAGGAGTGCTTGCGCCGAGACGGATCGCGAGTGGAGTAGTCAATGGCGTGCGTGATTATGGCAATAAGATGGGTATTCCCACCGTCAATGGGGCGATCCTTTATAACGAAGGATATATCTACAATCCGCTGGTCTTCTGTGGCTGTCTGGGCATCTTGCCGCATGGCAGTCATCCCAGAAGGGTACAGGCGGGTGATCGTATTGTGGTGCTGGGTGGAAGAACTGGACGCGATGGCATTCATGGCGCGACCTTCTCATCCTCTGAGATGAGCAGGGAGATTACAGCCCAGGCAGGCAGTGCGGTACAGATTGGCGCACCGATTACCGAGAAGAAAGTGGCCGACGTGATTGGGCAGGCACGAGATAGAGAGTTATACTCGGCAATTACCGATTGTGGCGCGGGTGGCTTCTCATCCGCCATTGGTGAAATGGGCGCGGAAACGGGAGTCTATGTTGAGCTAGAGAAGGCTCCATTGAAATATCAGGGACTGGCTCCGTGGGAGATCTGGCTCTCGGAGGCGCAGGAACGTATGGTGCTTGCAGTGCCACCGCAGCATCTAGAGGAGTTGCTGGAGATATGTGAGATTGAGGAGGTCGAGACAAGCATCATTGGCAGCTTTACCGATGACCGTAAGTTGACCGTCACCTATCAAGGGCAACGCGTTGCTAGCCTGGATATGGAGTTCTTGCACAATGGCAGGCCGGGTAGAACGCTTGATGCGCTGTGGACACAGAAAGAACATGAGTGGCATAAAGTGCCTCTTGCGCATACTGGGACTTATCTACGGGATAATAAGGGAGTAACACATTATACACCTACCCTCCTAGCTTTGCTGCGTCATCCCACGATTGCCTCGAAAGAAGCAGTGGTGCGTCGCTACGATCACGAGGTACAGGGAGCAACGGTACTCAAGCCTCTGGTGGGCCGGTCTGGGAACGGGCCAGGGGATGCAGCGGTCTTGCAGCCAATCCTGAATAAACCAACGACGATGGGTATAGTGCTATCCAATGGCATCAATCCTCTGTACGGTAAGATAGATCCGTATCATATGGCGGTGAACGCGGTCGATGAGGCGTTACGCAATTTGACGGCAGTGGGAGGAGATATTGAGCGAGCAGCTATTCTGGACAATTTCTGCTGGGGTAATCCCACTGATCCTGAGCAGTTAGGGATGCTGGTACGAGCTGTGAAGGGATGCCATGATGCGGCTATTGGTCTTGGCGTGCCATTTATTTCGGGCAAGGATAGTTTGAATAATGAGTTTCGGACTGATAGGAAACGCTGGCCGGTGATACCGACGCTGTTGATTTCAGCGGTGGGCGTGATTGAGGATGTCAGGCAGACGGTAGATATGTCGCTGAAAGCTGCGGGGAATTTGCTGTATCTGGTTGGGAGGACACGCGATGAACTGGCAGGTTCGCATTATGCGGAGGTGGTGGGGCAGGCCATGTTTGAGCATTTCTTCCCGTATACGGAGGTGCCGCAAGTGGATATTTCCTCTGCCTATGACATTATGAGGGCGGTGGGGTCGGCGATACGCAATGGGCTGATTTGCTCGTGTCATGATCTCTCGGAGGGAGGGCTGGCAGTAGCTCTGGCTGAAATGGCGATAGCTGGCTCATTGGGAGTACGCGTTGATCTGGGAAATCTTCCGCCACAAGATATATTCCGTAACGTTGGTAATATAGTGCGGCTGTTTAGTGAGTCGGCTTCGCGTTTTATTGTGGAGGTCGCACCAGACAAGTGGGAGAACTTTGAGAAACATATGCATGCTCACAACGTGTGGGATATAAAACATATTGGCAATGTAACTGATACTGGATATGTTCATATCCATGACCTTGATGAACTGATTTATGTCAGTGTAGCGGAGCTGCAAGACGCGTCAATGACCTCCCCATTGCATGGGGAGGCTTGTGAGGGGTTGGCCCCTGGCAAGCCGGATTGACCAGACGACACCTGCGAGCCAGTCGCGCCGAGAAAACGAGCGTCGTGGCTGGTGCTGAAGAGGTGAGCGATAGCACCAAGCGTTGAAGTTCGCACCCAGGGATGCTGCCCCAGTTCCTGGCTCTGCAACCTCTGACTTAAAGAACTGCGGTCGAGGAACGGTGGTCAGAGGAAAGTACCGGGTGCTATCACTGAAGGAAAGCCCTTGATGCCCACCACGCCACGCCGTGCGAGGGTGTGGCTTCAGGCAAAACGTGCCCGTGTCGTGCGCCGAGACCCTTTCACCATTCGGTTGCGCTTTGCTACCCAGGAGCATGTGCAACCGGCCAAGGTCGGCGTTGACACCGGCTCCAAAGACGTAGGTATCGCTGCAACCACCAACGGCGAGGTGGTATTCCAGGCCGAGGTCCATCTGCGTGATGACATCACGGAGAAGCTGAGGCAACGACGCCAGTATCGGCGCAATCGACGGGGGCGCAAAACACGCTATCGTGAAGCGCGGTATGACAATCGACGCCGACCTGATGGGTGGTTGCCCCCTTCTCTGCAATCCAAATCAGAGGCGACCGTCAAGGCCGTGCGCTTCATCGCCTCGTTCTTGCCTGTTGGCCGGGTCACGGTCGAAGTCGGCAGTTTTGACACCCAAAAGATGCACAACCCGGACATCGCTGGGATCGAGTACCAGCAGGGCGAGCGTGAGGGTTACTTGTTGCGTGAATATATCCTGAGGAAGTTTCAGCGAACGTGCGTGTATTGTGGGGCCCAAGGGGTTCCTTTAGAAATCGACCATATGCTTCCCAAATCTCGTGGAGGGTCGCAGAGAGCATCGAACTTGACGTTGGCGTGCCGTCCTTGTAACCAGCGCAAAGGTCAGCAAACCGCAGCGGAGTTTGGCTTCCCGGACGTGCAGGCAAAGGCGCGGGTTCCGTTGAAGGATGCCGCTCATGTGTCTTCACTCAAGAGCAGGGTGGTTCATGACCTGCAAGCGATCTTCGGAGAGAGGCAGGTGAGCATCACGTACGGCTACGAGACGAAATACAAACGCATCCAGGGGCTTGACCTGCCCAAATCCCACACCAACGACGCCGTGGCGATTGCTTGCGCGATCGGCGAGGTGGTCAAGCCATTGGAGATAGTCCATCAGATCCGCTGTCTCGGGCGGGGCCACTATCAGCGTTTCAATGGCCTGCACAGTGAGCACAAGTGTTGGGCCCCGCACAAAGTACGCAGGTTCAAGCTCTACGAACTGGTCAAGGCCAAAGGACAGGTGGGTTACATCGCGGGACGGCGGGAGAAGGGAGCATTCGTCATCAAAGACGTCATCAGTGGGAAGAAACTAGTGGAGGTCACGCCACGCAAATTGGTACGCGTAGCACGTCCTACCCAGGGCTGGTTGATTACTCGACTGCCGGTTCTGGAGAGCATCAGAAAGGAGAGCGGTGCTTCCTCCCCCACCTGAAGGATGGGGATACCCGCGCCGCTGTTATCATGGAAGGAGGTTCGGTATGACTCGTGCTCTCGTATTGCGTGCGCCTGGCATTAATTGCGATCGTGAGACGGCCCAGGCGTGCCGACTGGTGGGATTTGAGACGGAGCTGGTGCATATCAATCAGCTTATCAGGTCGCCGGAACACTTACTGGATTATACATTCCTGGTCATTCCGGGCGGTTTTTCCTATGGGGATGATCTGGGGGCGGGGACGCTGCTGGCGAAGAATTTGACGGTGCATCTGGGAGAGCAGCTGCGGCGATTTGTGGATGAGGGGCGGTTGGTGTTAGGAATATGCAACGGGTTTCAGGTGTTGGTGAGGGCGGGATTGTTGCCAGGGGAGGTGGGGGATATTGGGCATGAAACAGACGTTTTCAATGGGAGGGTAGTGGTGAGTCTGACGGACAATGAGTCGGGGCAGTTTGAGTGCCGCTGGGTGAGGTTGAATGTGGAGATCAGTACCTGTTTGTTTACACAGTGGATACGGCATCCACTTGAGCTGCCGGTGGCGCATGGTGAGGGGCAGTTTGTACTGGCGGATGAGACAATGCTGGTACGATTGCGCAAGAACGGACAGATACCGTTAGTCTATGCTGCACCAACGGGAAATGATGCTGCCTATCCCTATAATCCTAATGGCTCAGTGGGCAATATTGCGGGGGTGTGCAACAAAGAGGGCAACGTGTTCGGATTGATGCCACATCCCGAACGCTATGTGTCGTCGTTGCAACATCCTCAGAGATGCGGACACAATGGTGGGGACGAAGGGGATGGCTTGCTCATATTTCGCAATGCCTATGAGTATGCGAGGACGCTGAATGTAGGGGCCCGATTTATCGCGCCCACCCCAACGACAAATGGTGCAAATACGGGAACACAATTTGGGATATCCACACAAGTGGCCCCACCCGGCCCCAATGACGCGATAAATCACGTTCCTACAGAGATGTCGTCTAACATCCGTCTGGGAACCGCGTATGCGGCTAGTGGGGTGGATATTGCGGCGGCAGAGCGTGCTAAAGATTTGATGAAAGAGGCGGTACGGGCTACACAAGGGCCAGAAGTGCTGGCGGGGATGGGAGCATTTGCGGGTGTGTTTGCCTTGGATGGGATACAGCGCATGAGTCGGCCTGCGCTAGTGGCTTCGACAGATGGAGTGGGAACGAAGACATTGATCGCGGCACAAATGGAACGTTTCGATACGATTGGTTATGATCTGGTCAATCATTCGGTCAACGACCTGTTAACCCAGGGAGCAAAACCTTTGTTTTTCATGGATTACCTGGCTATGGGCAAACTGGAAGCGATACAGGCGGCGGCAATTGTGCAGAGCGTAGCGGAGGCCTGCCGCGAGGTGGGTTGTGCCCTCCTGGGTGGTGAGACAGCAGAGATGCCGGATGTGTATGTACCAGGAGCATTTGATCTGGCAGGTACGATTGTGGGTGTGGTGGAACAGCATGAGGTGATCAATGGCGATATAATTGAAGTGGGTGATGTGTTGCTTGGTTTTCCATCCAGTGGACTGCATACCAATGGCTATTCGCTGGCACGACGTGTCTTCGCGCCGTATGCATTGGAAAAAGTCTTTCCTGAGTTGGGAGAACCATTGGGAGAGGTGTTACTGAGATCGCATAGATGTTATTTGCGAGAAATAGAACGTATACGCGAGTATCTGGGAGATAGAGGGCGCACCATTAAAGGGATGGCCCATATTACAGGTGGTGGGTTCGAGGGCAATATCTCACGTATTCTTCCTGCTGGTAAGCAAGCAGTGATTGAAACGAGTAACTGGGAAGTGCCACCATTATTTACGCTGATCGAACACCTGGGGCAGGTGGAACGGGCAGAAATGTACCGTGCATTCAACATGGGCGTAGGTATGGTACTGGTGCTGTCGCGCAAGGGGGCGTTAGAAGCACGCTGTGTGTTTCCTGAATTGATCACGGTAGGTTATATTCGCGAGGGTAAGGGTGTGCTGTTGGAGATGTAAGGGTGTTATTTACGCCATATACAAAAAAGGAGCATCATTATGATAAATTCCCCACACTTCGGGCCGATGCTGGCCGAGGGTAAAACGAAAATTATGTATGCTGATCCTAATGATGAGACGCTGGCATATATGGTGAGTAAAGATCAGATTACGGCGGGTGATGGCACACGACGCGATCAACTGGCGGGCAAAGCGCGTTGGAGTACGATCACCACAGCTAATGTCTTCCGCTTGCTCAATCAAGAGAAGATTGAGACACACTTTGTCCAGCAGGTCAACGACACGACGCTGCTGGTACGGCGATGTGAGATGGTGCCGATTGAGGTGGTGATGCGGCGTATCGCTACCGGTTCTTACCTGAAACGACATCCAGAAGTGAGTGAAGGCACACGCTTTGAGCCAGTACTGGTCGAAACCTTCCTCAAAGATGATGCGCGGCACGATCCCCAAATCTGGGAAGAAGATATTCTCAAGATGGGACTGGCGACCAGCTCTGAAGTTTCGTGGATAGCCCAGCAAGGGCAACGTGTCTTTGTGACGTTGGAACGGGCATGGGCCAAAGTAGATGTGACGTTGGTTGATCTGAAAATTGAGTTCGGGCGCGATACCAGGGGCAATCTGGTGGTAGCGGATGTGATCGATAATGATAGCTGGCGGCTCTGGCCCGGCGGCGATAAAAACCGTATGCTGGACAAGCAGGTATATCGCAACCTTCCCAACGTGACCGAGCAAGATTTGCAAGGTATTGCCGACCGCTATGCGCTAGTCGCTGAGTTGGTAAGCAAGCTGTAGGTTGCAGGTGGGTGCGGTTCATTTTTTTGCAGGAATCCGAGACGCATGGTAGGAGCGGCATTGATGACGCCAGTCCGTCTCTCTTGAGCTGGTCTGTTCGTTTGCTGACCGGCGTCATAATGAGAGTTAACAAATTAATCCGGCTATGGGTCCATGGTGGGAGAGGCGGCATTGATGACGCCAGTCCTCTTCACAGGCGGACGGGCGTCATCAATGCCGCCTCTCCCACGACCGTAAGTATTTTGTTACCTTTCATAATGCCGCCCCTACCGTCTTTCCAGGCTCATCTGTGCAAAAAAATGAACCGCACCAGTTGCAGGTATAAGGAGAAAGAGTATGGAGCGTCTACACGATGCCTGTGGAATAGTGGGTATTTATACACAGGGCGAAAAGAATATTGATGTACGTCGTTATCTGACACTGGCATTGACGGCACTGCAGCATCGTGGACAGGAAAGCGCGGGAATGGCGGTTTACGATGGTGAGGGAAAGATTGTGCATCGTGTAGGCATGGGCAAAGTACGCGAGGTTTTCTCCGATACGGGAACAGGGCTACCGGAGACACAATGTGGCATCGGTCATGTGCGCTACTCGACCACTGGCTCAAGCTGCGTTGAGAATGCAGGGCCGTTTGTGGTAGGAGATGAGTCACCTCACTATGCGGCTCTGGCCGTAGCCCACAACGGCAATCTTGTCAACGGCCCCGCCTTGCGGGAGCAGTTGCCGCAGGAGTTGTTGAACTCAACGACGGATAGCGAGGCGATTGCGTGGCTATTGCTTCATGCTGAGGGGCCCGGCTTGCGAGAGCGCATGCTCGAAGTATTTCCACGCTTGCGGGGAGCGTATAGTCTAGTGATACTGGCGCAGGGGAAGCTGTATGCCATGCGTGATCCGTGGGGTATGCGTCCATTATGCATAGGACGCATTGGCGAGAGTTGGATGGTGGCCTCGGAGTCGTGTGCGCTGGATCGCGTAGGAGCTAGCTATGTACGTGAGGTGGAACCAGGGGAGTTAATTACGCTGGATGAAATGGGCATGCACGCGGAGCTACTCACCCAGGCACCACGGCAAACCACGTGTGTGTTCGAGTACATCTACTTTTCTGACGCTACTAGCCGCTTGAGTGGAAAATATGTCTATACGGTACGCGAGGCACTCGGGCGCGAGTTAGCCCATGAACATCCGGTGGAGGCAGATCTGGTGGTACCCGTGCCAGATTCGTCTATTCCGGCGGCTCTGGGTTATGCTGCCGCTTCTGGTATTCCCTATGGACAGGCAATCATCAAGAATCGCTATAGTGATCGCTCGTTCATCAAGCCGGATCAGCGGCTACGTGAATTGGAGGTAGACCTGAAATTCAATATGGTCAAGCCGAAGATAGAGGGAGCACGGCTGGTGATTGTGGATGATTCGATAGTGCGTGGCAATACCATGAAAAGGCTGGTAGCGGCTCTGCGCCACCAGGGAGCGAAAGAGATTCATTTGCGTTCCAGCGCACCACCATTACGCCATCCGTGCTATTTTGGCATCGATATTCCACAGGAGGACGAATTGATTGCGGCTGGACGAAGTGTGCAGGAGATAGCGGATTATATCGGAGTAGATAGTCTGGGCTATTTGAGTGTCGCAGGGCTGGGTCGTGTGCTGGTACCCCTCGAAGGTGAGGAAGTCAACGATGAAATGGCCAGAGGATACCTGCATAGCAAGTTCTGTTATGGCTGCATGGAGAAACAGGGCTGGCCGTTCAATCCGCTCGCGGCACAGGAACCTCAGGGAAGCGCGTAGGGGCGGCCCTTGTGGCTGCCCGCCGAACCTAGCAGAATTGTATCATAAATATTGCGGAGGTGTTTGAATGCGTGTTTTAGTGATAGGTTCAGGCGCACGTGAGCATGCACTCGTTTGGAAGCTGGCGCAGAGCAAACGAGTGAGCAAACTCTATGCGGCACCGGGGAATCCTGGGATGGCAGAGTATGCAGAGTGTGTGCCGTTAAACGTGATGCAGCTTACGGAACTGGCAAATTTTGCTGAAAAGAATGGAGTGGATTTGACGGTGGTGGGGCCAGAAGTACCATTGGTAGAGGGGATAGCGGATATGTTTCGCGAGCGAGGCTTGAAGGTTTTCGGACCGGGAGCAGCTGGGGCGGCATTGGAGGGGAGCAAGGCCTTTGCGAAGAAGTTAATGCAGGAGGCTGGTATTCCAACGGCTCAGCATCGTACTTTTACTTCTGCTGACGAGGCACTAGCCTATCTGGAGGAACATGGTGCGCCGGTAGTAGTGAAGGCGAGCGGTAACGCGGCTGGTAAGGGGGCTATCGTTGCGCTAGATATGGCAACCGCACAGGCGGCGGTACGCGAGATGATGATAGAGCGTGTATTTGGTGAGGCCGGTGATGTGGTGGTGATCGAGGATTATTTAGAGGGAGATGAGATAGGTTCAACGGCTATTTGCTATGGAACACAGTTTTTGTCGTTGACGCTGACCCAGGATCATAAACGTGCATTGGACAATGACCAGGGTTTGAATACAGGTGGAATGGGAGTGTTTACGCCCTTGCCTTTTGTAGATGAGGTGCAGGAAAGACGCCTAACTGAGCAGATTATCGAGCCAACGTTACGTGCTTTGCAGGCGCGTGGCATTGATTTTAGCGGTGTGCTTTACTCAAACATCATGTTAACGGAACGGGGACCGATGGTGCTGGAACACAATACGCGCTTTGGTGATCCAGAGACACAGGCATTAATGCTGCTGATGTCGGCGGATGTGCTGCACGTACTGGCATTTGCGGAAGATGGGCAGGTAAGCATAAAGCCAGAAGAATTGTGGCATGAAGGATATGCTATGAGTTTGACGCTGGCGTCGGGCGGCTATCCAGGGAAGTACGCGACGGGCATACCCATTGTAGGGATTGAGGAAGCCAAGCGTGTAGAGGGTGTGCAGGTATTTCACGCAGGAACAGCGATGAAGGATGGGCAGTTAGTGACGGCTGGTGGACGCGTATTGAGTGCAGTAGCACGCGGAAGAACATTGCAAGAGGCGGCGCAGAGGGCGTATGAAGCTGCCGGACATATTCGGTTTGAGGGGATGCATTATAGAAAAGATATTGGGTGGCGAGGACTGAAAAACATTAGATAGGAAATGAGCATATTGCCCCTGAAATGCTATCTCGAAGATTGACAATAGGCTATATGAGCGATATTATGCTCATCAGCAAGACTCACGCCTACAAGAGTTTTGAGCATGAAATAAAATATTGTGGCTGGGGTACAATGGAAGATTATCAGGCGGCATTTTTGGAGCGTGCTAACGATGTCGAGGTACTGGATAAGGCAGGAAGACGTACAGCAGCTATGCACTTTGGGGGAGTGGCTATCGAGTGCTATCTCAAATATTTGATATTTACTTCGTTACCTGAGGTAACGAAATGGGAATGGAAAACGGGGGAGAATGATCCTGGACATACTATTACCAATCCAGGGCATAGCTATCAGAACGCTCTACGATGTTATAACAAGCTTTGGTCTCTTGTACAGCGAGCTCCACTTGTGCTAAAGTGGCTTAGTAACTATACAGCCCCCCTTGACATGAACGATTAAGATGGAGTCATGAGTCAGGAAGAAATCATCGAACAACTTCAAAGAGAGAATGGGAAGCTTCGAGAGGAGAATGCGCAATTGCGAGCGGAAAACCACGGCTTGAAGGAGCAGATGGAAGAGTTGAGCATGCGTGTGCAGAAGCTGGAAGGACGGGTGGCCAAAGACAGCCACAACAGCAGTAAACCGCCTTCAACCGATGGGTATGGGAGAAAGACGAGGAGTCTGCGCCAGAAGAGCGGCAAGAAACCAGGAGGGCAAGCAGGCCATCGCGGCAGGACGCTGCATCTGGTGGAAACTCCCGATGAGGTCATCGTGGTGCGCCCACAGACCTGTGCACACTGTCAGGCCAGCCTGCAAGGGGTGCAAGCCTTGGGCATGCAACGGCGTCAACTGGTTGATCTGCCGCAGATCCTGACTCAGGTCACCGAATACCAAGCCCACGATGTGCGCTGTCCAGGCTGTCAGCATGTGACGCGAGGGACCTTTCCCGATGAGGTACGGGCATTGGTGCAGTATGGACCGATGGTCAAAGGGATCGCGCTCTATCTGTTGTATGGACAACTGCTGCCCTATGCACGAACCGCTGAACTTTTGGCAGACGTGTGTGGCTGTGAACTCTCACCTGGGACGTTGGAAGCCATCGTCGCGCAAGGAGCTGATCTGCTTGTCGAGACGGAAGAGCAGATCAAGCAAGCCCTGCGAGCAGCAGAAGTGATGGGAACCGATGAGACAGGGATGCGGGTGCAAGGCGTGTTGCATTGGTTGCACACGGCACGGACCGAGACCCTCACCCACTACGCCTGTCATCGCAAGCGAGGCAAGGTCGCCACCGATGCGATCGGCATCTTGCCCCAGTTTCACGGGGTGGCTGAACACGATGGGTACAGTAGCTATCCTCAGTATACCCAATGTGAGCACGCCCTGTGCAATGCCCATCACATTCGCGAGCTGCGCTTTCTGCATGAACACCACAAGCAGCAGTGGGCTCTTGACCTCAAAGACCATCTGCTTACCTGCCAGAGCACGGTCCAAGAGGCTCGTGCGACCGGAGCAACCAGCTTACCCCCCGAGGTGCTTGACCATCTCACGGCAACCTATCATCAGCTCATCAAGCTCGGGCTGGCTGCTCAGCCTCCTCCCCCACCCTGCATGCCCAAGCAGCGAGGAAGAGTCAAACAAACCCAGGCCAAGAATCTCTTGGATCGGCTTGAGCGCGATGCCCAAGCGGTCCTCCGGTTCATGACCGATTTCCGGGTGCCATTTACCAACAATGGCTCCGAACAAGATCTCCGCATGATGAAGGTTCAGCAGAAAATCTCCGGGACTTTCCGTTCGGAGACGGGCCCTGTGGCCTTCTGTCGCATTCGTGGCTACTTCTCCACCATGGCGAAACAAGGGCACCGTCTCTGCATGGTTGCACGTCAGATCTTTGCTGGCGTTCCCCTCTCCCCTCTCGGCGCTGTATAGTTACAAATAAACTAGAAATAAGCAAACGTTTTTTGGAGAGAGAATGCATGAGTGGCTGAAATGCACGTAGCCCTGTATTCATAACAATCAATATTCCTTTCAATTTCTGTCAGGATACAGTGATACAAAAAGATAGATGTATA
>WNGH01025099.1_pt1 | contig 12058 bp, 9 predicted proteins | sample 5400631 | NCBI WGS metagenome assembly WNGH01 (sample SAMN13153373, study PRJNA577476) | soil metagenome | isolation source: 115 cm soil or saprolite under Garry oak tree replicate 1 | place: USA:California | collected 2016-06-15 | reverse complement strand
CCGTCTCCGGCCAGCGATCATCGCCGAAACCGTAGATCGCGCCGCTGGACGGGAACACGAAGGTCCGCAGCGGCGCCGGCCGGACTGCCCTCAGCACGGCGTCCAGGCCGAGCACGTTGACGTCGAGCGCCTCCTGCGGGTGCGCGTTGCAATAGGGGATGAAATGCAGCGCGGCCATGTGGAAGACGGCATCGGGGGCGAAGCCGGCCACCGGCCGGAGGTCGGCCGCGCTCCGGATGTCGCCCTCTAGCACCGTCAGCCGCCCGGCCGATGTGGCCCGCTCAAGATGCTCGCGCCTGCCGAGCCGGAAGTCATCGACCACTAGCACGCTGGCGCCGGACTCCAGCAGGAAGTCGACCAGGTGCGAGCCGATGAAGCCCGCCCCGCCAGTGACAAGTACGCGTTCCACTGTCTCGCCGGATCCCTTCCCCAGTGCCCGCTCATCGCTCGTAACCTTGCTGGTCAAGCGCTTGCTCCCCGCGGAGACGCGGGATAGCGGCCGATGCTACCGGCGCTACCCGGCGGCCCGGCCACCAGGTGGCGCACGGGCCAGCGGTGCGATCTGGCGCAACGACCGCGTTCTCCGTGAAAGATCCACATTACCGGACATGCCGGGGTCGCCGGACGGGTAGACCGCACTCAAATATGGAGATACGGAGGAGATTACGCCAGATGTAATAGGCTTGGGCAGGCTCTGCGGGGGGTCGAACGGGTTCGCTTTGCCTGCTGCGGACCTATGCTCTTATCCAGGTTAACTATCCGCATACCAGTCACGGCCGACGGCCGTCTCGCGCACCCGGGGCCGGGGCGCAGCGTGAGGAGTACCGGGGAATGGCCAGCTCGCCAAGATCGGATTCATTCGAGGTGACCGACTACGTCGGCGTGCTGCGGCGCCGTTGGTGGATAGTGTTCGGCCTGGTCTGCCTGGGCGCGCTGGCGGCGGCCGCCTACGTCGCCGTGACCCCGAAGAGCTACAAGGCAACCTCGAGCGTGCAGGTCTCCGCCAACGCCGCCAACAACAACAACGTGGCCGGCAGCCGGACTGGCACCGGCCCGACCGTCAACATGGACAACGAGGCGCAGTTCGTCAAGTCCACCACGGTTGCCGCGCAGGCGGGGAAATACCTGCATAGCCAGCGCTCCGCCGTACAGCTTGCCATCCAGGTCAGCGTGGCCGTGCCGGCGAACACCTCATTTCTCAACATCAGCTGCACCGCCCGGTCCGCGGACGGTGCGCAGGCGTGCGCCCAGGCGTTCGCCAGGGCGTACCTGACCCTCCGGCAGACGGCCGCCATTGACAAGATCGCTAATGAGCGGGCTCAGCTGGTGGCTACGGCGAAGCCACTGCAGGCACAGGCCATCAAGCTGAAGAGCAAGGTCAAGTCGCTGCCATTGAACTCAACGGAGCTGGCTGTCACGAAGGCCCAACTGCAGGACACGGCCAGCAAGCTAGCCAGGCTTCGGGCGGACATCGCCTCGCTTACCGCCTCGGTCAACACCAACCCCGGCTCCATCGTCACCCCGGCCGCGGTGCCGCTGGCACCAAGCAACCCCAAGCCGCTGCTCTACATCCCGAGCGGCCTGCTGATGGGCCTGCTGCTCGGCGTCGTGCTCGCGTTCGCGGTGGACCGCCGCGACGACCGGATCCACTCGGCCAAGGACGTCGAGCGCTTCCTTGACATGCCGGTGCTGTTCAGCCTCCCGCAAAAGCGGCTCAGCCCGCAGACGTCGACCGTGTCGCCAAGATCAAGGACCGGCCGGGCGTTCACCGACCTGGCGCAGTCAGTCGCGGCCGGGCTCGGCGACGGGAACCATGTGATCCTGGTGGCCGGGACCTCGGCCGGCGAGAGTGGCAGCGTGATCGCGGCGAATCTCGCCGCGACCCTGGCCAGGACCCGGTCCGACGTCATCCTGGTCTGCGCCGACCTGCGGGACGCGGTCACCCCGCTGCTGCTCGGGGTCGGCGACGGGCGCGGGCTCGCGGAGGTGCTGGCCGGCACGGCAACCGTCAGCGAGGTCGCCAGGCGGCCCGCCGAAGTCGCGCGGCTCCGGGTCATCACGCCGGGCGTGGACACCGCGGCCGCCCTTAATCACCTGCAGCACGATTCGACCAGGCGGATCGTCGCCGAACTGCAGCGCGATGCCCGGTACGTGGTCATCGAGGCGCAGGCAACCGGCGACGGCGCCGACACCTTCAGCCTGGCCGAGTTCGCCGATGCCGCGGTTGTCGTGATCGAGGTGTCGAGCACCAGGCAAAGCGAGGCGGCCGACAGCATCCATCGGCTGGACCGGATGCGGACCGCCGTGCTTGGCGCCACCGTGCTGCCGCCGATCCGCGGCAAGGCCCGGGCGCCGGCCCGGTCCGCGAAGGCGAAGCCGGAGCCGCGCCTGACGCAGGCCAGGCCGCGGCCGGGGCAAAGCCAGGTCAAGCGGGCCCTCCCGGCCGACTCCCGGCCGCGGGTGCTGCCCGGCCAGGGCCAGCCGCAGCGCACCGGGGCGGCGGCCGCGGCCGCCGCCCGCGGCGCCGGCGAAACCTGGCCGCTGCCGCGCGTGACAATGGCGACCACGGCCGAGCAGAAGGGGCCACGGCCGGTGCCGGAGGATCCCGCGGAGAAGGCCGCCGGGGGCAGCTGACCATGCAGGCTGGGCTGGAGCCTGGGCCAGGGCATCCTGCGGTAGCCGCCGCAGCAGCCCGGACACGGCCATGACAGCCGACGTGTCATGACGGCCCAGTTGCGGCAGATCCACCAGGGCCGGGCCCTCGGTGATTACCGGACCACTGGCGGTTACCAGACCGGGCAGTCGTCTGGCCAGCAGGATTCCGGCTGGCCGGCCGGGCGGCCGGCCGGCGGTGACAAGGGCGGGCCGGCCAGGCGCTGGCTGGCAAGTCGTCCGGGCTGGCCGATAACGGCTTTGCTGGCCGGCTATCCGCTGTGGTGGGCGCTTGGCGTGGCCGATTTCATGTGGATCATCCTGGCGGTGCCGATGGCGGCCCGGATGCTGGCCTGGCACCGGGGCGGCCACCGGAAAATCCGGGTGCCCGCGGGCTTCGGCGTGTGGCTGCTCTTCCTGCTCTGGGTGCTGGCCGGGCTGCCGATGCTCACGCTGACCGCGCCGGGAACCGTGGACAGCGCGGTCAGCCACCGGCTGATCTCGTTCGTGCTCAGGGCGGCTTCCTACGGCGGCGTTACCGTGCTGCTGTTGTATGCCGGGAACCTGACCGAGCGCGAGTTGCCACGCCGCAGGCTCGCCTGGCTGCTCGGCCTGGTCGCGATGTACGCGATCGGCGGCGGCGTCGGCGGGATCCTCGCGCCCGGCTTCCAGTTCAGCTCGCCGACCTTGCTGTTCATCCCGCATAGCCTGCAGGCGAACGTGCAGATCCAGGCCTCTATGCACCCTGGCCTGGCCCAGGTGCAGAACGTTTTCGGGACCATCGCCGGGCAGGGGCGGCCGAAGGCGCCGTTCGACTACACCAACGCCTGGGGAGACAGCCTGTCCATCCTGCTGCCCTGGCTGATCGTCGCCTGGTGGGCCGCCGGGACCCGCAGGCAGCGGCTGATCAGCGGCGCGGCGATGGTCATCGCGGTGGTCCCGCTCGTCTACTCGCTGAACCGGGGGGTCTGGGTCGGGATCGGGCTCGCGGCGTGCTACCTCGCGGTCCGGATGGCTGCCCGCGGCAAGCTCGCCCTGCTCGGCGCGATGCTGGCCGGGATCGCCGTTGTCGGCGTGGCGGTGGTCGCTACCCCGCTGCAGGGCGTCATCAGCCAGCGGCTGCAGAACGGGAAGAGCAACGACTTGCGGGCGACGCTGTCCGCGGTGGCGATCAAGGACGGCCTGGCCTCGCCGGTCCTGGGGTATGGCGACACCAGGCAGGAGATCGGCAGCCCGAGCTCGATCGCGATCGGGCCGACGGCCCACTGCGGGAACTGCGGTCAGACCCCGGTCGGCGGAAACGGCCAGCTGTGGATGCTGCTGATCTGCAATGGCATCATGGGCGCGGCGCTCTATCTCGGCTTCTTCGCCTTCGGGTGCTGGCGGTACCGGCGAGATACCAGCCCGTACGGGCTGGCTGGCGTGCTGGTACTGCTGCTTTCCTTCGTCTACATGTTCACCTACGTCGCGGTGATCGCCCCGCTCGGCTTCACCATGCTGGCCTACGCGCTGCTCTGGCGCAGTGATCAAGCTCGCCGATCGGTCGCCGGCCGGCCGCCCAGGGCAGCCATCGCGCCGGCGGACCGCGCCAACGCCGGCGGATTGCCTGCGTGATGGCTCGGGCTTCGTCCAGGCAGGCGCGGGCAAGGCCGGGCCAGGCCGGGCAGCAGCAAGCCGGGCAGCAGCAAGCCGGGCAGCACGATGCCGGACCGGACCAAGACGGGCCCGCGGCGGACCAAACCTTGCCGATGCCTGCGCTGCCGTGGCCCGACGGGCCGGAGCACGCCGGCCGAGAGCAAGCCGAGCCAGCGCACGCCCGGCCGGGGCACGCCGCGCCCGGACATGTCGCGCCCGGACATGCTGTGCCTGGGCACGCTGGGCCGGGCCACTCCGCGGCGGAGCCAGCTGGCCTCTATCAGGCCGGGACCGAGCCCGCCGAGCCGGAGCAGGCCGGGACTGAGCAGGCCGGGACTGAGCAGGCCGGGACTGAGCAGGCCGGGGCGGCCGGACGCGGCGGGTCCGGGCTGGCGGAGGTCGCGCGCGGCGGCACGCTCAACCTGGCCGGAGCGGCCATCTCCGCGGTCGCGACCCTGGGCGTGACCGTGATCGTCACGCGGCAGTTCAGCAGGCCGGTGGCCGGCGCGTTCTTCACCGCCATCTCGCTGTTCCTGATCATCGAGGCAGTAGCCAGCCTGGGCGCCTATACCGGCGTGGTGTACTTCATCGCGCGGCTTCGCTCGCTCGGCGAGGAGGGCAGGATCCCCGCCATCCTGCGCGCCGCGGTAATCCCGGTCATCGTCGCTTCGCTGCTGGGCACGGCGCTCATGCTGCTGGTCGCCGGCCCGCTGGCGAACGTCCTGCTTGACGGCCATCTCGGGCACAACGGGGCCGGGCCTGGCGCGGTGGCGAACGCGCTCCGGGCGCTCGCGCTCGCGCTCCCGTTCGCGACCCTGCTTGACGTGTTCCTCGGCGCCAGCCGGGGCTATCGCGACATGCGCCCCACGGTCATGGTGGACAGGATCGGCCGGTCCCTGATCCAGTGCCTTGCGGTCAGCGCCGCCGCCGCCGCGGGAAGCGCGGCATTGCTCGCGCCGCTATGGGCCGTGCCCTACATTCCCGCCGCCGCGGTCGCCTGGCTCTGGCTTCGGCGCATCCGCCGCAGGCGGCCGCCGCGGCGGCGGGTGACGCTGGACATGATCACCGGCGCGCCATCGCGCGTGCGGCCCACGGCGGGGCCGCCGCCGGGCAGGCAGCCGCCGCCGGGCAGGCAGCCGCCGCACCGACGGGCCCAGGACCGACGTCCTCAGCACAGATAGCTCCAGGGCAGGCAGGTAAGGCGCGGGCGGCCGCGCGGCAGGCGGCCGCCGGGCGGCCTGCCCCAGCCCAGCAGGGCGCGGGCCAGGCGGCCGCGCCCAGGCGCTCAGCCGCGGCCGGCCCGCGGCCCAGGTCGAGGGTCGCCAGCAGGCGGCTGGCAAATGCGAACCCGCGCGGCTTCTGGCTGTTCACGGTGCCGCGCGGGCTGTCCACGCTCGCCCAGATCACCATCCAGCGGATCGACATCGTGCTGGTCGCGATCATGCGCGGGCCCGCCCAGGCGGCCATCTATACCGCCGCGACCCGGTTCCTCGTCGTCGGCCAGCTCGGCAACGCGGCCATCAGCATGGCCGCGCAGCCACGGTTCACCGAGATGTTCGCGGTCGGGGACCGGCGCGGGGCGAATACCGTCTATCAGGCGACCACCGCATGGCTCATCATCTTGACCTGGCCGCTGTACCTGCTTGCGGTGATCTACGGACCGCAGCTCCTGGTCATCTTCGGCCATTCGTACCGGGCCGGCGACTCCGTGATTGTCGTGCTCGGGCTGACCATGCTGCTCGCTACCGCATGCGGCCAGGTCGACATGGTGCTCAATACCACCGGGCGCAGCAGCTGGAGTCTCGCCAACGGGCTGCTGGCGGTCACGATCAACGTCAGCCTCGACCTGTTCCTGATTCCCAGGTACGGGATCCTCGGCGCGGCGATCGGCTGGGCGGTCGCGATCGCGATCACCAACCTGACCCCGCTGGCTCAGGTGGCCGCGGTGGTGCGGCTGCACCCGTTCGGACGGGGCACGTTCATTGCCTGCGCGCTGTCGGCGGCAAGCTTTGCCGTCATCCCGCTTGCCGTGCGGGCGGTGGCGGGAGACAGCCTGGTCGTCTCGGCCGCGGCGGTGGCGGCCGGCGGCCTGCTGCTGGTCGCGGGCCTGTGGAGATTCCGCGATGCGCTTCAGCTAGCGGTTATGCCCGGCCTGTCATTTATCGGCCGGAATGCTAGGACTCGCGCGTTATTGAAGGCGCCTGCCGCGGCCCGGCGATAATCACCTCCAGAACCCTCTCGCAAGCGTCCGGCCTGCGCTGATATCTCCGGTATGATCCGTCATCACAATAGTCGCGGCAGTAAGCTACGGATAAATCGGAGGACGGGGACACGACGTGACCAAGATCTTGCTTGTCCTGCTCTGGCCTGCAGGAATCGCGGCGATCCTGGCCATCGCGGCGCTGCTCGCCAGGCGCGCTGCCCCGGCCGCGCCCGCGGGATCTAGCCCGGTCACCCCGCCGGTGGCCGGGCGGGCCAGCCGGCATGGCGCGCCCGCGGGCGGACGCGTGGCCGCCCGCCAGGGCGGCCTGCCGCCGGCCGTCCGGAGCGCGGCGAAATTCCTCCTCATCGTGGTCGCTGGGGCGGTCGCCGTCTATGGCCTGACCGCGCTGCTCGGGCTGCTCGTGGTGCACGCCGGGCCCACCATTGACAAGCCCATCATGAACTGGACCAACGCGCACCGGGTGCATTCCTGGGCAGCAGTGATGAACCGGCTCACCAAGATCGGTGACACCTGGACAACGTGGGGCGCGGTCACGGCCGCGGCGGTCTGCCTGGCGGTGACCTGGCACCGGAACCGCTGGCTGCCGCCGCTGGCGCTGGCCGCGGCGATCGTCGTCGACCACTACACGACGATCTACATCCGGCACACCTTTGAGCGGCCAGGGCCGCCTGGCAGCCCGCATGGCACGTTCCCGTCCGGCGGCGCTGACCGCATTATCATCCTCTACGGGCTGATCGCCTACCTGCTCTGGCACGAGTTCAGCCGCCAGCGCCGGGCCGGGATCTGGGCCGGCGCGACCGTGGCCGTGCTGGCCTTCTCCGAGGGTTACAGCCGTGGCTACCTGACGCTGCACTGGTTCACCGACGTCCTGTCCGGCTGGGTCTATGGCACCCTCCTGCTGCTGCTGTTCGTGATCGCCGTCCGCTATACCGAGGGCAGTTCCGGCCCGGGCCGCCCTGGCCGCCGTGGCCTGGCTCCCGGCGCGGTGCGAGAGCCTATCGCCGGCCGCCCAGGGTGACCCGCAGAGCGCACCGCGGGGCGCGGCGCAAGGGCACGCGGCGCCGCAGCGGCCGGATCGCTGGCCCGAGGATCGTGCTCGGCGCGGTGGCAGCCGCGGCCAGCCTCGCGGTGATCGCTGCGGTCCTGGCGTCGGTCCGGCACGCGGATGCCGCGGGCCAGGAAACGCCGCGGGCCGAGGCCGGGCCTACCGCCGGGGCGCCGGGCCAGCCCCCGCACGTACGGCACGGGAAGGCCAGCGCCGACGGCTCGGCGACCGCCCGGCAGCACGGCATCACGACCGGCCACGGCAGGCGGCGGCCATCGAATTCACTGGTGCCAGCGTCCGGGTCGTACCTCGGCGCCTACGTCCAGCCGGCCAGCTACACCTCCGCTGGCCAGATCGACGCGATTGTCGGCTTCGAGCGGCAACTTGGCCGCTCGCTGGGTCTCGTGCACGTGTACCACCCGTGGGACTCGCCGTTCCCGTCGGCCGCTGACCAGCATTTCGTCCGGCCTTGGCCGGCCGATCCTGATGGAATTCCGGCACGAGATGGACCGGCCGAACCTGCTGTGGGCAATGCATTCCCCGGCCGACTACATCGCCGCCTGGGATCACATCAGGACCATCTTCGCGGCCGCGGGCGCCACCAACGCGAGCTGGGTCTGGTGCCCGACCGCCTACGGGTTCACGGTCGGCCGCGCGCAGGCGTTCTATCCGGGAAACAACGAAGTCGACTGGGTCTGCGCGGACGCGTACTCACCCTCGCCGTCGGTGCCGCTGAGCGTCACCGCCGGTCCCTTCCTGCGCTGGGCAGCGCACCACCCCAAGCCGGTTATCATCGGCGAGTTCGGGGTCGGCGGTAACCCGGCCGGCTGGCCGGCCTGGCTGGCGGGCGCGGGCCGGCTGGCCCGGCAGGATCCCCAGATCAAGGCCATGGACTATTTCAGCGGCGACGGCACCGACAGCAACGGCCACCCGTATGCCTACGCCATGAGCAGTCACGCAGCGGCCGTCCGGGCCTTCGCCGCGCTGCTCGCCGAGCCGCACTTCGGATCCCGGGTACCGAGGGCCTGAGCAGTGAATGCTGCCTCGCCCCGCACCGTTCCCGTCCCGGCCGGCCAGGACAGGAGCGCCTACCTGCGCGACATCTGCGCGCTGCTGTGGCCGCCGCCGGCCACCGTCACCATGGGCAGCACCGGGCTTGGCCGGCCTCCGCGCCGCGGCGCCCGCCAGGCCGGGGCACGGACAGCCGCCGGAACGCAAACCTCCGCCGGAACGCAAACCTCCACCGGAACGCAAACTTCTGCCGGGTTCCGGCACAGCGAGTTCGTCGTGCTCCCCAGGATGAGCCGCCCCCGGCTGCTGGTGCCGCGGGCACCCCGCCCGGCGGCGGCGGCGGTGCGCCGCTACGGTGAGCCCGGATCACGGGCCACCCGGCTGGCAACGCGGGGACTGTCGGTTGCCCTGGCCAGCGGGCTCGGCCAGCTGGCTTTCCGCGGCCGGGTGCGAGTGCGCGCCGCGGCCGGCACCGGCACCATCGACTCGTATCTCAGCGAAGCGCTCGGCGGTGATGTCCTGATCAGCATGCACCTGGGCGAGGCGCGCGCCAACCGCAAACCGGTGCTCCAGCTGCTCACCGCACGGGGCGCGCCCGCCGGATTCGCCAAGATCGGCATCAACCCGCTGACCTGCGAACTCGTCCGGTCGGAGCACGACGCGCTCGCCCGGCTCGGCCGCGCCCGGCTGACCGGGCTGACGATACCTGGCGTGCTGCACCACGGGCAGTGGCACGGCCTGGACGTGCTGGTCCTCAGCGCACTCCCGGTGTGGCTGCGCCGCAGCAAAGTCCCGTGGCCGCGGCTGGCCGCGGCGATGAGCGAGGTAGCCGGCGTCGACGGGCTGCGGCGGGCCCCGCTGGCCGCGGCGAGTTACTGGCAGCGGCTTCGCGGCCGGCTGGCGGCGGCCGACGCCGGTGCTGACCGCAGCGCCCTGGCCGGGGCACTGGACGCGCTGGCAGCCAGGGCCGGCGGCATGCCGCTGGCCTTCGGCGCGTGGCATGGCGACTGGACGCCGTGGAACATGGCAAGTACCGGCCAGGGGCTGCTGGTCTGGGACTGGGAACGCTTCACCCGCGATGTGCCGGTTGGCTTCGATGCGCTGCATTACTGGCTGCAGACCGAGGTCGTGCCGGCGCGCGGCGAGCCCGTGGCGGCGGCGGCCGGCTGCGTCGACCGCGCACCGGAGCTGCTCGCCCCGTTCGGGGCCGGGCAGGCGGAAGCCCGGCTGACGGCTATCCTGTACCTGGCTGACCTGGCCACCAGGTACCTGACCGACCGGCAGGACAAGGCCGGGGCAAGGCTCGGCCAGGCGGGCGCCTGGCTCATCCCGGCGATCATCGGCGCAGCCGGGCAGCTATGACCGATCACAGCCAGCACCCGGACTCGGAGGCACGTGCGCATATGCCTGACGGCTCATCCTTCTCGCCATCGGTCAAGTCGGCGGCGCACGGGCTCTCGGTCACCGCGGGCAGGCTGACCCGCCGGGCCAGGATGCTCCCCGCCTTCCTGATCGTGGGCGCGCAGCGCTCCGGGACCACCTCGATGTACCGCACGCTCAGCCAGCACCCAGCCGTGGTGAAGGCCGTCTGGCACAAGGGCGTGCATTACTTCGACACCGACTACGCCCGCGGGCTCGGCTGGTACCAGGCGCATTTCCCGCTGCGCAGCCGGGCGCGGCGGGCGACGCGAGTCACCGGCACGGCCCCGGTGACCTTCGAGTCCAGCCCGTACTACATGTTCCACCCGCTGGCCGCGGAGCGGATCTCCCGCGACCTGCCCGGCGTGAAGCTGCTCGTGCTGCTGCGGGATCCGGTCGAGCGGGCCTACTCCGCGCACGCCCACGAGCTCGCCCGCGGCTATGAGACCGAGCCCTTCGCCCGGGCACTTGAGCTCGAGCCGAGCCGGCTGGCGGGCGAGGTGGAGCGGATCATGGCCGACCCGGCCTATGTCAGCCATGCGCACCAGCACCAGGCGTACCGCGCCCGCGGCGAGTACGTCGAGCAGCTGGAGCGTCTCGCGGGCCGGTTCGGCCGGGACCGGATCCACGTGGTGGACAGCAGCGACTTCTTCACCGAGCCCGAGCCCGCCTACAAGGCCGTCTTGGACTTCCTCGGGCTGCCGCAGCTGGGTGATCCCGCCTTCGAGCGGCACAACGCCCGGCCGCGCTCGCCGCTGCCGGACGAGCTGCGGGCCGCGCTGACCGAGCATTTCCGGCCCTACGACGAGCGGCTGGCCAGCTGGCTCGGCTGGGAACCGAGCTGGCGGCGATGACGAACTCAGCGACCGACTCGCTGCCGTCGCCATCCCCCGATCTCACGCTGCCGCGGATGCTCAGGCTCGGCCTGGTCGGCATCGCCGCCGACCTCCGCGACCGGCGGCAGGATCCGGCACTGCGCAAGCGGCCCTCTGCGCGTGCGCTGGACCCGCGGCTGCACCGCCCCGTCCTGGTGATCGGCGCGCCCAGGTCAGGGACGACGTTCCTGGCAGGCTGCATCGGGCGGATGCCCGAGATCTCCTACCATTTCGAGCCGAGGCTCACCAAGGCCGCCGCCCGGTGCGTGTATGACGGGTCATGGAGCGAACGGCGCGCGGCGACCATCTTCCGGCTCTCCTACGCCGCGCTGCTGCTCGCGTCGCTCGACGGCGGCCGCCGCTTCAGCGAGAAGAACCCGGAGAACAGCTTCGTGGTCCCGTTCCTCGCCACGGCGCTGCCCGGGGCCCAGTTCGTGCACATCGTGCGGGACGGGCGGGATGTCGCCGTGTCGCATGCCGAGCAGCCATGGCTCGCGGCCGCGTCGGCCGGCGCTGGCCGGCGCGGCCGGGGCGGGCAGCTTTGGGGCCCGTATCCCCGCTGGTGGGTTGAGCCGGACCGCCGCGAGGAGTTCACCAGGGTCGCCGACATCGTGCGATCGGCCTGGTGCTGGCGGCGCTTCACCGAGGCCGCCCTGCACGGGCTGGCCGAGCTGCCGCCGGACCTGAGCATCGAGGTCAGGTACGAGTCAGTCGTGCACGACCCGGCGGGCACCGCTCGCCTGCTCGCCGACTTCCTCGGCGTGTCGGCGGCCGGGCATCAGGCGCTGCGGGCGGGGCTGGCCGAGGCGAAGCCGGGCTCGGTGGGCCGTTGGCGGGCAGCACTCACCGAGCACCAGGTCGGCGACGTCGAGCAGGAGACCGGCCCGCTGCTCGCCCGGCTCGGGTACGCCTGAGACCGGACATTGGGCACTGCCGACGAGGGAGACGCGGTGAACGGCTATTCGCGGGTGCACGACGTTGGTGGCGTGGACTTGGCTGAACTCCAGCCGCTCCCTCAGCCATGCCGCCCGCGCGGGTTGAAGTACGGCTGGCTGCCGATGTCGCGGAACGCCTGGATCGCGCTCGGGTCGTTCGTGAGCGAATAGCGGCCGACCGGCAGCCTCCCGGCCGGATCGCCATCGAAGTAGACCAGCGCCTTGATCTGCGGGTCGTTCCGCACCGCCTGCGCGGCGGCCC
>WNGH01021288.1_pt1 | contig 12059 bp, 18 predicted proteins | sample 5400631 | NCBI WGS metagenome assembly WNGH01 (sample SAMN13153373, study PRJNA577476) | soil metagenome | isolation source: 115 cm soil or saprolite under Garry oak tree replicate 1 | place: USA:California | collected 2016-06-15 | reverse complement strand
GACGACCAGCACAACTGCAGCCTTTGGGGAAGCTTCTGGCCCTGGAGCAACCGGTGCCCGTGCCCTGACGGAGCGAAGTGACTCGGCTTCTGGCCCGTCGCTACCAAGAGCAGACCGCCAGAACTCGGTCCCAAGCACTATCCCGGGCGCGATGGCGTTGACGGTGATTCCGTCGGGGCCGAGTTCCTGGGCCAGCGAATTGTCAGCGGCCCGTGGCGCTTCTCGGGCACTCCTATCAGGTCTCTCACAATTCCGTCGCGACCAATCCCGACCTGGGTGTGACCGCTCGTAACACGCCTCGGGGTGGACGCCAGTGGTGACGCGCAACCGAGTGCTGGCCCCTAATCTGTAGAGCCCAACTCTTTGCGATTGATAAGCCACTCGCGCTATTCCCACAATGTTTGGTACAGGCTTCTCTCACGACTTAGATGTCACGTTGGATCGCATCAGCGTTCAGCCCAATCAGGTTAGGCGCGAATCGGATAGCTGATGCGATCCAATGTAGCCAACTTTCAAGGTGCTGGGTTCGTGGTCACCTCAAGCTGCTGGTGCAAATTCACGAGGCCCGAATGCAACTGAGCTGTGAGGTATCGCTGGTAGCCTGCCCAGCGCCCCCCCAGTATCGCCCATGCGTACGGGAGAACCCAACTCATCTTGGCTCGGACCCGTGTGTAGCCTTCGTGGTCGCAAATCCGATAGTCGGTGACGAGCCGGCTCGGGCCAATGTGACTGGCGATTATAAGCCGATCCGGCCGATGCGCCTCGACCAAGCGGACAGTCTGCACCGCAATCCCGCCACCCGGCTGCCTCACCGTCCACCGCCACCGGCTCCCCGCGAGAGCTTCACTGGACTGAACCAAGGGGTTACGCGCGGCCAGTGTCGATATATCAGCTAGGGCAAGGTAGACGGTATCGAGCGATCTGCCGATGCTGATCCACTCAGAAACATGGATGGTGCGCAAGGGCGCGACCATCCACGCAAGGGACCTGTGGTGCGCATAAAGTCTGTCGCGATTGCATTCACGCTCCGGACGCGCCGCATGTCGGGCTAAAACGAAGGCACCTCGGATTGCTTGGCTACAACGACCGGCCGGGCTGAACTGTATGGTCCGCGCTCGTGCTCTTCGGGTCCATCTATTCGATAGTTCGGCTGATCGTGGGCGCCATCGAACTCCGCGGCCGCTCGTCCGCAGGACTGCATCTTGAGGTTCTCGCGCTTCGGCATGAGGTCGCCATCCTGCGCCGTCAGGTCAAACGGCCCGATCTCTTTCCAGCCGATCGGCTGATCCTAGCTGCCCTCGGCCGCCACCTCCAGTCAGGCAAGTTGATGTTCGCGCCGGCCACGCTGCTGCGCTGGCATCGCGAGCTGGTTCGACACAAGTGGGCGGCATTTCGAAGACGACCCCGCCGTGGACGGCCACCGATCACTGAGGAGATCCAAGCCTTGATCCTCCAGATGGCCCGAGAGAACCCGCGTTGGGGTGATCGCCGCGTCAAGGGCGAACTCCTTAAGCTCGGCATCCACGTTTCAGCCACCGCGATCCGAATGCTTTTGCGAAGGCATAGGGTACCGCCAGCTCCGCGGCGCAACGGCCCGACTTGGCGCGAGTTCATCCGGGCGCACGCAGCGGCGATAATCGCGGCGGACTTCTTCACGATCGAAAGTGCGTTCTTACGCACGATCTACGTCATCGTCTTCATCGAACTCGGATCTCGGCGTCTGCTCTGGGCCGACTGCACGACCAATCCAGATTCAGCTTGGGTCACTCAGCAGGCGAGGAATGTGGCTCACGAGCTCCAGGATCTCGGGATCCCTGTGCGCTTCGCCATTCACGACCGCGACGCCAAGTTCACGTCTGGCTTCGACGCCGTCCTCGAGTCCGAAGGCGTGGACGTCATCAGGACTCCCTACCGCGCGCCTCGGGCAAATGCACATTGCGAGAGATCGATCGAAAGTGCACGCAGAGAGTTCTTCGACTTCATGATCGTGATCGGAGAACGTCACCTGCGTTTGCTGCTCGACCTCTGGCTGGACCATTACAACCGCGATCGACCCCACATGGCGCTCGACCTCGTTGCACCCAATCCAAGGCCAACCCCGGCGGCCGGCACGATCGTGCGCCAGCGAAAGCTGTTCGGGCTCACCACCGAGTATTCACGCGCGGCTTAGACTCCAGTGCGACGCCCTGTAGCTCTGCGCCGCCGACAAGTTCCGGACCCGTCTCCCGTTGGCCGGCTCGTCGTTTTCCGGGCGGAATACTTGCGCACCACAGGTCGATCATGAAACAGAACCCGATACGCCCAGTTTGCAGGTCCAAGCACCTCTCATCTGCTCTGCTGGCCGGCGGCCAGTACGAGTTGCCCCAGGAACCGCCTGTTGGTGGTGCGAATGTGCACCTCGCAACCTATGTTTCCGTTGACAGGTTTGGTGACTCGTGATCTAATTTGCCGGGAAGCACTCTGATACTGCATAGGTAACCCAATGAGTGCAACGGCCGCGGCTGGGATTCGCATTCGCCGCCGAATCGCGGCGACCTCTCTGGCACTGGTCGTTGTCGTGACTTCTCTTGTTCTGCATCCCGTTACAAGCCACGCCAGCACCATATGCAGCGACTACGACTGGGCGGTGCAGTGGACGGGAACCTCCGGCGGCTACTACCAATTGCCCACCTGCCCTTGGAATGCGCCGCAGTACTACGGGTGGGTGGGAATCAATGCTCAAATCACGACGCCGAGCGCTTATCCCTATCTTGGCGGCAACAGTGGTAACCACAGCAATGGCTGGCTGGACGTCGACTTTAGTTCTGGAGACTGGATCCAGATCGGATGGTTTGCCGGCTGTCTTCCTGCTTTCTGCGATCAGGGTCAAATAAGCCTTTACGACGAGGCGCAATACACAAGTGGTGGAGTTCACACGCTCGTCGAGCTGTATTTCGGAACCCTGAACTACAACACCTCAGATATATACGAAATCACGTACGCAGGAAGCGGGCGATGGAATGACTATGACCACTACAACAACCTGCTAGATGCGTTCACAAGTCGGCCCGGGAGCGGAGAAATGAAGACCGCGGCTGAGGTTTGTTGCGACAACACATCTCCGGGCAACGTCCAGATGCCCGCTCAGTATTTCGGATACTCGAGTCCTAACACGAATAATGCGCTCCGTATAAAGGGTGCGAACGGCTGGGTACCCTGGAACGCGACTCTCTCGACTGGCGGCACCGTCCAGTGGGATGAGCGTAACTGCCCCAACCCCTCGTACTGTCCCGGTTTTCCGCCCTACACCTTACTGACCCTAAATGCCGACTATTACCTAAAGGCCTATGGTGGCACCTAAACTCTGGACATCGTTGCTGGTGGTGATGTTGGCCGCATCGATTAGCTGCGGTCAATATCGCGCACCAGACTTGACAGTTGGTAGCCCTGATCAATGGCAGATGGTCGATCTACCCGGCGTGTCCGGTGGTTCTCGGGCGGCCGCCTACGATCCTGGAAGGGATTGCTTGTGGATACTGACCCGCTACTTCCGTCAAGCAGGACATCCACAGGTGAGCCTTACCCAGTTGAACGTTCGAACTCATGCTGCGACCTCAATCCCACTGTCAATTTCGGCGGCAGGCTTTATCCAAGGCTCCATCATTGTCGATCCCAGCGAGCATGTTTGGATGTCTTGGGGCCGCAACTTAGTCGCCTATGACCCGAGTGATGGTCTGATGGGGTCGTGGGTGCTTCCCGCGGCCTCGAGCGCCTCGGTCGTCCATACAGCGCCGCAACTCGATGGCAACTCAGTTGCGATGTCGCGTACCAGCGACGGGGAAGTGTGGGTCGTGGCTCATGGCGTGCAAGCCGCCTTTGGATTCAACACCGCGAACCGAAAGTGGGATCGAATGGTGAATCTCTCCTTGTCGCCATATCAATCGACGAGGCTCGCCGCCATCGGTACCGATGTACTCGCTCTTAATGGCTTGGGTGCGGGCGGAGAATCGATGTTGGGGTCTGTAACGATTTCCACCGGTCAATTCGAAACCATTGCCCCTTCTGTCGTGAATTTTGTTGTAGTCGGTTCAGGTGCAGTCGTGTACGAGGATGGAGCTCACGGCATCGACAAGATCGACTTGGCCAGCAGACACGTCTCACACCTAAGAGCCACCATAGCGCTCGCCCAAGCGTCGGTCCTCTCGGTTGACCCTGCGGGCAATGCTTGGGTTGCCGTTGTTACGCCGAAGAGTGTGGGACTTGCGAGGATAGACACTGCGACAGGAAGTGCCGATGTTCACCCGTTCCCTCCCATACCGATTCCGTCGGGTAGTCGTGAAGCATGCCCAGCTCAGAGGTGTCAGCAACCATCGGTTCTGGATCCTTCGATCCAATCGATAGTCTTCGACAAAGCCCGCGATGTTTGGGTCATTACTGCCGTTCCTGGCACCAATGCCGATCCAAACCTCGTGTTCCGGATCGCTGCAACCCCCGTTTACGAGCTAACGGCGGCGTACTAATCGACTGTCGCCCGCCGGTAAAAATGCAGGCGTTTGTGCTCGGACAAGACAAATCGACCCGATTCCCGGTGTGCGGTTCAATAAAAATACGTCCAACTCATCGACGGAGGCGGTGAGCGAGCGATGACCTCGGCCAGATCGGATTCCCGGCAAGGTGGCTGGCTCTCTCATCTACTCTGAGGTGCGCAGAAAGACCGTCGCACCGCCGGCTGAGGCGGGAGGAGGTCCAGCGCAAGGTGGGGTCGCTGGCGGTTGTAGTAATCGATGTACTGCTGAAGAACCAACTGCAAGTGGCGCTCGCCAAAGATGAGCATCCAGTCCAGAGCTTCGTGGCGCAGTGTCTTGATCATTCGCTCGCAGTGGGCGTTCGCTCTCGGGCGCCGGTAGGGCGTGAGGGCCACTTTGGCTGTGGGGTGCAAATATCACGTCGCCATCACCCGCGGCGTAGGCGAGTCGTCGGTTACCATCCCGGGCGCCCTTGGTCCTTGCCTGCATCTACGGCTGCCTTCGCTTCGTCCTCGGTCTGCTCGTGCTCAGGCCTGACGGTGATCGCGACCGCGATGTTGAACTGCTTGTCCTTCGCCACGAACTGAGCGTTCTCCGAAGGACGGTCAAGAGGCCGCGACTGAACCCGGCCGACCGCATGATCCTGGCGGCGCTAGCAAGTCGGTTACCGCGACGAGCGTGGAGTGGATTGCTTGTGCGGCCGGAAACGGTGTTGGGCTGGCATCGGGCCCTGGTCCATAGGAAATGGGCTGCGTTCGGACGCCGCCGTGGTCCCGGTCGACCTCGGATCGATGGAGAGTGCCGGCAGCTTATCCTCCGGTTGGCGACGGAGAACCCGCGCTGGGGCTACATGCGAATTCGAGGTGAGTTGCTCAAGCTCGGCTACCTGGTCTCTGCGACTTCGATCAGGAATCTGATGCAGACTTACGGCGTTCCGACGTCCCCGCGACGATCGCGCTTGAGCTGGCGCGAGTTTCTGAGAGCCCAGGCGTCCGTGATCTTGGCTACCGACTTCTTCGCGGTCGACACATGGAACCTGAGGCGGCTCTACGTCCTTCTTTATGGAGCTGGCCACCAGGCGCATCGTGTGGTGTGGGGTGACCGCGAACCCGAACCAGGAGTGGGTCAGCCAGCAGGCGCGAAACCTTGGCTGGCAGCTCCACGAGCAGGCGTCCCAAGCCAAGTTCCTCATCTGTGACAACGACAAGAAGTTCCCGTTCGCCTTCGAGCACGTGCTGGCGGGTGAGGGTGTAAGGGTGATCCGTACGCCCCTACAGGCTCCGAAGGCCAACGCTTACGCCGAGCGCTGGGTGGGAAGTGCTCGTCGCGAATGCCTGGACTGGTTGATCATTGGTGGCAGGCTCCACCTCGAGCGCGTACTGGACGAGTACGTCGATCATTACAACAGTGAGCGACCGCACCGCGGACTTCAGCTCCACCCTCCCAATGGCCAGCTCCAGGGAGTGGGCGCGGGAGCGATCAGGTGTCGCTCAAGACTGGGCTTCAGCTCCACCCTCCCAATGGCCAGCTCCAGGGAGTGGGCGCGGGAGCGATCAGGTGTCGCTCAAGACTGGGTGGATTGCTTCGGGAGTATTCACGCACGCCGAGCCTTGTTGCTGCATGAATATTTGCATCCAACAGGCCGGAATGACGCTGGTCAAGTCGGGGATGGAACGACGACAAATAGGAACTACCCATTTCAAGTACAGCTTCCCGCCATCCAAACGCCGACCTCATGCTAACAACGGTTCCGTAGCCGGGAATAGTGTTGGATGACAACGGTTGACATTCAGGGCTCGTGTTTGTGTTTTCGAGGATTAAGGTTACCTCGGAGAGGATCGCGACCGCTCTTAGCGCTCGTCGATGGACATGCATGCAGATACACAATGGACCAGATCGCAGCCCAGAAATACCGGCTCAACTGGAAGGTTGGGGGTGCGGAAGTCACGTCAAGTTCATTCTGCCCTGCTCGAGTCGCTCGGGCGATATCCTCGGGCAGTAAGGGATGTACAATTAAGCCGCCAGGGCAGGAAGCTTGCGGTAACTACCTCATCTCAATAGCTTCTCCGCCAAACCGACACACGAATTGAGGAGCGGTGGCAATCGCCGATCCGTTAGGGGTTTGAGCGGCAAGCCCAGGCGTCTACCTCAACCTTGTACTCAGGCGCAGCGAGGCCCGCTACATAAAGCAGAGTCGAGCAAGGTTGATGACCACCGAGCCAAGCAGCCACGATCTGCCTTCGTTTGCCTGAATCAATCTCGCCCACGAGATACCAAGTGAGCTTGACGAGATCCTTCACCTCCATTCCAGCGCTGTCTAGATTGCGGCGGACGTTTTCGAGTGCGACTTCAATTTGTTCGATCGGATTGGAGGGAACGGTTTCGTCGGAGGTGCGGCCGACCTGCCCTGCCATCACTAGCCAACGTTGAGCACCGGTCACGTCCCCCTGATGGGAGTACATACCTAAGGGCGGATGCATGTTGTCGGGGCTTCGTAAATTGGTAGGCAACTTCGACCTCCTCTAAGACTTGTCGGTGAATCGGCGCTGAGCTCGGGCGCTGGGTCTCCACCCCAACTCTATGATTCCGATCGTCCATTTACAGCATTTAACCGGACCACGCCTTCCCTCCCGACCGTCACTATGTCGTACTTGACACGCAGATTCTTGCAGCCTAGCCTTTGAAATGGATCGAAGCGGAGGAGGAAAGAGGTGGTCGAGAAGGTCAATGTCGCAGAGAAGTTTGAGCTGTTCGACGAGTACTGGTCGCCGAAGATCATCGGCGAGTTGAACGACTTCTATGTAAAGGCGGTCAAGTTAAAGGGCGAGTTCGTCTGGCACGACCACAAGACGGAGGACGAGATGTTCTTCGTGGTCAAAGGCAGGTTGGTCATCAAGCTGCGCGACGGAGAGATCGCCCTCGAGCCGGGAGAGTTCGCGATCATCCCGCACAAGGCCGAACACATGCCGGTCGCTGACGAAGAGGTCCACGTGCTTCTACTCGAGCCCAAGACGACGGTCAACACCGGCGTTGCTAAGAGCGACCGACGCATGGAGGTCCTGGATCGGCTCTAGGCGATCTGGGATTCCGGCTCTGGGAGATTGTGGGGTGCAAATATCTGATCACCGATCCACCGGCGGCTTGAAGGAGTCGTCGGTTACCATCCCGGACGCCCTTGGTCGTTGCCTGCATCTGCGGCTGCATGCGTTTAGTCGTCGGTCTACTCGTGCTCGGGCTGGAAAGCGATTCTGACCGTGAGGTTGAGCTCCTTATCCTTCGCCACGAGCCGAGCGATCCCCGGCGATCCGTAAAGAAGCCAAGGCTGAACCTAGCCGACCGAACGATCCTGGCGGCGCTGGCAATGAGGTTGCCGCGACGGGCATGGACCGGATTGCTGGTGCGGCCGGAGACGGTGTTGGGCTGGCATCGGGCCCTGGTCCGCAGGAAGTGGGCCGCGTTAGGTCGCCGGCGTGGTCCCGGGCGACCTCGCATCGATGAGGAATGCCACCAGCTCATCCTCCGACTAGCGAGGGAGAATCCCCGCTGGAGCTATCTACGGATTCGAGTGAGTTGCTCAAGCTCGGCCATGTGATCTCTGCGACTTCGATCAGGAATCTGATGCATGCATGAAATATTTGCATCCGACAGCCTGAACCGCCGATCTAGTCGTGGTTGGCGGCGCTGCATCTCGAGCAGAGCCTGCACCACCTCCGACGTTCGCGGCGTGTACAAGGCCGCAATACGAAGAAGCTCTACCGTGTCGGCTCCCAGTTCCAGCGGCGGAAAACGTACGAGGGCGGGACTTGCGTCCCGCCCCTTCAACGTGCGAGCCCACCCCGGGCTGGCCAAAGTGCCGCTCACAATGCCGGCGATCTTCTTCACTCGGCGAGTCCTGCCGCCGGGCGCGACGATCGCTTTCGTGTTCTTCGGCGTCGGCGCGATCGCTTGCGGGTGACTGCACGTCATCCTATCGAGGCGGCCGGTTGCCGTCAGGGGGGCGTCAACGTCGCTTGTCTCGCCGTGAGCATCGGTGCGATGGTACTGATCGTCACGCGCCTGTGACCGCTGAGTTCTACCCTCGAAGGTGATGGCGAGGCTGGACGCGGTGGGCGTGGTCGTGGGCGACCTCAATCGCGCGGTGGCGTTCTACCGGCTTTTGGGCGCGCCATTCGCCGAGGACGCAGGGACGTCGGAGCATGGACACGCGGAAGCGACGCTGGACGGTGGCGTCCGGCTCATGCTCGACACCGAGGAAAGCATCCGGTCATTTGAACCGGACTGGCGCCGCGCGCCAGGCTCGCCCGGCGCGAGTGTCGCGTTTCACTGCCAGAGCCCGGTCGAGGTCGACGCGCTCTACGCACGTGCCCTTGCCGGCGGTGGCCACGCGCACAAGGATCCGTGGGACGCCTTTTGGGGTCAGCGATACGCCCAGCTGCGCGACCCGGATGGAAACGCCGTCGACCTGTACGCCGAGCTGCCGGCGACGTAGCCGATGGTCGCAAACAGCCGGGTGAACTTCGGCATGAAGACGAGCCAGTCGAGCAACACGTACGACGAGATCTTGAAAGCTCGCCTTCCATATCTGCTCAGGCTTCCTATCGAGGGTGGCCTGGTCCTCAAGGCTCGCGAGACATGGCCGCGCGCGACTCGAGTCTCTGCGCACTAGATGCGACGCCGTGGGATAAGCGCGCTGGTTTGCTCGACGACGTCCCGGTTCTACTCTGTCGGAGACGCGGGGCTGCGTTCGATCTGATTCTCGACCGGCCGTTTCTTTTTCGCTCTCAGTTCGTCTTCACCGTCGCGAAAGGGCGGCCAGCGATCTGGTGGCAGACGCAGATGAACGTCCAAGCCGCCAATCCCGTGGCCCGAATCCCTCGCGTGCGAGCTGCTGGACCCTTGACGATTGCTATCGACTCGCGCGAGAAGTACTCCTGAAGTTCGCAGGCCGTCTGGTGGCGATTCAGCGTTCAGCGCTCCCCGCTGGCAACTACGCCACCATCGTGGGCGAAGCCGTCGTGGCTGTCATCGAGCGGAAAACGCTGGGGAACCTCGCCACTTCGCTCTCCGACGGCGGCCTGGCTTTCCAGATGCAGCGCTTAGCCGACGTCCTTGAGGACAAGGTCGGCCAGCCCGAGATAGTTCGGCGGATACACATCAGGAGGAGCTTCGAACGCATACCCAAGCTGTTCCACCGTCAGCGTCTCTTCCCGACGACGGCTGCAAGCGCCTTCTCGTGCCAGTCCCGCAGCCGCTATACGCGTTCAGCAGGCATCATCGGCGTGTACTTGGTGTCCGGACTTCCGCTGCGCACAGAGCCAGGCTACTCGCGGAGCGAACCTCGCGACGGGTCGCTCACCCGCGCCAGTGCTCCGGAATTGCGACCAGACGGTCCCGGCGCGCAACGCCTAACCTGCATGTGTGACGCACGATCAAGGAAGCGCGGCGCTTAGCTTCGACGAAGTTGCCGAGGCGTACGACGATGTTCGTCCGAGCTATCCGGAGCCGCTTGTTGACGCAGCGGTGCGGCGCGGCCGCCTTGGCGACGGGTCTCGAGTTTTGGAGATTGGCTCCGGGACGGGCAAGCTGACTGAACTGCTTGTCGGCCGCCGGCTGCTCGTCGATGCGATCGAGCCGGGCGCGAAGATGACCGAGGCTGCGCGCAGGCGGCTAGGCGCGACGGCCGGAGTGCATTTCCACGTTGGACGTTTTGAGGATATCCCCCTTCGTTCCAACGAGTTCGAGGCCGTGTTCTCGGGCGCAGCTTTCCATTGGGTAGACCCAACCGTCGGCTGGGCGAAGGCCGCTTTCCATCTCAGACCAGGCGGACTGCTGGCCCTGCTTGGCTACCAGACGGTCTCTAACGAGCAATCGGGTGAAGTCGATCGACTCTTCAGCGCGCTCGTGCTACGGCACGCCCCCGAGCTCGCAGACGAAATACGACCCGATCGTCACCTGGACGCGATCCTCACCGGCGCCGACGCGCGGCGGGGGAACGTTTCCGCGGTCTGGGATTGGATCAGCCAAGGCGGAAACAGCCTCGCGGTCGAAGAAGCTGCAGATCTGTTCGACCAAGTCGAGCTCGAAGTGGCAGAGGAGAACGTTGAGCAGTCCGCAGACGGGTTTCTCGGCTATCTGCGCACCACTTCGCTCTACCTCCGGATACATCCGGGGCGCCGCTCGCTCTTCGAACAGGACGCTCGGGTGATGTTCGAGCGGATCGGCGGCACGCTTCACTCCACGTGGGCATTCACGCTAGTGACGGCACTGCGCGCGGCGTAGGTTCAGCGCACGGAAGTCACGGCTCGCTCAGCCCGGGCGTAAAGCACGCCTAGAACGCCTCCGGCGTCGGATGTCGCGTGATGCGCCTCCACGACGCGCTCTATACGGAAGCCCGCCAGCGCGAGCTGGTCGACGTAGCTGCCGGGGGGGCGGTGGCACGCGTGCGCCGGCCAAGGATCAACTCCGCCGTCGGCACCAGAACAACTCCGTGATATAGGGCAGCGTGATTTCGTCCCGGCCCAGTGTTTCGGGGTCAGAGTCCAGGACCTCTTCCACCTCCCTGACCACCTGAGTGCGCCCTTCGCTCGACAGTGCGGCGATCCAGCTGCTCGACAGGGCTCTGGCGATCAGCCCCGCTCGCGTGGTCTGGCACGGGTTTGGAAACGTCGCCTCCTGCAGCGGGCTCCAGTTGGGATCGCCGGTGAAGGCTGTGCGCCAAGCCTTTTCGCCCAACGAGGGCCTGTCCTTTGGAATTCGTCGGCGGTAAACGTCCGCGAAGCGCGCAACCCAGGGCACCGTGAGGTCGTATTCGTTCCAGACCAGTCCCAGACCGCCACGGTTCCGAAGCACGCGCGTGCACTCTCGGAGAGCCCTCTTGCCATCGAACCAATGCCACGCCTGCGCGCAGAGGACGACGTCGACGGTGCGGTCGCAAAACGGAAGATGTTCGGCCGTTCCGCCAACCACATTGATGTCTCCCAGCGCCCGCACCAACTCGCCTCGCATTGCCCGGAGTGGCTCGAGCGCTATCAGTGATGCCCGGGTCGAGACAAGACCACCCGTCAACTTTCCCGTGCCCGCACCAAGGTCGAGGACCACGCTTCCCGGACGAATCGCCAGTTCGAGGGCCAATCTCGTAATGGCTGGGGGCGGGTACGAGGGACGAGCCGCCTGATACGTCGAAGCGACTGATTCATACGCATGCGCGCCGGCGTCGATCCCCATGTTTGAACACAGTAATTACCATTCGCTCTGAGCACGTTGCGGCTGGCCCAGTGAATTAGCCCCTTTCTGGCCTGATTTCGGCATTCGCCTCGACCGACCATGGAGCACGTGGCGAGATCGACCGACCGCCCGCCGATCGGCGTCGTCCGGGGCGCGGGGCTCTACGTCGGCGCGCTGATCGGCCCCGGCCTCCTCCTGGTCCCGGCGCTAGGCGTCGCCGCCGCGGGACCGGCGTCGATCATCGCCTGGGCGGGCCTGCTCGCCCTCTCGGTTCCTCTCGCCCTCACGTTCGCCGCGCTCGGCGTGCGCTACCCGGAGGCAGGAGGGGTC
>WNGH01005506.1_pt1 | contig 12060 bp, 14 predicted proteins | sample 5400631 | NCBI WGS metagenome assembly WNGH01 (sample SAMN13153373, study PRJNA577476) | soil metagenome | isolation source: 115 cm soil or saprolite under Garry oak tree replicate 1 | place: USA:California | collected 2016-06-15 | reverse complement strand
ACCCTCATGCACCGTGGCAGAAGGGCGGCATTGAAAACGCCATCGGACGCATGCGCCGAGGACTGCCGAGGAAAACTGATTTGGCCACGCTGTCCAATCAACGCTTGCTCTCCTTGGTGCGTTCCTATAATCACACTCCGAGAAAGTGTCTTAACTACAAAACCCCGGCAGAGGTTTTCTGCCGTGACCTGTTGCACTTCAAATGTGAATCCACCTGCCGGTTTTCACCGGCATGACGGTAAAAGCTCGCATACTTTTTCAGCGAACTTCTGAGACAACATGCTAGTCGGAAGTTTGGCCTTTATCCGTTTTCGGTAAGTTCTTGGACTGAGTCGAAGGCGGCTGCTTCTCGCGCCCTAACGTCCAGGACGGTGGATCACTCGCAGGAAAACTATCCGCCAGTGTTGTGTCGATCATCTCTTCCGAAAGTTTTTCATCAATCGAGTTATCATCCATGGGTTTACTCCATCTATCTCAAGTGCCTGAAAACAAGATTCCTCGGCTTGGCCTCGAATGACAACCGTAAGTCTCGAGTGGCTCTGGCACAGTAACGAAACTGCGGAATCTATCCTGTAGTGTCATTTCGAGCCACGCGAGAAATCCTTGTTGGAACGAGGGAGAAATCTGTCCTAGATTCCTCGCGCTCGTCACATTTCATTTTACTCTATGCCATCCACACGCTCTTGATGTTCACGAACTCGCGGATGCCGTATTCCGAAAGCTCTCGCCCATAACCCGACCGCTTCACGCCGCCGAATGGGAGGCGCGGATCGGATTTCACGACTTCATTCACGAAAATGCAGCCGACCTCGATCTGCCGGACCAGTCGCTCCGCTCGGTCCAGATCCTGAGTCCAGAGCGACGCGCCTAATCCGAACTGCGAATCGTTTGCCAACCGGATGGCGTCGGCTTCGTCCCGCGCGCGAATCACCGCGGCCACCGGTCCGAAAGTTTCCTCGTCGAACGCCGGCATCCCTTTGTTCACAGCGGCCAGCACTGTGGGCGGATAAAAAGCTCCAGGCCCTTCCGGTATCCGGCCGCCGAGGAGCAGCTGAGCCCCGCGCTTCACCGATTCCTCCACCTGCCGGTGCAGCGACGCCCGCAGGTCGTCGCGCGCCTGCGGACCGACCTGCGTAGCGCGGTCAAGAGGATCGCCCATTCTCCGCGACCGCATCTCCGAGACAAAAACCTCCAGGAAGGTGTCGGCGATTTTTTCGACCGCGATGAAGCGCTTGGCGGCGATACAGCTCTGGCCGCTGTTAATGAGTCGCGCCTCCGCCGCCGCCTTTGCTGCCTTTTGCAGGTCAGCGTCCTCGAGGACAATGAAGGGATCGCTGCCGCCTAGCTCGAGCACGGTCTTCTTCAGCTCCCGGCCCGCCTGCTCGGCGACTTTGCTCCCGGCGCTATCGCTGCCCGTCAAGGTCGCCGCGCGGATGCGCGGGTCGGCGATGATGGCGGGAACCATCCCGGTGCCCACGAGGGCCACGCGGAAGAGGCCTTCGGGGAATCCGGCCTCACGGAAGACATCCTCAATATGGAGCGCGCAGCGCGGAACATTCGAAGCGTGCTTAAGAATCCCCGCGTTCCCCGCCATCAGCGCCGGGGCGGCGAAGCGAAAGACCTGCCAGAAGGGAAAATTCCACGGCATGATCGCCAGCACAGGCCCGAGTGGTTCGAATCGTACGTAGCTGCGGGACGCGTCGGTCTCGCGAGGCTGATCCGCCAGAAAAGCCTCGGCGTGCTCGGCGTAGTAGTCACAGACCGACGCGCATTTCTCTACCTCCGCCTCACCCTGGACGATCGGTTTTCCCATCTCGAGGGCCATGGTCCGCGCATACTTTTCTCTCGCGGCCCGCAGGACTCGGGCGGCTTCCCGCATCTTTTTTGCGCGATCCGCAAACGGCCGGCTCCGCCATTCGTGGAAAGTCGTGTATGCAGCTTCCAGGATTCGATCGACTTCGCTCGCCGTCATTTCCTGGAAACTCTCCAGCACCTCACCCGTGGCTGGATTGATAGATTGTATGTTCATCGAACCCTCCTGATTAAGGGCAAACCCAGGCTCCGAGTTTCTCTGTGAGCCTCAAGTTTTCACCATAGTCCACCGGACAGGCCACCACCGCGGGAACCCGCTGCCGAAACGCCTCCTCGAGGACGGGTAGCAGCTCCTCCGCGGATTTAACTTTGTATCCCCGGCAGCCAAAAGACTCCGCGAGAGACCTAAAATCCGGATTGCTGAAGTTTACGAAGGCGGGCCTGCCGTAGCGCTTCAACTGTTTCCATTTGATAACGCCGTAACTCGAATCCTCGAAGATGAGCGTGACAAAACCCGTTCCCGCCCGGACTGCCGTTTCCAGTTCCTGCACGCTCATGAGAAACCCCCCGTCGCCGCAGGCCGCCAGCACGCGCCGGTCGGGATAGAGGAGCTTCGCGCCGATCGCGCCCGGAAGCGCGATTCCCATGCTCGCAAATCCATTGGAGATAATGCACGTGTTCGGGCGAGCGCATGGATACATGCGCGCTATCCAGAGTTTGTGCGCGCCGACATCACTGATAAGAATATCGTTGTCGCCGAGCACCTGCCGCAGCGCGCGGACCACGCGCTGCGGCTTCAGAGGAAACGAGTCGCCCTCGGCTTCCGCGCGGAATTCCTTTTGGATAATCTCTCTCAGCGCGCCGGCATCGCGGATCGCGCGGGAGTCTCCACGCGCCGAGGTGCGTTCTGCGATTCGCATCAGCGATTCGGCGACGGAACCCTGGACACCCACGGCCACCTGATAAGCGGCATCCACTTCGGCCGGCGAAGGGTCGATATGCACGATGCGCTTATCCCGCCTCGGGTTCCAGCGATCCGGCGCGTACTCCACGAGATCGTACCCTACGCAGATGATCACATCCGCCTGGTCGAGGCCACATGAGGCGTAATCGCGCTCCTGGAGACCGACGGTTCCCAAGCACAACGGATGCGCGTCGGGAAGACTTCCTTTCCCCATGAATGTTTCCACCACCGGAATACCGAGCCGATCAACGAAGTGGTGGAGAGCCTCGCTTGCACGGCCCCGCGCTACTCCATTACCGGCGAGGACGATGGGATCGCGCGCCTCCGAAATGATCTTCGCTGCCCGCTCGATCTGCTGGTCCAGAGGTTCAGTCGGAAAGGGTTGCTGCGGTAACAGCGGCTTCAGGCCCGCGGGCGCCTGCGCATCCGCCACATCCTCGGGGAGGTCAAGGTGGGTCGCCCCCGGCTTTTCAGTCTGGGCTACTTTGAAGGCCTTGCGCACCGCTTCGGGAACGACCTGAGGACGGACGAGCTGCGCGTTCCATTTCACCGCCGGTCGATAGAGCGAGATCAGGTCGAGATACTGATGTGACTCTTTATGGAAACGCTCGGTGCCCGCCTGCGCAGTGATCGCCACCAGAGGCGCCCGATCCATGTTCGCGTCGGCGACCCCCGTAAGAAGGTTCGTCGCACCTGGGCCAAGCGTCGCCAGGCAAACGCTCGCTTTCCCGGTGAGCCGGCCCTGGACGTCGGCCATGAAAGCCGCGCCCTGCTCATGGCGCGTTTGGAGAAAATGGATCTTGGAATCAAGGATCGCCTCCAGCACGGCGATGTTTTCTTCGCCCGGTACGCCAAACATCTGTTTGAGTCCCTCGTTTTCGAGACAACGGACTAAGAGCTCCGCTCCTGTCATGCTTCATCTCCCTTCACCCAGTCGAAGAGTGGCGCGGTTGCCGGTTGCATATATGTTACTCCTTATGATTATTCGCTCAATCCTCGCGCGCCATATCTTGAAGAAGGAAAGTATCAGCGTCTGATGTATGATTTAGTTACATTAGTCCGAAAACATCCCGTGCGATCGCTCTTAGTCATTGGCAGCCTGGGGTTTTTTTTGCCCGTAGAACCAGAGGATAGAGCGGTAACCCCTCCCAAATATCAATCGCCTCTTTGCCAACCGAGATTTTCAACCAGATCGGAAATCTCTCTCCCAGTTGTTGCCCTGTTGACTCTTCAGAATTACATTTGAGAGAGGCCCCTGCTCTCACACAAGCGGATTCGAAGTCGGCATCAAAATAACGCCGATGCGCTGATTGCGATCCAAGCAAAACTGAAAGACGCCCGGATGTCTCTTATTGACCTGCTGTTCGGAAGACCGCTCAAGTCGTCTGATGAAAGGAGTGAGAAACTTGGGCCCGCGGCCGGGATCGCGGTCTTCGGACTGGACGCGCTCAGCTCCGCTGCGTACGGACCCGAAGCGGCGCTGACTTTGCTGATACCGTTGGGCGCGGCCGGAATTACCTACATCGTTCCGATCAGCGCCAGCATCATTATTCTGCTCTTGATTGTCTATTTTTCCTATCGTCAAACCATCGAAGCCTATCCGAGCGGTGGCGGCTCTTATACGGTGGCCCGCAAGAACCTCGGAGTCTCCGCTGGATTAGTTGCGGCCGCAGCGCTCATGATCGATTACCTTCTGACGGCGGCCGTGGGAATCTCGGCTGGTGTCGGCGCGCTCGTATCAGCGGTTCCATCCGTGCAGCCGCATACGCTATCGTTGTGCCTGACAATCTTGCTGGTCATGACGATGGTGAACCTCCGCGGCGTTGGCGACACGGGCGCAGTTTTCATGTTTCCGACGTATCTTTTCGTTGGAACTCTGTGCATCACCCTGGCGCTGGGACTATTCAAATCGTTTGCTGCAGGCGGTAGTCCGCCGCCGGTAATTGCGCCTCCTTCACTTCAGTCGCAGCAGGCGGTCGTGAGCGTCTGGCTGCTGCTAAAGGCGTTTTCCAGCGGCTGCACGGCAATGACCGGCGTGGAGGCCGTCAGTAACGGCGTTAGAGCATTCCGGGATCCGGTCGCGAAGACGGCGCAGCAAACCTTAACGGCTATCATTGCGATTCTTATCATGCTGCTCGCGGGCATCGCCTATCTGGTGCGCGCATACCACATCGGCGCAACCCCTCCGGGACAGCCGGGCTATGAAAGCGTGCTTTCCCAGCTTACGGCAGCGGTGACGGGAAAGGGCGCGTTCTACTACGTCACGATCGGCTCCATTCTGCTGGTATTGGCGTTTTCAGCTAACACTGCCTTTGCTGATTTTCCGCGCCTCTGCCGGGCCGTCGCCCAGGACGGTTATCTTCTCTACTCGTTCGCGTCCCGTGGGCGACGGCTCGTGTACTCCCAAGGGATCTATGTGCTGACCTTCTTGACCACTCTTTTACTCATTATATTTGGCGGTATAACGGACCGCCTGATCCCGCTCTATGCGGTGGGCGCATTCCTGGCGTTTACGCTCTCGCAAGCCGGTATGGTGGCGCACTGGAGGCGAAAAGGGGAACGGCGATCGACGACCAGCATGTTCGTGAACGGGCTGGGCGCCGTGGCAACTGCAACCACCGTAGGTGTGGTGACTGTCTCGAAGTTCGCTGAGGGAGCCTGGGTAACGACGTTGTTGATTCCCGGGATAATGATTCTAATGATTTCGGTTCGCCGGCACTACGACCGGGAGCAGGCAGAAACCGCCAAACCGGAGCCGCTGGACTTGCGTGACTTGCGCGAGCCGCTGGTGGTGGTTCCGATCTTACGCTGGGACAAGATCGCTCAAAAGGGTTTGCGTTTTGCTTTGAATCTATCAGCCGATGTCGAGAGTTTACACATCGACACCGGAGAAGGCAGCAAACAGCTTCGGAAGGACTGGAGCCGTTTTGTCGAGGAACCGGCAAAGAAGGCCGGTCTGCCGACTCCGAAGCTGGTCGTGCTGGAGTCACCTTACCGCTTCATCATCAATCCGATTGTAGAGTATGTACTGGAGCTTGAGCAAAAGAATCCCGACCGGCAGATCGCCGTGCTGGTACCGGAGCTGGTGGAGCAGCGTTGGTATCATTATTTCCTGCATAATCAGCGCGCGTCATGGTTAAAAGCTCTGCTTCTGCTAAAGGGAAATCAGAGAATCATCGTCATCGATGTTCCCTGGTACTTGAGTTCATGACCCGGGTGGGGTTTCACCAAAACGTGCTCCCAAACCCACCGCGGATCACATTGCCCTTGTTGTACGCGGGCATGTGCAATGACGCTTTGGGATCGAGTTCAAAGCGAAAATGCTGGAGGGAGAAATTGTCGTCTTTCATCGGAGCCTACAATTTTAGAATGTAGTCAAGTTCTGCTGTGACGCCCAATCGACCGGCCCATTGTCGAAGATACTTGCGGTTCAACTTGTCTCCGACCCTCGTCACCACCGAAATAGCATCCTCAAAATCTCGGGGACGCCCAACCTTTAGCTTCTGTAAAATAAAATCTTCAGACGACACGACCCAGCAATACTGTCTGCCGAGACGCTTCTTTTGCCGCCGTCGGAAGATCGCTTGGTCATGTCGATCACGCGGCAGCAGTAAGTCAATGGTGACTCCCCGGTATTGGAATCTCAGTTGCAAGCCTCTGAGTAGCGGGTTCCACTGTTGCCATGTCTCATCAACCTCCATTTCGGCCTTGGTCATGAAAGTACCGAGGCGGTCCAACTCCTGTTCCTTCGCCAATACGAGAAGGTCCAGATCCGCCGTCGCCCGGGGCTGTCCCCATATGGCAAGCGCCCAAGCCCCTATGACTACGTACGGTGTTCCTGCCCGTCGTAAGCATTCAACCACGTGCCTTAAGACAGTCGCCTGATTATCGTCCGAAATAGCGAACTCGCTCCTTCCTCCATTTCGTCAACCATCGTGCTTGAGCCGCAGACAAGCGCGCAAGCAAAAGGCGCCTTTCAGCCTCAAGTCTCTGCTCACTGGCTCCCGGGTGAGCGGCTCTAATGGAATCCTGGAACCAGCGGAGAGCCGTCGTTGAGAGTATCACACACTGGCGAAAGCCTTCCTCTGCCGTGCGCGGAAACCGCGTCGCCTTCAGCTCCGCCTTCACCCGGTCCAGCCGCCGCAGCCACAGCGGAACCTTAGTCGGATTTCGTGCAGTTCTTTTTCTAGAGGGAACTTTCATAGTTTTTTCGTTCAAAACCCGATGACGGTTCTCTTCAGCCAACCCAAACAACATCGAGATCTAGATGGGTCGCGGCGTCTCGCTGCCGACCATCTGCGGTAATAAATCTGGTGACAGATCCCGAAGCGGATCGAAACACCGCCAAGGAAGCTAGATGGATCGCATCTAATGTTCTCATCCGCGTTTTATGAACAAGTTCTTCCCCCTGGCTGAGCACGGAGGCGCCGACATCCAGCAGCTTCCAATAGGGACGATCTTCCCGGATGCGGGCCAAAATTCTCGACAGATCTTGAAGGTTAAGTTCGCCCGTGGAATGTTTTCTCATCAGGGCCGACATCAGCTCAACGGGCGTAATAGCGGACGAAAGAAATGAATAAGTGCGCAATAGCGCACGCGCACGCGCCGACCCTGCTTCCCGTACGTAGTTCTTAACCAGAACGCTCGTGTCAAAGTAAGCCAAACTCACCGCTCGTCGCGCTCTTCACTAATCGTTTGCGACATCGGCTTTCCTTTGATCCGAACCGGCGACCGCCAGACCGGCATCGGCTTTCCGCTTTTCGGGCCAGATCGCAAAATCCCCTCCGCCTCCAAGCGGTCCATGATGGCTTGTTCATCTTCTATGGGCTTCAGCGGCTTTATAACGGCGATGGGTTTTCCGCGCTCGGTCAAAACCACTTCTTTCCCAGCCTTCACCGCCTTGATCGCCTTGGAGAACCGCTGATTAGCTTCTCTTAGTCCCATCCGCATATTAAAACCTCCAACACGAGTAGTGACATCACTACATAGATTACCGGCTTTCTCTAGGAGCGTCAAACAATACCCATTCTCCTGAATAACGAGCTTCAAGTTCCCTCATCGTGAAAACCTTCTTCATGACTCAGTCGCTGCTTTCCTGTGATCGCGATGGTACAAATTCGCTTCAAGGATCTGCGGTGAAGTTATGAAAGCCAGACTGTCCGCTTTTGGTCTCCGGTCTTTCGCTCACGAGCACGACCACGAACACAATCCCGGCAATTCGCATGACAGACAACCCGCCGAAACGTCCTCCCAAACCCATGTGCTCAACGCCTGTCGACATCTCAGATCCATTCATCGACTTACGTTCATAAACGATGTCACAGGGGTGAATCGTGCTCAACGCCTACAACTCGATGGTTGCATGTTTCAATCCTCGCCCGCCCCGAAGAGCGGGCGCTAGTGCACCAGATCGGAGTGCGTCGAATCGTGTCAAATATCTTTTTATCGGCCGACGACCAGGCCTCGATAGCGTCCCAACGACTTCGCCATCATCTTTGATCTCCTTCACCAAAGAAGCCGGTTCGAGGACCTTGGCGAGGGAGCCGAAGCGCAGATCCAAAAGTTCGAATCGTTCAAGCCGTTCAAGTCCTTTAATCGCTCAATTAAGCGGCGGCCAAACAACTCACCTGATATGCCTCAGCGCAATATCAAATTCATCCAAGTCGAACTCTTCCGGGTCGAATTCGCCGCCGATCCACTCGAGCATTTCTTCGTGCTCTTCATGGCCGGGATCGCGGATCGCCGCCAGAAAATTTTCGTATCCGCCCGTGCCGCCGCAGTCCTCGGGCGGGCAGGCGCGGGCGCCGCCGATACAGCGCGGATACCGAACGCCGGGCTCGGGCGGCAAAATTTTCTCCAGCAATATCTCATGCTCCCAACCGTCGCCAAAGTCGTATTCGTAAGTGATCCTCCGTTGCGGCTTCGAAAGTAACTGGCCGAGCCGTTTCTTTCTTTCGTCCTCGACCTCCGACAAATCGTCGATGCTCGGGACTCCGTAATATGTGTCACCGACAATGAACTGATGCAGGTGCGAATCGTACCAGCCCATCGCCGTTTGAACGATCCGGTGCAGCTTGGCGAGCGTAACGTCGCTTCGGACTTGTACCCGCCGCCAGATCGAAGGGCGCATGTCTCTCAAAGCAATTTTGAGTTGATAGATCTTCGCTTGGCTTGCTTCTTTCAAGATGTTCTCGTCCCCCTTTCGTTTAAACTCCCTTGGGATGCTTTTCCGACGTACCTTCAATTTTTCATCTAGGCTATTCCGGCGACCTCGAGACGCCCAACGACATCCTTTAGAACCTCGAGCGCTTCACTCACCGCCATGCTCTGTGACTGCGAGGTGAGAACCGGAACCCTTCCCTCAATCGCCAGCGGGTTTAACCATTATGACCGGTCGGTCACGAACGGAAAGCCGACTCTTCCAAAACTTCTAAATCACGTCGAACCCTGCGCGCGTTTTTTCGGGTAATCGTCAGGAACCGATTCGACCAGTTTCTGCAGAGTCCTCAGCCGTTTGAATCTACAGTTTGTAACCGATCTTCCGCAGGAAGTCTTTGCGCCACGCGATGTCTTCTGGCCCTTCGACACCTTTGCTCTTGCCGCCGTCGATCACACCGAGAATGCCGCGCCCTTGGTCCGTTTCGGCGATGACGACTTCGACCGGGTTCGCCGTGGCGCAAAAGATGCGGCAAACTTCCGGCACCATCTTGAGAGTGTTGAGTACGTTGACGGGAAAGAATCCTGGTCCGAGGAAAAGGATAAAGCTATGCCCGGCTGAAAGGGCAAGCGCGTTTCGTTTTGCCAATTCGGTCATGGAGTCATCCGTGCCCGTCCAGCGGACGAGCATCTCGCCCGACGACTCGCAGAAGGCGAGACCGAACTTGATTCCAGGGACCGACTGAACCATCGTTTCGTGGATGTCTTCGACGGTCTTGATGAAGTGACTCTGCCCCAGGATGAAGTTAATCTCGTCGGGCTTTTCGATCTTTACCGTTGTGAGCTGCATGATCGAAACGATGACATTCTGGATTTAGCCGGGAACTTGTAAAGAGAGATGTTGAGTGCTCGTTGACTCCTTCGCTTCCTCTTTATCCTGAAGCTGCTTCCCGTTCAAGGCGCCTCGTCTCTTATCTCCGCAATCAATTCGTCGAAATTGATCTGAGAGTAGCCATCTACACCCCTATAAACGCTATACGGGAGGTTATACGCACGGAACAAAACAACCGCGAGGTTTAGTTTCTTTGCCAACCCAGCAACCATCGGCAGCACGCTCTGCGCCAGCTCCGATCCATCCAGCGGCACAACGATGGATTTCAGGACCGTCTCGCCGTCAGCGGTGCCCTCCTCTGGAGGCACCGCGGCCTGAAGCGTTGCAGAAGAGACCCCAGAAGCCTATAAGAACGTGAGGCCGGAAGCGGCGGATCACGCCCGGGCTTAGCTCGAAAAGAATTCCGCTCTCTTTGACAGGAGGCCATCATGTTCGACCTCGCACCGGCGGCAACGGCCGCGATTGTCGTAGTGCTTCTGATCATCAGCGGCATCAAAATCATCAAGGAGTACGAGCGTGCGGTAATCTTTCGCCTGGGGCGTATGGTCCCGGCTCGCGGGCCGGGTATCATTTATGTGATCCCGCTCGTGGAGAAGATGCTCCGGATCGATCTCCGAACGGTTACCATGGATGTCCCGCCTCAGGACGTCATCACAAGAGATAACGTTTCGGTGAAGGTCAACGCAGTTCTCTACTTCAGAGTGTTGGACCCAAACCGCGCCATCAGAGAAGTAGCGAACTACTTGTTTGCGACTTCTCAACTTGCACAGGTAACGCTGCGCAGCATCTGCGGCCAGGCGGATCTCGACGAGCTTCTCGCAGAACGGGACAAGATCAACAATCGGCTCCAAGAGATTCTCGATACCCAGACGGACCCGTGGGGCATCAAAGTCGTCTTGGTGGAGTTAAAGGATATTGATCTTCCCCAGCAGATGCAGCGAGCCATTGCCAAGCAGGCGGAAGCGGAGAGAGAAAGACGAGCGAAAGTGATTCACGCTGATGGCGAATTCCAAGCCTCCCAAAAGCTCGCTGACGCGGCGCAGGTCATCGCCAAACAGCCTACGGCCATGCACTTAAGGTTTTTACAGAGTCTGGTTCAGGTAGCGGCGGAAAATAATCACACGGTGGTCGTGCCGATTCCAATCGATTTGATGATAGCCCTGCTCAACAAGTTCAAACTGGAGTCCCCATAGACCTCGAGAACAAAGATTGCCGCTCTCATTCGGACAGGGCAACACCGTCAAATCGTACCAGCGCAACGGATGATTCCGCCTAAAAACAGACGTGCAAGCAGCGTCAAGACACGCGCGGCTGGCGAGCAGCTGAAACCTTCGAATCGTTTTCCCGCAAGATCGCGATCACATCCTCGTCCGAGACCTGCGAGAAATCCTTGAAAAACTGCCCGACCGCGTAGAACTTAGCCGGTACTTTCAAACACACCTGCGCGTCCGCTTCGCGCAACAGCGTACGTGCAGCCTGCTGAGACGCGACGGCCACGGCGCCGACCAGCTCCTGCGGTTTCCTGCTGCGTACAGAACGCAAAGCGGCGGTCATGGTCGAGCCGGTGGCAATCCCATCATCGACGACAATGACAATGCGGTCACGAGGATCGATGGATGCGCGCGACGGCGTGTATTGAGCGCGGCGCCGGCGCAGGACCTCAAGCTGCCGTTTCTTCTCTTCTTCGAGGTATTCAGCTTCGATTTCAAACGCGTAGCCTGAAAGAAAAACATTTCCATTTTCATCGATGGCGCCAATGGCCAGTTCAGGTTGGGTGGGAAAGCCGAGCTTGCGCACGAGCACGACATCCAATTCCCCGCCCAACACATCGGCGATGATCTTGGCCATCGGGACGGCTCCGCGCGGAACCGCGAGAACCAACGGGTTCTTAGCCTCGTAGCAAGTGCTCAATTTTCGCGCCAACAAATGTGCAGCGTGTTCTCGGTTTTCGAATCGCATGGCTTCAGAACCTCACTAGACAGCCGGCGGCTCGCTCATGCATACGTTAGGGGCCTCGCCGATGGAATCGGCGGGCGAGATCTGGATCCTGAAGTTTCATCCGACCGCTGCCTCATTTTGTCCAACAAACCTTCTCACCAGACCCCTAACAGAGATTATACCAACGAGATTCTCTCCATCAACGACGGGGAGAGAGCTTGTGCGACTCAAGTAGTTTGGCCTCCTTGGCCAGCGATACGGTGAGATACCCAAAGGATCCGCCGTCAATTCCAAGATT
>WNGH01005504.1_pt1 | contig 12061 bp, 13 predicted proteins | sample 5400631 | NCBI WGS metagenome assembly WNGH01 (sample SAMN13153373, study PRJNA577476) | soil metagenome | isolation source: 115 cm soil or saprolite under Garry oak tree replicate 1 | place: USA:California | collected 2016-06-15 | reverse complement strand
GCCGTCGTCATCGATTTCGTCGTGAAGCGGTATCCATCCGAGCGCGCCCGGCGCGTGACGACGCCGCTCCTGGGGATGGCGGGCGGGATCTTGGGTGGCCTCTTCGCGGGCGGGCCCGTGCTCGCGATGACGGGCGGTCTCGGTTCGAACCCTCCCTGGTTTCCGTTGTTGTTCGTAGCCGGCGGCTTCGTCGGCTCATTCGGGAGCGTGCTCTTCGCAACGACGGTCGAAACGCTCCTCAGCGCCGCTGGGACTCTCGCGACGCCCGTCGCCGCCTCCGCGGACGGCGGGATCGGGCGGCGCGTCGCGTGAAGGTCTTCGTGGCCGGTGCGACCGGAGTGTTGGGACGCCGGCTCGTTCGCCGCCTGACTGGCCGCGGCCATCGCGTCGTCGGGTCGGTCCGCGACGAGGTCGGCGAGGCGGCCGTGCGTGCTGCCGGCGGGGAACCGCGACGGGCGGACCTCTTCGATGTCGATTCCCTCGCACGCGCCGCCGAAGGGGCCGACATCGTGATTCGCGCGGCGACGAAGATTCCGACGAAGCTGCGGACCTCGCGGAGGCACTGGGCCGATAACGACCGGATTCGGATTGAAGGGACGAGATTCCTCACGGAAGCCACGGCCCGAATCGGAGCCAAGGCGTACGTTCAGGAGGGCATCGTCTGGGCCGTCCGGAATCCTGATGGATCGCCGTTCGACGAGGACGCGCCTCCCGTTCCCGACCCGATCCTTGGGTCCGCGGTGGAGGCCGAGCGGATCGCGCGCGATGCGGGGTCGCGGTACGGCTTTGCCGCGGGAACGCTCCGATGCGGCGGATTCTACGCCGCCGACGGCTGGCACACGCGCGTGATGGGAGAGGCGCTCCTCCGCCGGAGGCCCACGATGATCCGCGGGGAGGGCCCCGCCTGGTCGTTCATCCACGCGGACGACGTCGCGGGCGCGTTTGTCGCGGTCGCGGAGGCGCCGCGGAGCGGCGTGTGGCATGTGGTCGACGACCGACCCGTCGCATTGGCAGAGTTCCTTGGCGGGCTGGCGAATCGGTTGGGCGCACCCGCTCCGAGGCAGATGCCGGCGTGGCTCGCGCGCCTCGCGCTGGGTCGGTACACGTCCGAGCTGCTTCGCACATCCTTCGTGACCTCGAACGCCCGGTTCCGACGGGACTTCGGATGGCGGCCGCAGTATCCGACGTTCGACCAGGGTCTCGACGACGTCGTCGCCACGTGGAGGGCCGAAGGATTCCCGCGACGGAAGGTCTGATCCTTTGGACCGTCTCGCCCGAGTTCTCGTAGGCCTCGTGGGGCTCCATCTGGCGGTGACCGTCCTCCACGCTGCCGCGCACGCCGAGCTCCAAATCCTCCCGGAGGGGGTCGATCTCGCATTCATCGTCGGCGTCATCCTGGTCGGGCCGGTGGCGGCGGTGGGGCTCCTTCGATTCCACCGTCTGGTCGCAGCGGTGCTCGCGGCGGTATTCATGGGCCTTTCGTTCGTGTACGGCGTCTACAACCACTTCCTCGTGGCGGGTCCGGACCATGTGTCGATCGTCTCGTCCGAACCATGGACGGCGGTCTTCGTGATCAGCGGGGCGGCCCTGGGCGTGCTCGAGATTGCGACCGCGCTGGTCGCCGTGGTCGTGTTCCGGAGTTCCGCTAGAACTCCTTCGGGACCTGTTGAGCCACCTGCGTGATGCGGTTCAGCTGTCCCGTGAGCGCCATGATCTTCGGCATCGAGCCGCGGAAACGGATCTTCCCGCCCAGGACGAGGCCTTGGAAATCCCGCTCCCCCCTGCCGAGTTGCATCCATGCGTCGTACGGGCCCTCGAACTTGAAGTCCGCGGGGACGTCGGACGGGACGGCCCTGGCACTCACCTTTCCGCCCACGATGTCGAGGAGGAACGACGCGTTCCGATCAATGCAAGTCAACACGATCTTCGCCGTCACCGTGGTGGCGCGCTTCGCCCACTCCGGGTCCGCGTTGAGGCGACTCGCGACCTCGTCGAAGAACGTCTCGGAAAAATACTGGACCATCAGACCCTCTCGCCCTCGGGAAGTCAACGAGGTCGGAAAAAGGCTTTGCCGATCCGTCTCCGCGTCGATTCCCAGGGGAAAGGTTTTACGGGGGCCTACATCTCGCGGGTCGCGCGTGGGTAGCCAAGCCCGGTCAAAGGCGAGGGACTCAAGATCCCTTCCCGAAGGGGTTCCCAGGTTCGAATCCTGGCCCACGCATCGAACCGGCACCTGGTTGCGGGCGAGGGCCAAGCGGACGCATCCCGAGAGTGGGTGCGTGAGCCGGTGGCATGGAATGGCAAGATTTCTTGACCGAACTCGACGATGCGGAGGTAGGGGTCTGCGATGAAACAAAAGGAGCTAATCGACTTGATGACGACGCTGGACGATGCTTGGAACGCCGGACCGGGAAGTCCTCTTTGGGAGACTTTTAGGAAGCGTCACACCGAAAATGTCGCCGTGTACTGGCCCGGCGGCGCGCCGCCCACGAGGGGACGGCACAACCATGACGTGGAAGCCGTTGAATTCTTCAAGACGTTCCCGGACAACCACCTCATCAACCGCCCGTACAAGATTCTCATCGCAGATGGCAACCACACGTGCTCCGTCGCGGAATTCTCCGGCACGATGAAGGGACCGATGAAGACCGCGGAGGGGAAGGTCATCCCGCCGACCGGGAAGAGTTTCCGGGTGGAGTTCTGCACGGTGGCCACATGGAATGAGAAGGGGGAGATCACGGAGGAGCGGCTCTTCTATGACCTCGTGGGCCTGATGAGGCAGGTTGGACTCGGGTAATGGCGAGGCGGGCGACGGTTCCAGACGGTGTTCACCGCGGCCGATCCGTCCACCGGATTTCGCCCCGCAAGATCGCGGCCGCGTCCTCCGGGACGACGGGATTGATGTAGAATCCACTGCCGCGCTCGAACCCGGCGGTCTCCGTGAGATGCGGCGTGATCTCGAGGTGCCAGTGATACGCGACCGCATCGTCTCCGCTGGGGGCCGTGTGGATGTAGTAGTTGAAGGACGGATCGTCGAGGATCCGGTCCATGCGGCCGAGGATGTCCTTCAGGAACCGGGCGAGCACGAGCCGATGCGCTTCCGGGATCGACTCGAACGCGCCGGCGTGGTCTTTCGGCAGGATCCAGGTCTCGAAGGGGAACCGCGCGGCGTAGGGCGCGAGCGCGACGAACCGTTCGTCCTCCGCGACGATCCGTTGACGCGCCTTCCGCTCCTCCGCGACCACGTCGCAGTAGAGGCAGGATCCCGCCTTCGACCTACGGTGCGTTCGGACGCCCTCCAACTCGTCCAGGATGCGCAGCGGGACGATCGGGGTCGCAACGAGCTGAGAGTGCGGATGGGAGAGCGATGCGCCCGCGCGCTCTCCGTGGTTCTTGAAGATCAGGACGTAACGGACCCTCGGATCCGCCGCGAGGGCGCGATACCGGTCCCGGTACGCTCGCAGGACTTCCGCGACCTGCGCCTCCTCGAGCGTCGGGATGCGCCCCTCGTGGTCCGGGGCCTCGACGATGATCTCGTGGGCCCCGACGCCATCGACGCTCACGAAGAGGCCGTCCTCATGTCTCCGCACGTCGCCGGACGCGTCGAGGGCCGGGAACATGTTCGGCACGCAGCGGACCCGCCATCCCGGTCCGTCCCTCCGGCCGCGGTCGCGGTACGCGAGGACTTCGGGCGGGGTCATCGCCTCGTGGCCGACGCAAAAAGGACAGTCCTCCTTCGGCGTCGAGGCTTTCGCGTTTCGGAATGCGCCTGGACGTCGGGAGCGTGCGGCGGAGAAGACGACCCACGTGTCCGTCGCATAGTCTTTACGGATCTCCGGCATGGTGCCGCGCAGGTACCCGCACTTGGTGCTATTGAGGATTGCGCGGCGGCAGCCCGCATGCGGGGGCGCGTACGAAAGAGTAATGGGGGGTGGAACCTTTCCGGGGCCGGGAGCGGAGGATTTTGTCTTCATCAGCAGATGCAGGAATGCCGAGTGGTCAATCCGCGCCGTATGTCCCGGCCCGGTCGATGGGGAGAATGGTGGTAATCATTGTCGCGCTCCTCGTGGTGACGAACGTGATCACGGGTCTCGCGGTGTATTACCTCGCGGTGCCGCCGGCCGGTGCGGGTGCGGTCCAGGTGATCGGTCCCTGGGCCGGCGGAGAATGGGCGAACTTCAAGCCGGTCCTGGATGCATTCAAGAACGCCACGGGGATTTCGTATCAGTATACGACCTCGCGGCAGGAAGACTTGTCACCAACCCTGCCCATTAACTTCCAGGCGCAGCAGTCCCCGGCAGACCTGATCTTCATGCCGAGTGCGTCGATCAAGCAATACGCCGGGAGGGGTTGGGTCGCAGACCTCACCGGGACGCTGAGCACGTCTAGCTATCAACCGGGCGCGTTGGACCCGCTGACGGTGAGCGGCAAGGTCTGGGGCGGCGCGTACACGGGCAAGGTCAAGCCAGGCTTCTGGTACAACTCCTCGTTCTTCACGAGCCACAACTTGAATGTCCCGACGACCTGGGCTGGGTTCGCCCAACTCCTGTGGGACATCAAGAACACGTCTGGCGTCAGCGCACCGATTCTGAGCGGAGACGGCGTTGGCTGGCCTCTGTCCGACGTGACCGAGGGGTTCATCGAGACGTACGGCGGCGCGGCGATGCACCGGGCATTGACGAATCGGACTCTCTCGTGGACCCACCCGAGCGTCGAGGCCGTCTTCCAGAACTACCTCGTGCCGACCCTGGAGAACGGTTTCTGGAGCGCACCGCAGACATGGAATGATCCGGCGGTCATTAGCTCGTGGTGGAACGGCGCCTATCCCCTGTACTTCATGGGAAGCTGGATCACGTCGGGCTTCGTGCCGAACCCGGCTAACCTGAAGGTGTTCTCGTTGCCGGGCGGAGGGTCGAACCAGGGAATCGTGTTTGCGGCCGACTACTTCTTCGTCCCGAAGTACGCCGCGCACGCCGATCTCGGGAAACGGCTCGCCCAGTGGCTGGCATCGAAAGACGCCCAGACGATCCAGGTTGGCGTCGGGGGACACATCGCCACCGCGGCGGGGGTCTCGGCGTCCGCCTATCCCGCGCTCGACGCTCAGGTCGCGTCTCTCATGCAAGGAAAGGCAGTGCTGACGGACCTGGACGACACGATCGGCAATCCGTTCCAGGGTCATTTCTGGAGCGAGCTTCAGAGCCTATGGGCCAACCCTGCCAATTGGCAGACTGTCCTAGCCAACATCCAGGCGGCCGCCCAAGCGCAACCATGAAAGTTCCGGGAGGCGGGTTTTTTTCCCGCCTCGTCCCCCGGCTTCGTGGACGCGTACCGATCAGTCGTTGGGCTCGGTCGCAAGCGAAGTTTCTTTCCTTTTTCCTCCCTGCGGCGATTCTGCTCATCATCCTCGTGATCTATCCGATCATCGCAACGCTGACCCTAAGTTTCCTGGCTCCGGATGGCAGTTACGCCGGTCTAAACAATTACGAATCTGTGATCGGCTCGCCGGACACCGTCAATCTGATTCAAAATCGTACTTGCCTTCAGCCGCCACCGGGAGCGAGCTGGCCTCCGCGCGGTCCGCCTTGCGGTACGCTTCTCAACAACCTGATTTGGATTGGCCTCCACCTCCCACTGACCCTGTTCATAGGCTTGTTCCTTGCGGTCCTCCTGCAGAACGTCCGCGGGGCCTCGTTCGTCAAGTCACTCATCTTTCTTGGGATGGTCACGCCGCTCATCGTCGTCGGGGTCGTCCTTCGATTCATCCTAGAGTACCCGATCGGTCTCGTCCCAGCTTTCTTCGGGTGGCTCGGGATCAAGTCGCTCGACGTCAATTGGCTCGTTACACCCAGCACTCTGCTCCTGGGACTGATATTCGGTACCGTGTGGTCGTGGACGGGCTTCAGCATGATTGTCTACTCGGCGGGCCTCACGACGATCCCGAAAGACTACTTCGAGGCCGCCCGGGTCGATGGCGCGTCGGAGTGGCAAATCTTCCGAAAGATCACGTGGCCCTTGCTCCGTCCGGTCACGCTCGTCATCGTCACGATGACGCTTCTCTGGGAACTCAAGCTGTTCGACATCGTCATCGGTGCAACGAATTCGCAGGGCGGTGTGGGCGGTGCCGCGGACGTGCTCGCACTCCAAATGTATCGATACTTCTTCATCATCGACTACAATCGGGCAGCTGTCGTTGCGACCGTATTGTCGATTTTCACGCTCATCGTTGCGGTCGGCTTGTTCCGTAAGCTCCTCGGCCTTTCCTTTCGAAAGAAGGGGAGGCCCAGGGTGTCTGTCGAACCCGCGACCGAAACCGAGGAGGCCGGGCCAATCGGGAACCAGGGTCAAGGGACCGCCGAGGAGATCTCGTGAACACGTCCGTGACCACCCATCGTGCGGGCTTGCGGAGGCGGTCTCGGAGGATCCGGATCCGCCCGCGGACCGTGGTGATCCACGTGGTCGCTTGGGCAATCGGGCTTGCGTGGCTGCTGCCCTTCGTCGGTGTCGCGATGACGGCAATCCGGCCCCTCGATCAGACGAGCCTAGGATGGTGGCGTCTGTCCCCGTTCAGTGTGACGCTCGATAACTTCGTTGCCGTTTGGAACAACCCGGGATGTCCCCTGTCCCTCGGACTCCGTGACTCGTTCCTGGTCGCGATGCCGGCGACAATTCTCCCAATGCTCGTCGGTGCTCTCGCAGGCTACGGGTTCGCTCGGTTCCAGACCCGTACCCGGGACTACATTTTCCTCGCGGTCGTTCTCTTCATGGCGGTCCCGCAGATGATGGTCGCCGTCCCGGTCTACAACTTGATGATCCGGGCGGGTCTCATAAGCAGTCTCCTCAGCCTCATCCTCATCCACTCGGCCTGGGGGATCCCCTGGATCATCCTCTTCATGCGGAACTTTTTCCGGACCCTGCCTCTCGAGGTGGAGGAGGCTGCGCGCGTCGATGGGGCCTCGGACTTCAAAATCTTCTACAAGATCGTTTTGCCGATGTCCCTTCCCGCGATGGCCGCGATCGTCGTCTTCCAGTTCATGTGGGTCTGGAACGACTTCTTCTTCGCCCAAGTCCTCATCCAGAACCAGAACTGGTACCTGTCCACCCAGTGTGTGCCCCGGCTCGTCGGTCAGTTCGTGCGGCCTTACGATCTCCTCTCCGCGGGTGCGATCTTGACGATGTCCGTCCCCGTGGCTCTCTACGCGATTCTCCAGCGCTTCTACATTCGTGGCCTCGTCGGTTGGACGATTAAGGGCTGACGCCGGCGTCCCGAGATATCATGTCGAGCAGGCCAGCGCTCGCCCACGCCTGCAGCGGGTTCGCCTTCGCCGCTGCCTTCGACTCAGCCACGGAGAGATCGACCAGTCGGTCGTCCACCACTGCGTAGAGCTCGGGGATCTTCCCGAGTTCGCGGAATGCGCGGAGGAGTGCCTCTCGAATTCGGTTCGCCTCGCTTCGCCGGTTCACAGCGAGCAACCCTCGAAAGAGGAACCAGTTGTCGTGTGGCCACACGCTCCCGGTGTGGTATGACGTCGGATCGAAATCCGGTTCCGATGTCGAATGTGTTCGCACGCCGTACGGCGTCCAGAGATCGTCGCGGAATAGACGGGCGACCATCGACGGGAGTCGGCCGGGCGTCACGGCACCGCAGAGCAACAGGTGGCCAGGGTTCGAGGTCACTGCGCGCCGCATCCGTTTCGACCCGTCCAAGGCTAATGCGAAGAATTCGCGGTCTTCCATCCAGAAGTCCTCGTTCAGTCGACGCTTGAGATGGTCTGCGGAAGTGCGGGCGGTGGCTGCCACATCCGTCTCGCCGCGGGCCTGAGCTAAGGAAGCGAACGCCCGATGCGCCGCGTAGGCGTATCCCTGTACCTCGACCATGGCGACCGGAGGATCGATCCGTAGGTGGTCGTCAGAACCGTCTTTCCAGGCCTGATGGAAGAGCCCGCGTGGATTCTTCCTCTCGTATTCGACGAATCCGTCGCCGTCGACATCGCCGTACTCACCCATCCATTGATACGCAGCAACCAGCGCGGGCCACAGGTCCGAAACGAGACGGAGATCACCTGTTTCCTGCGCATATTCCGACGCAACGATGAGGAAAAGCAGGGTCGAGTCAACGCTTCCGTAATATGGAAACTTCCAATTGGCCAACTCGGCTCTCGCCGCGGCATTGAAGCGGTGCTCGTGCAGGATCTTGCCGGGCTGTTCCTCCGACTTCGGATCTTCGGTTCGTCCTTGAAAAGAGGCGAGGACCCGGAGGGTCGACGCGGCGATTGACGGGTCGAGTCGGAGGGCCTGCCACGCCGAAATCAAGGAGTCGCGGCCAAATAGCGTCGCATAGCGCGGCGCCCCTGCCCGGAGGTAGCCGTCCGACGTCCTCAATCGATCCAAGTCCTCTTGCAATCGCGCACGAACGGGGTTCGCGTCCACCGGACCGCCGACCGAGCTAACGGATCGCATGTCCCGAACCGCGGTCGAACAAGTGAATCCGGTCGGGAGGGAAGTGCAGCTCGACCTTCGCACCGGTGTCACCCGCAAAGGTCGCGCCGACGACGGCTTTCAGGATTTTCTCCCCGACTTTCAGGTCGAGGATCGTCGAGTCCCCGAGGGGTTCGGTCGTGTAAATCTCCGCGGGGACTGACGTCGACGGGAACCGGTAGACGACTACCCCGTCCGCTTCGGTCGGCGGCGTTGGATTCACTTTGAGGTCTTGGGGACGGATTCCAAGGACGAGCTTCTCCGATGCCGTCTGTCTGAGTGGTTCTAGGAATCGGTCTGGAACCGGGATGCGGAAGCTCCCCGCATCGAGGATGTTTCCTTCGGCCAGGTCGCAGTCAACCAGGTCGATCGGCGGGCTCCCGACGAAGCTCGCCGTGAACGAGTTCGCGGGGCGATTGTACAGGGTCTGCGGGGCGTCATATTGCTGCAGGACCCCTTTGTGCAGGAGGGCGACCCGGTCCGCCATGGTCATCGCTTCGACCTGGTCGTGCGTCACATAGATCGTCGTCACCCCGAGGACTTCCTGGAGTTTCTTCAACTCGGCCCGCATGTGGACTCGGAGTTGCGCGTCGAGGTTGCTGAGCGGTTCATCCATGAGGAAGACCTGCGGCTCGCGGACGATCGCCCGTCCGACGGCGACCCGTTGACGTTGGCCTCCGCTCAACTGGCTCGGTTTTCGCCCCAGTAGACCCTCGATTTGCAGGAGCTTCGCGACTCGGTTAACGGACGCGATAATCTCTCGCTCCGCGACCCTAGCGTTCTCAAGGGGAAACGCCATGTTCTTGTACACGGTCATGTGCGGGTAGAGCGCGTAGCTCTGGAACACCATCGCAACGTTGCGATCCTTTGGATCGAGGTCGTTCACGAGGCGATCGCCGATGTAGATTTCGCCTTCATCGGCGGATTCGAGTCCCGCGACGCAGCGCAAGGTCGTGGTCTTGCCGCACCCGCTCGGGCCTAGGAGCACGACGAACTCCCGGTCCTTGATCTCGAGGTTCAGCTCTTTCACCGCGGGCATGTCGTCGTAGGACTTCGTGAGCCCTCGCAACTCGACGCGCGCCAAGGCGAATTCGGACGGGGAAGAACGGATAAATAATCTTCGCCTTCTTCCCGTCGTCGCGGTGTGCGTCCATGGAAGAGGTCCGGGTCCCGGAGAAACGGCTCTCGGACTACCGCGCGATCATCGGCGCCTCCGCGTTCTCGGAGATCCTCGCCCTCGCGAGCAAGCTCAAGGGGAAGCGCATCGCCCACGTCAACGCGACGGCGTACGGTGGCGGCGTGGCGGAACTGCTCCAGAGCCTCGTGGCGCTACAACGGGACGTCGGCCTCGACGCACACTGGTTCGTCCTCTCCGGCTCGAATGCGTTCTTCACCGCCACGAAGGCGATGCACAACGGCCTCCAGGGCTCGGAGACCCCTCTCACGCCCGACATGCTTTCGGCGTACCAGCACTTCAACGAACTGAACGCGGCGACGTTCAAGGACGAGTACGACTATGTCATCATCCATGACCCGCAGCCCGCTCCCTTCGTCAGCCTTTGCGAGCGGAAGGCTGCATGGCTCTGGCGGTGTCACATCGACCTGACGTCCCCGAATCCGTCGGTGCTGCGAGTCCTCGAGCCGTATCTGAAAGAGTACGACGCCGCGGTCTTCAGTGCGCGGGAGTACGCCCCGCGGGACGTCCCGTTCAAGCGGATTTATGTGAATCCGCCGGCGATTGATCCGGTCAGCCCGAAGAACCGCCATGTGTACGACGAGGAGAGAGAGACGATCCTGTCCCGATTCGACATCGATTTCGACCGCCCCGTCATCAGCCAAGTCGGGCGGTTCGATCCGTGGAAAGACCCGCTCGGTGTGATTGACGCGTATCGCCTCGTCAAGAAGAAGATCCCGAAAGTCCAGCTGCTGATGATCGCGTCGATGGCCCGCGATGATCCGGAAGGCTGGCTCGTATTCGAGCAGTCCGCGCGCCACGCCGGCGAGGACCCGGACATCCATTTCCTCACGGATCTCCGGGGAGTCGGGGCGCTCGAGGTGAACGTCCTGCAGCGGGAGACCGACGTCTCACTCGCGAAATCGCTCCGGGAGGGTTTCGGCCTGATCGTGAGCGAGTCCCTATGGAAGCGGGTGCCCGTCGTGGGCGGGAACGTGGGCGGCATCCGGATGCAGATCAAGGACGGGCGGCACGGGTACCTCGTCTCGAGCGTGAAAGAGGCGGCGGATCGGACGATCCAGTTGCTCCGCGATCCGGCCCGCCGGAAAGCGATGGGCAAGGCCGGACGCGAACAGGTGCGACGGCACTTCTTGATCACACGCTACCTGCGCGAATACCTCCGGATCTTCGGAGAGCTCAAGGCCGCGGGCTGAGCGGCGCGGCGGACCGGCCGCAGGCCATTCTCACGGGAGCGACTCCCGCAGGATCCGACGGAGGCCGCGTCGGAGATGCTGGCTCACGGTGTTCCGGCTCAAGCCGGTCAGCTCGGCGAGCTTCTCGAGCCCGACCTTCGCCGGGATGTCGAAGTATCCCAGCGTCCACGCGAGGCTCAGGACCTCTCGCTGGCGGCCCGTGAGGCCCTCGTCCGCGTGCGTCACCGGATGGCGGATCGCGCGGCGGCCCCGCAGCCGCCATCCGACCCCCAGGCCGTCCAACAGGGTGAACACCTGACGCGCGGCGCCGTCGTCCGCGAGGAAGGAGAGCGTCGCAGAGTCCTTGCGGATGACCGTGGGGGTCGTCGGGGTGACGCGTGCCCCGAGGTCCTCGAGGATCGCCTCGAGCGCCCCGGGATTCCGTTGCCGAAGGAGCGCGACGTATGTGCGGCCGCCGTCCTCGACACGCAGAATCTCGAAGTCCCGCAGATGGTAGCGGCGCCGCAAGCGCGCGCGAGACCTCATGACCTGCTCGAGCGTCCGTCGCGGGCCCGATCGGACGACGCGGACGAGGAGGACGCGCTCCCGCGGCTGGAACGAATAGACGTGCAGGATCTCCACCGACTCGTTGTGCGCGAAGAACGCGGCCGGGACGACGCCTTCTCGGACGAGGAGGTCTCCGGGGACCTCGACTGTCAGGCGCCGCAACGGCATATGATTACGGGTAATCATGCGCCTAGATATAGGCTATCGCCGTGCTCGGTCCCGAGGGCATCGATGGAGCCGGTCGCGGGCAGCAAGGGCGCGGTGGTGCGAAACCTCCCGGACGAGCCCTGGGAGAAGGGGATCGGTCCGGGGATCGTCGACAAGAAGATCATGGGGCCGGGGGACAGCAACTTCATGCTCATGGGCATCGCCCGCATGGAGCCGGGCGTGAAGTCGCCGCCGCACCGGCACCGGTACACGCAGATCTTCTACATCCTGGATGGCCGCGGCCAGATCATCGCCGACGGCACGACGTACGACATCGGCGCGGGCTCGGTCGCCCGCTTCCTGAAGGGCGAGACGCACACGGTCGTCAACCCGGGCCCCGGTCCGTTGACGCTGATCGAGGTCCGCGTGCTCCCCCGGGAGCAGACGGTCTGGGAATAGGATGGCTTCCCTGCGGATCTGGTTCAAGGCGACCCAGCCGCACAGC
>WNGH01020726.1_pt1 | contig 12062 bp, 10 predicted proteins | sample 5400631 | NCBI WGS metagenome assembly WNGH01 (sample SAMN13153373, study PRJNA577476) | soil metagenome | isolation source: 115 cm soil or saprolite under Garry oak tree replicate 1 | place: USA:California | collected 2016-06-15 | reverse complement strand
GCCAACGAGTTGATTGCATACTGCACTCCTTCCGCATGATTAGCGTGTTTTTGTTTTGGCGAATTTGTGAGCATTCTTTCGAGGAGCATCTTGACCTGGCGGCGGAAACATTGCTGTCCCTTGCTCGTTGATCCGAGACATGGGAAGCAAGCCTGCCCGTCCCCAGAGCATGAGCGTTTCTCGGCAGATCCCATACGCCGAGGCGGCGTCAGTGGCATTGAGCCATCCCCGCTCAGCGAGGCGGGTCGCATGATCTTTCAAGCGGCGATAGCGTCGTAAGGAGAGCACGCGAGCAGCCGTAAAGGGCTTCCCTTCATAGGTGCGCCACCCCTGCTCGTTGAGATGCTCGGCTACCTCGGCATCCGTGAAATCCTCCAACAACGCATCAATGAGAGCAATCAGTGAGGGCTCGCTGCAACGCCCCCGGCCCACAGGGACCGTGATGGTTTGGGTCGCTCCCCCTTTGAAGCGGATGTGAGTTGTGATCACGTCCTCTTGCCTGAGCACCGTCACATCTTCCAGCAGCCAGCGGACCAGGCGTTTGCGGTCTCGATCGGAGGTGCGGGAATCCTTCCACACCCGTGGGAAATCTTCCACCAGGTCAGCAATTGCCTGCTGTTCAAGCGCTGAGAGTTTCCGTTGTTCGGCTTCCTGTTGACGCTCGGCTTGCTCCTGAACCTCGGCCAACTCGCGCAAGCGGGCGTTCCAATCGGCTTCCAGCACATCAGCGACCAGGCGGTTCTCTGGATCGACCCGCAAGAAGCGGCGCTGTGCTAACTCAGTAGCGTAGCGGGCACGCTCCACCTGTTGGGCGCGCAGGCGCCCGGCTTCTTGCACCTGGGCCTGCAGTTCTTCATGAATCTGTATGCTGGTCTCGATGGAGAGCGGCGTCAGGCGGTCGAGCAACAGCTGTGCGATCGCGGCATCCAGCCCTGCCCCAAGCAGGCGCTGGCAGCACTTGTCGTCACCCTCTTCGACGTGCTCTTTTTGACAGCGGTATTCAGGGTAGAGGCGCTTGCCACCCTTGATCTCATGGTAGCCTACCGTCATCCGGTTGCCACAGCGCCCGCAGATCACCAGCCCCTGAAGTAAGGCCGGTCCTTCCCTTGGGGGGCCGTGGCGACGATCTTCTCCGTGCGCCTGGCGATTGGCGCGCAGCTGGGCGAGATTGGCTTCATAGTCCTCCCATCTCAGGTAGCCAGCATGCACTTCCCGAATGAGAAACAGCCACTGCTCCTGGGGAAGGGTTTCGATGTGCAGTGAGCCATCAGCATGCTTGCTGGTATGGGTCCGTCCGAAGCAGAAGGCTCCTGCATAGCGAGGATTGCGCAGCACTTTGAGCACGGCATTGTGTTGCAGAGGCATCCAATGCAGCTCGCCTGCATGAGGACCGACGCGAACACGGCGTGGGAAGAGCAGCCCCTGGTCGCGAAAGTATTTGACCGTAGCCCAGGCGGACCCAGTGCGTTTGAAGGTGGCAAACAGCAGACGAATGGCTTGCTGGATCTGGGCATCGGGATCGAGGATGACGGTCTCATCCTCTGCGTAGAGCAGACCGACAGGCAACGGCACTTTCAACGCTGCGCGACTGGCTTTGTGGAGAATCCCGCCCTTCAAGCGTGCCTGCAAGACATGGAGCTCGGCCTCCGACATCGTTCCTTTTAACCCCAACAAAAGACGATCGTTAAAAATGGCAGGATCGTAGAGGCCATCCTCATCGAGAATGAGGGTCCCGGTCATGGTGCAGATTTCCAACAGGTGATGCCAATCCAGCGAACTGCGTGCTAGGCGGGAGACCTCTAACCCCATGACCAGTCCGACGTGACCCAGCCCCACTTCAGCCACCAACCGTTGAAACCCCACCCGATCGACGGCTGAAGCGCCGGATTGGCCCAGATCTTGATCAATGACCACAATGCGCTCTGTGGCCCAGCCCAGAGCGAGCGCTCGTTCTCGGAGTCCATATTGGCGTGCGGTGCTTTCCGTGTTTTCGAAGACCTGATGCAGAGTACTCTGCCGCACGTACAACATCGCCTGACGCGAGAGATGTCGTGCGGTGATTTTTTGCAGCGCTGATGGCTGAACTGAAATCATTGACACACCTCCTCAATCATGGCTGCCACCACGGTGAGCAGCGGGGTAGGAACCGGACAAGCAGAGTCGGCAGAGCGTGTCTGCAGGGGTGGTGGTACGGGAAGTGGGTGGCTCTTGCACACCCAAGTGATGATGCCACCACGCACGATGTGAGCCACTCCCGGTGGGCGAGGGAGCCAGGGATGCAAGGCCCACTCCCGACAGGCTTCATATGCTGGCGTGCCTTGGCTGGTTGTCATTGTGACCCCCCTTTTTTCGCCGCCCGGGCGAGTGCGCGTTCAATACTGCGAGGATGAACGATCACCTGATGCGCCTCTCGTAACCACGCCGCGAGCTCGGTAGACGACATAGTGGCAGCCCGCGGTCGAAGCAGCGCCAGAATGTCCTGGGTCAACTTGTGTGCGTGACGAGGTCCAGTGGGCTCAGGGAACAATCCGACGAGTCCGGCGCGTTCCCAGGCCGCTTGCGCGGCGTAAAAGGTGGGACGAGAGAGTGCAAACAACGCCGCCGCATGGGAGACGGACTCTCCATCCACCCGTACTCGTCGTAAGAGTTCGTATTTGACCTGGACCAGATCGCGCGGGTCAAAGAAGGCAGACCCCGTGGTGAAGAGCGGATCACGCACCTGATCGGGATGCGGATGAAGGGTATGAGACTGGCGCAAGATCCTGAGTTTTTCCTCGGACATGATGACCTCCTGAGATGGCGAGTTTTTCCTCCCGAGTATGACCGTTTGCAGATCGATTGTCAAGGGAATGAGGTACAAAAGTACTAGGATGAGTGCTGTTCTCTCCTCATAAAAACAGTGCGTAATAACGAGATATCCGGCGTAATTTCCTTTACACTCACGGCAAAATTGGCTTAACACTCTGCATCCTCCTTGTGCCCCTCTTCAATGCGCTCAATGAGGCGGGAAAGCTGCAGCAGATCCGCCACGCGAAAGGCGGCGCGACCGGCTGCAAGCATCACACTGGGATCAGAGGGAGCAAGGCTAGTCCAGGCCGCGGGCAGCGCCCGCACATGATCAGGAGTCTGGTAAAACGTGACGCGGTATTCCCCCCAGTTGTGCCGGTAGGTGAGGATCTCAAACTGCTGGCCGTACAAGGGATGGAACGGATGGGTGACCGTGAAAACTCCTTCTGCTAGAGATGGAGATGGTGTAGTTGACGGCTGAGTCCAAAGGCACCGTCGAAGCCTTGTTTACCTGGGTGACCCGCAAGTTTTCGCATCGCCTTCCTGGAACCACGAAAGCCACCCCGACAGATCGCGGGGCCTACGATAGCGGAGCAGAGGCTCAAAAAGCGGGAATTACGCTGGATATTCTCGAAAAATTGTTTATCCAGTCAATTGTGGATGCCTATCTTCAAGAATGGGACCACCTCCGGCGTGGCCGCAGGATCTCACTGTGGGAAGACAGTGTACGAGAAAAAGGTGTGCCTAACTATCTTGGCTCTCCCGATGATCTGAAGCTCTTACTCATGAAAGCCGTCAATCGCAAGAACCCGGTCACCGGGCGTTACGCGATTTCTCCTTACCGTGGGCTGTCTTTCTTGGGATATCGCTATGTCAGTCCTGGGTTGCTGGATCGGCTACGCGGCAAGGAAATCGATATTTACTTCGATAGAAGGGATATTTCCGTCATTTATCTCTTTGAAGAGGGAGAACTCAGGGGCGAAGCGTACTGCACAGAACTGCTTGGACAGCGGATGAGCATCTGGGAGGCGCAAGCGCTCCGAAAGAGCGATAGAGAGCAAGCCAAAGAAGCGGAAGCAGTCAGTCTGGAAAACCGCCAGCGCATTCAACAAGAAGCGGCTGGGGGGCGGCGTATCCATTCCCTGGAGACAAAACGATTAGAGAAACAACGACAGATGGATCTTCAACGCCAAGAAATTCATCCCGAACAAGTCCAAACGACGTTACATGTGCTGGCGAACGCCCAATCCGCACCTCCTCCTGCACAAGAGCCGTCAGGATTGCTTCCACCGGCCATTCCAGAAGATGATGCGCAAGTGCGTTCGGTTGTCCCGGTGCGGATACGGAAATGGAGGAGCAATGATGAGTGATCCTGCCGCTTCCACTTCTCGCCCCGCATTTACCATCCAAGATTGCTTTCTCGAAACGGCCTTCGAGGTGCGTTTCCAGGGCTTGTTACGGCAAGCCAGGGAAGCCAGAACCTGGCACGTCGTCGCAGCACTGCCTGGGAGCGGAAAGTCGCTCGGAATCGCTGATTTGACGCATCAGAGCAATTCACACAAACATCCCAGAAGAGGGACGCATATCCCCATCCTGGCGATTCGGGCTCCCAAGAATGGAGGAAAAGACCTTGCGCTGGGAATGGCGTTGTGTGCAGCCTTCGGCATTGTCCCCTCCATGCCCTGGTATGTGCGCCGTTCCTGGCTCATTCATGCTCTGGCCGAGGCCGGTGTTGAGTGCCTCATCATTGATGATGCTCAGGACGTGAATCTGGCCCATCTGGCGTTTCTCAAAGAATTGACCGACAATCTGGCTGCTCCGCCCTACGAGCGACAGGTCAGTCTCTGCCTGGTAGCGGCTCACACCGGGGCAGCCATCCCTCTCAAGGAAATCTTTTCACGACCTGATACCCTCTGGCGACAATTTCGTCGTCGCCTGGATACGGAGCGGCCCTTCTGTGTCGTTGCCGGGCACACGGAGGAGGAAGTGCGTCCCATTCTGGCCGCCTTTGAAGATATGTACAGAAGCCAACTCCCTGATCTCCAGATCTGTCGCTGGACCAAATCCATTTTTACCTGGCTCACCCACGCGACACTCGATCCAGATAGGAGCAAACGTGTGACGATGGATCACTTAACGCGACTCGTCACGAGCGCGCTGCGCCAGAGCTATGAGCAGGGAGGAAGGGATGTGGATGCGAATATCCTTGCCGCAACAGCAGAACGCATGATCCTGCGACGCGATGAGATCGTCGAAATTTCGGGACTTCCATCTGAGCGTGCCCTTCTCGTCACGGAGGTAGAGTAATGCCCCATATTCATATTTCTGATCCGGCCTGGCAGACCACCTTCCCCTTCCTGGTGACTCCCATGCAAGATGAATGGTTAACAGGACTGCTCTTGCGCTGCGATGAAGCGAATCATTGGGGAAGTGGAATGACACTTGCTCATCTCTTCCGCACGGACGAGAAGCCCACACAACAGCATTTGAGCTTGATTGGTGCCTCTGGAGTGAAGCTCGAGTATCTGGCCGCCGCCCTGGCCGTTCCTTTGCGTTCTATCCTCGCAACAACGTACCAGGCAGAACTCGCCCGCCTGTATGCGGTTGCTGATCCTCAGATGGCGCTGCTCTCTCCTGCCTCGTTCTCTTTTCGGCTCTGTCCAACATGCGTGGCTGAGGAACGGCGGCTTTCACGCACACTGGTCTTGCCACATATTACGGCCTGTCCTCACCATCGAGTCACCCTGGTAAGCACGTGTCTTTGTGGAACAGCTTTACGGCCTTTCCATCGCCAAGCTGCTCCATTTGCCTGCCCGAAGTGTCGTTTGGATTGGGCAGAGTTGCCCTGCAAGGAGGCAGATGCAGAGCGCCTTGAGGTGGAAGAAAAACTGTTGTCGTATTACGAATTTTTCCTCACCAAAGGAACCCCCGAAATCCTTGCGAGTGCGCTTCGGCTGATGTACGACAGTGTGGTAGAAAAGGGAGAAATCCGTGTTCCCTTGCCTGATGAACCCCCCCAAGCATCGCCAAGTGGCACATCTTACCAGAGAACCTCCTCGCTTGGCTATCTGGTCCACGCATTGTGGCAGTTGGATCTGTCGCCTCGTGACATTTTGATGTATACAGCTCCCTTGCCTTGGCGCTCTATGAAGTGGTTGACTTTTCAGTGTCCAGAGCCTCGTTGCCCCTACGTGAGCATGCTGCGTGATCGGACTCATCTGTTAGATGAAGCAAGAGACGATGAAGAAGGGGCAAAGCAAGAGACGATGAAGAAGGGGCAAACTGTTGGTGAATCTCACAATGATCTCGGCGAAAATATCGCCTGCTCGCTCACCCTTCGGGGAAACGCTCACCATTGGGGGAAAAACACGCTCATCTTTGCGGGGAAGTACCACCCAGGCATGTTCACACCAGTGCTCATGATTGGAGTCAAGTGCTCACCTTTCAGGGCAAAAGCTGCTCACATTTCGGGTCATTTACCAGAAAACCGCCCCCCGTCTGATTTCTTCCGCCAATATTCTGTAAATTGTGGCATCTTTAGGATAGATATGGAGAGAGGGGATATTCTGCATGGAGCCTCACAGCTTTCTTGCAACATTGGCGAGGCTCAGCTGTGCCTGCTCGATAATAGGCAAAACGGTTGCTAATTGGTGTATCTCTGCATAGCTGATTTCTAAGAGAGGCGTTCCCCTCCAGGTGTCAATCCCAGGATTCTGCGGGGGGAATGAGTATAATTCTGCGGGTCGTTCTTGCGGATTACCCGAAAGGTTGGCCGTTTTCTACCAAAAGGTTGGCCACATAGGACGATGCCACAGAGTTGCTTTGTTGTGTCAATTCCATCCAAGGTCTCGACACAGCGCCAGCCTGGATGCTCTTGCTTTTGGATCACGCATCAGGGTTGGGTGAGCGATCCGTTCAATGACCTTGCGATGCGACGGATAAACTCCTTGTGCATGGAGCGCCAGCACTGTTTGCTGGATCTCTTCTTTGATTTGTGCGGCCCTCTGTTCTTTCCGTTGCCGTCGATACTCCTTAATTTGTTGTGATAACAAGGCACATTCCTGTGGAAAGTGATAGAGAAGCGTGTGTTGGGTGCATCCCAATTGTTGGGCAAGCGTGCCATAACCAATCGGCTCTTCTCGTCCATCCAGAATAGCTTGAATGCGCTCCATGCATCGTTCGCGGTCTAACGGACGATAAAGCCGACGCGAGCGAGGAGATCGATGGGGCTTGCCCAGGGCAATGACCTGTCTCAACGGAGCCAGGTCGCCTAAGAGGATCTGGAGAGGGGTTACATTGCACACATAACAAAACTCCAGGATACTTCCCAGGGTTGGGGTATGAGATCGGCGTAACCAGGTGGCAAGTTGTCCCCGCGCCAGCCCAGCCAGTTCAGCTAGTCGTGATTGTTCGCCTCTCTCTTCACAACTCCTGCTCAGATTCGTGAAAAACAGCTCCCAAGGAGGAAGGGCAGAAGCAACCACAGCGGAACGCAATTCCTCTAAGGCAGAGACGACCCATTTCTGCCACTCAAGGATTTCTGGAGAGAGAGGCACAAGGGCAGGAGTTGGCGATCCTAACCACGTTTTGCAGCGAGGACACTCATCCAGAGCGGTTTGAACTCTGATGAAGGATTGTCGCTTTTCACAGCCAGGACAATATTCCTCCAGCTTGCAGAGATGTTTCAGGCAGATCGTTACTGGTGGGAATATCCATAGCAGCGGCTCATAGATGGGCATTCCTTGGTCTTTCCATTCGGCATAACATACAGGGCACCAGGCTGGCTTTTCGCGAAGCAGTTTGTGAGGCGGCAGATCGCCTACCCACCACTGGAGCGTCAGGAAGTGAAGATCGGAGCGTTTCGTGAGTCTCTCAAGGATACTAGCCCATTCTTGCGCCAGAAGCCCATTCCCGTTGACACTCATTGCAGTTGACCAGCTAAAGACCGAGAGGTATCGCCGCGAATAGCTCTGGCTCAGGTGAGGAACGATCTCCTGCACCGCAACGTGTTGCGGGGGAACATGATGAAGCCCTGCGAGACGGTTGAGATAGCTGGTCAAACTTTCGCACCAGACGGTCCCGCTTCCACATGGGACAAGCCAGTAGAGCTTACTGCGTGCGGGAATATCGTTGCCTTTGAACGGTCTTTCTGTGGTATGGCGCATGAGGATGACTTTCACAGTGGGATTCTCTGTCCTGCTCATCCTGCGGCCTGCTCTTCATTTGTGAGAGGTTCTGACGCATTCTCATTAGGCGTTGATCCAATGGCATCACGACCCTGTGCGCGTGTGCCTCGTCTCCCCCGGATCTTCGGTTTCGATGCCTGTTCTTCTTTCGGTGTTTTGGGAGATTGCGACACCTGACCGCCTCGTAGCCCCAAAAGCGTGAGAAGCCGCTCGTCAGCACCCTTAGCCTCTGTTAGTTCTGCCTCGCTTTCCAATGCGTTGCGTAAAGCCAATTCCACTCGTGTTTCTGCTGGAGCGGTTTTTCGCAAGTGGGCCAGCGTGACGGTTTTCGCTTTTTCTGCCAGGGCCAGATTCAGCGCTCGATTGAGGTGCATTTTGAGCAACCCGATACACCCAATACTTCGCGCATACAAAAACTCCCAGTGATCGATCAACGGCGGCTCTTTCTCGACAGGGAGCTGCCGTTGCAAGGCCCAGACCACACTTTGAAATACCTGCGCGTCTTGCTCAATGGTAGCATCATAACGGGGAAAATGGACATCGACACTCCGACAGGCCAGTTGTGCATTGACTTTGCGAAACGGACGCATTTCGTAGGTGCCAACCAAAATATGGCTCACTGCGGTGGCATTCTCAAAATGTTTGAGGTGATTGAGTTGGCTTTGGAGACGGCTCCCCATAGCCGCTTCTGCCAGGTGATGGGCCTCATCGACGATAATGGCGAGAGGCTTGCGCTCAAGCAATGCCGTTTCCATGGCTTCGCGCAGTTCTTTGGTGCGTATCCGCGCAATCTTCCATCTACAAACGGATCATGGAGGGCACGCAGAACTGCCCGGTAATATTCTCCCCACTCGAAGCGGTTGGTGCCCGGTCCTGCGGCGAGGATACTGGCAAACGGGATGAAGCTCGGATCGGATGCCATCAATGCGCGGCCCCTGGCCAGCAAATGTTCTTCGAGTAAACGGATGAGGGTCGTTTTTCCGACGCGACTCGGACCGATCACCAAGACCATGGTTCCAGGTCGTCTGACACTTGTGCCTTCACCTGGTGGACAGATGCTTTGAAGGATGGTCTCTAAAGCTTCTTGCAGGCGTGGATGGGAAATGAGGCAACGCTGCTCAAAATATTCCAGGCGCGCTCCTACAGGTTGCGCGAGCAACTCAGGCGGAAAAGACTCAGGTGCATCTGTTTGGACAATTGCCTTGTTCGTTTCGTCGGTCATAGCTCGATCCGCCTGAGCACCAGCAAATTTTTGTAGGGATCGATTTTCTTCTTCCTCTCAGAGGATTCGCGTGCTCTCTTTTCCTTCTCCGATTCCTCTTGCACAGGCTCTGGAGGCGGCAGTGCTGAGGATTTCTTCCCGCCCTCTAGCACGACCAAGGCAGCTCTGGTTTCGCGATCATGGCGCTGCTGGCGAAGAATGCTCTCGATATCAGTATTCTCTCGCCGGAATACCGCCAGTTGCTTTTGTGTCATCTCAATCTGCTCTTTTCCATATTGCAAACGATTCCGTTGACGAAGCTCTGTGGTGAGGAGTTGCAGTTCACGCTCAGAACACCCAGCGAATTCCGTGTAGGGACAATCGCATTTCCTCCAACGGCCATCAATGTAGGCGTAACCAACACTGACATCAAATGGGTCGAATCTCACCTTGACCTGGGTTCCTTCAATAGTTGGGTCACGCATGGCTTCGCACCAGTAGTCCAGGTAATTCATGCGCACACCCACTCCTGGCTCAACTTTCGCTGTTCCTTTGCGGGTGGTGGGGAATGTTGCTTTCAAATAAGCATCATCGTAGGGAATATCTTTGTGCGCTCTAGTTCCATTTTGTTTGATGGAGAGATCGTAGGCGTCACGCGGTGTCATCCCTAAAGCCGGGTGAACAATGGTTTCATATTCTTCGTCTGCCCATTTCTGCACCCGCTCCGCCAGAGCTGGAAGCGTCCAGACCGCTTGGCGTTGTGGATCAGTTGCCCGTGTATTTAACCGGGGTTCTCGTGTGGCCTGAGTATTACCGAGTAAGTGGTAAAGAAACTCCGTTTCCATTGAACCAAACAAACGCTCTTGTGGCGAACCGAAGCGCGGTTCAGATGCCGGGCGCTGATGTTTACGGACGCGGTACAAGGCGAGCAGTTGCTCAAAGTACACGCTGGCAAACTCCGGTCCGCCATCAACTGTAATGGCTGTTGGTAGGCGTCCATACCGTTTGACACACAAGCGAAGGACGGCTAGGCAAGAGCGATAACTGGGCGGATCAAAGGTCAGATAGTAAGCGGCAATGCGCCTGGGGTGGGAAAGAATGAGGAGTGTCAACCAGCATTTCCCCAGAGGCTGACCAGTCCTCGAATCGCATAAGACCAGGTTCAATTCGGTATGATCCAGATGTGCCATCGCCCAGGCGTAGCTTCCATGACGGCTCACCGTTTTTTCCGCTTCATGCACGTAGTCCTTGAATGGGTAAGCTGCGCGGGCTCCTTCGCGTGCCAATGTTTGATCATACTTCGGTTTGTGTCGTCGGATTTCGGTGTAAAACATACGTTGGCTCATGGAGGGAAGCTGCTGCTCTGAAGATCGCCGAAGATATTCTCCGTATGCTCCGCGTTTCGGCTTGCGGGTCACTGTATCGTAATGCGTTTCTAACACCTGCTGAACCAGATCGCTTACCTCGTCAGTAATTGGTCGCTTTCTTCCACTTTTCGCCACTTTGGGCAGCAAGCCAATCAAGCCGCTTCCGTAGAGATGCTCTGCTTCTTGATAGAGCATCTGCCAACGTCGTTTCGTTCGTGCCGGAATGGTCTCTGCACGAGCGTTCACTTGCACCTGCTCATCATCATGGTATTGGTCAGGATTGATGATTCGGTTCCGAAAGATGGCTGTTGCTAGGTCCATCTCTCGCGCCAAATCAAGCAACTCCTGCCCTTCTGGAGTAAGGCTGGAAGAGCTTTCAGCAGGGGTTGAACATGCACCCACCTCTTTTTTCGCCTGTGGCTTCGTTCTCGCTCGCGCTAGGCGCTGAGAACGAAAGACCGGCGTGCGCCAGGGCTCTGAAAGTCGGTGGGTCGCCAGATCCACATACAGATCATGTCTGGCGATAGCAATATTGATGAGGTCAGCGGGAATCTCAGATGCGTTCTGAAGTTCAGAGAGGAATATTCCAGGGTGCTCCTCAACCAACCGGAAGAGGAGCACCAATGTTTGATCTTTCACGGTAAGGCGATCAAGATCCTGGTAGTAGTCCTCTAGAAAAAGGGCGTTCTCTTGTGCCGCCCAGTTAATCTGGTCGGAAGACCAGACCTGATAGGTGAGTCCGTATTTGGTTGCAAATGCTTCACCAGGAGGACAACGCCAGACGCCTTGCTCATCGAGCTTGTAGCGATGAGGCTGCTTTTCAACGAGTCGGCTGAGTTCTTGCGCTGGTTTGCATTCAATCCATCCACAGGCTTGATACCGGAAGACAAAGTAGTCGGCAGTGTGCATTGGCTGTTGGAGGCGACCGCGTTTGTCGAGGTATTCTAAGGGAATCGACGGAGGCTGATCCCACATCTCCAGAACATCATCGTCATGTTCAGCTTGCAGCAAAAAGGGAAATTCGACTTTCGTACTTTCTGCCTTAATGATGCATTGCATCTTTTTGGAGGGATACCAGACGGGCATATTTCCGCGACGAGCGCCTGGAGTGCGACTGGGAGGCGACGAGCGGATGTGAATGAGCACTTCCTGCGTTTCTCGCGAACAACCAAGACGGCGAAAGTAGGTGTACAATGCAGTACCATCAAGGGCTTTTGCCATGGCTTTTTCCTCCCACAAGCAATCTCTCTCTCAATGCCTCTTTTCCAAGCCTAGCACAAACTTTTGTATGAGACAAAGCTTGTAGCCCTCAGTGGTACTTGTGGCCAACCTTTTGGTAGAAAACGGCCAACCTTTCGGGTAATCCGCACGTTCTCCAGATTGAAGATAAGTTTGTCGCCATAAGTACCACCCGAGGCAAAAGGCTTTGGCTTAGACAAAAGTTTGTGTTAGGCTCTAGAGAAGAGGTATTGAGAGAGAGATTGCTCGTGGGAGGAAATGGCCATGGCAAAAGCCCTTGAC
>WNGH01005501.1_pt1 | contig 12062 bp, 7 predicted proteins | sample 5400631 | NCBI WGS metagenome assembly WNGH01 (sample SAMN13153373, study PRJNA577476) | soil metagenome | isolation source: 115 cm soil or saprolite under Garry oak tree replicate 1 | place: USA:California | collected 2016-06-15 | reverse complement strand
ATGCGCCGCTACGACGAAGCCATTTCCTGGCTCGAGCGCGCCATCGAAGCGAAGCGCTACGAGCCGCGCCACTTCCCGCACTTCAATCTTGGCCGCGCGTTTCTCGCCAAAGAAATGTACGGCAAGGCCCGCGCCTGTTTTCAAACCGCGCTGCGCATCGAACCGCGTTACGCGCTGGCCCGCCAAGCGCTCGACAAGCTCCGCCGTCTGGTGAATTGACTCCTTCGCCCCACATCTTCAGCGCGTGTTAGAATCCCGCTCATGTGCGGCCGATTCTTGTTCGTCCTCATCTTCTTCCTGGCTTGCCATGCGAAACCTCTGGGCGGGCAAGACCGTTTCGATTCCGGTCCCTACAAAGGTTTCCGCATCGCTCACCCGGAATCCACCATTGTCGAGTTGGAACAACCCTTCAGAGTCCGCGTCGTGCGCGGTGTGGTCCGCGATCCCTCAGGCTCCCCATTGCCGGGTACTGCCTTCGAGATTCGAGACGATTCTTCCGGGAAGGTTTGGGGAGCGGTGACAGACAAACACGGACATTTCACAATTTCAGCCGTCTCTCACGGAACTTTTTCATTCAAGGCCACAAGAGACGGGTTTCAATCCGTGATCGGAAAAATCACAGTCTCGGCGAGGGCCAGCCGCAAATCCAGGATCAGGCTGATCCTGCCGCTTGGCGTTTGAGCACGCCACTCGGCAGTTCTGTGTTCGTGGGTTGCAATTCACGGCCCCCGCTCGGGCTTGACCACCCTGTCGTAAACCGACAGCAAGAGTGCCGTAAAAATTCCGACGCCCGTAACCGCCCACCAGATGCGTTCCGGCTGATGCCGGACTTCGCCGAAGTGGTGAATCAGAAAGCCGCCCAGCCGTCCCGCGATGATGGAACCAAGGCCGATGGGCAGAAACGCAAAGCCCATGTACGTGCCTTGCTGTCCCGCCGGAGCCAGCCGTGAGACGTACTCGTAATAACGGGGCGACTGCGTGATTTCTCCGAGAGCCAGGACGACGAGCGAAAAGACCGCAGCCCACACGGCCGGACGCGCGGCCACGATGAGCCAGGCCAGCGAACTGACGAGCGTTCCCAGAGTGATGGCCCGCAAGGCGGGAATCTTTCGCGTTACAAAGCTGCTGAAGACTACTTGGAGCGAGATCACCACGAGGCCGTCGGTGATCAGAATCTTTTCCACGTCGGCGTTCGGATTAATGTACCCGTGGATGTAGAGCGGCAGCACGATGTACTGTTGCCAGAAGACGACCCAGTAGCCCGTAAAGATCAAGAGGAAAAGCATGAATCTGGGATTTGTGACCACGGTGATGAAATTTCGCCCCACTTCGGCCAGGCTCGCGGCCCGTCCCTCGCCCGAGCGTCGCGGCTCCTTGAAAAACAGCAGCACGGCAAAGAACATCAGAAAAACGCTCAGTGCCGAGACGCGAAAGACGTTCTCTACCCCCAGATGCCGGTGCGCCCACGAAGCCACAAACGGGCCGGCTGTTCCGCCAATGTTCACCAGCGTGTAGTAGATCGAGTACCCGATGGAACGAACGTTTTCCGAAGACGCGCGCGCCGTCGTCCCTACGATGCAGGGCTTCACCAGCGCGACTCCAAGCGCCGGAAGCATGAGCACGAAACCCACCAACAACACGAGCGGCACCCCGGCGCGGATCGGAGCCATCCAACTCGTGCCCAGCGAGCCCAACAGGAAATAGGCGACGCTCAGGGTGAAGAACGCGAGCGAAAGCGCGCGGCGAAATCCGAGCCGGTCCGCCAGCGCACCGCCGAAGATGGCCAGAAACCACACCAGCCCGCCGAACAATCCCGCCAGGTCCGTGGCTCGCTGCGTGGGAAAGTTGAGCGTTTCGTGGAGGTAATTGGCCAGCGATGCAAACGCCGCGTAATAGGAGAGCCGCTCGAAAATTTCTGTGACGTTGGCGACCCAGAACGCCGGCTCAAATCCCTCGCGAATTTCATGCAGGCGCTGGGAGAAGCTCACAGGATGCCTCCCGACGAGGCGCGGAGATGGGTGCCCGTACTCAAGGGCGAGATTGTAACGAAAGCCGCGCCAGGGCGCCGCACTTTTTCGTCCGTGGCACCCGCGCGGCGCTGGTCGGCACGGTAATGGGCTGCGGATGGATCGCCAAGTCCCTTGAGGAATTGTCGCCCCAGTGAGCGTCAGTTTTGGGGTTCGGAGCTGGCCGGCGCGGGCGGAGCATCCTCCGGCAAAACACTTTCCTGCGGCTCGAGGTGTGATTCACGCTCAGCGCGGTTGATGATTTTTTTCTGCGCGCGGCGCTCCGCCTTCATTCTTTGTTTTTCGAGACGCTTCATTTCTTTTTGGCGCTTCTGAAACGTCGTGGCCATAAAGCCTCCTCGAATTTGATTATGGGATCAGCGCGTCCCTTGACTCCGTGCCGGCAAGAAACCGCCGAGCCTCCGCTCGGGGTGGACAGCGATGCGCGGCCGGCGCGGAGCGCTACCAGCGAGGCTCGCGCGGCTGGCGCGCAGACTCGCGATAATCTTCGTTGGAGAAGCGATTGCCGCCGCGGCCCTTGCCTCCGCCCGTCGGGCCACCGAAACCTCGCGGACCTCCGCGCTCGGTCTTGGGGCGCGCCTCGTTCACCTTGAGATTGCGCCCGTTGACAGCCTTTCCATCGAGAGCGGTCATCGCCTGAGTAGCTTCCGCGTCGTTGGGCATTTCCACGAAGCCAAAGCCGCGGGAGCGCCCCGTTTCCCGGTCCACCGCTATGTGCACGCGCGCGATTTGTCCAAAGGGCTCGAACAGCGCGCGAAGATCCTCTTCTTTCGTTTCAAAACTCATATTGCCGACAAACAGATTCTTCATTTCGTTCTCCTGATTCCCTAAAGCCATTTTCCCCAGAGACGGCTGTCCCGATTCCGGTTGCCGGACGATTGCTTCATGGCGGCGACTGAGGAACCGGATGGAGTCCATTAAGGCAGGCCGCAAACGGCGCCCAGAGGGCGGATGACGCAATCCGACTTCTTGGGAATGCACCCTCAGTATAGCGCAATGGCGGACGAAAGTCCCAGGAACTAAGACTCGGAATGGCTTACTCGGCAGCCGCGTCTTACTGGCGGCCCAAGAAGCGGATGCGGCCGTTGAGGGTGCGGTGAGCCTGCCCGAAAAAAGTAAGGAACGTCGGGGAGTTCACGTCGTTGTCCACCACGTCGGGATTCGGACTGTTGGTAATGTTGTTCAGACCGACGCGCGCGGCCCACAGATAACCCTTGAAATGGAACTTTCGCTCGATCGCCGGATTCAACGTGAAGAATTTGGGGAAGCGGTGCGCCGTGGGGCCGGAAACAAGCTGGCCAAACTGGTCCACGGTAATAAAGGGAAATCCTGTGTGGTAGATCGCCGACGCCGCAAAATCAAGTTTCTTGAATTTCCAGATGGGCGGCAACGGGTAAGTGCCCCAGGAGGTAATCTGATTGGGAGCGTCCCAGCTAAGCGGTCCGCCTACTTGCGTGCCCGTGGTGAAGTCGTCCAAAGAAAAATCAAGGGTTTCGTTGGAGCGGGCTTTCGAGCGGGTGTACGAAAATAGAAATGGATAGCCGGGCTTCAGGTCTTTCCGCAGCGTAATCTGACCTGCGTCGTAGCGATCCTGCTTATTGTTCTCGAGAAGGAAGACACCGGCGGGCCGGCTTTCGTACGCCCAGCCATGGGCTCCGTGTCTGCTCAAGTAATCCAGGCGAAGGTAAACTCTCCCCGGCATGCGGCGCTCGATTCCCGCGCTCCAGTTGGTAAAGCGCGGCATCACTAGGCGGGCGGGATCCACGACAAAAGAAGTGGAAATTGTGCGCACCACAGGCGAAAAAAACATGTCCGTGCGCGAACCCTGCACGGCCTGGCTGGCCAGGGAAAGGTTGGTGCGGTCGTAGTACACGCCGATCCCGGCGGTGAGCTTGGTTTCGCTCGCTGTGTCCACGACCAGGGTCCCCGCGACGCGCGGCGAGAAAAGGTTTCGATGGAGAAAGGAGTCGTTGTCCCAGCGCCCTCCGGCCTCGATGACCAGGCGCTGGAAGGCGGACCAGCGGTCCTGCGCGTAGGCGCCGGACTCGAGCGTGCTCAGGCCGAAGGGCGGCGCGTTCTGAAAAGTCACTTGGCGGAGCAACGCGTTGTTCGCGTCCACGAACTCGAAGGGGCCGCGCGAAAACGCCCCGTGAAAAATCACGCGGTCCACTCGCCCTCCGAGAGTGAACTGATGCGTGCCGAGCCAATTCCACGGCTTCACGTACAAGTTCGTGAATGCCTGCGTGCGATCCGACCAGTTCCGGTCGGTCAGGTAGAAATTTCCAGTGCGCCCGTTCGGGGTGAAGACAAAGGGAGAATTGCCAAGAGGAAAAAGGGAATTATTTGTCCGGTGGAATCCTGCGCCGAATTCCAGCAGAGTGCTCCTGGCGACGGTGATCTGGTCTTTCAGCGCCAGCACGTAAAGCGTGGAATGCTCGTTGAAGGACACGGAGATGGGATCCAGCGGAGAAATGCCGGCGTGCTCCGAGTTGAATAGATCGAGCAGCGCGCTGCCCGTCAGAACGTTTCCCGCCGTCAGGTTCATGCGCACGCGGGCGAGGTCGGCCGTCGTCCACACGCGATTCGAGTCCGCGCCATCGGGAAGTTGCTTGACGATGTTGAGGTCGTTTTCGCTTTCGTGCGAGAGGTTGAACCATACCTTGTCTTTGACGATCGGGCCGGAAGAATACGCGCGCGGGGTCCAGTTGTTGAATTGGATGCCCTTGACGTTCTGGACGGTGGGGATGAAGTCGGTGGCGTTGACGCGAAAATGATTGTCTCCGTCCTGAACCTGGAGATCCACCAAGCCGCCGGAGCCTTTTCCGAACTGGGCCGAATACCGGCTGCTGCGAACGTCAATTTTTCGCAGTGAATCCGGGTTGAGCCGGACGGCCAGCGCCCCGCCGGCCGGCTGGCTGACTTCGAAACCGTCGAGATAATCCTGGATTTCCTGCGTGCTGGAACCCGCCACGTGGATCTGTCCGCTGGAGTCGGCGATCACCCCCGGAATAAAGGGGAGGACGTTGCGGTAGTCGCGGGTGTCCGGATAAGGAATGTTGGAAACGTCGCTGGCGGTGATGGACTGCGAATTGGAGCTTTGCTCGGGGTCAATCGGCGAAGGTTGCGCCGTCACTTCAATCTCTTCCCGGTACTCGCGCACCGGCTGCAAGCGTACTTCCACGGGCAGGGTTTGCCCGGCGACGATCGCGATGTTCGCCACCGTAGCCGTGTAAAAACCCTGCTTCTCAATCAGCACTTTGTAGGCACCCGGCGCGAGTTGCCGGAGGACCGCATTTCCTGACGGAGTTGTCCTCTCCTGGAAGAGGGTCTTGTCGTCTTGTTGAAGGATGACAACGGAAAAGGGCAAAGGCTCGCCGTTCTGGTCTGTCACCGTAACGTGCAGTTGCCCGGACGCTCCCGCCTGGGCCTGCGGCAAAGATCCGGCAAACGATATTTTTTGTCCGCTCCAGGCCGGTGCGGAGCAGAACAGCAACAAAGCGAATGAGCAAAGCTTCGTCTTCGGCAACATCGAACGCAGCGTCGTTCTTGGCGAAGTGTGCAAAACCGCAACCATTGTATGCGATGCGCGAAGCCAATCAACAGTTTGCGTCGGGCGCGAGCCGCATACCTCGCGGCCGCCGTTAGTGGACGGCCAGCGTGATTACAGGATGAGGCCGATGCGTCGCTCGGCGCCGAGTTACTTTCCGGCCGAATCTGGTACACTCCCTTGCCATGAATTGCCGGCGTTTGCTGCTTGCCATCGCTCTCTTATGCATCTTACCGGTCCGGCTCCGCGCCGCGGACCCCGAGCAGACCGCCAAATCGATCACCATCTACCGGGACAACTACGGCGTCCCGCACGTCTTCGCGCCCACCGATGCCGGTTGCGTCTTCGGCTACGTCTACGCGCAGGCCGAAGATAATTTCTGGCAAATCGAGGACAGCTATCTTCGCGCGCTGGGCCGCGCCGCGGAAGTCTACGGCGCGAAGACGCTCGAAGACGACGAGTTGGTCCGCGCCCTGGAGATTCCGCGGCTGGCAAGAGCGGAATATGAACGCGCTTCGCCCCGCACCAGAGAACTGCTCGAGGCCACCGCGGAGGCGCTGAACTTTTTTCTCAAACACAATCCGCAGGTGAAGCCCCGCCTCATCACTAGGTTCGAGCCCTGGTACGTGCTCGCCTTCAACCGCTATGCGCTCTACTACCAGTTTATTTTCCGACGGAGCGGGGTGAAGACGGAAGAGATCAAGACCGTGCTGGAATCGCAGGGCCCCAACGCGAGCACGCTGCGCCCACTCCGCAGCGTCCCCGGCGCCGCGATGGCGGACGCCTTCCAGGCTGTGGAAGAATCGCAAGGCTCGAACATGTGGGCCATCACCCCGGCCAAGAGCGTCTCCGGCCACGCCCTGCTGTTCATCAACCCGCACCAGCCGTTCTTCGGCACCGGACAATGGTACGAGGGCCACGTCCACAGCGAGGAAGGTTTGAACATGTCCGGCGCGTCGTTTTTCGGCTCTCCTCTTCCCACCATCGGCCACAACGAATTCCTCGGCTGGAGCCACACCGTGAACGCTCCGGACATCGTGGACGTTTGGGAAGAGACGTTCGACAAGCCCGGCGACCCGCTTGCTTATCGTTACGATGGCGGCTACCGCCGCGCCACGGAATGGACCGACACCGTCAAAATCAAGACAGACAGTGGCATGAGCGAGCGAAAGCTCACCTTCCGCAAGACCCACCATGGGCCGATCGTCGCCAAGCGCAACGGCAAGTGGCTGGCGGTGAGGATGGCCCAATTCGAAGAAGGCGGGCAACTCGATGAGTGGTATGCGATGACCAGGTCGCGCAACCTCGAAGAGTTCAAGAAGGCCATGTCGGCCGTTGCCGTCCCCATGTTCAACGCCGTGTACGCCGATCGCCAGGGCAACATTTTCTACGTTTACAACGGCGCGGTTCCCCGGCGCTCGCTGAATTTCGATTGGTCGCAGCCGGTGGACGGCAGCACGCCCGAAACGGAATGGCACGGCTATCATTCCTTCAGCGAACTTCCCCAGGTGACCAACCCGAAGTCCGGCTTCGTGCAGAACTGCAACTCCACGCCGTTTGCCACCACCGTATTCGACAACCCGAACCCCGGCGCGTACCCGAAGTACATGGTGGGCGAAGGAGACACCGCGCGCGCCCGCATCTCGCGCCGCATCCTCTGGAACAAGGACAAGTTCACATTCGATGAGTGGGCCAGGGCCGGCTTTGATACCTATGTGATCCAGGCGGAGACGGAAATACCCGAGTTGGTCAAGTCCTGGGAAAAGACGCGCACCGCCAAGGCCGCCGACGCAGTCGCCGAACTGCAGAATTGGGACCACGTCAGCCGCACCAACTCCGTTCCCATGACCCTGTACATGCTGTGGCACGAAAAACAGTACGGCACGGCTGTGGTACGCGCTGAAAAGACCAAGCAGGACCCCGTGCAGTCACTCGAGCAGGTGATTGACGATCTGACCGGCAAGTTCGGGACGTGGCAAGTGCCCTGGGGCGACCTCAACCGCCTCGAGCGCCGGCAGTCCGGCGGCGAAGAGCCCTTCCGCGACGATGTGAAGAGCCTGCCCATTGCTGGCGCGCCGGGCGACGTCGGCATCGTGTTCAACTTCTACGCGCGCAAGGAGAAGGACCTGAAGCGCCGTTATGGCGTAGCGGGCCACTCCTTTATCAGCGTGGTGGAGTTCGGCCCGGAGGCCAACGCGCGCTCCATTCTCGTCTTCGGCGAAAACTCCGACCCCGCGTCGCCGCATTATTTCGACCAGTCGGAACTTTACGCCCAGGAGGAGTTCAAGCCCGCCTACTTCAGCCTCGCCGATATCCAGGCGCACGCGGAAAAGTCCTACCATCCCGGTGATGGGAAGAACTGAACGGACTGCTTTTTTCCCGCCCGGAGAGCAACTCGTTCTCTAAGCCCCCGCAGGGTTAGGCTGGCAGATCGCAGCGATCAGCACTCCAAGAAGCACGGCCAGGCCGCCTTCGCCGATGATCCAATGGAGCGCCAGTTCGTGGTGAATTGGATAGACGAAGTACTCGATCAACGATTGAGGAACAGCCGTCGCCAGCGCCAGGAGAATGCCGAAACGAATGCCCTGGCCCAGCCACGGCTTCTGTTCGATTCCGCGAACGTAGATCAACACCGCCGCAACCGCGAAGATAAGGTTGGCGAGTTGTGCCGCCCACATGCGGTGCATCATGGCTTCCGGCGTTCGCCACACGTCGCTGCTTTGCATATAAGCGCTCTTTAGCAACACGCTGTGCAGCAGATAACGCCCCGCGAACAACAAAACGAATCCCGCCACGATTGCCCCGATGGTTTTCTTCATTGGCATGGAAGATTCCTCCGCGCGCGCTAGTTGCGCGCAACGCTTGCGTACCGCTGCCCGGTTTCAGGCCGGAGACTAGCACCAGGCGGGCGGCAAGGGCGAGCGATTTTTTCAAGACCCCGGGACTTGCGTCTCCCGGCCCTGTGCAGGACGGAAAACCTCCCAGAGGCCTGTTCCATTGCTTCCCTGCTCTCGACATTGCTCGGAACCGCAAAACAAGGGCTGTTTGGACAGGCTGCCCGGATGGTCAGTTGAGGCACAGGGCCCGTTCAGGTGACTCATTCGCATCCCAATGACTCAAAATGTGCCAATTGGGACATACCAGGGCATAGGATAGAGCCGTACGGGTCTGAGGACGGGCCGGGCCATGAGCATAAAACGTGGGGATTTGGCCACAGCCGTGGTTCTCGCTGTGGTCTACTTCTGCGCAGCCAAACTGGGGCTGAGACTTGCTTATGTACACCCCAGCGCCACAGCAGTGTGGGCGCCCACCGGAATTGCGCTTGCGGCCTTCCTGATCTTGGGTTATCGCGTGTGGCCAGGGATTTTCTTGGCCGCATTCGTTGCGAATTTAACCACAGCAGGCTCGGTTCTGACCTCAATCGGTGTTGCGACGGGAAACACCCTTGAAGGTGTGGTGGGCTGCTATCTGGTAACGCGCTTTGCTCGCGGCCAGCATACCTTTGAAAGGACGCTGGATATTTTCAAGTTTGCGTTCCTTGCAGGAATGGTCAGCACGACCGTAAGTGCCACGGTTGGTGTTACGAGCCTCTCCTTAGGCGGATTCGCTGACTGGCCGATGTATGGACCCATCTGGCGCACGTGGTGGCTGGGAGATGTGGTCGGCGCGGTAATTGTGACCCCCCTTGTGCTCCTATGGAGAGAAAATCCCCGCTTGAATTGGACCCGTGAGCAGGTCGTTGAGCTCGCTCTTTTGTTTCTGGGATTGTTTTTCACGGCCTGGACTGTATTCGGAGGCCGTTTTCACGCTGAGGTTAAGAACTATCCGCTGGAATACCTTTGCGTTCCTTTCCTGGTGTGGGCGGCATTTCGATTTGGCGGGCGCGAAGCCGCGTCGGCCCTCTTCATGTTGTCCGGGATCGCAATTGGGGGGACTCTGCAGGGTTTCGGCCCATTTGTGACAAAAACGCAAAACGAGTCTCTCCTCATTCTGCAGCTGTTCTTGGCCACACTCGCTGTAATGGGGCTAGTTTTGGCTGTTGCCGCCCTGGAGCGCAAGCGCATGGCGGAGAGATTTAGGCTTGCCGTCGAGTCGGCCCCCAATGCCATGGTGATGGCCGACGGACAGGGCAAAATTGTCTTGGTGAACTCTCAGGGACTGAAAATGTTTGGTTATAAGGGAGAAGAACTATTGGGGCAGTTGGTCGAGGTGCTGGTCCCCCAGCGGTTCCGCGGCGCACACCCAGAACACCGTACCGGTTTTTCTGCCCGGCCCCAAGCCAGACCCATGGGCGCGGGTCGAGACCTCTATGCCGTGCGCAAGGATGGCAGCGAGTTTCCCGTCGAGATTGGGCTCAACCCTATCGAAACGGACGAAGGGCCCCTGGTCCTGAGCGCGATTGTGGACATCACCGCGCGCAAGGCTGCAGAAGAAGAGATTCAGCGTTTAGCGACAAGCGATCCGCTGACGGGTCTCGCCAATTACCGCAAGCTGATCGATACACTCGATGCGGAGATCAACCGCTTTGACCGGACCAAACGATCTTTCGCAGTCATGCTCCTCGATCTGGACGGACTGAAGAAGGTCAATGATGCCTATGGTCACCTTGCGGGAAGCCGGGCGCTCTGCCGGCTAGCAAACATTCTCCAAATTCATTGCCGCGAAATTGACACTGCTGCCCGCTATGGAGGCGACGAATTTGCCGTAGTCCTCCCGGAGACGGGCGCGCAGGCTGCCCAGCAAATGGCAGCGAGAATCCGCGAACGCGTCGCCGACGATGGAGAAAGTCCGCCAATCTCTGTGAGCGTTGGTGCCGCCGTATTCCCCGAGGACGGTGACACCGTTGAAAAACTCCTGTCGGCAGCAGACAGCGCGCTCTACGCCATGAAGCGTCCCCCGCACAGTCCGGCTGAGCAACAGCGCGCGCAATGGGAGCGTGAATAGAGTAGCTTGCAATTGCGCCGGACGCGCCCCTACACAGATTCGAGTTTTAAGGTTGTTCCGGGAGAAGCTCGCCACGGCGCTAGGGACTCGCTTCTTCGGGAATGACTCTGGTTCCCGCCTGCGTATAGTGGAAACGCAAAATCCATTCGCTCGCGACATACTGGCCGTTCACTTTCGCTGGCGCAAATTCCCATCGGCGCGCGGCGTTCAAGGCCTGCTCGGCAAAATATTTGCTCGGGCCGGGGGAATCGAAGTCCGCTCCTACAATATTTCCCGTCGGATCCACGCGGACTCTCACGCTGACGCGCACCGTGCCGCGAATGGTGTCCCTGGCTTTCTGGGACACGTCCGGCAGGACCTGATCGAGGACTTCGCCGGGAACAAGCCCTGGCGTGGGAGTCTCGGACTTCAGGGAAGCCGGCGAGGGTGCGCTGCGGACAGAGTTTTGCTTTTCCGGACTGACAATCTTGGATGCTGGCTGCGCGGATTTTCTTGCCGCCGGCTTCTGCGCCGATTTCGCCTGAGTCTTCGATGCAGCATGTGTCTCCGCAGGTGATGGTTCGGTTGTGATGGAAGCGGTTCGCTGAAATTCCCCGCGCCGGCTGAAGAGCTTGGCGCCTGCGAAGATGGCCACCAGCGCCAGGCAAACGGCAACCCCCGCAACGATGTAACGCGGGTCGATGGCGCGGAATTTCAGTTTCTGGAGCGCCGCTTGGGGACGCACCGGGGTCGCAATTTTCTTGATCCGTGCAGCCGCGGCGCGCAAAGGAGCGGCGCGTGGAGCGGCTACCGGCGGCGGAACGGCAGGCGAGGGCGAGGCAGCAGCGGCCACCGCGTGCGCAACTGCGCTTGGCTGGAAGCGCGCAAGGATTTCCGCGACCGTGCAGCGCTGCTGCGGGTCGCGACGCAGGCATTGCCGCGCGATTTCCAGGAACGGCTCGGGAAGGGTTTCCGGCAAGGCCGGCTCTGCCTGGCCCTGGCTTTCCCAGGCGGGCAGTCGTTGCGTCAGGGCCTCTACCAGCGTCATGCCCAGCGACCAAACGTCCCCGGCGGGTGAAATTCCTCCGCTGGCAGCCTCGGGCGGGTCGTAGCGGCCCGGCTTCATCAATCTGCCGCCCCACTCGTCCAGGTGGTAAAGCCTGTCGCTGGAGATTTTGATTTGCTCCTCTCGAGCCAGGATGTTTGCGGGTTTCACGCCGCCGTGGACGAAGCCCTGGGCGTGGACGCTGGCCAGGGCCTCCAGAACCGGCTGGAGCGTCTCCCGCGCTTCCGCCGGGGTGAGCGCCCGGTGCGGAAGAAGCTGCGAGAGGTCCTCTTCGACATATTCCATCACGACGTAAAGCAGATACTCGTCATCCAACTTGCAGCGTCCCATGTGAAAGAGCCGCAGCAGGTGAGGGTGAGAAAGTTTCAGAGCGAGGTTCCACCGGGAAAGTTGCAGCTCGGCAGTTGCCGGGTCTGCCGGGATGAGTTTGATGGCGGCTTTTTGAGTTTCTGGCCCGCGGTAATCGGTGAGGTACACCGCGCTATGGTCCGAGCCGCCC
>WNGH01021658.1_pt1 | contig 12063 bp, 10 predicted proteins | sample 5400631 | NCBI WGS metagenome assembly WNGH01 (sample SAMN13153373, study PRJNA577476) | soil metagenome | isolation source: 115 cm soil or saprolite under Garry oak tree replicate 1 | place: USA:California | collected 2016-06-15 | reverse complement strand
CGCCGCAGCCGGGCTGTGATAAACTCTACTGCTCACATGCGCAAGAATATGTTATAATGCGCCAAGTAAGGATATAAAATCGAATAACAAGATAAAGAGTTTTTCCCTGGGCTCCAGCACCATGTGGAACAGGAACAATCTCATTATGGTACGATTGCGGAGCCCGGGGGTCAGTATAACGAGCGGTGTAGAAATATGGCGAGTAATTATCCATCTGAACCTAAGAATGCTGGATCTGTGAGCAATCCTGCTACACCAGGAAGTGGTCCTGGGGGCACTGTACCGGATATGCCACTGCCGTCAGTAAGCTCAACGCCGGATTCTGGACAGTCAGGGCGTGAGACGCCTTCCGGAGGTAGCGGTGGCGGGAGCCATCGTCGCCTGGCCACGGGTACATTACTTTCAGGGGACCGTTATAAGATTGACAGGCTGGTAGCAGCTGGTGGTATGGGGGCAGTGTATCGGGCTATAGATGCGCGTTTCAACCGCCCGTGTGCCGTCAAAGAGATGCTCGACGAGTTTCAGAACGATAACGAACGCAATCAGTCCGTAGAGTGGTTTGGGCGCGAGGCAACCATGCTGCTCGACCTCAGTCATCCCTGTATTCCGCGCGTACGTGATTTCTTCGTCCAGGATGGCAAGCATTATTTGGTGATGGATTTTATCGAGGGGCGCACACTTGGCGAAGTGCTGGAGAAAGAAGGCAATGTAGCCGGGCTGAATGGCGCTCGTGGAGTGTCAGAGGCACGCGCGCGGAGTTGGGCGCAGCAGGTATGCAGCGTACTGAGCTATCTGCACCGCCAGGCGCCGCCTATTATCTTCCGCGATTTGAAGCCATCAAACGTCATGGTGACAACCCGCGACGATGTCAAACTGATTGACTTTGGTATCGCCCGCACATTCCAGTCCCAGCGCCAGGCAACCATCATTATGACGGTCGGCTATGCCCCACCTGAGCAGTTGCACGGAATGCCGGAACCACGCAGCGATCTCTATGCCCTGGGGGCAACCCTGCATCGTGTGCTCACACACCACGATGCAGTCAATAATAAACCCAGCATTTTCTCCTTCCCACCGATTCGCTCGCTGCGACCAGATATCTCGCCCGCCTTCGAGCAGGTGGTGATGAAGGCACTGTCGCCCGCGATTGAACAACGTTGGGCCACTGCCGCTGATATGGAACGAGCAGTCATCAATCTGCCTCCCATCACAACACAACCTGTAGTGCAGCCAGCAGGTCAGGGCCAGTTTCCCCAGCGCCAGCCAAGCTCCGGGCCAAACCCCCCGACACCCAGCAATCCCATGTCCCAGACGCCGCCCTCCGCAGGCACCTATATCAACGCTGCCCTGGGACATATCAATGCAGGGCGTGTCGAGGACGCTTATCAAGCTATTCAACAGGCCTTCGCGCTCGAGCCGAACAACTCACTCGTGCATAGAACCTTTGGGCAGGTGTTTGCCCGTCGCCGACCTCCCGGGATCGATTCCGCAATGCAAGCGTACAATCGTTCATTACAGCTCAATCCCAACGACTCTGAAACGCATAAGTTGGTTGGTGACGTCTCTCTCTTCTTGCGGAAACAGCCGCTCCAGGCCGTTCCTGCCTACATACAGTCGCTGCGCCTGAAACCGGACGATTACGAGGCGCACCAGCGCCTGGCACAATGCTATGAGGAGACCAATCAGCTTGACCCGGCCTTGCGTGAGTACCAGGAAGCGGCGCGGCTCGCTCCGCAGGCAACCACAGTGCAATTTGCGCTCGGTCAGCTGGCTAAGCGCATGAACCAGTTTGCGATCGCCGAACGTGCTTTTATACAGGTGGCTACCGCCAATCAGGCGGATCACCAGGTCCATTTCTTGCTTGGTCAAGTCTATGAAAGCGAAAATAAGTTAGACGATGCTCTGCGTGAATACCTGGAAGCAGCGCGGCTCGCTCCCCAGAACCCTGCCGTACAATTTGCACTCGGTCAGCTGGCCAGGCGCATGAACCAGTTTGCGATCGCCGAACGTGCCTTTGTACAGGTACTCACTATCAATCCGGCAGATCATCCGACTCGTTTCTTGCTCAGCCAGGTTTATGAAAGCGAAAACAAGCTAGACCTTGCCCGGGAGCAATGTAACTATGTGGTAAGAGCAATGCCAGGTAATCAAGCGGCGCAAGCTATGCTACAACGTTTACAACTCCGGTTAGGACGTTAATCATATGTTAGCTCAATGTCAGGGAGAATGAGACAATGAGTACAAAAAGCTTCATACCTGAAATGCGAAAGGGCATCAGCCCATCTGTGCTCGTCCTGCTTGGCGGGATACTCATCGCCCTACAGTTTGTGCTGCCTGCCACAGCCTTCGCATCTCTCACTCGCGCCGCTGCACCCAATCCACCGGCGGACCAGGCCTTTGCCCTGGCAGAAGTCTCCGTTGTCCGGCTCGTTATATCCTATGCCTCCGCCACCCAGCCTGTCGGTGTACCCGCGGTAGAATGTACGGGCCTGGGCGTCCTGGTGGCGAGTTGGGCAACCACCAACCCCAGGGAGGAGAATACCTGGGTGCTGACCGATGGTGATCTCGTCAACAAGAATGGAGCAACCTGTGTCCCGCGCCCTCCTACTGTGCAGATTACTGCCTTGCAGGTGTATACCAATAACGTCTATACATCTAAACCTCAGGGTCTGCTGCTCAACACTTCCGGCTTCATACCCGTGAATGTACTCTGCTCTGATACGAAGATATGTAGTAGCGGCGCAGTTCTGTTCGCTTTTCATACTGATCAACCCCAGCCTTTTCTGGACGTTGCTTCGTTGACAACGAGTCAATCGACGCAATTTGGCATCGAATTGACCAGGGATGGGAGCCTCTCTGCCCTCCCCCCTCAGTCGAATGCCACCCTGCAACAAACTCGTCAGTATCTGCTACAGATGCCCCAGTTCCTTACTCCTACCAAAGAGTCATCCACCAACGGCACCCTGCCGCCTGCTACCCCGGTTGAGTTGGGCATGCCTCTGGTGGATAGGAGTGGCAGCCTGGCAGGTATCCAGCTCAATGCCACCGGCGTTTTTGCTGCAGGGCAGATTACCCAGTTTTTGGCTGCCCAGCCAGAACTCCGGCCTTCATCGACACACACAAACACCCTGAATACGCAGTGGCGACAGGGGATTCAGGATTACTACACAGGCAACTTCAGCAATGCCAGGCAAGAGTTGACTGCCGCGAAAACTGCTGCCTTTACGGCGCCATCGCTGTATCTATCGTCGATAGCCACGAAGACATCTGGAAGTTCCGGAGGCCAGCCCAGTAGCCCGACCTCGACAGGCGGGGTAAACATCTTCGGCATGCAATTCTCGGTACTCGCGCTCTTGCTATTGAGCGTTGCCGGGCTGATCCTGCTCATTATCATATTAGTGCTGGTGAGCCTGCGTTTTGGCGCCGCACGAGCAAAACGCCGGGAAGAACTGAAGCGTTTCAAAGCCGACGAAGCGCAAGCCCAGCGTATTGCTGAGATGGAAGTGCAGCGACAGCAGCAGTCACAACAGCAGCCGCAGGCTGCCCTGGATGTGAATAAGGTCTCGACGCTGCGCTCGCAGTCCCCGTCGAACCTGCCTTGTCCAAACTGCCACCAGCCTGTGTCGGTCGGCGCGGAATACTGCCCCAATTGTCGGTACCTGCTCTCTCCCAGCGCTTCGGGGTTGCACTTGCAGGCCAGGCCTCCTGTGGCACCGGCAGATGTTCCCACGATCAAAAATCCGCCTGTATCGCCCATACCCCAGCCGGCGGCACAGGCTGCACCCTCGATGAGCGATATGCCGACCTTGCAGTTTCCATCCGATGGGCAGCCGAACGCGGAGATAACGGAGAAGACATATAAGATGGAGCAGGTTACAGGCCGCAACCTGAGCCTGGTAGTAGGGACACGTACAGACCCTGGCATCAAGCGCAAGCATAAGCCAAACGAAGATAGCCTGTTTGCCATGCAAGGCGCGCGTACTCAAAACACCCAGCCAGAGCAGTTCGGGCTGTTCGTCGTAGCAGATGGCATGGGAGGGCATGCGAATGGCCAGGATGCCAGCCGCCTGGCCATTCAAACGATCATCAATTATGTGCTGCCGATCCTGTCGGCAGGCAACGAAATGAATGACGAAGGGTTTGTGAAACTGTTGTCGGATGGAGTGCAGCAGGCCAACCATGCTGTGAACCAGAACAACCAGGAGCGCCGGGCCGACATGGGCACGACCATGACTGCTGCCCTGGTCGTCGGCTCGATGGCTTATATAGCAAACGTAGGTGATAGCCGCACCTACCTGTACCGTGAGCCGGAAGGCCTCACCAAGATCACTCATGACCATTCAGTTGTCGCCAGCCTGGTTGATGCCGGTGTCATCAAGCCTGATGACATCTACACCCATCCTAAGCGTAACCAGATCTACCGCAGCCTGGGTGAGAAGCCGGTTGTCGAGATAGACACGTTCAAAGTGCAGCTCCAGCCAGGCGATAAGTTACTGCTCTGTTCAGACGGTCTCTGGGATATGGTACGTGACCCTGAGATTCAGCGCGTGATGCGCGCTCCTGCATCCGACCCGGCCCAGACGACAAGCGGGCTTATCAAGGCAGCTCTCGACGGCGGTGGGGAGGATAATATCAGCGTGATTGTGGTAAATGTGACCGAGGCCACCAGTCGCACCGGCGTCGCAGGTATCCAGCTTCTCGCCAAACCTGACACTGTCAGTGTCCCCAATATGTAAGCCTTGTCATTCCTGATCGACTATGCTATACTGGCCCACGGAGAGATGTCAGAGTGGTCGAATGTGCCGCTCTCGAAAAGCGGTAGGGTGAATAGCCCTCGTGGGTTCGAATCCCACTCTCTCCGCCGCGTGGAGGAGTCTCATAGTGGCCTAGTGAGCACGACTGGAAATCGTGTAGGGTGAATAGCCCTCGTGGGTTCGAATCCCACCTCCTCCGCCCTTCGCCTCGGCTGGCTCCAATCGACTCAATGAGCAACTATTGCAAGAAAAAGCTATCTCGTGTGTAATACAACATAGATGTTGTAAGACGCACAAAAAACAGTAGGTGTTAGATGCAGTTTGAGAGCACCCAGCCCTACAATGAGATTGACGACTACATTGCGACGTTTTCTGATGAGGAACGCCAGGAATACGTCGCTGCGGAAATGGCCCTCGACCTTGCGAGTACGTTGTATCATCTCCGGCAAGCACAAGGATTGACACAGCGTGAGGCAGCAGTCTGTCCCTCTACTGAGAAAACTACGGATGTGGGCCAACATTCCAGAGACCAGACTCACCGGTCTTGTTGCCATTCGGGTCAAGCGCATCGAACGATCCCACGATGTCGCCGCCAATTTTGATGGTCCCTTCAAAAGCCAGTATTTCATTTCCTCCATAGACTGACACCGTGAATTGAACTTTGCCACCAGTGCTGACAGTCCCTGTGAAGGGTCCAATCAGGCCCAACCCCTGGAAGGAGCCTTGAATGGTTCCCCCACTCTGCTTGATATTCGTGAGGAAAAGGGGCGTTTTTTGTCCAGATAAGAGATCTAAAATCGTCCCGGCATAGGAGGTCGCGAGTTGTGGATAGTCGCCCACAGTGACTGTGGATGCAGGAATGGAAGGAGTTTTTGCTGGAGCGACCGTAGAAGAAGCAGGAGGAGGACCGCCATACTTCAAGGCAACACCCAGGAAGCTTCCTGCTCCTACGGCGCTTATGAAGAGGGCCAGCAGGACAGGCAAGAGTACTCCACGTCTTTTCCCCTCACGCTTAGGGCGCTCCCGCTGCAATGGTGGTCCCGCCGCCATATTGCTCAGGAGCGGCATAGCCAGGGGAGCCATGCCGGATCACATTGGTGGTTTTATCCTCCACGAACTCTTTGGCGATGCCAAAGTCGACCAGCACGGCGCCCTCGCCCTTCATGGGCACAATAATGTTGGCCGGTTTGACATCACGGTGCACGATTGGGGGATCCTGGTGATGCAGGTAGTTGAGTGCATCGACGATCGGGGCTAACAGAGCCAGGGACAGCGCCAAGGGGAAGCGCTGCTCGGGCTGCTCCTTCTGCAACACCTCCAGGTTGGGTCCCTCGATGTAGTCCATGAGCATGTAGACCCGCCTGAGCTTGTCGTTTTCAAACACGCGGTAGACACGCGGTAGTGCCTTATGCTCCAGGCGCCAGAGCACCTGCCCTTCAAAGGTGAAGCGTTCCCGGTCGTGTTTATCCGGGTTGATCACTTCTTTGAGCGCAAAGCGCTGCTGGCCAACCCCCTGATCTCGCACCAGGTAGACCGCACCGGACCCGCCCTCGCCGAGCAGGGCCTCGATCACGTAGCGACCTCCAGCGGGGTCTTGTATGATGTCTCCAACGGAGAGCGCCTCATGCATAGGTACTGTGTCGAGCATGAGAGACGAGGAAGCTAGTTGTGCCACCTGGTCTTCAGGACCAGGCTCGCTCACATCTGCCTGGGACTCTTCAAGGTCTTCCCATGACGACCAGGATGCGCCCTTCTTCTGTCTGCTATGATCATAGGCAAGATTTCTGGCGATGGCATAGAGCCAGGGTGTAAATCGCGCTACATCATGCAGGCCTGACAACTTTTGCCAGGCCTGGAGAAACGCTTGTTGGGCAAGATCGTGTGCGTCCTCCTCATTCCCTACCAGCCCCAATAAATACCCGCAGATTCCTGTGGTATGGAGCAAATACAAGGTAGTGAAGGCAGCACTATCTCTGGCTTGAGCCAGTTCTACGAGTCTAGCCTGCGCCATCGCAGTGGAATTATCCTCAGACCTGAGCATCAGAGAGGCTCCTTACCCTTGAAATACATCACGAATCAGGCAGAAGAGCACCGCTCTTTAAAAAATGGCAACATTCCTGTTATTCTTAAGACGTAAAGAGGAGGTGAAAGTTTAAGAGCGAGTAGAAATATAGAACTACTTGTGCCAGTTGAGGAGGTAATCAAACATCTCTCAACTGCTGCCTTTCACTTTTCGTCTCAAGGAGAGAGCTTGTAGATTTTTCTTTGTACTATACCACGTTGACAGCTCATATTTTCTCAATTAGTATACTCAGGCATATAAGCGATGATCTATCCCCACAGAGATAGATGATGGAGAGCAGAAAGCATATGACACCAAAACAACTTCTGCAACAATGTGAGACGTTAACGCACAAGCACATTGGGAATGTTTTTCACGTCCCTACTACTGATACATCGGAGGCAGAAGCATGATTATCTTTGATGAAGAAAGACCGTCGGACTCCCCTTTTGTCGAAAGGATCTGGCGCAGTCATAGTGAGCGCGGTGGCTCTTTTATCTCTATTGCCGAGAGCCGCTCTGAGATGGTCGTGACGAAACGCCATGGCAAGATCACCCTGACAGTGCGCGGTCCAGAGACGAAAGCTACGCTGCTTGGCGACTGCCCTGCGGACGGTGAGTGGCTTGGCATCCGCTTTAAGCCGGGCACATTTATGCCCCATCTGCCCGCCAGAGATCTCGTGGATGCAACAGTGACCCTGCCTCTCGCGACGAGCAAATCCTTCTGGCTGGGTGGCTCTGCGTGGCAATTTCCTGACTATAACAATGCAGATACGTTTGTAGACCGGCTGGTGCGTGAGGGTCTGTTGGTTCGTGAACCAGTCGTAGGAGAAGCACTACAAGGTCACCTGAAAGACTTGTCACTGCGCTCCGTCCAGCGTCGTTTCTTGCAGGCAGCAGGAGTAACACAGAGCGCTGCTCGTCAAATCGAACGCGCCCGCTATGCAACGATCCTCTTAAAGCAAGGCGTATCGATCCTCGACACCATTCACGAAGCTGGCTATTTCGATCAGCCGCATCTGACCAGGTCGCTGAAGTATTTCATCGGACAAACGCCTGCCCAAATCATGTGTCAAAGCCAGCCTGAGCAGCTGTCGTTTTTATACAAGACGAGGCCCTTTTGTTGAGTGATAATACAAATGTCCGATGAACAACAAAAGGAGAACGAACATGAGTCAAGTTCTTTCCAAAGACGGCACTGTCATTGCCTTCGAGAAGTTGGGCCAGGGACCAGCAGTCATCGTGGTGGGCGGCCAGTTAGGCGACCGATCGCAGCAGGCCCCGCTGGCGGCGTTGCTTTCATCACACTTCACCGTGTACAACTATGATCGTCGGGGGCACGGCGAGAGTGGGTTCACGGCCCCCTATGCGGTCGAGCGCGAGATCGAAGATCTTGAAGCCCTCATCAATGAAGCTGGTGGATCGGCGTTAGTCTACGGGACCTCCGGCTGTGCAGTCCTTGCCCTGGAGGCGGCGGCTTGGGGCCTGGTCCCCAAGATCAAGAAGCTGGCGTTGTGGGAGCCCCCGTACATCCTCGATGACAGTCGTCCTCCTGTACCGCAGGATTACCAGGAGCAGCTCACCTCCTTGCTGTCTCAGGGTCGTCGAGGCGACATGGTCGAGCTCTTCATGACAGCAGCGGTGGGCATGCCAGGTGCCATTGTGGCCCAGATGCGCCAGGCGCCGTGGTGGCCAGCTCAAGAGGCTCTGGCGCACACGCTCATCTACGACGCCGCCCTCATGGGCGACTTCTCGTTGCCCTACGCCAGGGTGGCCTCCGTCACGGTTCCTACACTCGTCATTGACGGTGGACAGACTCCGTGGCTCAGCCACGCCGCGCAAGCTGTGGCGTCCGCCCTGCCCAATTCGCAGCGCCGCACCCTCTCTGGTCAGCCCCACAACGTCGAAGCGTCAGCCATCGCTCCTGTGTTGGTGGAGTTCTTCAAAGGCTAAGACGGGCGGCTAAGCTTTTGGCCGGGCATCCTGGCGCATAAGGCTAAAACGACACCCGGGCAAGAGGGCCGAACCTGGCGCTGACTCCAGTGGTTGCGGGTTCTCTACCGGCAGTGGGCCAACCCTGAGGTTCACCGCCGCTTGTGGTGAATCCTCATTTCCTCTCCGAGTCTCTCCTCAGTGGCCTACTTTGACTTGTGAAGGACTACTCCTGTCTTTGTAGGTCTGCATCAAGTCCTTCGGTTCCTGGCCCTTCCTTCGTCTAGATAGCAGGTTCCTACACCCCTTGATGGCCTGCCTAGAATGGTCGCGCTTCTCCTAGGAGGCATATATAGTATATGCTAACTCTCATATCTTTGTCAAGGCTTTTCAGGTCAAGTTACAGGACTTTTTGGTGTACCCGTTTCTCCCGTTGTACTCGCAGGGCGCCGCCCTGCTGCAAAGAAGGAAAGGAGGTGCTGGCGTGGCGGCGCCGCCACGCCAGCACCTCCTTTCCTCTGAGCGACCCGCGTGCGGGTCGCGAGCAGAACGGGCATACTATGCAATTCAGGAACACCAAAGACCATTTTCGTAGGAAAAGCCCTGGGTCAAGTTAAGAGACCTTAAACAGCAATTCTGACAGCAAAGACGATAGACAACAGAAGATAATGAGCTTCCTCTGTAAACAGACAAGGGAGTTTTTGAGTACAGAGGAGACGCTCATAAATCCCGGTAGACAAGCTGAACCGAGTCGATACAATCTCAGGCTACACGCGCTACGACGGCGGTGATATTATCCCTGCCGCCCATTTCATTGGCGCGTTCGATGAGACGCTGCACGCTCTCCTGCGGCTCGTACTGCTGAACGATGCCTACCACTTCCTCTTCGGCTACCAGTTCTGAGAGTCCATCGGTACACAACAGGAGCAAATCGCCTGCTTGCACCTTTTCTGTGAACGTATCCACTTCAACAACATCGTGGACGCCCAAACAGCGGTAAATCTTATTACGCTCTGGATGATTGATGGCCTGCTCCTTTGTGATCAATCCTTCGCGTAACTGCTTTGCCACAACCGAGTGATCGAGCGAGATTTGTTGCGCCTGCCCGTTGCGCACGATATACGCGCGGCTATCACCTACATTGGCTACGTAGAGGGTATCTCCTTGCACGACTGCAGCAACACAGGTCGTCCCCATCATCTTATCCGGCTCCGGTTGTGGAGACTCCGACATGTTCTTATTATAAATGCGGGCATTAACCTGTTCCATAGCCAGCCGTAACGAAGTTGCCAGGTCGTCGCTCTCCTGCTGGTAGTAGACATCGCGAATAGTATTGACAGCCAGTTGACTGGCTACCTCTCCACGAGCATGACCACCCATACCATCGGCGACCACAAACAGGACACCCTTGCTTGCCATCACCTGCTGATCTTCGGGCAGAATGGAGATGACGCTATCTTCGTTCGATTGACGCTTAAGACCAATGTCGGTACGCTGTGCATAAACAATATTTGTTAGACTCATATACGTTTTTCCATGTCTTTCTTCGATTGCCAACAATTGTTTTAGCCATGCTTTGAATGCGCTAAGATGTTCAATAAACAGGGAAACACTCAGATCATAGAGAACGATGCTCCACAAACGCAGCACACCGCTTCTGCCATGTTGCCGCACTGTGTCGCGATAACTGTCGCAAAAGGTGCGCGCCATCTCACGAGCATACATGCGGCGAAATTGCGCGGGATAGCCGTACAACAACAGGCAATAGAGCCGGTACGAGAAGCCCTTGTCGCGTTTGATAGATGAGGTGCTCATGATAAGCCTCCTATTGCTTCTGAACCGCCCATTACCTGCTTCGACTGCGCCAGGCGCACGATCTGCTGGAGACGCTGCACTTCAACGCGCATCACCCGCAAGCCGAAATTTGTGAGGCGATAGTAACGCCGTCTTTCATCGTCCAGCGCGGGATCGGGCCGCTCATCGGCCTCTTCGATCAGGCCATCCGCTAGCATACGTTTGATCGATCCATACAAGGTGCCAGGCCCCATCTTCACCTGACCTCCCGTACGCTGCGTCACTTCCCGCATAATACTATACCCATGACGCTCACCATCCGCCAGCGCAAGCAGGATATGCAGCACGGCAGGTGTGAGTGGGAGCATATCCTCCGCTTTACGTGGTGTATTCTTCATCGTTCACTCCAGTTTATAGAGAGTATGGCTCAGGCATTTACGGTTATATCATTTACGATTATATCCGCCACCGTTATAGTACCTTGAGATTCGTCTTTTGTCAAGTGGCAAATTCGGGTAGTGACTCTAGAAGGGGGTGATACAGAGGTGCTTTCCGCCTTCGCCATAAAGCAGACACACAATAGCAGATTGAACAGGTAGAAGCAAGCTCGACGGGTGCGTTCACTCATCCGGTGAGAGAACACTCTTTAGCCACTCATCGACACTGGCTTTGACCTGCTTGTCTCTCCATTGATACCATGCTTGCAGCCATTGATCATCGACACGATGTAAGGTATCTTTAAAGCGGCGAAACGCGCCTTTGCCGTTTAGAGCAATGGAGAATTTTTCGGCGGCATTTTCGTCTGCTGGAGCAACAATTTCGTCCACAAAATCGACCATCCACTGGTAGGCTTCGTAGGAGGGGATGCGCTCAACGGCAACATAGTCATTGCTCCCATCGATTTCCTCCAACAATTGCTCGTCCTCGTCGGACAGGCCGGCATATTCTGAAAAGAAGATCACTTCGCCTGTGACCAGATTCAAGAAATACCTGTTTGTCAGGTCTGAGTCTTCCATCGCGGTCTCAAGCATGTCCATATCAATGGGTTTTCCATTTGGAAGTGTTGCCATGTGATACATCTCCTGGAGGGCAGATTTCATCCCGCAGAAGTTTCTTCAGGCTCCATACAGGCTGATTTCTTTCTGCCGAGCATAGCGCTGGATTTCATGCACATCTGTCATGCCCTTGACGATGGCTTCCTGAATCCATTCGTACATCTCGTATTTATTTTGATAGAGTCGGTTACTGCAAAAGATATTGCGGCGGGCAAAAGGCGGTGGTGTGATTTTACGAATGTATTCTTGTGCGTCTGGATCATTTGGTCGCAGCATATTCCACCAGGGAACTGCCAGGATGTAGTAGGGATCATACGCCCATTCCGGGCAGGGTTGATGAAAGAGGCCACAAAGATACTCAACAGAAGCAGCGCAGAAGGCTCCCCAATGGCGGGTCTGCTCGGTTTCTTGTTCTGGCCTGGTCAGAGGATCTTTGATCAGGTCGGGACGGATATGCTTTGCGTAGC
>WNGH01017378.1_pt1 | contig 12064 bp, 14 predicted proteins | sample 5400631 | NCBI WGS metagenome assembly WNGH01 (sample SAMN13153373, study PRJNA577476) | soil metagenome | isolation source: 115 cm soil or saprolite under Garry oak tree replicate 1 | place: USA:California | collected 2016-06-15 | reverse complement strand
AACGATTACGTTGCATAATGCACCTCGTTACTCGGATCACTATCATTTCAACACGGTCGGTAGTTGGTGATCCTCCTGAAGAGGAGGAAAGAGACACGATCCACGATCATTGTAGCACACTCCTGCAATACGTCCCTGACGATACCAGCGCCAAATCGTTTGAGCAGTAACACCGCGGCGATGCGCTAACTCGTCGGCAGTCAACATGCCTTGGGCTCTCAAGCGCGCATAGCGATCAAGAAGACCGTGATGGCGACGGAGCTGGGAGACATGCATGCTCTGAAAGAGCAGACCGTCAAAGGTGCGATAGCCTTGCCGATTTAACTGCTCAGCTACCTGTGCATCAGTATACTCATCCAGCAAACGATCGATGGCTTCCAGGGTCGATGGCGCAGTCAAGCGCGACTGGGCGAACGGTGGGGGAAGCGTAACCGTGATAGTCTGCGTCGCTCCTCCTTTAAAGCGAACGTGGGCGACAATCTGATCGGTTTTGGAGACGGTCACATCTTCCAGAAGCCATCGCACCGCACGTTTGCGTTGGCGCACGGTAGTTTTGGGATCATTCCAGAACTGGCGAAAACATTCTGGGACTTCCTCGATCTCCGCACGCTCTTGTGCGCTCACTTGGTGCTGATCGCTTCGGTTGTGCTGCTCTTCGATGGATCGGGCCTCTTCCAACTCACGCAGCTTGGTATTCCACTCTGCTTCTAACCCGGTCGCGACCAGGCGGTTGTCAGGGTCCACTTTCAAGTAGCGGCGTTGCGCCAGATCGGCTTCATATTGGGCACGTTCTACTTGTAGATGACGCAGGCGCTGTGCTTCTGCCGCTCGGTTCACTATCTCATCTTGCACCGCGATCGTCATCGCTAACGCGCGCTGCGAGTCACCCGCTCTACCAGAAGCGCTCCAATGGCTCGATCCAGGCCAGAACCAGGAATGCGTTGACAGGGGTGCTCTCCCTGTTGAATACTTTTGTGCTGACAGAGATAATCGGGCACAATGCGCAGGCCCCCGCGCTGATGATAGCGCACGGTCATGCGTTCTCCACACTTGCCGCAGATGATGAGCCCTTGTAAGAGCGCAGGACCTTCCCGTGGTGGAGAAAAACGCTCTGGAGCATAGGCTTGACTATTCAATGCCAGTTGTGCCTCGTTTCTCTCGTAATCCTCCCAGGTAATGTACCCTACATGCGCATTCTTCACAAGAGCGAACCATTCTGAACGAGGCACATCGGCAATATGAACCTTTCCATCAGCGGTCTTTGTCGAGCGCGTGCGTCCAAAGACGTAGGCTCCCGCATAGGCTGGGTGGTGCAGAACCCGCAACACATCATGATGCTCGATCTCTCCCCACACAATTTCTCCTTGATGCGGCCCGCACCGAACCCGCCTCGGAAAGAGCAGATGCTCTTGGTGAAAGTGGCGAACGGTCGTAAAAGCAGATCCGGTATGCTGAAAGCGGTGAAAGACCTCGCGTATGGTGGCTTGCACCTGCAAATTGGGGTCAAGAACAACAGTGTCGCTTTCGGTGTAACACAACCCAATGGGCAAGACAAGTTTGAGGGCTCCACGTCGTGCTTTGTTGAGAATCCCCCCTTGCAGACGAGCACGCAGCACAAAAAGCTCAGCCTCTGACATGGTTCCTTTCAAACCGAGCAAAAGACGATCATTGAACGTAGAGGGATCATAGAGCCCCTCTTCATCTAAAATCAAGGTGTGGGTGAGCGCACAAATCTCGCGCGAGATGGTGCCAATCGCTCGAGTTGCGTGCGAGCCGGGAGACTTCCAGCCCCAAGACCAGCCCGACTTGTCCAAGTCCTACTTCGGCAACGAGCCGCTGGAAGCCCAGGCGGTCGACAGTGGAAGCTCCCGAGTGGCCTAAATCTTGATCAATCACGACAATGCGTTCGTCGGCCCACCCCAACGCACGAGCTCGCTCGCGCAAGGCATATTGACGGGAAGTACTCTCCGTATTTTCAAGGACTTGTTGCAAGGTACTTTGACGAACATACAAACATGCTAGGCGCGTAAGATGATGAGCGGTCACATGCTGAGCCATATCAATGAGCCCGCCTTTCGGTGAGTCTGCTTCTCCTTGAGAAACTGCGTGAGCTGTTGCACGTCACTAAAACGTAGCACAGCTTTGCCGGAAGCAACAACTACAAAAGGATCAGGCAGGGCAAGATTCGTCCAGGCCAGTGGCAGGGAGCGCACCTGATGGGTGTATGGATCAGCAAAGAACACACGCTCTTCTCCCCAGGCAAAGCGCTGTGATAGTAGAAGAAAGGTTTGCTCATACAAAGGATGAAAAGGGTGAGTGATGGTAAAACAATGCTCACCATTTGTGTGATCAGGTGTAGTTGACAGTTCGTTCAAACGGCATGGTTGAGGGGCATGTGACCAAACTCAAATTAATCAAAAGACAAGGCTACGGCAGAGCCGGGTTTCCTCTGCTGCGAAAACGAGTGCTTCATGCCGTGTGACGCTTCATCCTCCGCTGGAGGAGGCTGTCAGACAAAAACAGAGCACGAGATGGGCGTACCTGGGGTTGGCATTCCAGTCGCGGTGTTCTTGATCGATGGTTTCATGGCAGAACTGAACCGAGCGGTGAAAGAGTCGGTCTAGGCTTCTCCCTCTTTTCGTTGCATCTCTGCTCCCACGACATCCCCAGGGGCAGAACCATGACTACCATCAGGATAGTTCACCCGTCCTTCCCATTAAAGCCTCGCCCAATTGCCTCTCCTGAAAGTTCGAGCGCATCTTTAGCCGCCTGATAAGACAAAAACAATCTCTTAATCAGAAAGAGATTGCTCCCGCAGCATGTGTGGCAAAAGGTCTATCTCATCCACGCTTCTTCTCCCTCTGAGAGCTTCTTCTCTCTTACCCTCTTTCTGATGAGCAAGCGAGGGGTAAGCCCCCAAAGTGGCCATGAGCCCCGGAACTCATGCGCTTCTGGAGAGGCTTTTCAGTTTGTCAATGGTTGCGCTGCTCACTCTTCGGGTCAAGCGCTCATGTTTCAGGGCCAAATCTGCTCACATTCCAGGTCATTTACCACCTGTTCTGGCGGGTTCTGGTAATTGCGCTCAATGTTCGACGGAATTGACCCCAATGATCGAATTTTGCGTTCAAGGTTCGATCCATCCAGAAGTCGCACGGGTGGAACCGCTTCTGGAGCAGGACCCTCGATGTGAAAGATGAAAATCTGTGCTACCTCTTTTCTTTTGAAAAATGTTCTGTTGCATGAAAAGAAGCTGGACATTGAAAATGGCGTCGAACATTGAGCACAAAAAATTTGCGCTCAATGTTCGACGCGATGGCTCTCAGCCCAGTATTTTCGTTCGAACATTCAGCGCAATTACCAGGTTCCCGAGAGCCGTGATCCCGAGGCGAAAGGCCGACTGGATTGGTGGGGGACCGGCACGGTGACGCTGGGGTTAGGAGCGCTCGTCTACGGGCTGATTGAGGCGGGCTCCCTGGGCTTCGGCACTGCGCTGGTGACCGGCGCCCTGGCTCTTAGCGTCGCCGCCCTGCTCGCCTTCCTGCTGGTAGAGGCGCGGAGCCCGGCCCCCATGGTCCCGCTGACGTTGTTCCGTTCGCCCACCTTTAGCGGAGCGAATCTCCTCACGCTCCTGCTGTACGGGGCGCTCAGTGGCGTCACGTTCTTCTTGCCGTTCGATCTCATTCAAGTGCAGGGCTATGCTCCCACCCTGGCGGGTGCGGCCTTCGTCCCGTTCATTCTCCTGATGTTTCTGCTGTCACGCTGGGCCGGTGGGCTGGTCCACCGCTATGGCGCCAAGCTCCCGCTGGTGATCGGCCCGGTGATCACCGCCGTCGGCTTTGCCCTCTTTGCCCTGCCAGGCATCACCAGTGGCCCAGGCAGCTACTGGACCACCTTTTTCCCAGCGGTGCTCGTCATGGGGTTGGGCATGACCATCACTGTCGCTCCGCTCACCACCGCGGTGATGGGAGCGGTGGAGCAGCGCCATGCCGGGATTGCCTCCGGGATCAATAACGCGGTCTCGCGCACAGCCGGGCTGCTGGCGATTGCCGTCTTCGGGATTGTGGCATTGGCGGTCTTCACGAGCAGTCTGGAGAGCCACCTGGCAACCCTGCACCTCTCCCCTGCTGTATCCCAGCTGATTGATGCGCAGCGCACCAAGCTGGCTGGCATCACCATCCCCACCAGCGTGAGCGGCGAGGCGCAGGCGGCGCTCAAGCGAGCGGTCGATGAGTCATTCATGAGCGCGTTTCGCCTGGTCGCGCTGCTTGGTGCAGCATTGGCTGTGCTGAGTGCATTGAGTGCCTGGTTGTTGGTTGCGGGAAAGCACCTGGAACCGGCAGGAGGGTCAGCGTCACAGCCACAGGCTTCGATCGCCGGAGCAGATGAACAAGAACCCCAGATCTCGGCGAACTGATCTGGTCTGGAACTCGTCTCCTGGTGGAGCGGACAATTTTTTCCCTGTCCTGCATGGCTCTCTTTCCCAACGTCACCACAGGTGACGGAGTTCCGTTTTGTGAGACTCACACGAAAAGTATGCTGAGAAACGTCACGAGAAAGCACTGATCCCTGCCAGAAGCTCTCTTGTGAGGATCAGTGTCTTTCCAAAGAGAACAAATTGCTTTGTGATAGGATTTTACACAGGCATCCTAGTCCTACCTCTGTAAGATATGGCAGGTTTTCCTATCATACTCTCTTGCTCTTGACAAAATATTCTCCATATAACAAAGACGCGACAAAGTTCCATTGCCGCCACTGCAGGCATGCCCTCACTCATAAGACGAAGGAGCAGTTCCCTTGCTCGGAAAAGTCCATGGTGGTACCCGCGGCGATACGCCTCCTCAATCAACTGCTCCTGCTCGCCTCCGCGAGCGGGCGTCCTTTCTTCCAAATCTTTTGCCCCTTGCTCCTCACCTTTTTAGTAAGGACAGTGCATGAAAGGCCAGGGTGGTTCGTGATCGCTACGAACGGCACCACCGACTCCCATTTCCTTCTTGTCATCTCTAGCTCGCCCTGCCACCACGCTCTCACCTCAGTGTACACCGCAGCGATGGAAAGTGCATAGATGGCCAAGGTTCCCTCATGAGGCACATTGCTCTTCCTGCTTGCAACCTGCACGAGGGAAAGGAAAGACGTAGAGCAGCTAGACGATCGGGCGTTCTTTCAGGTCATTCCAATACCATTGCAGTTCGTCGAGCCGCTGCTCGATCCCAACCCGGTCAAGTGGATCGGCCGTCGCAAGCGTTGCCTGGGCAACTCTCACGAGCGTCTGATACTCTTGCTCAGAGAGTGACTTGGCAAGCCCAAACATCTGCGTTCCTCGCGCACTTCCTCCATTGATGGAAGCGGTTGTGTTTCCCGCTCACCGGGCAGCGCATTGAGGCAGATCGTCATAACTTGGTCAAGGAGCCTGAACTTTTCCTCCCAGTCAGGTGCGTCCGGATCCCCTGGGGCAACCTCGGCGGATGCCACGATCTGGGTCGGCCCATGCGGGGTAATGCGCAGCCTGCCCAGCTCGCCAAGCGTCACGTGGGCAAAGGTATACAGACGCACACCGCCGGGGAGGTTCGTGGCGCTGGTACGAACGCCCGGCGGGAGGTCGCGCAGCGATAGTTGTTTCAGTGGCATCCTGGTCCTCGCTTCATAGATCAACTGTCTCCATATTGGACGAGCAGGAGGGTGCTCTCTGGTTTCCGATAGACCGAATAGGTAGGGAAAGGCTGTCTGCTGGTACACCAATGCGCGAGTTCGCGAGATTTCCCGCAACAATTTGGGTGAAAACTAACACCTGTGTCAGCCATTTTCTGCTACGCTTGCTCAAGGAAGAAGAGCAGGCGGAACCACTATGAGCAGGAGAAGAGAAGAACATGAGCCGATATAGCTATCAAGGACGCGAGCCTTCTCAGCACCTGGCAGTGGGATGGGACCCGGTGCGCGGGTCGTTCTTTGGCCAGCTCTGGGCTCATCCAGAACAGGAAGAGGACATACCGCTCTTTGTGGTGGGCGATGAGGAGATCATTACCGATCTCACCTTTTTGGATGCCCAGCTCGCTCCCTACGGACTATTCCCTCATCCATACAACCAGCCCTGCTGCAGGACTGGAAACAGCATCGCCATCGACCGAGGACTCCGGAATTGGAGCAGTTTCAAAGCCAGCTCCTCTCGCTCACCGAAGCGTCATCATCACGCTACTACATTCTGATCGATTCAGACCCACATTCCGCACCTGTAGAAGGAGAAGTAGATTTATCTTCAAGCAAAAGCATTATTAACAGCGGCATCAAAACCCTTGTTGTAGAGGTAATCTCCCTTTTTTCCAAACATGGGAGTACTCGCTAATGGATCTGGTACTTATTGTCCCTGAAAGCGATATAATTGGCCTTCAAAGAAAGAGCATTTTAGAAGTAAAACACTCATTAGACGCAACGGAAATAATCTAATCCTCCCCAAAAACAAGTGCGGAATGTGGGTTCAGACGAAACCTCGCCACGGATGGTTTACAAATCCGGGCAGTGACGATGACTGATGCGCCTCTGAAGCCAGTGGAATGGTGAGAAAATCGTCCTATGTTCTGAAACAGAATCTTGTCACGATCAAGCTTTTCCCGTAGCATAACGAGAAGATCATCGAGCTGGCAAAGGATGCCCCCAGGCTCGTCTCCTTTGCCGATCAAGCGCGGGAGTTGCATGTATGCCACAGGCCAAGCGAGAGCGCAGGGAGCGAACGGACAACTATCATCTGCTCCAACAATGGTGTCGAACCCCAGAGCAACGCTTGTATGAGGACATCAGACCCAAATCTAGACCGCTGACCCGCTCACACCGCTTCATACCTTGTTGTCCACGTTGGCACATATACTCACAAAGAATGCGGAATTCCTTGTGTTCCACATTGTAACACACCATTTCCCAAAGTAATAGGGGCTAAGTGGTAGTTGGGCCAAACTGCGACCGATTTTCAGGTGAAACAGAGGAATTGACACGCCATCATTCGCGCAACACCGCTTTAGACCTGGTATTCCTCCATCGAGGCCGATGTTTGGTGAGTTCTGTCACCCTTTTTGCGGGATCTTGCGTGTAGAGAACGAGTGAGAAACGCCACTCGTCTAGGAGCTTCTTCCAGCATTGCCGATTGTCCCTCACGCTGTTGGAATAAGAGGGTATACTTACTTGCAATTTGCAAGGAGAATAGGTTCTGGAAGAAAAGGAGAGACACCATGATCCATCACACCCCAAGACGGTTTGCGTGGAGGAGTGCTCGCCTGCTCGACCGAATGTGCGCTTCGGAGGACTCGGCGATCGAGCTTGAGACGCGCGGTTTGTGCTCCCGCGTGAGGAGCGTCGATCCTCCAAACGAAAGGAGACACTAATGCCTACAAAGCAAGGAGATGTTGGCCTGCTTCACGATCCGGTTGCTCAGCACTTGTTGCAGGCGAAGGGTCCGGCCCATCTGGCCTACAACTGGCGCGACGGCACGCCCCGCGTTGTCCCCATCGGGTTCCACTGGAACGGACAGGAGATCGTGATGGCGACCGCGACGGATGCCCCCAAAACAAAGGTGCTCACCAATGGCTCGAAGGTAGCGGTGAGTATTGACAGTGACTATTCGGCCTCCAAGATCCTCCTCATTCGCGGGACGGTACGTGCCGACACGGTTGAGGGCATCGCACCGGAGTATACGGCCATGATTCACCGGACGATGAGCCAGGAAGACGCAGAGGCTTTGCTCAAAGAAGCAGCTCGCCTCTATCCTCGCATGACGCGCATCTTCATTCATCCAGACTGGGTTGGCATCATAGACTTTGAGACGCGCCTACCCAACGCGGTTGAGCGTGCGATCGAACGAGGCTAAGCTGGCGCAAAAGAGTGGCTCAGGCTCGCCCTGTCTGGTGTGCGACCATGGTCAGCCTGAGCCAGAGAAGCTCCATGTAGCATGTTCAGGCGAAGGACACGAGATGGTGAGCGGCATTGCCAGGCAACGAATCGTCGATTTCCATGATTGACGCCGATTTCGCACGTTTCACCTGAAAATCGGTCGAAGTTTGGCCCAATTTACCACTAAGGGCGATTCTGCTGAAAAAGTGCGAATGGCACGTACAATATTGTAGCGTTTCTTGTACATGCCATTCGCAATTAACTCTCCTTCCTTTGGACAGCAAGGAGCCCATAGGCCACTTCTACCTGCTTTTTGAGTTGTTCAATCTCTGCTGCTTGCTCTCGCACCCGTTTCTGAAGAGCGGCGATCATGGTATCTTTAGAGGCAGAAGAGGCTTGCTCCTGCGGCGGAATCTGGCCTTTCGCTTTGGGAGCCTGTTGTGCGCGCAGCTGGATGATGCGTGCTTTGACGGCTTCGTGTTCATACAGCCAGGCCGTCGAGATCCCCGCTGTTTGAGCAACCGCTTTGAAGGTGATGGGACGCTGCTCTTGAATGAGCAGGACGAGGGCCGCCTCTGCTCGTTGTTCTGTAATGGCGGCTTTTCTTTGGGCACTGGCCCGCAATCCACTGGTATCACGTGGCCATTGTTTGCTACTTCGTATCATGCGTCTTTCTCCTGTTCTAATGCGGCGATGAGCTGACGGAGACTGGCGATGAGCTGCTCGCCCTTCTCGCGTAAGCGCACATAGCCTCGTGCCTCAAGCTGTGGAAGCTGCGCTTCTTCTTCGTGGAGTCTCCTCTGAAGCAGTGGTAATGCACGCGCGTCGATGCTGGCTCCACAGAGGTCGAGGAGTTCTTCGGTCACTTCCAGTGATTCGAGACCCAGGTATTGTTCTACCAAGTGCTCAAAGGCGTCGGCGGGTAGTTGTTTCATCGATGTGTTCCCTCCAAGGCGGCAAGGCGAGCTTTGAGTTCGCTGATAACCCGTTCCAGGTGTTTGGCTGCCAGGAGCAGTCCTGCAGTTTGTGCCTCTTCTAACCCGGCTTCTGCCTCGGCCAGGTCGGTGCGTAATTGCGAAAGCTGTGAGTCAAGATCGAGCGTTCCATCTCCTACCGGTTCTTCCAGGCTTTTGAGGCGAACCGTTAAGTTCGTAATGATATGTGTTTGTTGCTGCACAACCACCTGATTTCCGACCTCCTGTGCCCGTTGTCTCAAGCGATTGGCTCGCTCGTAGAAGGACTTGAGGGCCGGGAGGTCGTCAGTCGAGGTTAACCACATGGGACAGGTGACGCACTTGTTCGCGTAGTTGCACTCCCCAAGTACCACCAGCTGACCGCAACCACCAATGGGCAAGGTCTGCCCACGAATGCCTTTCCGTACCAGTTGGACCTCTGGATCATTGGCACGGGCATCACCTTTGACCACCTGGCCAGCAGCATTGACCGTCTTGCGTGAGAGGGCCGCTCGTTCCAGTGCATCTCGGACTTTCGCCGCTCGCATGCGGGCATAGACCTGGGTCATGCGCATCGTGTGATGACCGAAAAGACGCCGGATCACTTCCAGGGGCACATCATCGTTGATCAGGCGCATGCCCACCGAATGTCTGAACTGATGAGATTGCAGGTGATACAACCGACCATGACGATCTCGGATGTTCTTGTCGAGTGCCCAACGGTTGAGCCGATTGGCGAACGTCATCCTCACGAAAGGCAGTGGTTGACCGCGAGCACGTTTGAGCGGGCGAGTGAACAAGTAGGGGCTTCTGCCTCCCCATTGCGCCCGCGTGTCCTCTTGTTGTGCCTGAATAACGGCCACCACCGTTTCATTGACCAGAGGAATCACATGTTCCTGCTTGAGCTTGAGCTGGTAAAATTTCAGATACCACTCGTGTGTGTCATCACACATGAGGCAATCAAAGGGGATCGAGCAGAGTTCGCTGATCCTCAAGCCACATTCGAGCAAAATGGTGACCATGCGCAGCATCGTGGTATCAAGCGTAGAGAGGTGCTCGCGGATCTGAGCCAGAACCTCTTCTGGGATCTCTCTGGGTAGCGTCTTCTTCTCCTTTGGCAGGTCGTCATCGAAGATGAGACGCTCTTTGGGAAGGTCATGCCTGCCCAGCCGGTACGCACTGGTCTCCAGGAGCGTGCGGAGAGTCACAAGGGTAGTGCATATCCACGACTCACTCACCTGCCGATCCCGCAGGTAGCCAATGTATTCTACCATGAGCGCCCGGTCCAGTCCGGCAACGCCGAGATGAGGATGGTATTGTGCCAGAAAATGGGAGAAAGCGTTCAGGGCGATCATCTTGCTCTTACCATCCCCTGGGCTGTGAACGGCGAGGTTGTACCGCATGTACGCTTTGACGAGGTCTCGAAGCCAGGGTTGGGAAATGAGCGTAAAGTTCAAGCGATGGGTCGTGTCGGCAAGGTTCATCTCCAGCCCCATTTTGTGCAGATCCCAAATGTCTTTTTCAACCTCAGGCCGATCGTCGTAAGCGTCTGCGACAATTTTGTACATCTGGCGGAACCAGCGCACGATCTCATTTTCTCGATCTTGATGATACACCAGGATTTGCTGCGCATTGACATATTTGTTGTGGGGACGATCGACTCGATACTTTCCTGTTTCGATCAGAAAGGTGCGCAACGACAGTTCCCACTGTTCCAGGCTTTTCTCCAGCACCGACTGTGTCTCTTTCGCCACACGATTGAGCCAGGTAATGATGTGGCGTAAGCATTCGCGATTCTTGTGGTGCGCGCTTCCCTCGATATTCCATTCCTTGCGCTGAAACTTGCACCAGACCGCATACTTCAGCTCAAGTTTGAGGGCGTTCGACTGGAGTGGCGAGAAGTCCAGGGTACTTTGTCGCTCTGGCCTGTGGGGAGGACCAACGCGCCAGGCATCGGAAGCGAAGAAACCCTGGAGGTGCTCGTGTAGCGATTGCTGGCGCTCTTCTGACCAGGAGAGGGAGCTAACTGACATCATGGCCTCCGATCACTGGTGAGAGCCGCTCGTAGGTCCTCTGCTGTCAAATGAACGTAGGTGTCATGGGTGGTCTGGACGCTGGCGTGTCCCAGCAAACGAGAGGCTTCTTCCAGCGAAACCTGCTTACCGCGGATCCACAGGGTGGCTCTCGTATGGCGAAGCATGTGTGGAGTAAAGCTGATCCCTGTCTTTTTGCAAAGCCGTTTCACCAGGGACATGACTGCCTCGTAGGTCATGGGACGCCCAATATCGCCTTCCCACAGATTCACAAAGACAAAATCGGGAAGGGAATCGATTTCCAGCGCTCCCAGATCCTCGATGAGGTAATCGGTGTAAAGCTGCATGACCTCGGGCAGCACCGGGATGACATAGGGATTTCTGGTCTTCGCCCGCGCACCATTTGGATTGTCAGCGCGAGGAACAATCTGGAGAGAACCATCTTCGACAGAGAGGTCTGCATGTTTGAGACCAAGCACCTGGCCAATCCTCATACCCGACTGGAAAAGGAGTGTGAGCAAAAACTTGTCTCTGACATGCGTGCAGGCATCAATGAGTGTCTCTACTTGCTCGATGGTCAGTGTCTTGGGAAGTCTCTGCTCTCGCCTGGCCGAAACGACTCTCCTCTGCTCTGGTTTCGCTTTCACAATGCCATGCAAAAACGGCTTGTATCGCCGAAGGTTTGGCATGGATAATTGATACAAGGGAAGCTCCGCAACGGTTCCCAGGCGCATGTGGAACTGGTAAAAGCTGTGGACGGCACCGAGAATCTGATCAATGGTGGCATTGGTTCGCGAAGCTTGCCTGTGCTCAATGGAAATGACTTCCGATTCTGATCTTCGCAACCAGGGAATGAATGCGGCAAGGCGGGCAACATTCATCTCTGTCCAGCACAGCTGCTCGTCACGGAGATATTCCCAGAAGAGCTTGAGATGGTGGGCAGTGGATCGGATGGTATTCGGACTCCGGTCCAGGTCATCGAGAAACGTCAGGTACGAGCAAATGGGTTGGATCGGGACAAACTCATCATCAAGCACGATCCAACGAATTTGATCGGTATTGGGAGGGCGTACTCGTTGTACCTTCATGATCTACATTCCTTTCATCAAAAAAGTGATATGGATATGTATTTCCACGAAGAACAACAAGGTTCGTGACTCATTCGTTGTTTACGTTGTGAGTAGGTCTATTTCCTAATCTAGATTT
>WNGH01005499.1_pt1 | contig 12064 bp, 11 predicted proteins | sample 5400631 | NCBI WGS metagenome assembly WNGH01 (sample SAMN13153373, study PRJNA577476) | soil metagenome | isolation source: 115 cm soil or saprolite under Garry oak tree replicate 1 | place: USA:California | collected 2016-06-15 | reverse complement strand
TCTGCGGACCAGGGGCGGCTCCTGGCTGTCGTTGGTCCAGCTGGGCCATGAGCATCATGAGCTTCCGAGTCTCGTCGAGTCGCCTGAGCATGTTTTGCATCTCGCTCTTGTAATAATCTCTTTGTGAACTGTAATCTTGTTCGCTTATTTCGCCCGAGCTGTACTTTCCTTGCAACGCAAGATACCCTGTCAGTGTGGTCCCACCTAGTTGTTCGCGAAGGTTTGACAAACTCTTTCCGACTATGTCGTTGAGCTGGGCAGCTCGTTCGCCGAGGGCTCTGCTCACTTTCGATATCTCTTCCTTGATCATCGCTGTCCGTTGTCGGAAGCCGTTCAGCTCCACGACTACTTTCTCTATGCCTATTTCACTCAAGACAAGGCACCATGACTAGTAACGACAAGATTGGAGACGGGCCACATAGCCGCACCGTAACCAAAGACGACCGGGAGAAGTGACCGGCCAAAGAGCCGACGCCTATGACAGTAAGCGTGCCTTGCTCATTGCACGTCTCAACATAGATCGATAGATGGGTTGATTTCCGTGGGAGGGAAACGGGACAGGTCCAGTGTTGAGGACCCGAGTCAGCAAACCGGCTTCGCTCAACGCCATGCCGACTGGATTGAAAATCGAGGATTTCACGATGAAGATGCGAAGTGGATTAGCCTTGATCACGTCGTTGATCAACCGAGGTGTTTGGCTTAGAACCGCCTTTCTCCTCTCCTTCGGCCTCAACTTGTCCACTGGAAAGACGCATGTGTCCAAGAGATAGAGGCCCATCGATTGAAAGCGTCGCAGCATCGACCGCTTATCAACACCCGCGCCCATAGGTTCGTCTTCGGGCCAAAATTCGAGAGCCTTCATCGTCTCGCGAAAAAGATGGTCCTTGCCGATGGTAGTCCCGAAATAGAAGAAACCTCCAGAACTAGGCGGAGACTCCGCAATGAACAGGAAGAGAACCTTGCGAGGTCGATATTTCCGCCTGGCACGACTGAAATCTGTCACACTAGGTTTCATGTCACTCAATGAGCGATGCCAGAGATCAATCCTAGTTGAACAGCATGATCTTCCTCGTCTAAGCAAGAAATGGGGCTGGGCAACAGTCTTAAAGGTCCCGAACAGGAATCGAAGAACAATCAAAAAGCTGGATGCGAAGACCGAATTGTCTACATTTCACGGTTTGAAGGAGGGCGATGAAACGGAGCTGGAAATCACGCAGAAATCGAGGGACGGCCGTGGCCTAGCTCGCCTCAATGGACTGCTCATCTTCGTCAGTGGAGCGTCTCCCGGTGAGAGGGTGAAAGTGCGAATTGTCAAGCTCGGCGTAAGACACGCCGAAGCCGAAGTTATCAAGCGTCACAGAGTCGCTATCGCAAACGCGAGCGCGTAGAAGAAGAGCGTGGCTATCGAGTTTACAAGATACCATTTTGGCAGCCAGTGCTTTTTCACATAGTATCCTCCTCCCCATGAGGTCCAGTCTTCTGGACCAGGCCATGCTCCTGCAAAATGATACCATGAAATGTCCTCTCCCAGTGGGAGGAAGGCCCAGAGGCCAAAGGCGATCGAGACGCCGACCCATGATGGGTCATAGATGAGCACTGCGAGGGGTAGGGCGGAGAACAAACCGAACATGATAATGTGATAGTTCGAAAAATGGTGGAAAAACCGAAGGACTAGGTGCTCGGCAGGAGGAATGTAACCGTGCTCAATGAAACCATAGAGGTACGCGAAGATTACGCCTAGGACAACTATCAGGCCGGCTCTAGCAAAGTCGACTAACACGGGTTATCAGTTCTTTCCTATCTTCTCAGAGGGGAATTATGGCGGATTCAGCGAAGCCGGGTCTTCGAACTTGGATAAACCCTTTCCTCAAAGATTGAGGCTTCTGCAATTCTTAAATCGAAACCTTACCGACCCTCCCAGGAATGAAGCTGAAGCTTGAGGGAATCTGGACCCCCATTCCCACACCTCTAACACAGCATGGGAGAGTTGATACGGAGGCAACCAGAAGACTGGTTGACTTTCACATCGAGGCCGGAATAGACGGCCTTCTCCCATTAGGCACATCTGGAGAGTTCGCCCTTCTTTCAAGAGAAGAACGAGAGGTCTTGGTTAACACAGTAGTTGACCAGGCCGATAGCAGGGTCCCGGTTGTGGCGGGAGTATCGGACCCATCCATCGAGAGTGTTGTGCAACTGTCGTCGGACGCGAAAAAGGCCGGAGCCGATGGTGTCATAGCAACGCCACCCTACTACTTCACTACGACCGATGCAGGACATTATCATCATTTCAAGACAATATCCGAGGCCGTCGATCTGCCTCTCTTGATCTATAATATCCCTGAATGGACGCACTCTTTTGTCACTCCCGAGACTGTTCAGCGTCTAGCCGACGAAAAACTTGTTGTAGGAATGAAATATACCGAGTATAACTTTCTGAATCTTATCCGATTCCTAAAGGCGAGTCGGAACAAGATATCGATCTTCGCTGGGTCAGATGCACTGGCGTACTCCAACCTGGAGTTTGGTGGAGCCGGAGCCATAATCGGCTCGGCAAACGTCGCCCCCAGAGTCGCCAGCAAGATATTCGATGATTACAAGAAAGGCGACCTTGATGGAGCACGCGAGTCCCAGGAAAAGCTCTTGCCAGTCATCACTGCTTTGGGGGTTGGAAAATATCCTGCAGCCTTGAAAGAAGCCATGAGCCTAATCGGAATGCCAGTAGGCCCGGTGAAAGAACCACTTCAGGCGCTCTCAATCGCCGAGAAGAGGATCGTAGCTGGGCTTCTCAGAAGCGGAGGATTTCTGAGCTAGAGGAGAGGAGGAGAATCAAGAAGAGTCATTTTAGGGTCGCGCCCATGAAGAGCGCGCTGCTTCCGAGGTCCTCTTCAATCCTAAGCAACTCATTGTATTTGGCAGTCCTCTCACCTCTCGCTGGCGCGCCTGTTTTGATGAAGAGGCTCTCTTGAGATGTGGCAAGGTGGGAGATGAAAGTGTCCTCTGTTTCGCCCGATCTATGTGATACGACAATGTCCATGCCAGCTCCCGATGACATCTTGATGGCATCCAGAGTCTCTGTGACCGTTCCTATCTGGTTAAGTTTGATCAGAACTGCATTGGTCGCTTTATTCTGAATCCCTTTCTTGATCCGTTCGGGGTTTGTAACGTAAAGGTCGTCCCCTATGATTTTGATACGGCTCCCAAGCTTCCTCGTTATCTGGACGAAATGATCGAAGTCGTCTTCGTCAAAGGGATCCTCTAGGGTTCTGATCGGGTATTTTCGGACCAGATCCTCGTAGTAGTCTTCCAGTTCTCCACTGCTGAGCTTCCTTCTATCGAGTTGGTAGGTTGAATCCTTCTTGTTGTAGAAGCTGGAGGAGGCGGCATCGATGCCGATGTGAACTGTTGACTCGTCATAGCCAGCGTCGGATATTGCCTGAAGAATCGCTTCCAAAGCGTCGCCTGTCATTTCCAATGGTGGAGCGTAGCCTCCTTCATCTCCCACATTGATCGCGCTGGGACCGTACTTGGCCTTGAGCACAGAGCCCAAAGAGTGGTATACTTCATCGCCGATTCTGATAGCCTCAGAGCAACTCGAAGCTCCTACAGGTTCTATCTGGAATTCTTGGACGGCAAGCTTGTTGCCTGCGTGTTTTCCCCCGTTTATCACATTCATCATCGGCACAGGGAGCTTGTAGCTGGGCAGGTCTCGCAGGTACTTGTAAGATGGCTTCCCCTGCGATGATGCGGCGGCTTTCGCGACTGCCATTGACACGCCAAGAATCGCATTCGCGCCCAACCTCTTCTTGTTGGGTGTCCCATCAAGTGCGATCATCAGTTCATCGATCTCTCGCTGGGCTCTGGCGTCTTTACCGATCACGCGAGATCTGATTCTATCATTCACGTTAGAGACGGCTTTCAGTACTCCCTTGCCATGAAATCGCTTCATATCGCCGTCACGTAGCTCCAGAGCTTCGTGGATTCCCGTCGATGCCCCTGAGGGCACAGTTCCCCGTCCCATACTTCCATCTCGAGTCCAAACATCCACCTCTACGGTGGGATTTCCTCTAGAATCGAGAACTTGCCTCGCTTTCAGATCCGTAATCTCGGAATCACCAGTAATCCTCTTCGACATTGCGTTCACCGTCCCAGGGATCGTCTTGTGGTATCACTCTTTTGATCTGCAGATCCTACAATCGCGATGAGAATGTCGTTGACGTTGGTTCCTGTAGGACCAGTGATTATCAGATCGTTGAGCTTGTTGAAGAGGGAATAGGAATCGTTTTCTTGAAGAAAAGTATCGGTGTCCATTCCCTTTTTCAAACCTCTTTCAACGGTGGTACCGTCAGCAACGGCACCGGCCGCATCAGTTGGACCATCAACGCCATCTGTCCCAATAGAGGCGACAAGTATCCCCGGTATCCCTCGAATCGAAGAAGCCGCCGATAGAACAAGTTCCTGGTTTCGTCCGCCGCGTCCCTTTCCGTGGACTGTGACAGTGGTTTCACCGCCAGCGACCAGGGCGGCGGGAGGGGCAACTGGTAGCTGGTTTTCGCGGATGCCGATGCAAATACCGGCCAATTTCTTGCCTACTTCTCTTGATTCTCCCTGAAGCCTCGTCGAAAGTATCAATGAGTGATATCCCCTTTTCTCAAGAACCTTGGCTGCGGCGTGGCATGATTCCTTGTTGGTTCCGACGAGGACGTTATGGACCCGTTTGAAGATCCGTGAGCTCCTCTTCGGAGTCTCCGGCAGTTTGCCCTCTTTTCCCTTCTGAATTCGCTTCCTAACGGAGCTAGGGACTGTTCGCCATAGTCCATGCTCTTGCAAGATCGTGTAAACGTCCTCGTAAGTTGTGTCATCTGGTACGGTCGGGCCGGAAGCTATGGATTCCAGCTTGTCCCCTACAACATCAGAAATGATGAGTGATAGGACCGTCGCAGGGTACAATTTTTCCGCGAGACGACCTCCCTTGAAGTCCGAAAGGTGCTTTCTCACCGCGTTAATCTCATCGATTTTCGCCCCCGACTTTAGAAGAAGGTTTGTCGTCTTCTGCTTGTCTGAAAGTAGTAGCCCAGTGGAGGGGAGTGGCATGAGTGCCGAACCTCCGCCTGAGATCAGGCAGATTACCAAGTCATCTTCTGAGGATTGCCCTACAAGTCGAAGCGTGGTCTTGACTCCTCGTACACCATCTTCGCTTGGGATTGGATGGGAGGCTGGGTTGAAGTTGATCTGTTTGCCGTTGGGCCATGGCTTAGTGTAAGCAGGGACGTTCACGGAGCCGCCCGTTATCCAACCACCGAGAATATGCTCAATTTCTAAAGCCATACCTGCAGCCGCTTTTCCTCCACCAATGACCAGCACTCTTCTGAACTCTGAGAGTTGGAAAGACAGCTTTCCGATCTGGAGTTCATTCTTTCTTAGTTTCACTTTGTTCCTTAGAATTGTTCGAGGGTCAGCCGCTAGAAGCGCCTGAGTGAGCGCTTCTGCTAGGACCCGGCGGGACGAAGATCCATCTTGTCTTACCCGCACTCGCCAAGAATGTTGTGGGTGGCCGCCGTTCTTCAGGCTGCGAGTGGAGGGTGTCAAGCTCAAGTCTTCCCAGGAAACGTTCTATTTGGGGGTATTTCACTCGCGCACCCCGTGATCGAACCTATCGTGGACAATTGTTGTCAATCTCGCCTGTGTTGGAGAAACAACCCGTGGCGTAGGCCTTCGTGGGTTCAAATCCCACAGGCCCCCACCACGACCCTTAACTAATGGTAGACAAGTGGTACCGTTATGTTTTGCCAGAGTTGCGGAAGGGCGATAGCCGAGACTGCTTCTGTCTGTCCAAATTGCGGTGCACCAGTTAAAGGGATGGCCATGTCGGGTGTTGCTCCATCCAACGCCGCACAACATGTTAGCGGAGCCTGGTACCTTGTGCCGTTCTTCTTCGGAATCATAGGTGGGATCATCGCGTGGGCGGTGAACAAGGATAAGGATCCCAAGAGAGCAAGAAATCTGCTAATTTTCGGACTACTTTGGTCGATAGTACCCATCATTATTATCGGGATAGTGTTGTTCTACACTCTAACAGTGCCACCACCCATCCGATAGCAGGGGTCGTTCCCGCAATTGTATTACGGTTTTCTTGGACAGAAGGGCAAGCTTGGCCTGCAACCGCTTTACGTCCTTGGTGTAGCGATTGACTGATCCTATCATGTCAGGAGTATCTGCATAGGGACTTCCGGTGGTAAGGTCGAACATTTTTTTCGCTTCATCGAGAAGCTTTCGAGTTTCATTGATCCTTTCCCTTAACGGTCTTTCCTCATCCTTCCGCTTTGCTTCCTGAATCAGGTTACGGACAAAGACTGAGACTTCCGTCGCGTTCTGGGTTAACCAGGCGTAATCGCTGTTGGAAAGACGAAGCGAGATAGTCCCAACTTAGCCCTTGAAGCCGCCCTTCAGGGGTAGTGAACTGGATTTGATTAATTAGCCGAGTTAATCTGATCATTTCGGTCATGGAGCGATACAAGATTCCGCTTGTTAACGGATTCGGAAGGACAATCGGATATGGTGACAGATGGAGGGCTCATAGGGTGAGAGATGGCCCTGACGGCCCGATCCTTGGAGAAAAACACGTAGGAATAACAATCGCATGTCTAGACGACGACGGAAGGATACTTGTTCAGCTCAGAAGACACAGGATATTCGACAAGGTTTGGAGCCTCTCGGGCGACACCCACCCGAGAAAGTGTGACACTCGGAAGGTGGAAACCCTCTCTGAAGCCGCAAGAAGGTGTGCCGAAGAGGATCTTGGGGTTGTGATCAAGCGCTGGCGTAAGACAGTCAGCTTGTCGTATTCTGCCAGAGACCCTCGCGACCCAAGATATTGTGAGAACGAGCTATTGCATATTCTGGCCGCGAAGCACGCCGGGCTTGTCCGTATGAACAGAAAGAACGCGTACGAATTGCGGTGGGCCAAGTTCTCGGAGATCTTGAGAGACTCACAAAACGACTTGAGAAGGGAGCCAAATGATCGCAAGTACGCACCTTGGGTCCATGCTATGTTCTCCCTCCCGGTTGAAAGGGTCGAAGAAGCCTTCATGGGCAACTACGAGACTGATCCTTAGTTCCAGCCAAGATGCTCAGAGTCTCGTTATCTACAACTCCTTCATAGGCATCTTCTTCTACTATCCGTGACTCTGGGCCGCCTCATTCGAATGTCCCAATTAGGGCATGAGAATACTTTACTCATGCTTCTGTAGCTTCTTCTTCATGTTCTTATTCCCAACGTACCCAGCGAACATGAAAATCAGACCGAGAAGGAAGACAATCCCGGCAATCAATTGAAGGACCACGGCGAGGGGTATCGAGATTATCAGCCAGAACAACCCTATCCAGAAAACCTGCCTTGGGCTGGTAGAGTTCTTCTTCGGAGCTTGCACGGCTAGAGGGGAAACAGGTGATCTCTTGAAGCCCGTATCGTTACTCCAAGAAGCATCTCCCGGTAACCGCAACGTTGGCTGACGGATTCGCAATCTGGGGCTCGGATCAGAAGGCCCAGAAATGGGTTAAAGCCTGGCCTAAACTTGTCGTGGTCTCATGGAAGAGTTAGAAAGGTTCCATACAGCGGACATACATCACAGAGGATGGAACCATGTCTGTTTCAATATTACCATTTGATCTCGATTGGAGATTTATCGGACGGGGAGACATCTCAGGTGGTGAGTGCTCGTCTTTTCGTGAGCCCTATGCGGCTCAATGGACAAATTCCAACTTGATTCTATCAGGGTCCTCGAAGTAGACCGCATAGTAGCCCTTCCGATACTCAGGATATTCCTTCGGCCCACCATAGAGCACCTTGATGCTCCTCGGAACAAGAAACTCGCTGTGTAGTCTGTCCACATCTGCTTTCGATTTCGCCTGGAAGGCAATGTGGTTCAATCCTACATGTCCCCGATGGAATCCTGACTCCTTGTAGCGCTCCAAGTAGGTCACGAAAATCCCAGCTTCGCCATTGCCCCATCCAGCAAAGTCCTTCCCCTCCACGATCCGCTTGTAGCCCAACCATTCCAGAAAATCCTGGTAGAAAGCCTTCGATTTTTGGAAGTTTGAGACATTGATCTCTAGATGGTAAATGTTGCCCCGCTTCAACACCATTGATTAGTCGTCACCTGTCAACTTGTTGACCTGAGAACGTGTGGGCCTCCGTCTTGTTGGAGAAACGATATTACCGTTTGATCTCGATTGGAAGCCCTATCGACCGGGAGACCCTCAGGTGCTGAGTATTTGAAGAAACCATCTTTGGAATCAAAGGTCCAGTCGTTTGGGATGTATATCGATGGAGAATGGGTTCATTCGAAGACAGAAGAGAAGATTGACGTTGTTAACCCGACGACTGAGCGTGTTATCGGCCGGGTCCCCCGGGCGAATAGAGAAGAAGTCAAGGAGGCGCTGGAGGCTGCGAGGGATGCGCAGCCGAAATGGGAGGACACGCCTCCGATCCGGAGGGCTTCTTTCCTGTTCAAGATTGCACAGCTCATTCGCCGTGACAAGGAGAGGCTTGCCGAGGTTCTGACTGCCGAGCAGGGAAAGCCCCTTTTCGAATCTAGACTAGAGATAGAGGGGTCGGCGGAGAACTTCGAATACTACGGCGAATTTGCACGGAGAATACAGGGCGATGTTCTTCCAAGCGACAATCCTCGACAGTCGATAATGATCCTCAAGCTGCCCCTCGGTGTTGTTGCGTCTATTACTCCGTGGAACTTTCCGTCCGCGATGGCTGCCAGGAAGATTGCTCCCGCGCTGATAACAGGAAACACCGTTGTCACGAAGCCGTCGAGCAATACACCGCTGAGTACAGTCGAACTGGTTAGGCTTGCCCAGGAAGCGGGACTGCCGAAGGGGGTCTTGAACATGGTGACGGGGAGTGGAGACCTGGTCGGGGACGAGCTGGTTTCCAACAAGATCACCTCATTGATCACTATGACGGGAAGCACTGAGGCGGGTCAGAAAATAATGGAAAGAGCATCAAATCATGTGGCTAAACTAATCCTTGAGCTAGGCGGAAAGGCGCCGTTTATCGTCTGGAACGACGCAGACTTGTCCTGGGCTCTTAGATGTGCTATCTGGGCGCGATTCTGGAACTGCGGACAAACCTGCATCTGTTCAGAGAGAATCTACCTCGACGACAAGGTGAAAGACCGATTCCTCCCGGCCTTTGTGAAGATGGCAAGGGAGCTTAGGATCGGCGACCCAATGGGCAGTCAAACGGATCTGGGGCCGATGGTGAGCGAGCAGGAGCGAGAGACCAGCGTCAAGTTTGTCCAACTAGCCAGAGACGAAGGAGCGAAAGTGATAGTTGGAGGTCAGAAGCCAAAGGACAGGGCTAAGGGATGGTTCTATGAGCCAACCGTTATTGAAGATGTGAACCAGAAGTCGTCGCTCGTCCAAAATGAAATATTCGGGCCCGTCGTTCCTGTCCTAAGCGTCGATACATTCGATAAGGCGATTGAGTATGCGAACGATTCCAAGTATGGCCTCGCCTCCTACGTCTTCACCAAGGACAATACTAGGGTTCTCAAGGCAATGCACTTGATCAAATTCGGGGAATGCTACATCAACCAGGTAGGACCCGAGCAGCTCCAGGGTGCTCACACGGGCTTTCGACAGTCGGGTCTCGGTGCTGAAGGGTCAAAGTATGGTCTGGAACTGTACACCCAGCTGAAAACTTGTTACGTTGACTGGAATGACAAGCCAAATCTTCCCTATCTCTTTCCGTACGGCCGTAGGGAATAGCCAGGTCATCACGGATTGAAGATTGCCGACGTTGAAATTTACCAGTTAGGCGAGCGAGCCTCTCCTGGAAGCGCAACCTGGGCAAGTAACTCCATCCTGTTGAAGGTGACAACTTCCGATGGAACCGTGGGTTTTGGTGAGGCCGTTCCTACGCTCCGGGTCCAACCGGTCATTCAGTCACTAAGAGAGGTGGAACGTGTCTACAAGGGAAAAGATCCACTCGACGTTGAACGCAATATGCATGAGTGGCACAAGCACGACTTCTACATGCCCATGTCCTTTGAGTCAACAACTGCTGTCAGTGCGTTTGATATTGCTTGCTGGGACATTATCGGCAAACATTTCGGGGCATCAATTCACGATTTGATGGGAGGCACTTTCCGATCTCGAGTTCGACTATATCTCAACGGCTGGTACAACGACTGCCTCACACCGGCTCAGTTCGGCGAAGCCGCCAAGAAATCCGTGGCCAAGGGCTACACGGCTCTGAAGTTCGATCCCTTTGGGGATTCTTACGACTATATCGAAAAACCCGGCCTCAACCTCGCCCGGTCACGCGTGAAAGCAGTCCAGGAAGCAACGCAGGGCAAGATCGATCTTTTGATTGAGCATCATGGCAGATTCAACCCCACATCAGCCATTATGGCGGCAAAGATGCTTGAAGAGTTCTCTCCCCTCTTCGCAGAAGAGCCAATACATCCTGACAATATTGACGGGCTGAACAAGTATCGAGCGGCAACAAGTCTTCGGGTCGCTCTGGGAGAACGCCTTCTCACAAAGGAGCAAGTCATACATGTACTCTCGAACAATCTGGCAGATTTCCTCCAGGTTGACCTCACCAACATTGGCGGAATCACGCAGGCTCGAAAGGTCAGCGCGATCGCTGAGTCGTATGGGGTTGAGATGGCATTCCACAACGCCTTCGGTCCTATTCAAAACGCGGCCACGATCCAGATGGACGCTTCAATTCCGAATTTCCTAATCCAAGAGTCCTTCTATGACTGCTTCCCAGAATGGAAGAGACAACTGGTCAACAACGAGCCAAGGATCGAGCGTGGCTACAGTACGATTCCGAACAAGCCTGGGATCGGGGTGGATGTCAACGAGAAAGTTCTCGACAAGTACAAGGTCGAGGGCCAAGAATACTTCAATCCTGCAGAGCCTGTCTGGGTCGTCAAGAACACCTGGAAGAACCCAAAGTAGATTAGAGGTCCAGCTCGATCAACATGCGAGCCCTCACCGTAACACCAGGCGTCAAGAACAGCATCAGACTCGCACAAATCGACGAACCGAGCCCAACTGCATCACAAGCACTACTTCGCGTTCGAGAGATCGGTGTATGCGGAACCGATATGGACCTGAACCAGGGCTTCTACGGTGAGGCCCCTCCCGGATCCAGTTATCTCGTAACAGGGCACGAGTCCCTCTCGACAGTTGAGCGTATTCCCAGGAACAATCGGGGAATTTCGGAGGGCGACCTCGTAGTTGCAACAGTTCGTCGGCCCGACAATTGCATCAATTGTCAGCACGGCGAGTCTGACATGTGCCTGACTGGAAACTACAAGGAACATGGAATCAAGGGACTGCACGGGTTCGGCTCTGATTACGCCGTTTCTGATTTCAATTTCCTGGTCAAGGTCCCATCAGAGCTTGCGGATGTTGCGGTTCTACTCGAGCCTATGAGTGTTGGAGAGAAAGGTGTCTATCAAGCCTTCAAGATCCAGGAAAGACTTCTCTGGAAACCTCAGAGAGCACTCATTCTCGGCGCGGGTCCAGTAGGACTCCTGACAGCATATTTGTTGAGACTCGAAGGCCTAGATGTAACTGTGACCGCTACTCGAACCAAGGACAGTGTCAAAGCCCGGCTCGCTCAACGCGTAGGCGGAACATATGTGAATACGATCGAGCAGCCACTGCAGACCCTTGGCAAGTTCGACCTGATAATGGAAGAGACAGGGTCAGCGCAGGTCGCCATGCAAGCAACCGGGATGCTCAACACAAACGGTATCATGTGTTTTCTTGGGATCTACGCGCCAACGGAAGCGCCCGAGGATATCGGCTCGTTTTACAAGGATGTTGTCTTGGGCAACAAGACCTTCTTCGGATCGGTCAACGCCAACATCAACTACTTCCGCATGGGCCTAAAGGATTTCGCGGAGATCCAGAAACGATTCCCGGGCGTCTTGAGGGATACGATTAGCATGAGAATAGCACCTGAGGATTTTCAGAAGGCGTACAGTCCGAACAAGGATAGCATCAAGACCGTTATCAGATTCAACAACTA
>WNGH01014526.1_pt1 | contig 12065 bp, 13 predicted proteins | sample 5400631 | NCBI WGS metagenome assembly WNGH01 (sample SAMN13153373, study PRJNA577476) | soil metagenome | isolation source: 115 cm soil or saprolite under Garry oak tree replicate 1 | place: USA:California | collected 2016-06-15 | reverse complement strand
TGACATAGCTGATTACGTAGTTGGAGAGTATGCAATAGAGCGGAAGTCAGCCAGAGACTTTGTGTCGTCGTTGTTCAGTGGGAGGCTCTTCGACCAGGCTTACCGGCTGGGTGAAGCTTACCAGATCATCATTCTGATTGTTGAGGGCGACCTTGAAGGAGAAATGCAGAGGCTGCGAAACCCGCGTTCACTCTGGGGAGCGCTCATATCCGCTGTTCTAGACTTTCGATTACTGTGCTTCTTTACCCGCGACCAGCATCAGACGGCCGAGTTCATCGTTACCCTTGGAAAGGGTGGGCGCTACAAGGGTAAGTCGGGTGGCCCTCCTCTGGTGGTTCGAAAGCCGAAAGGAGTAGACGTTAGAAGATTGCAACTGTCCATAGTTGGGTCGTTGCCGAGCATAGGACCCCGGATGGCCGAACAACTCCTTTCCACTTACGGGTCCGTACGGAAAGTGTTCTCAGCGTCTGTCACAGAGATGGCTATTGGGGCTGGTATCGGACGCTCCAGGGCGCTGTCACTCAACAAGATTCTCGACACCCCCTACAAGGCTTCAAAAGGCGAACAAGGCCAATCCCGCCTCCGCTGAGTGTCAGGGGTTGGGGCTTTTCCTTGAGAACTGCCAATGGGTAGTGACCCAAGACCCTCAACATCGGATCCTTCCCAATGCCTCGGTCAGAATTGAGGACGGAATAATAGTCGACGTCGGCACGCCGAAGAAATCGGCGAAAGACGAGGTCATCGACTGTAAGAGAATGGCCCTGATTCCGGGACTCATCAATACTCACACGCACTTGGCCATGACGCTCTTCCGGGGCTACGCTGACGACATGGAGCTCCAGCAGTGGCTTGAGAAGAAGATTTGGCCCCTTGAGAAGAAGCTGACAGGAGAAATGTGCTACCAGGGCGCCCTACTAGCCTGCCTCGAAATGATGACCACAGGAACCACATGTTTAGTAGACATGTACTTCCACATGGACAAGGTCGCCGACGCAGTCAAGGAAGCGGGGCTGAGAGCACTACTATCCTACGGAATCATAGACTCGCCTGGGGGAGGAGAGAAGGAGCGCAAGAACACGTTAGAACTCCTTCAACACATCAGGTCGCTACGGACGCCACGAATCGGTTTCGCCGTCGGCCCCCACGCTCCCTACACTTGTAGTGAAGAAACGCTTCTCTGGGCAAGAGATCTAGCAGAGAAAGAAGATGCTCTCGTCAACATTCACGTGGCTGAGACGAGAAGAGAACAAGCAGAGTTCGAACGCGATCGGAAAATGCGTGTCGGCGACTATCTTGACAAGATTGGCTTTCTCTCCAACCGGGTCCTGGCGGCCCATTCCGTCTGGCTGACCAAAAGTGAAGTCTCGCTTTTCGGCAAACGAGGGGTCCGGGTGGCCCACTGTCCGGTCTCCAACATGAAACTGGCCAGCGGAGGGACAGCTCCACTCCCGGAGATGTGGGAGGCAGGAATTCCCGTTGGGCTGGGAACTGACGGCCCAGCTAGCAACAACAGCCTGGACATGTTCGACACTATGAAGACCTGTGCACTCCTGCACAAGGCCCAACGATGGGACCCGACCATTGCCAACGCACAGAAGGTATTGGACATGGCCACCATAGAGGGAGCTAGGTGTCTGGGGAAAGAGAGGGAACTGGGAAGCATCGAGCCCGGCAAACTAGCAGACCTTGTCCTCGTCAGGTTAGACGAGGCGAATATGATACCCATACACGGGAAAGAAACCCTAGTCTCAGACCTAATCTACTCTGCTCGCGGATCCAATGTCGATACCACAATAGTAGAGGGAAGGATTCTGATGTCGAACCGGAAACTTGCGGGCCTCGACCTTAGCAAGGTTCAGAGGGACGTTGAGTCCTCAATTGCCCAGCTGATCCCCAGATCTTGATTTAGGTAACAGTTGAAGAGGCCAAAGGACGCATAAGTTCGAATTGCTCCAGTTCGTCATTGCACCAGTCAAGCGGCTCACTTAGGGCTAGTCGGGTAAAGCCTATTACAGAAGTGCTCGCTTATTCTACTGAAATCTTCAGGGCGGCTCAGACCTGAGTCGAGGCAAGAACTTTATGAAGGAACATGTCAGGACCCTTCTTGGTCTTGGTGTTCTAGCCCGCTGATCGCATTCGTCGTATTTCTCTCAGTAATAGGGGCAGAACTGGGCGCGAAGGTTACTTTCACTTATGTTCTATTCTTGTCGGCGATGACAGTATTCGAATGGAATCGTCCGCTTGGACCTCGATTAGCCAGCGTGCTTGGCTTGGCCGGCGGGACAATGACCATCGTATCCATTGTATTGCCTTGGAGGATTTTGGGTGGAACCTACGTCTCGTCGCTAATAGACCCTGGTTTTGAATCATGGTTTGTGCCTCAGATGATAGTAATCGGAGGACTGGCGTCCATCCTTTCACGTTTTGGTGGCCTCGTCACTGTAGCTGGAATTTGGGATTTCATGTCAGTTCCTATATTCTGCAACACCCTGAACGGCTGCCCAACAAACTCGATGGGTATTGGATTCTGGCTGGGACTCGCCGGGCTTGGACCATCCATTGCTGGACGTCCATTGAACTTGCCCGTTAGAGGACGCGCCTCTACATTCTAGGTCTTTGGTCTGGGTCCGAACTCTGGCTTGCGAACCACTAACAGTTGTCAATGCGGCCCTGCTGCACGTTATTCCTTTGTTGGCGCTGGAGTGACGCCTTCTTTATGATCAAGCGGCCGCTCTGGCCATCCCAAACTTTCTCGCTCTCCAGAATTGTGATATTCCCGGAAAAATGGGGAGCGCCGACGACAAAAGTCTCGTACTCTCCTCCTTCACCGGACAGGTGAAGCCCTCGTCGGACGGAGAGCTGCTTGAGCTTCTCCCAGTCCACGGGGGACAGCTCTGTACCGAGCCATGACTCGTCCAATCCTGACGCTGCAACACTCGACATAACTATCCTAAAACCAGCCTCCATCAAATCATTTACCAACAGTTCGGGCTTCTTGTGCCAGATGGGACTGAAACCCTTCAGACCGACTCTGTCGCAAACATGGTCGAACCTCGTCTTTTGATATTCGCTAGCCACCGCTCCAGTGACAAGACCCTCGATTCCCTCGTCCCTTTTCGCGACCCGAAGAGTCTCCACCAGGCCGTTCAGCTCGTCCCCCGCACTAAAAACCATGACTTGACGCAGGCCCATCGCACGAGCCTGAAGCTTGGTCCATTCCACATTCGGATAGTGAAACATCCAGGAATCTGGAGCCTCAGGCTTCACAGTTACCAGCTTCGCAATATCCCAGGCCTGATGCTGCACCAGCCACACGGAATAGCAGCTATCCTTCCCACCACTAAACATCACAGCCACCTTCAAACTACGTCGCCCCTACCATTCGTCCGGCCGAACCCGAGCCTTGTTCTCGAACTGTTTCTCGTACAACTCCCGAAGATGCTGCAGCGTGTCCGCGTCCCTAGGGCCCTTATCTTCCCTAAACCTGGCAATCCGGGCGAACCTTAACGCAAACCCTGACTTGTAGCGTGGGCTCTTCTGAACCTCATTGTACGCCACCTCAGCTACAATCGAAGGCTTCACGTGAACCGTCCACTTGGACTCTCCAACCTTCAACTCTTGCAATCGTTCAGTAATCATCTCAAACTCGGCATCAGTCAAGCCCTTGAACGTCTTACCGACAACCAAGAACTCCCCAGTCTTCTCGTCCCGGACTCCTAGGTGGTAGTTGCTAAGCCAGCCAACACGCCGCCCACTCCCCCAATCCGCCGCGACAATCACGACATCGAGAGTATCTGCAGGCTTGAGCTTGAACCACTTTTTTCCACGAGCCCCAGGTGAGTAGTTGCTCGATAGGGACTTGGCCATAAGACCCTCATGCCCTGCCTTCAGAGCCTCCTTCAGAAACGTCTCCACCTGTCCGGACTCGGAACTGAGTAGTCGGGGCGCGAGGGACTCGGCTGGCACCATTTTGGAGAGGTCTTTCCACCGTTCTGTGTAGGGTAGGTCAATCAAGGTCTTTCCGTTGACATGGAGCGCATCGAACAAATAGAGCTTCAAAGGCAGCCTCCCCGCCATCACTTCTATCCGGTGAACCCTTCGAAACCTCCTCATCAGGTCCTGAAACGGAACCGGCTTGTTCCCGTCTCCTATCCCAACTACTTCCCCCTCGATCAGATATTCATCGGACCTGACCCGAGTCCTAGCAAAATCCATAATCTCCGACAAGCTGTCGGTCACATCAGTCAGCCTTCGGCTGAAGATTCTGATTTTCTCGCCCTTTCTGTGAATCTGGATCCGAGCACCGTCAAACTTGTACTCGAAAGCAGTTCCATCCCTGTGATCGGCCAGAACCTCTTGCACGCTCTCAGCCATCTCAGCCAACATCGGCTTCACGGGAACAAAGAGCCTGAGCCCAATCGCCTCCAGTCCAGCCTGGCCCTTGGTCAATGCTAGTCTCGCAACATCCCCCAAATCACCATGCAACATGCTGGCTCTTCGCACCAGTTCACGAGGAACCCCTGACGCTTCGGCTATGGAATCCATCAATACCCCTTCGACCACTCCAATCCTCATTTCCCCGAGCATCATGCGGGTGAGAAATTCGGCTTCCACGGGACTGGCTCGCGTGAAGAGGGCTTGGAGGACGCGTAGCTCACTTCGAGAACCCTCGGGTCCGATTCAGGAAATGCTTTCCCTGATAGAAACAGAGTTGCCAAGCCGACTCCCTTTGGGCTCACACGCCTCAGAAATTCTGCTATCATGGCTATCTTCTGGTTGCGCTTCGTCGTCGCTTCCAGTGCCCGGCACAATTGAGCCAGGTCGAGGAAGGGCGCAGGGGTCCGGTTCAGTTCAGCCATTTTGCCAGGCCGGTATCCCGGTGTTTGTATGCATAGACGAGTCGCTCTGCCACTCGGCTTACCCTGTCCTCCGAGAAGGCCCGGTCTCTCACGAGGAATCTAACTAGGCCTTCAGCGTCCGGTTGGGAGGCATTCAACTCGTAAAATTCTCGAGTCTTTGGGTGCAGGAAAACCTGGCGAACATCATCAAACCCAGGGGGGAGCTGTTTTCTAATCTGGTCAGGAAGGTGTTCGAGAGATCCGTATTTTCGGATGAGAGAGAGCGCTTTCTTGGGACCAATACCCCTTATTCCTTCATTGAAATCGGTCCCCACTAGAATCGCGAGGTCAATCAATTGCTCTCTAGTGATACCGAGTATGGCGAGGTTTTCGGGGAGCTTCACCAACTCGGGGATGAGACGTCGCATCCTGTGCTGGGTTGGAAGAAACTCCTGCCCAGAGATACTGAGGTATCGGGCAAGAATTGGCGCCCCGTAGAGTAGGGAGTCGTAGTCTTTGCTCCCGACCGCCCAGACGTCTCCCTTGGCTGCCATGTAGCTGGCCTGGGCCTCTGCGTCTTCGGGCGCGTCCAGCCAGGGAACTCCCATTAGCTTGAGCATCCGTTTCGCATCTTCCAAAACTTCACCTGTGACCCGGCCCGTCATAACTGCTTTTGACCAAGCCCTAGAATAATCGCCCGTTGCCCGGGCCTCGGCATACTCGGCCTCTGCTTTCCGTCTAGCCATTCTTCTCGCTTCTAACGTCCTCCTCTTCATCGGGTTTGCTGGGCCATCAAACACGAAAACGGGGCTCATCGCGTATTCCGTGATCAGCCTACTCGTCCAGCTAAGAAGCCCCATGAGGTGAGAGGTTGCACGGCCGGAATTATCGGTAAACAGAGTCCCATCCGGCCTCCTGACTAAAGCCAGGAAACGGTGAAGCTCGATGCTAGCGTCTACTGCGAAAGACCTCGTCTTCAGAGCCTTCAGACTCGTCTGCTCCCTCTTCAGAATGGGAGTGAGTAAGACACCCAGCGTACCCACCTACTGGGGGCACAGTGGGCTGGCCGATTCTTAAAGTTCCAAGGGGTGGAACCTTGCATGTCTGAAAAGAAAAAAGCAGCCCGGCTATGAACTGCCCAGTCCTCCCGCTTGGGAGGGGGCCTTTTCTCTGGGACTAAGGGACGGTTAGTTGTTGCCCGGCGCTGAAGGTTCGGGAGGAGCCTGCGGATTATAGGGCTCCTGTGGAAACACGTAGGGAGATTCGTGAGTTGGCTTCGATGTTTCACGGTGCGAGGTGTGATGGGCTGAGTCCGAACTTGTAGGGCTATTGTTCGGGGTGTGGGTAGAGGGTGTGTGAGTTTTAGGAGTCTGAGCCCTTCGGTTGTTAGTCTTCCTCGGGGTTTTACTGTGTCTATTAGTCTGGTTCGGACTGGTTCGATTCGCCTTGAGTCGCTGAACCTCATGCTTCAAAGTCTCAATCTCTCGAATCGCCTGGTTGAGGTCGGCAGTTAGCTCGGAAGCGAGCTTGTTGAAGACTCGCGCCATCTCCTGAAGTGCCTTCTTGGTCCTCGTCGGAGTAGTTGGCATGTCTCAAGCCTTAGGCCAGCCCCGCTCTAAGCATGGTGTAACCTGAAGGGTTGCCTTTAGAAGAACATCTCAAACGGACCGAGCATCAACAGCTTGATTACCAGACATTACAGGTGCTAACCAGTACTCTAGCGTCGATTACTCCCGATTTTCTCCTGACCGTAGTGATCGCCAGCTCGTCTGGAGCTTTGACCCCGGGTCCCCTGTTCCTGGCCTCGACCCTCAGGGCCACTCGGACTGGCTGGTTTGCGGGCGTGGAATGCGCTGTGGGGCACTCGATGATGGAACTGCCGTTGGTTCTCGGGCTCTCCATTGGCCTCTCCTCATTCCTTCTAGGATCAATCAGAATTATCGGAGCACTTGGCGGCGCGACCCTGATTGCGTTCGCCATCCTGCAGCTGGCACAGGCTAGAACGAAAATCGACATGAACGTTCAACCTCCGAGCAAATGGGACAAGAGGTCCGGCGTCCTCGTGGGTCTGATTTTCACGGCGATAAACCCTTCTTCATAATCTGGTGGGCGACTGTGGGCTCACTTCTCGTAGCTCAGGCCTTGAGACTCGGGGCCTTCATAGGGGTCCTAGCAATGTTCGGCGCCCACATTTGGATGGATTATGCGTGGCTTGGGGGAACAGCTAGCCTCGCCAGCCGGGGAAAGTTCTTCCTCGGAAAATGGTACGGAATCCTTCTGTTCACATTCGGCCTGGGAATGCTCTACTTTGGAGCCGAGTTCCTCCTACCCAGCATCACTTGACGATACACGCGGCTAGGAAAATCGGGAAGACCGAAGCTCCGCCGACTATCCTACGATTCACCCGTCGGGCTATTCCGCGTCAAGAGTTTAGAAGAAAAATGGGACGAAGACTGAAGCAACTACCCGGGTGTCTATTAGTCCTTCTTGCCCAGGTTGTGCCTCTTGATATATTGCCAGAGTCTCTTAGTCATCTCGGAGGGGGAAATCTTCTGTCCTTCCCTTCCACCCAGAACAGTGGCCAGGGGAGAGTCCAGTTCGATACCATAGCCCCCGAAAGGCGCCTTCTTACTTACCGTCAACTTCACCTCCCGAGAACCTACTGCCACAACCTCGGCAATGCTCCGGAAAATCCACAGTGTAACTGTCGAGATGAACAGTCTCGTTACAAGGCCGCCCCAGCAAACGACAGTTCAAACCTGAGATCAGCGCTATTCGTGGATGTACGAATCAATGGCCGAGTTCGGTACTATAGTTCAGCCAAATGACGACACTTGCTAGGCCTTCTGAGAATGGAAAGGCCCTGAGACATGACTCTAGGTCGAACAGTGCATATATGACGCTGAACCAACGAACTTCCTTGCTGGGGTTTGGTGCGTGGAACAGCCTAGAATAGACGTCGATGCTGCGAATTTCCGGTTGATGATCATTACAAGCTTCCTGGTGGCGAGCACCACAGTCCTCCTTACCCTCAACGTGTCAATCATCAGGCAGAGCGCACTAGCTGGAACGTTGGGACCCGTAGAATGGCTTCTCGCAGCGTCCATAGCTCTGATGCTTCTACCATCCCTCATCATGCTATTGTTCTCGTCCGTGATGCTTGTAACCATGTACCTGGCTCCGTTTGCCCAAAACGAAAAACTGGGGGTAATTTCCAAGGCTAGGACCTCCCTCGGTGTTTCATCGATTCTGATTCTGACTTCGTTCGGTTCAACCTTTCTTGTTAGTTTTGGCCTAGATTCGCCCGGCGCTTGGTTTTTCGGGAGTGTGGGTTACGGAAGCGGAATATTTTGGGCTGTGTTGAGGGGTTACTATCTAACAAGGTTCGTACATCCCAGACAGCATCCGACAAACGATTGAGTTGTACATAGCTGCGGTCGTCGGTTCCTAGTCTTCTACGGGCCAGAGGCCTTGCGTTATCAGTTCTACGAGGTTCTGGTCCGGGTCGCGGAAATAGATTGAGTGTCCCCCTGCGGGCCAGTCAACCTCCGATTCTATGGCCACTCCTTTCTCCCTGAGCCTGACACGCCAAGCGTCGAGGTCAGATTCGTCAACTTGGAAGGCAAAGTGTTGGCTGCCCGAAGCTCCGGTGGGGGGTTTGCTTCTCCTTGAGTGTAGTGTCCGCACTGAACGGAGGAGCGTGCTCTTGCCTGCCTTGAAGAAGACGTGCCGGCCTTCTTGTCTGGTGTAGAGTTCAAGCGAGAGGACGTCCCCGTAAAAACGCTGGGCCCTTTCGAGGTCCTTGACATAGACCCCAGTCTCCACTACCTTGCTTGGTCTCAAGGTTGGATTCATCTTTCGGAAAATCTGAAGGCGCAGCTTTAGGCTACGGGGCCTCTGAAAACGAGGATGATCCTACTACCACATGGGGCCGGTAGGATGTCAAATATTGACTTAGGAACGGCGTCGCTTTGTCTTGCGCCATTCATCATAGTTTCTTTCGCGTCTCACTTGTTACACCTCCAACACTGCAGAAAGTCGTACTCGGCTATGATCGTTAGCTCAGTCCACGTTCCGCAGATTTGACGACCTGTACGAGGTCACGGTATTATGTAAACTATAGGTTCCGGGCTTGCAGCGCGGATCGGGTTACGAAGCCCTTTTTTCTCCTAGAAACGGGATTCTCGAACGAGTTATAATCCGTAACCAGGCAAAGTTAGCACAATGTCAGAGACAGGCAGCCTTCCCGTCGACACTCGCGTCTGGCCAGCGGCCCGTTACCTTGACCATTACAAACAGTCCATCAGGAACCCCGAGGCATTGTGGGGCGAGATGGGCAGACGCCTCCTGTGGAGGAAGAGCTGGGACAAGGTCCTGAGATGGGACCCGCCCTTCGCCCAATGGTTCGTAGGCGGCGAGCTTAACGCGTCCGAGAACGTCCTCGACAGGCACACAACCACTTGGCGCAAGAACAAGGCAGCCTATCTGTGGGAAGGAGAGCCGGGGGACAGGCGGACAATAACCTATCAGGAAATGTTCCGGTCCACGAACCAGTGCGCAAGCGCTCTCCAAAAACTTGGGGTCAGCAAGGGTGACACTGTTGCACTCTACCTCCCCCTAGTTCCCGAGTTCCCGGTCGCAATGCTGGCCTGCGCCAGGCTCGGCGCACCCTTTACCGCTGTCTTCTCAGGTTTCAGCTCCCGGTCGTTAGCTGAACGAATCCAAGATTGTGAGGCCAAAGTCGTCGTAACAGCCGACGGAGGATACCGCCGGGGAAAGACAGTCAGCCTGAAAGCCGTAGTAGATGAGGCTCTGAAGGACAGCTCAAGCGTTGCACACGTCGTTGTCCTGAGGCGCACTGGGCAGGAAATCACCATGCAGCCTGGCCGTGACCATTGGTGGCATGAAGAGCTCTCCAACGCTTCTACCGAAGTTCCCCCTGTCGCAGTTGAGTCAAACCATCCCTTGTACATCTTGTACACCTCCGGTACTACTGGGAAACCGAAAGGGGTGGTCCACGGTACCGCGGGTTATTTGGCGTACGCCATGGCGACCCAGGAGTGGGTGTTCGACCCGAAGGATGAGGATGTTTACTGGTGCACGGCGGACATTGGATGGGTTACCGGCCATACCTACCTAGTGTTCGGGCCGTTAATGCACGGTCTAACCTGCGTAATGTACGAAGGCGCCCTCGACTTTCCACAACCGGATCGGTGGTGGCAGATCGTGGAGCGTTATGGGGTCAGCGTCCTCTACACTGCACCCACTGCGATCAGGTCGTTGATGCGGCACGGTGACCACTACCCCGGGCAGCACGACCTCAGCAGCCTGCGGCTTCTAGGAACTGTAGGAGAACCGATCAATCCTGCAGCCTGGCAATGGTACTTCAACGTGGTAGGCTATGGACGGTGCCCAATAGTGGACACCTGGTGGCAAACCGAGACCGGGGGAATTCTGATCTCTCCGAGCCCAAAGCTCGGCCTGGTCGCCCTCAAGCCGGGTTCAGCAACCTTCCCACTTCCGGGAATAGAGCCGGACATTGTTGACGAGAAGGGCGAGCCTCTTCCACCTGGAAGGAAGGGGTTCCTGGTAATCCGGAAACCGTGGCCTGGAATGTTCATGACCCTCCACAAGGACCCGGAACGGTACCGTCAAGTGTACTGGACACGGTTTCCGGGCGTCTACTATCCCGGCGACTACGCCCTCAGAGACCAGGACGGATACTTCTGGCTGCTAGGAAGGGCGGACGAGGTGATGAAAGTAGCTGGTCACAGGCTAGGAACAATTGAAGTCGAAGACGCTCTGGTAAGCCATCCGGCTGTCGCCGAAGCCGCTGTGGCCAGCAGGCCAGACCAAGTCAAGGGCGAAGCGATAGTAGCCTTCGTAACTCTCAAGGGCTCTGCGAAACCTGGCCATGGCTTGGCCCAACAACTACGAGAGCACGTCAGGAAGACCATTGGGCCCATAGCCACCCCCGACAACATCTATTTCGCCACCCTCCTGCCCAAGACCCGTAGCGGAAAAATAATGCGCCGGGTAATCAAAGCCGTCGCGGCGGGTGGAGACATAGGAGACGTGACGACGATAGAAGATGACGCCTCAGTAGAAGAAGTCAAACAGGCAATCGCCGCACTCCAGAACGCGGAGCACCAGGCCAGCCGATAAGACTCTCGCAATCGGAAAAACCTCGCCTCCCCCAGTAGCATAACCGCCACAACCTGCCATATCCGAGCCGAAACCCAGCATTTTGAGAAGAAAGCGTCAAACTCGCCCAGCGAGCTAACTTACAGGCGTCGAAAGCCTAGCCGAGAAATAGAAAAAGCCCATTTTGAACACGTTTTGCAAATCTGAGGCCCGATTAGCTTCACCCACCTAGCGGTCGTGCGGAGAAACCCTCAGAAACCAGAGGTCGCGAGAACCCGGAACAACGAGATCCTGCGCCCCAAACCGCAAAAATCACCAGAATCCCCACCAGACAGAAAACGACCCCTGGAAAACAACGGGCCCTATCAGTCACCTCTCAAGACGTGAGACTCAAAAGTCCCACTCCTCAGCGAAGAGGCTTGAGAAAAGATTACACTAAGAGTTGCGAAAACTCGTAACTTTTTCTTTTTAAGAATTCTTTTCTAGGGCCCGGGGGGACCCCGATGCAAGAGCCATGAGAAGGCCCTTGCAAACACGCTTCCAGAAGCTGAAAGGCCCGGTTCGCCCTAGACCACCGGTATCCGGTAGTGCAGGTAGACCCAGACCGTTAACCCTAGCCCCACCAGAGAAGCAGCGATAAGCCCGTAATCGGCGGGTTTCAACCTCAGCTCGAACAGCGACACACGCCCCTCCTTCCCTGGAAAACCCCGAGACTCCAAGGCCTCAGCCAGCTCTAGACTCCTCCTAATCGCAATCAATAATAACGGGATAAGAATCGGAACATAGTTCCGTATCCTCTTCAACAGGTTGCCCTTGTCCAGTTCAAGGCCCCTAGACCTCTGAGCGTCCACCACCGTCTGGGCATCAGCGGCCAGGGTCGGCACAAGCCGGACAGCAGTCGTGAAAGTGAAAGACAAGGCGTTAGGGTAGCCCAGCCACTTGCGCGATAGCCATCTGACAAATCCTATCTTGTCAATGGCCAACCCCAAATCGTCAGGCGAGGTCGTCATGAAGAAAAGGCTGAACGTCGTCAACAACACCAAGAACCGCAGCGTCAACGCCACAGCCGAAAACACCGAACTC
>WNGH01005498.1_pt1 | contig 12065 bp, 11 predicted proteins | sample 5400631 | NCBI WGS metagenome assembly WNGH01 (sample SAMN13153373, study PRJNA577476) | soil metagenome | isolation source: 115 cm soil or saprolite under Garry oak tree replicate 1 | place: USA:California | collected 2016-06-15 | reverse complement strand
AGAGGCAGAAGTCGCCTTGCGAGAGTCCGGCTTGTGTAAACCAGTAGCCGAGCGCCTCTTTTCCAATACCTGGTGGTCCAACCACGAGAATGGCTGATTTGTCGGGGTAGCCATCCTTTAGGAGCTGATCCAGTTCCCCGACACCAGTTGAGACCATAGGACCGCGGTCAAAAGGTAGAGATCCGAGACTATGAAAGTTGCGCCTCCGAAAGACCAAATAGCGACTATTTCTTGACGGCGGTCGATGCAACAGCCGAGTGCTGGAGCACATCCACGCCCCCGAATCGAGACACTTGCCGACCTGATTTTTGGGCTCTCGCTTTCAATCGGCTCCATCGCTCTCATAGCGAATCCTCCGAAAAGTACCGGAGAGATCACGACGCACATCCTCGCATTCGCCTACACGTTCTTCGTGCTGATCACTGCCTGGTTGATCTATACGACGTACATGTCCGTCTTGCCTGTCGAGACAAGAACGGTAACATTTCTCAACCTAGGGCTCCTCCTGCTAGTCGCGATTGTTCCATACTTGCTAAACGGTGTTGAGGTGGTAAACCCGGCCTTAACTCCAAATGAAGTATCCACTATCCAGAACTATTCTTCCACACTGTTTGCGCTTGACCTTGGGGGAATCCTGATAATCTTGGCGACTTTCGCTCACGTTATCAGCTTGGAGGAGAAGAAGCTAGTGGCGCCTGAACTCGTTACACTATTCCGGAACGGAAGGAATCGAATGGCTATCCTCGCCGTTTTGACACTGATTTCTGTCGCGCCGCAGTTTTGGGAGTGGACATTGTTAGGCGTCCCGATTAGGCTCTACTTGTGGTATCCACCCTTGATATCTTACTGGGTCGGGAGAGCAGTGAGGCCGGACAGTCGTACTTACAAGCTAGCCTAGCGAGAATACGACGGACTGTTTTTCTAAAGGAAGAATCGTAGGTTAGGGAAAGGGTGCTTGTTAGAGGTATTTCTATCATGCAGTCTTTCATTGCGAGTCCTTCCGTGTGGCAGGATATTTCTCGCCGTTTCTTTTGAGTTTTCTCTGAACGGCGTTGGAAACGTCAAGGCTCAATGTGTCGGAGAAACCCAAACAATAGATGATGACATCCGCGAGCTCGTTAGAAATCTCCGCCAGTTCTTCTGGGTTTCTCAACATTTGAGCAGCCTGCTCGTCGGTTTTCCATTGAAAATGCTCCAGGAGCTCTGCGGCCTCAATGCAAATCGACCCCGCCAGGTTTCGAGGAGTATCATATTTTCTCCAATCTCTACTGTCTCTGAATCTTGTCACGATCTTCATGAGTTCCCGAACTGTCGTCTTTCCATCCATCCGAGAAGGGCTCATCACAATCGACATTCGTTTTTCCCGGCTCCTCATATAACCAATAGTCTGGGAAAAGGGTCTATCAGAACAACCCCTGAAAGATCCGAATGTTCTAGTTGGTGCGGCCGCCGGGATTCGAACCCGGGTTCCCGGCTCTTTCCATACATTGATGGGAAGCCGGTGTCATAGACCAGGCTGCCCGTCAACTCTCTTAGGTGAGCGTTGACTCTGGACCACGGCCGCTGATAAGTCCCGACAGGACAACTCTTTTCTAAGCATTTTCTCTAATTCTCTACTTGTTTGTTCCTGTCGGCCGGTAGGTTCAACTATTCGCGTTTGCTCATACGCTCAGAATCCTTGTGAGAACGCTCGGCAAGCTCACGGCTATCGCAGGTTTCTCTCTCATTGTCGGCCCCGCGCTACTGACCATTAACGGTCTGCTCGACAATGGGACGTTTACGACACTGTTCATCGTTGGATTCGTCCTGATAATCGTAAGCAACTCGAACCGGGCAAGGTCTTCTCAAAGACAGAGAAAGCTAGACTAGACCTCGCGAAGGCCGTTACGTTGCAGATGGCCTGTTTCATCGGCCCTTTTTCACAATTGAGCGATTTGCCCGCTTCTGTCCGAGGTCAAATTGGTTCGACCCTACCGGAGAAATCGCCCGGAACAAGCCCTGATCTCGAATCTGGGATGCCGTCAAATCATTCGCGTAGAATCGTGCGGGAACGGCGTAAATAATGGCAAGTTTCGCTGAGCTGTCCAAAGCTGAACCGTGCTTTGATGAGCCTGTCTCGCCCAGATTCAGTGCCAGACGGCGAGTGACTTCTCGAAAAAGGGGGGTATTTGTTCAAGCGTTTTGCGACGCAAGAGCGGTTAATCCACTAGGCTTCCATGAAGTCTGAGGCTTTCGGAGGCTCGAGCGAGAGTCCTTTTCGCTTCCGGATTCCCTCGACGACTGTTTGCAATAGGGACGTTGGAACAGGTGACCAGCGAGCGAACTCCAGCCCCCAGAACGCACGCCCCTGCGTCTGGCTCCTCATTACCTCGGACAAATCAAAACTTTCCGCGGTAGGCATCTCCCCAACCACCGAGACCAAGTGTCCCTTTTGATCGACTGAGACGATCTTTCCACGTTTCTGCGTGATCACACTCGTCACTGCCCCCAACAGTTCATTCGGGACACGCGTAGTGATCTTCTGAACAGGCTCCAGCAGCGTCGGCGCAGCTTCTAGGAAAGCCACGAACATGGCTCTGCGGGTCATGGGCATTATTTGCGCGGGACCCCTATGAACAGGGTCCTCGTGAAGACTGACATCAGTAACTTTGACCTTCAAACCTCGAATCTGCTCGTAGGCAATGGGCCCTTCCTTGATTCCCCAACGATAGCCAGCGAGAACCATGTCCTTCACCTCTTGCATGTACTGAGCTCCCTTAGTAACGTCGAGAATCATGTTGAACGGCTCGTCTATGCTCCAAACTCCCTTCGCCTCTTCTGGAGCCCATCCCACTGCTCGGAGGGTCTTGGCCATCTCGGCTTTGTCCCCGTACTCGCTTATCTTGCCCTGCTTTATCAGGTCCAAGACCGCATCTTCGAGAGGTTCGACTTCGATGTAGATCTTGTTGTGCTTGTTAGGCGACTTCCCTTCAACAGGACCCGCAGTTTTTCGCACAGCCTCACGATAGATCACGATGGGTTTGGAGGTAACAATCTCCATTCCAGTCTTGGTGATCAGCGTATTTGCAATCTCAAGATGCAACGTACCCATACCCGAGATCAGGTACTCACCAGTTTCCTCGTTGATGCTCGTAACGAGGTTCGGATCCTCGAGGGAGAGCTTTCTTAGAATCTCAACGAGTTTCGGAAGATCCCTGTTGAACTTCGGCTCTACAGCTATCGTGACGACAGGCTCGGTGACATAGTGTACAGCCTCGAAGGGAACGAACTGTTTCACGGAGGCCAGGGTTTCCCCCGCCTTCACATTCTCCAACCCAAGAAGAGCCGGAATGTTACCTGCGCTAAGATGTCCTACAATCTCCCGTTGTGGGCCCATGTAGATGGCCACCTGTTGGACCCGTCCCTGTGCGCGAGAATTGATCAGAAAGACCGCCTCTCCATCGGAAACAGTGCCCGAGAACAAGCGACCCGTCGCAACAACTCCAGCTTGCGGGTCTACGACAATATTCGTAACAGACATCAGAACGGGGCCCTTGTCATCGCACTTTATCATCGCCTGACCGTACTCGCTGTCCGGATCACCGTGCCAGATCTTCGGAATCCTATAGACCTGGGCTTTGTGGGGCGGCGGCATAACCTCCACTGCCATTCCTAGAATCGCCTCGTGGATCGGAGCGGTAGTCTTGAGCTCGTCCACCTTACCGTTTACGTACGCATCGACGACGTCCGAGAATTTGATCCCTTTCTTCTTGGCGACTACAGCATTGAAGCCCCACCTGTCCTTAGCGGAGCCCATCGCCACCGTGTTGGTGGCGAAGTTGACCTTCCATTTTTCCCGGAACTCAGGCTCAGCGTAGAGGTCGAGGAGCGCGTTGAAGTCCTTGATTATCCTGGCAACTCTTTCCTGTATCTGTTCAGGGTTCAGCTTGAGCTCCTTGATCAGCCGGTCAATCTTGTTAATGTAAAGAACGGGCCTGACACGTTCCTCCAGGGCCTGTCGCGTCACGGTCTCTGTCTGAACCATCACTTCCTCAACTGAATCTACCACTACCACCGCTCCATCAATAGCCCGGAGCGATCTAGTGACTTTGCCCGAGAAATCTACGTGACCAGGGGTATCGATCAGGTTGATGACGAAGGGAACGTCATTGTGTTCGTAGTAGAGGCTGACGTTCGCAGCCTTGATCGTCATCTGGCGCTTTTGTTCTTCCTCCATAAAGTCCATCGCCAAAGCGGTCCCTGCTAGAGACGGCGAGAGAAGGCCGGCACCAGCTAGAAGGCTGTCTGTCATAGTGGTCTTCCCGTGGTCCACGTGTGCTATGATGCCTATGTTGCGGATCTGTTCTTTGTTAGAGAGGATTTTTAGAATGTCTGCTGAACTCTTGAAACGAGGCAACGAATCCTACCTTTCAAACCGAAGAGATTCAGCGAATCTCTACGGTTCTCTATTATATATTGCGCCAGAATGAACCCGTATCGGATTCGCAAGGCCGAAACAGCCCTAATACGTAACTCTCTAGCTTCTGTTTTGATGTAATATTTCCTGACCATCAGGTGTGATTTGAATTGGAGTTAGATCATTGCAGTTTCCCGGACCATCTCTTATACGATCTGGAGAACAACACTTGGGTAACTAGCGAAGAAAACGGAGAGACGAAGATAGGAGTGACCAGTCTTCTTTCAGCCATCGCAGGAAGATTTGCCTCGGCCCGAATCCGGCCTGCAGGAACGAGAGTAGAGCGAGGGAGGAGCCTAGGTACTCTTGAAAGCCTGAAATTCGTTGGTCCTATTCCGGCGCCCATCTCAGGGATTGTGTCAACGGTAAACACCGATGTGGTCAAGCGGCCAAAGTTGCTGAACGACGAGCCCTATGATGGGGGATGGGTTGTGAAGCTGAAACCGCTGAGGCTTCGGGCGGAGAGAGCTTTCCTCTCAACAGCGGTAGCGTCGACCGAGGTTCTCAGGAAAAGGATTGCGGGATTTCATGCTCGCTGTTTCAAAGCTTTCCCTGACTATGAGATGTATGAGATCGGGACAGAGTGTTCTGCGGTTCTTGTCCATCTAAACGAACTTCTCGCGACTGTTCCGGTCGGAGATACTGTTCATCTCGTTACGGATGATCCGACGTCATACGTGGAGATGGTGCGATGGACGGACCAGACTGGTCATAAGCTCGTCGACTGGCGGCAGGAGGGAAACCTCTTCCACTTCATCGTTCGGAAAGAACACTGAGAACCACATCAGAGAAAAAGGCGAAAGGAAAAAAGTGGATGGGAGACTATCTCATGCTGGAACGGTTTGCGCTATCGCCGGGATCGGCTTTTCGATGGGGTTTCGGACAAGGTTTCCCCACTCAGTCCAGGACCCGTCGTAGTTGCGGACGTTAGGGTAACCGAGGAGATATTTCAGCACGAACCAGGAGAAGGACGATCTCTCACCGATCCGACAATAGGTGACAATATCCCTGCTGGCAATGATGCCTTTGTCCTCGTAGAGCTTCTTCAACTCCTCCTGGCTCTTGAATGTCCCGTCTTCTTGCACAGCTTGGGACCAAGGAATGTTGACCGCGCCAGGGATATGGCCTCCACGCTGCGCATGTTCTGTAGGGTACTCTGGTGGTGCTAGGACTTCACCTGTGAACTCTTTGGGTCCTCTGACATCGACTAGTCTCACGTTGGGTTTCTGGTAGAGGTCAAGGGCTTGTTTGAAGTAGACTCTAACGGTGTCGTCGGGTCCTGATGCCTTGAAGCCAGTGCTTGGGTAGGTGGGGATTTCTTTGGTCAGCGGCTTGTCTTCGTCAATCCACTTCTTCCGTCCGCCGTTCATGAGTACGACGTTTTTGACGCCGTAGTATTGTAGGTCCCAGAAGGCGTAGGCTGCGAACCAGTTGTTGAAGTCGCCGTATAGCACTATCTTCGTGTCTGGGGCGATTCCTGATCTGGCGAATAGTTGTTCTAGTTGTTGTTTGGATAGGATGTCTCTTTCGAGGGGGTGGTTGAGGTCCTTCCTCCAGTCGAAGAGGACCGCGCCGGGAACATGTCCCAACTGGTAGTTGGCAACCGGGTCATAGTCCACCTCTGCAATCCTTACCTTCGGATCGTTGAGGTGTTGCTGGACCCAGTCGCTGCTTACCAATACTTCGGGGTGTGCATATGACATACGTCATCTAGCTCGCCGGCTATAACGTATGTCATATTAATCTCTTGCTTACTCTATTCCGTCAGGAATATTTCGGTCTCAAACTATGACTATCTGCAAATGGTCAAGCGCCGAAGCTGGGGGTCCGAAAGCGGCACGTTCGGCCTATATGGCTGGCAATGATGAACTCATAGAGATCTTTGTTTAGTGCCTAATTATGGCCTGATTTGGGCAATCGCTTAACTTGTTGTCGTTCAACAACCCTCACTCCTCAACGTGATACATGTATGGCGAGACTGTTTGTTGCTCTACTGTTAATCGTTCTAGCGACGGCATCTGTAGCCGTATACGGAATCGCTCCAGTTCGAGCGGGGGTAGGGTCGACTACAAATTCGGGGTTCAACCAGGCGGGAAATATTCTGATCACTGACCAGTTTAACAATCGCGTGATCGAAATTGATCGGGCTGGGAATATCGTCTGGCAGTTCGGAAACGGTCCCGGCGATACTTCAGCCAACGCGATTGCTGGAACCAACGATGCCGAGCGTGTCGGCAGTCTCACACTGATGTCGGGCACAGGCGTCCCCCCGGGAGCTACCACTAACTGCAAGAAGGGCTGTGTCGACAACCGGGTTCTCCTCGTTGACCAGGGCGGTAGCATCGTTTGGCAGTACGGCCAATTCGGTGTGACAGGGTTCGGACCGAACCAGTTGAACACGCCAGTCCAGAACACGTTCCTGCCAAATGGCAACGTGCTCATAACCGACCAGGGCAACGAGCGGATCATAGAAGTTCAGCGGACTGACAATTCCATAGTATGGCAGTACGGGCAAAACGCTGTAGTCGGCATTGGTCCTAACCAGTTGAACAATCCGAATGCTGCCGAGCTTCTCGCCAACGGTAACATACTCATCTCCGACGAGAACAACAATCGTGCCATCGAGGTGACTCACACGACGCCAAGCCACATCGTTGCAACCTTTACTGCTCACGGAACCGTCAGCGGGGTTGCGTTCGCTAGCCGGTTATCTAACGGTGACACGTTAATCACAGACTCCAACAATGCCCGCATCGTGGAAGTCGACAAGAAAGACAACCTGGTATCACAGTACTTCACCAACACCCGTCCGGGCAGCAATCCATTCCCGCTACCGACGCGCGCGGTAAGACTCGCGAATGGCGACACGCTGATTAGCGATCAGTTCAACGACCAGGTGATCGAGGTCAACCCATCAATGGTGATCGTCGCCAGCTACGGCATGATCAACACTCCAGGATTTAGTCCCAGCACCGCCGTTCAAATGAACGCGCCCTACAGCGCGTACGTGATCGGAGACTACACCGGCATCACGCCACCGTTCTGATCCCCCGTCAACGTCGGAGGGCAGCACAGGTTTCACTTACTGGAAGCTTGGGCCGCTCCGCCGCTCTTGAGCGGTAAAAGGGAAGCCATGCCCTCGGCTCAGCCCATTTGGACCCGAGAAGTCTGGCGATAAGTTCAAGACTTCGAAACGTACTTAGCCACTCGGCGACCGGGAAGAGATCTTATGGAGGTTGGTCCGAAGGCTGCTGACCGCCTTCTGTGGTGGTGGTTCTCTGCGACTAGAGGAGGCCCGACTAGGGCGCGGATTATCATGGCCCTGAAGTATGAGCCTTTGAACGCGAAACAATTGTCGGACCTCCTAGCGCTGAACTACAAGACGGTACGGAAGCATCTCAAGACTCTCGGCGATCATGGTTTCCTGGTATCCTTTGGTGAAAAATATGGGAGGGCCTACTCTCCTTCTCCTGACTTGATAGCCCACTTCGACACTTTTCAAGAAGTCCAAAAGGCTAGCAGGACTAAAAATCTGAGACAGCTCAGCCGGGGGATGAGACTACTTGGCTGAACAACTTTACACGTTGTACCTGACGGCGACTACTGGGATATGTCTCGCCAACGTCCTGCTGCTGGGTGGGCTTGGATGGTTTTACCATCAAGGCTACAAGCAGGCCCGAAACCGTTTCGGCTTAGGCCTCCTAGCGTTCGCCGGGTTCCTTGCGGCCCAGAACATTCTCTACATCGCGTTTTACATGATGAACTTCCAGGCATTCGAGGACGTGGCGTTGTATGTGATCGCTGCGAACGGTGCACAGACACTCGGCCTCGTCACCTTGACCCTGGTTTCGTGGAAGTAAGATTAGGCCCACTCTAGACCTCGGACAAGGCGGTTCAGTCAACCTCCTCAAAATTCTATCTAGAACAAGGATCGTGGCAACGAGCCAATCGGTGACCCAGGCCACAAACCACAGCAAAAGCCGCTCCTACAGCTCCCAACTCTCTTCCTCACGTCAAGGGAAATCGCCCATTATCAGCCCTGATCTTGAATCTGGGAGGCCGCCGCAAGATCATCGCTAGATTCGTAGGGCTAATCGTGTTTTTCGCCGAGCCAGCTAAGCCCGGATTGCGCCTGGAATAGCCTGTCTCGCCCATTATCACCGCCAGACAGCGAGCATTCTAGAAAATAGGAGGTCTTAGCGACCGAGTCTTGCGTCACATGAGTATTCTCGCAGAAGGCAACCATCTCCCTCAAAAACAGCAAGTTCTCCTTTCCGCGCGTCTGAAGACGTGCGTCTTCCCTGAGTGCTATATTGGGACTTCTATCATGAGCTTCTCAAGAAGCTCCTTGTACCGGTTCCGGATCGTAACCTCGGTCACGTTCGCGATCTCCGCAATCTCCCGCTGCGTCTTCCGTTCATTCGTCAACACCGTGGCAATGTAAGTAGATGCCGCAGCAATACCCGCTGGACCACGCCCGCTGGTCAGCTTCATCTGACGCGCGATCTCCAATATCCTGATCGCGATCCCTTCGGCCTTCCCCGATATCGTCAGCTTGTTCGAAAACCGGGCCGCATAATTCCTGTTCGCGGAAGGCGGCACAAACATCCCGAGTTCCCGCAGCATGAACCGGTAGCTACGGCCAATATCCTTCTTGTTCAGCGTCGACACACTAGCAATCTCATCCAGAGTCCGCGGAATGCCGCACTGTCGGCACGACATGTAAATTGCCGCAGCAGTAACGTTGTGAATCGATCTCCCACGGATCAGACGCCTCTTAATCGCACGGCGATAAATCACAGACGCAGTCTCGAGAATATTCTTCGGCAAAGAAAGAGCCGACGACAACTTGCTCAGCTCCGACAATGCCACAGCCAAATTCCGCTCCGTCGCATCCGAGACACGAACCCGCCGCTGCCACTTTCGCAGCTTGTACAGCTCGATCCGTTGATCCGCCGAGACCCCTTTCGTCCCTGTTGGACGATCACGCCAATCGATTATCGTCGAGAGGCCCTTGTCGTGAATAGTATACGTCATCGGTGCACCGGTACGAGCTCTCTTTGCACGCTGCTCGTCGTCAAACGCACGCCACTCCGGCCGCGTGTCGGCAATCTTCTCCTGCACAACATATCCGCAAGCCATGCAGACAACCTCAGCTGCGTCGTAGTCCCTCATTAGTCGCGAGCCGCCACACTCCGGACACAATCGTATCCTTCGGGAGTTGCTTTCAGGTCTCCGTTCTAGCGTCTGGCCTACTTCTTCAACCAATTCTCTCTTAATCTCCTAATTATCCTCTAAAAGGTACAAAACCCGGCCTGCGAACCCTTCTCCAGCAGCCTCCGGCTTTACGGAGACATATGGACTCTTCACAGGACCGAGAATACTGTTGACAGTCCCGATTCTCTTGATCTTGTAATCGACCACTCCAGTGCGCTCCGCCGGCACGGGTGGCTGTTCGAGCCGGACAATCAGATTACCGCTTTTCGACATGTGCAGAACTTTGCCAAGCCGTCTTAATCCCGCACCTGGCACACTCCAATGAAAGGCGAAAAATGCCAAATCGCGTATATAAACATTGATTGGACGAGAAAGACTTCTAATTCAGCCAAGCCATTGTATCCGACAACAAGGCTGGCCAGTAGGAAATTGATCCGCGAAGTCCAACTCTCGAACTTCATGTCCTACAAGAACACTAGCATCCCACTTCGGGCTGGCCTAAACTTGATCATAGGACCAAACGGCGCAGGAAAATCTTCCATACTGCTCGCAATCTCCGTCGTCCTAGGCCAAGCATACACCGAGCGAGCGAAAAAACTCAGCGAGCTCATACGCTGGAACGAGCAAGAAGCCCGGATATCACTCCTCCTAGACAACGAAACACCGAAAGGCGCCAGACCGTTTCCACAAGCCAGATCCGATAAGGTCCTCCTCACCAGAGTTCTCAAGAGATCTGGAGACTACCACTACTTGCTAGACAACAAACCAATCAGCAAGATCAACCTAGTCGAGGGACTATCTAGGATAGGACTCAACCCCGACAACATGCTGGTCATAATGCACCAGCTCATGGTCGGACGATTCGGCTCAGTTAGCCCGATAGACAAGCTACTCCTTTTGGAAGACGCTGTGGGGTTTGCAGCGTATCGTAGAGAAGTACTCGAGGCATCCTCTCGATTGCAGAAACTCACGACTGAACGAGAGACAATGTCTTCAGTCCTAGAGGGCACGAAAGAGACCTATTTGCACTGGCAGCGGGAGTACGAGAAGTACGAGCTGAAGAGGAAACTTGAAGACCAGTTCAAGGACCTCCAGAGAGAACTCATCTGGAGACGTATCATCAGAAGACAATCCTCACAAAAACGGGCGAAAGACCGAATCTCCTCCTTGCAAGGCAAGATCGTGGAAACGAGGGAAGAGTTCGAAACATCTCACAAACAACACCAACAAGTTCTAAACGATCTCGCAAGGCTCTCTGAAGAGCTGGAAGAACTTAGGGAAGAACATCTGAAGCTTGAGCACGGTCGTGGTCTGCGAGCAGGTTCACTGGAATGGATCTCAAGAGTCACTGATCTCCTTCGTACACAGCAGGAAGTTTTGGCTACGCTTCAACAAAAAGCTCGCGGTGTGAGCTTGTCAACGGAGAACGACCAACTGAGTCAGGTGTTGTCGGACCTAGTTGAAGAGCATGAGAAAATTTCGATCACTGCCAAGACAGCCGATCAAGACTTCGAGAAAGTACGCACAGGGATTACCGAGCTAACTTCACAACTCGGCAAGAATACCGACGTCCTCATAGAATCGAGAGTCAAGAAAGAAGTCAGCAACTTCAAGCTCGCATTGATGGAACAGGAGGTTCAAGAACTGGAGGTCCAGCTGCGGATCGGCCAGGAGGAAATTGAACCTCTCGAGACACAGGCTTCTCAGCTCGGACCAATATTCGAGGATCCCAGAGACCTCCAACAGATCTCACTAGACATCGCCTCCGTTCAAGAACGGTTACGTCCACTAGCCCATCTTTCCGCTGAAGTCGAGAAGATGTACAAGAACTATGGAGACCTCTACGAGGATGTAAAGAAGAAAGCCGAGGTTGTGGAGCAGAACAGGTCCGAAGTCCTTGGCGAACTGAGAGAACGCTTCGACAGATGGAAAACTGTCATGGACAAGTTGCTTGAAGAACTCTCCGCAAGATACAACGCTTTGCTCTCAGAGGTGGAATCAAAGGGACGAATCGTCATCAAAGCCTCCAAAGATATTGAGAAAGCGGGCCTCGAGCTCTACGCAGGGTTCAAGGGTAACGAGCCAGTATCGCTGGACGGTCTAGCCCCAAGTGGGGGCGAACGCACAGTTGCGCTAATCGCGTTTCTTCTCTCCCTACAACAGTTCATCTCTTCTCCTTTCCGGGCAATTGATGAGTTCGACGTTCACATGGACCCGCGAAACCGGGAAACAGTATCCAAGCTCATCCATGCCGCTGCAAAAGCCACTGACTCGAGCCAGTACGTCGCGATAACCCCTGGACAGGTGACTCTTCCAGAGGACAATGTCCACGTTATCGTAGTCCAGAACGTCGAGGGCAGTTCGATTGTCAAGGAGCTGGCATAACCATGAC
>WNGH01025640.1_pt1 | contig 12066 bp, 11 predicted proteins | sample 5400631 | NCBI WGS metagenome assembly WNGH01 (sample SAMN13153373, study PRJNA577476) | soil metagenome | isolation source: 115 cm soil or saprolite under Garry oak tree replicate 1 | place: USA:California | collected 2016-06-15 | reverse complement strand
CCTTTGGAGTTAAAGACCGGGCCTCCGCTGCCACCGTGGGCTGTGGGCGCATCGTAAATAAGCTTATCGCCCACCATATCGCCGAGGTGGCCGAAGGTGGCTGAGGGACGAATCAGCGACAGTGCCGCCAGTTCGCTGGCCGCGGTGATGTCATTATGGCGATAGGCAAGCCGCTCATAAATGCCTGAGGGCGACTTAGCCACCATACCGGCGATTCCCATGGGATAGCCAATCACTGTAACCAGCTCTCCCGGCAAGGCAGGGAATTTTGCCAGAGGTAAGGGCGCAAGCCCACGGATTACCGGAGAATCCGCCGCGCGCAATACCGCCAAGTCTCTCTGCGACGAAACGGCCACCGGCGACAAGTCCACTGCTGTGGGCGACCCGGGGAAAAATACCACCAGGCTTTCCAGCGTGCCTGCGGCGCCACGGTGAATCAGGGCTTCCGCCTCGGGGTCCCCGTACCAAGGTTCAGCCACGTGGCGGTTGGTAGCCAGAAGACCATTAGCTACGATGAATCCTGTACCTGACACTCGCGCCCGCACCGTTGGCCGCTGGTTGGGAAAGCCTACCTGGTACACGCCGTAAATGTAGCCAATGGAATTTCTATATTTGTTCAGCACCAGGGCCGGCATGCCCCGATCCTGCTCCAGCTGCTCAACCTGCTTGGTTAGAGCGTGGACCTGCTGCTGCAGATCACTCGGCTGTGGCTCATTGGAGATCGCCGGCGCGTAATAGTGCAACATCACTCCGGCACCGGCCAGCAGAATGATGCCCAAAATGGCTTGCACCATTTGGGACCAGCTTTCGCAAACGTCGTTCGTTTCTTGCCGGTTTTCTTGGTCGGACATGAGACTGTCGAAATTTCCTTCTAAGTCTTGCCTTTTCAGTCCATTGAAGGAGAACATCCAGGACCGAAGCTCGAAGGTATATGTTCGCCCGTCGGGTCAGCCTTTTCTACGGTACGGAAGGCAATGAACGGGAGGGTGGGACACAGCCTAAAACGCTGCTGCGTAAAGGGTTAAGGGGATTCGGATGCTCCGAAATTACGCTAGGAATCTGAATGCCCAGCCTGGTTTTCATCTCCTCATAGAGAAATCCCTTGCCGGGACGGTACGGTTGGACCCATTCGCCGTCGATGACGAACTGCGGGATAGCGCGCTTTCCAACCTGCCTGATCAACTCTTCCGCCGCACCCGGCGTGGTCGCAACGTCGATCTCTTTATAGGCGATGTTGTACTTGTCGAGGAAGCGTTTGGCTTCGCGGCAGTCTGGGCACCAGAGGGCGGAATAAACAATAAGCTCCATAACCCGATTCTAGATGCCAATGGTGACTAGCCGCGATCGGAAATGAGGTGGACGGCAAAACCAGCCTTTCCCATCCCGGAAAACAGCAGCCGCCAGCTTGGCGCTGGCGGCTGCTGATGAAACCTAGCTGCTATTAAGATGGTTATAGTCCCGGCTCGTCCGACTTGGGCCGTCCGCTGCCCAGGGTGACGCGCACGCCACGCTCCGCATTGAACCGAGTCGTCGTGCCCCAGTCAACCTGGTCGGAGCCGATTACGCCAGTCCCGCCGCTTGCCAGACTGTAGCTAATTCGACCGTCCTGGTAGGTGTAGTTGCCCACGGCCAGTATGGTCCCGGTTTTCAGGACAAATACGAGCATGCCCGGTGCAGTGCTCAGGCGCAGCGGAGCGACCACATCTCGCGAAACCAAGCTCGCGTACGATGCATGTGGAACACCTACGGCGGTCTGCTCCTGTGTTGGCAAACCACGCGCAGCGAGTGTTGGCCCGCCGTTGCTGAACGCAGAGTCGTGGTACAGCTGACTCTCCGGCCTGCCAAAGAAGCGCCATTCGGGTCCGTACGTGGTTGCCACCTGTGGTATCTGAACATCATCCATCAGGCGCAAGCTGAGTGTGCTCTCGCCCTTGAGCTTGGGACGAGGTCCGCGTGCCGGCAGCATGATCACTTTCCACGGCCACAGCGGCGGCAACAGCCATTCGACGATATCGCGCTTGGCATGTCCGTTTCCATCGATCTTGCCTTCGCGGTCCACGCGATAGCCGCGCGTCGCAATCACCTTCGCCTCTAGAGGCAAGTCTCCGCTAGGCAGGCCGATGCGATCGAACTGCAGCTTCAGGTAACCCTTGCCGAAGAAGTGGCCAGGTTCCTTCGAGGCTTCTAGGTGGCCAACCAGATAACTGCCCCGCGGAAAGGCTTGGCGACCAAATTCACTTACTCCGTGCAGATGACAGAGAACCGGATCCCCGACATCGACCGAGGCCGAGGAGAAGTTTGGTTCATTGAGGGTGCATTGCAGAAGAGTACCGGCGGGCAGGACGACGTCTCGCGCGCTGAGTAGGGACGAAACTTTTTCCCGAATCGCGGGTTTCGCTTGTCCTGAAAACTTCTGCTATACTTACGCCCCGAAGTTTAGGAGGTACTGGCATGGCGAAAGTACTGCACTGCAACGACGTAGTCCCGAATTGCGACTACGTAGCTAAGGGCGAATCCGAACAAGAGGTTTTGCAGCAAGCCGCGGAACATGCTCGCACTGCGCACAACGTGGGCGAAGTCACCCCGGAACTGGCAGACAAAGTTAGATCTGCGATTCGAGACGAAGCCGCGTAAATGTGATTTAGAACTGGAGTCGAGGCGAGCCCCTGGGGCTCGTCTTTCTTTCTGGTGGCTGGGCAAAGCTTTGTCTGGGGTGGATGATGCCGTAGTCGGAGAAACGTAAACTGACTGTGTGTCCCTACACCCGTTCCAGTTCCGTCAGCGTGCGGTGGTTTACCACGTTCCCGGTGTTTAACGTCGAGGCTGGCTCGAACAGCATAATCCAGCACTCTTGGTCGGCGACAGGTCGATGCTCCACACCTCGCGGCACGACAAGGAACTCGCCCTCCACGATCCATTCGTGCCGGTCGCGAAACTCCATGCGGAAGCGGCCCTTGACCACAAGGAACATTTCATCTTCATTCTCATGATGGTGAAACACGAACTCACCGAGGATTTTGTCCAGCTTGACGTGCTGCCCGTTCAGTTCAGCTACGATGTAAGGCTTCCAGTACTCCGAAATCTTCCCAAACTTCTCGGCCATGTCGACCTTGTCCATGTTGCGCTCCCCGCGTTAGTGCCTCGCATATCCAGATTCGTCGGAAACGAATTGGTCGCAAAGAAGTTCTCTGCGGCCTCTGCGCTCGGCACACAAACGAAAGCCGCCAGCTAGCGCTGACGGCTGAGTGCTGCATGCTGAGGGCTTACGAATTCTCGTACAACACGCCCTCAGTCTTTTCCGAATCCACGGGCCGATAAAACAGCTTATTGGCCTCTAGAAAGACCTCAATGAAGGCTGGACGCGTCGTAATCGTGCCCTGGATCAGCGCCTCCGACAATGGGTCTTCAATATACTTCTGCAAGGCTCTACGCAACGGACGCGCACCGTAGGTGCGATCCGTAAGCGTCTGGTTGAGAATCCACTTCTTGGCCTCATCCGTGACGGTAACCGTGATCGACTTCTGTGCCAGGTTCTGATTCAGCTGCGTGACCATAAGCTCGAGAATCTGGATCAAGTCGTTTTCGCCCAGAGCGTTGAACAGGATGATTTCGTCCAACCGGTTCAGGAACTCAGGATTGAAGGTGCGTTTGACTTCGCCCTTAACCAACTCCTCGATCTTTCCCGAGACCATATCTTCCTGGCTCGACTGGAAGCCCAGCCCTTCGCGCTTCTGCAAGTGCCTCGCGCCAATGTTCGAGGTCATGATGATGATCGTGTTCTTGAAATCGACGGTGTTGCCCAGACCGTCGGTCAGTTGACCGTCTTCAAATACCTGTAAAAGGATGTTGAACACGTCCGGGTGCGCCTTCTCGATTTCGTCGAGCAGCACCACGGAGTAAGGCGCGCGCTTCACCCGCTCGGTCAGCTGCCCACCCTCTTCGTAGCCTACGTATCCCGGAGGCGAGCCGATCAGCTTCGAGACCGAATGCTTCTCCATGAACTCCGACATATCAAAGCGGACCAGAGCCTTCTCGGTGCCGAACATGAATTGAGCCAGAGTGCGGGCAACTTCTGTCTTGCCGACGCCCGTCGGTCCGAGGAACAAGAATGAGCCAATTGGGCGGTTCGGGTTTTTCAGACCGGCACGCGAGCGGCGAATAGCGCGAGCCAGGGCGCTGATCGACTTGTCCTGAGAGATGATGCGCTTATGCAGTTCTTCTTCAATGCGCAGCAGCTTCTGGGTCTCTTCTTCCTTGATCGAGGTGACAGGCACGCCGGTCCAGCGCGATACCACGTCCTCGATGTCCTCCCGACCGACAACGCCGGTGGAGGACTCATCGAGGTGGTATTTTTCGCGAAGGGCGCGCAGGTTTTCGCGCTCTTTGCGTTCTTCGTCCGAATAGAAGCGCGCCTTCTCGAACTCATGGTTCGCGATGGCGTTCTCCATGCGATGGACGATGAACTTGATGCGCTTCTGGACTTCCGTGATTTCTTCCGGCAACGAAGTCTGGCGGAGCTTCACTCGCGCGCCGGCTTCGTCGACCAAGTCGATCGCTTTGTCGGGCAGGAAGCGATCCGGAATGTAGCGGTTGGAATGGGACACCGCAAAATTGATCGCTTCGTCGGTGTAGGTGACAGCGTGGAACTTTTCGTAGCGATCCTTGATCCCGAACAAAATCTTGGTGGCATCAGCCTCGTTAGGCGGAGGAACTTTCACCGCCTGGAAACGGCGCTCCAGCGAGCGGTCCTTTTCAATAGATTTGCGATACTCACCAGGTGTGGTTGCGCCGATACACTGGATCTCGCCCCGCGACAACGCCGGCTTCAGAATATTGGCAGCATCAAGGGAACCTTCAGCTGAGCCTGCGCCCACGAGTGTGTGAAGCTCGTCAATAAAGATGATGGAGTTTTGTGACTCCATCAGCTCTTTCATGATGGTTTTCAGGCGCTCTTCAAACTGGCCACGATACTTCGTGCCCGCGACGATCAGCGAGAGATCAAGAGCCAGGATGCGTTTGTCGGCAAGAAATGACGGAACCTCACCATCGGCAATGCGCTGTGCCAGCCCTTCTACAATCGCTGTCTTGCCCACGCCCGGCTCGCCGATTAGCACTGGGTTGTTTTTCGTCCGGCGGCAGAGAATCTGGATGACGCGGTCGACTTCGGCATCCCGGCCCACCAGCGGATCCAGCTGGTTGTCCATAGCCGATTGGGTAAGATCACGGGAAAACTCGCTCAACAAAGACGATTCACGCTGACGTTGCGGCTGCGCCTTTTCCTGGCTGGTGCGCGCCAATTCTTCACGGATCGTCGAAAGCCGCAAGCCACGCTCATGCAAGATCTCGGCCGCAAAACATTTTTCTTCACGGAGCAGACCTAACAGGAGGTGTTCAGTGCCGATATGCCGGTGCGAAAGCCGCTCAGCTTCTTCTGCGGCGTATGCTAATACTCGCTTGCACTCATTGCTGAGAGGCAGGTCCACCGAGGTCGAGACTTTCTCCCGGATAGTGGTGTGCCCTTCTATCTGCTTGCGGATTGATTCCACCGAGGCGTGCGACCGTAAGAACCGGTTGGTTAAGGCCTTGTCTTCGCGCAGGAGCCCTAGAAGCAGGTGCTCGGTTTCGATGTAGGGCGAACCGAACTGGCTGGCCTCGTAGCGCGCGAAAAAGATAACGCGCCTGGCTTTCTCCGTATAGCGTTCAAACATAATGCCCTTCCCCCTGAAGCTTCCGGCCGAGAAGGAATTCCGCTACCCGCTCGACCCTAGCTGAACCCTGGACCCATTCTCAGCATGACCCGTTATATCCATTATGCAATCAAAGGGCCACGAACCCAAGCACGGAAACGTCCCACGAATGTTACTGAAGGAACCCTCCCCGGCGTTCTGCCGGGTATTCCCCAACCCAGTTTCTGCACTTTGTCTTACTAATGTTGCTAGATCCTTGCATCGCCAACACTACACATTACTTCCTTACTGCTCATACCGCCAGCGATTCCGGATGAACTTCCTCCACGCGCCCACGCTGCAACCGCAGCACGCGATGACAGCGGCGTGCAAAAGACAAGTTATGCGTTGCAATGAGGGAGGTTAGCTGGTGCTCGCGATGCAACCTGGCAATCAAAGCGAAAACTGATTCCGCTGTCTGCCCGTCCAGATCGCCCGTGGGCTCATCTGCCAACAAGAGCTTCGGCTGGGTGATCAGTGCCCGGGCCAAAGCCACGCGTTGCTGCTCCCCGCCGGACAGCTCGCCTGAACGGTGGTGGCCGCGTTGTTCCAGTCCGACCTCGCGCAACCAGCGTGAAGCTTCTGGCTGAACCTCTTGCCAGCTCTGCCCACGTATCAGCAGTGGCATGGCAACGTTTTCTGCCGCCGTGAATTCCGGGAGCAGATAGTGAAACTGCCAAACGAAGCCCGTTTCCCGATTGCGAAACTCCGCGGCTTCGTCCTGCGACAACGCGTTCAGCTTCAGGTGGGCGCAGTATACGTCACCTGCGGAGGCGCGATCAAGAGCGCTGAGGATGTGCAACAAGGTACTCTTGCCCGCCCCCGATTCGCCCACAATGGCGAGCATCTCTCCTCGCCTCACTGCAAACGACAAATTCTCAAAGAGCACCAGATCCGATTCACCGGACCGGAAAACTTTCTTCAACCCCTCGACCCGCAACAGCGGCTCTTGTTCGATTAGATGCAATCTGTCACTCTTTCGTTCCAGTCGCGAGTTGTGAGCTGCAGTGATACCCCAGGCTAATTACAGTTCTACCAGTATCTTTTTCCATTGAACAGCCTGCGCGGCAGCTGCACCGCGAGTTCAGGTGACACTTCTTCACTCAGCGCAACACAGAGGGGAAGCAATTTGGGAATTGGCAAATGAAATGCGCTGCTCGGATTCGCGTTATTCGCGACTCGCCACTACTCATAGCGTAAAGCTTCCGCAGGCAAGACCCGCGCCGCCGACCACGAGGGATATACCGTAGCCACAAATGAGACACCCACCGCCACCAAAGTGACCAGCACGCCATCCATCAAGCGCGGAGCGAACGGCACATAGTCAATCGAATAAACCTCAGGCGACAGCGAGATGATGTGATAGTGTCCTCCCGCATAGGCGATGCTATAGCCGAGGATTAGCCCCATGGCCGTACCGATCACGCCGATCAGTACGCCTTGCGCCATGAACACGTTTCGCACCTGGCCCCTGCGCGTTCCCACCGACATGAGGACGGCGATGTCCTTCGTTTTTTCCATCACCATCATGATAAGGGAAATCAAGATGTTGAGCGCCGCTACGAATACGATCAATCCGATGGTGATGAACGTCACCAGGCGCTCCAGCCGCAGCGCGTGAAATAAAGCCTTGTTCTGCTCCATCCAGTTGGTAGTGTCGAATCCCCGACCAGCCTCCTGTTTGAGGTGCGCGGCGATTTCAGGCGCTCTATAAATGTCGTCGATCTTGAATTCGATAACTGAGATCAGGTTGCCCAACCCAAACAACTGCTGCGCGTCGGAAAGGCGTGCGAACGCCCAGGAAGAGTCATAATCGAAAAACCCGGAGTTAAAAATTCCCACCACGCGGAATCGGCTGTACTTCGGCACCATGCCGAAGGGTGTCAGTTCGCCCTGAGGGCTGGTGACTAGCACAACAGAGCCCACAGTCGCTCCCAGATTGTCGGCCATATCCTTACCCAGCACGATCGGGGGCATGGCCGCAACCCGCTGCTGCACGCCAGCCAGAGAGTCGGGAGATCCCTCCGCCGGTGCAGGGCGGGCACTCCTGCCCCCTGCTTTTGACTCTAGGCTCAGAGGATGGTGACGAACCCGGCTCGGTGCGATTATCCTCCAACGCCGTCGCCGAACCTTCTTTCACGGTGCTGAGCAAATCTCCCACCTTGCGCTCATACGACGGAATCACGCCCTTGAGCACAGCCCCATGTGCTCGCGGACCTCGTGAAATCAGGATCTGCTCAAAAATCGCCGGCGCCGCAGCCACTACATGCGGCTGCTTCGAAAGACGGTCCAGCACCGCCGGCCAATCCCTGATGCCATCGTCCGCGACGCGCATCAGGCTGATGTGTGAAGTCGAACCCAGCAAACGCTGTTGCAAGTCCTGGCGAAACCCGTTGTTGATGGCCAACGCCACAATCAGAGAAGCTACACCCGCCGCCACCCCCGCAATCGAGATGCCCGTGATAATGCCGATAAAGGCCTGGCGCCGCTTGGCACGCAAGTATCGGCGAGCGATAAAGAGTTCAAAGCGCATGAATAGCTTTTCAGCCGTCAGCCATCAGCCCCGACTAGAGATTATACGGTGCATGTCGCGGTGAACCGCACAGCTCGGGGGAAACCTTGCGGACGCTTAAGCACGGCGCAGGATGGCCTGATCGTCAGAAAACGGAACACCAAATATGTTCGGGCTGGTGGCTGGCGATAAATCGCTAGTGCGCAATCAATTTCTCCGTAAGTACGTGTGAGATAGCCCGCCACCCGGAAACACCTGATCTAATTTTAGCCATCCCATCTTGGCAAAACTGCTGGCACACGTTTGCGATACATGGCGAACGGCTCTCCGAACCTGTTCTCCAGCTCCGCATCCTCCATCCGAATCATCACCGCGCCGGCGGCGACAGCGAACCCTGTCAGCACCCAACACACAACCAACCCCGTTCCCGCACTCCACGCCACCATCTCGCACAGATGTGCCAGATACACCGGATGCCGCACCCGTGCCCGAATCCCCGTGGTCATCAACCGCTGCTCGCGGTGTCCAGGCAGAACCTCCGGCAGTCCGCCCAGCTGTGCCCAACTGAAGTGCGCTCCCGCCTGGCGGTAAATCCACAAGCCCAAAGCGAACAGCAACCCCGCCGGCATCCAACTCGCAGCCCTGCCATAGAGCGCCCTGCTCCGCCAAGGCACCGTCAGCACAACGAGCCCAACCCACATTCCCATCCAGGCCGGCACCAACACACCATAGGGCGAGCCCGCCCGCGTCCGCCAGTAATCCGCCCGGGGATGGATCATCAGCCAGAACAACGGAATCGTCGCGTACACTACGCACACTATCCATCCCGCCGTTCGCAGAACCGACAGCATGTTCCAATTTTAGTCTGCTGGGCTGCTCGATCTTCAATCCAATGCTCTGCCGTTGCTGTATCCGCGCCGTATCTTTCTGTGGCACATTAGAAGACCCATGTCTCCGCCCACCGATTCCAAGGCCGGAACAGTTGCCTTCACTCATCCCGACTTCACGCTTTTTCAGATTGCGCGCTTCCTCATCGTGGCGGCGATTGAAATGCAGGCCATCGCCGTTGGATGGCAAGTCTACGAGATTACCAGGCGTCCGCTGAACCTCGGCCTGGTCGGCTTGGCTCAGTTCCTGCCCGGCATACTACTGTTCCCCATCTCCGGCCACGCGTCTGACCGCTTTGAGCGCCGCAACGTGCTCACGGCCTGTTATGCAGGATACGCGGTCTGCTCCGTGCTTCTACTGTTGATCGCGAGAAGCCGGGCACATTCCATAGTCTCGATCTACGCAGTGCTGGCGCTGATCGGCATCGTCCGCTCCTTCAATGGAACCGCCAGCCGCGCGATCCTGCCGCAACTGGTGCCGGAGGAGCACTTCCCCAACGCCGTTGCCTGGAACGCAACCACGTTTCAGGCCGCCACAATTCTTGGGCCGTCGATGGGAGGCATTCTCTACGCGCTGTTCCGCGGGCCCTCGGCGGTATACGTCGCTGCCACACTAACCGCCATCGGAGCGTTTTCTTCCACGTTGCGAATTAAAACCCGCCCGCGACCGCACACCGAGCCGATGACATTCAAAACCCTCTTCGCCGGACTGCGCTTCATCTGGCGCGAGAAACTGATTTTGGGGGCGATCTCACTCGACCTTTTCGCCGTGCTGCTCGGAGGCGCTGTCGCCCTGCTTCCGGTCTACGCGCGAGTGATTCTCCATACCGGCCCTTGGGGCCTGGGATTATTGCGCACCGCTCCCGCAGTCGGAGCATCCATGATGGCGGTGCTGCTGGTGCACCGTCCGCTGCGCGGCCGCGCCGGGGTTGCTTTGCTATGGTCGGTCGCGGGATTCGGCATCTTCACCATTCTCTTCGGGGTTTCTCGCAGCCTGGTGTTGTCACTGGCCGCGTTGCTTCTGCTCGGCGCCTCCGACATGATCAGCGTTATCATCCGCGCAACCTTGGTTCAGCTCCGTACGCCCGACGAAATGCGCGGGCGCGTCACCGCCGTCGACATGGTTTTTATCGGCACCTCGAATGAATTTGGCCAGTTCGAGTCGGGGCTCACGGCGCAGTGGTTTGGAACTGTGCCAGCGGTAGTTCTGGGCGGAGCGGGGACGTTAGTCGTGATCGCGCTATGGGCCTGGCTTTTTCCCGAACTCAGGAAAGCCGGTGAGTTGACCGCGACTTCAAATGCGACAGACGATCGTGACCTGGAAACGGTATGAATCCTTGTAGTCGTTTGAGCCACGGCCACACAGCGCGCTTCTCCGCGGCTCAGCGGCCTTCCTCAGCGACCTCTGCGAGAGTGCTTTTCCGACGCCCGCACCATGACCATCGTTCTACTTAGCTCGGATCACGGTCTTCGCCGCCCCCATGTTCTCGTAGCGGTCGTAAACTCGCACCACGATCACATGCTCGGAAGCGGCCGCGGCACCGTTTTTTCCCGCATCGAGAGAAACTTTGAAATCGTAGCTTTCCGTCTTCGCATCCGAAAGCTGGCCTACCGGCTCCACGTAATTCCACTCTCCGGCATCGACCGAGTACTCGGCTCGCTTGATCTGCGAAAAGCCGTCTCCGGCGCGGAAAGTCACATGAATCGGTCCGCCCTCCACCGCAGCCGCCAAATTCTCGATTCGCGGCGGGGTAGTATCCACCTCAAATCGCCGGCTTACTTTCTCTGCCGTCAAAGCTTCACCGGGAGAATGCGATGGCGCGTCCGAAGCCACAATTTTCACCGTGTAACCGCCGTCCGGCAGCAGGCTGGCGTCGAAAGAATAGGCCTTGTCAGTCAGATTGTCCTTCAGCAAAAGCCAGCGCGTTTCGCCGTCGCCACGGTAGTAAACCGAATACAGGAGCTGATCGTCATTCTCATCGTGCGCGCTCCATTTCACTCCAACCGAGTCGCGATCGTGGGCGCTGGGCACCGGGGATTCAAAGTGTGAACCAGAAGATCCGCCAGCGTCCGTTCCCAGGCTGCTCCCAGCCGATTTCGGCATAGGCTGGTAACGCAGGCCCATCTGCACGCTGACATCGTCAATCTCGGGCGCGACGTTCTTTGGAAGATAATTCAGCGTAACGCTATCCACCCCCTGCGCAGGATTTCCCGCATGCAGCACCGCTTTCCACTGGGCATACCGTGCAGCGGGAATGCCAGATTGCCCATCTTTCGTGACGTCCACCTTTTTCCAAGGGCTCCAGTTCCGGTCAGGATTGTCCACATTTCCGCTGCGCACGAAGATCTCCACGTTGCCCGCGCCGCGGAATTCCGTGCGCCCCCACCGCGAGAAAACTTTCGCATCGAAAACATCGCTCTGATAACTTCCTTCTGCCTCAGAGCCTGCACCGAGCACAAAAATTTTGCCCAGATTGCTGGTTGCGGCATAGAGTCCGCCTCCGGGCGCCTTGGCAAATGCCGTCACCTGCGAGGCTGCCGCCTTCAACAGGTCGACAAAATCGTCCTGACCGGTAATGGCAAAAACGTGTCCGCGATTCCCCGTCCCTGCCAGCAGATGACCTTGCGAATCGAAAGCCAGCGCATAAACAATGTCGTCGCGCGAAGTCCACATTCGTCCGGGCGAGCCATCCGGAGCAATGCGGTACACTTCCGACCCGCCGCTCGATCCGCCTCCTGGAAAAGCAAATTGCCCAGTCGTCGCAGGAACTGTGGGAGCCATGGTGATGTTGAGTCCAGGCGCCTGCGGCCCAGGGTTCTGCGGCCCACCCGTCGTCAGATTAATCGTCGCTGGAGTAGTTCCCGAGATCCCCGCGGTTGCTCCTCGTTTCTCACCCACCCCCGCCGCATAAATGTTTCCCGTACGGTCGACGGCGAGCGC
>WNGH01017358.1_pt1 | contig 12066 bp, 6 predicted proteins | sample 5400631 | NCBI WGS metagenome assembly WNGH01 (sample SAMN13153373, study PRJNA577476) | soil metagenome | isolation source: 115 cm soil or saprolite under Garry oak tree replicate 1 | place: USA:California | collected 2016-06-15 | reverse complement strand
GAATCCAGCACGCTGAGCATAATCATGCGCTCGTGATAGCGCATTGCATCCGGCCCGATGAGTTTCTCTTTGGCGTCGTAACGCTCTTTGAGCTTGTCAAAAATTGCGTCCCCTAACTCCTGGCGGTTAAGAGTTTCAGGCTTGAGTCCTTCCGCCAGCACATCAATGCCAAAGCGGGTAAAAATCGCGTCCTTCAAGGCTTTTAAATCCCAGTCTTCGGGATGAACCTTGATTGGAGCGAATTGATCCATCAAATCGCTCAGGATGCCAGAAACGTAATCTTCGAGTATGAGCTCCTTCTGATCGACGCCCTCGAGCAACTGATGGCGAAGACCATAGACAGCTTCGCGCTGCTTGTTCATCACGTCGTCATACTCGAGCAGATGTTTGCGGGCTTCGAAGTTCTGAGCTTCAACCGCCTTCTGTGCGGATTCGATACGCCGCGTGATAAGCCGCGACTCAATCGGGACGCCCTCTTCCATGCCTAGCCGCTGAAGCAGGTTCGAAACCCACTCCTTGGCGAAGATGCGCATCAGATCGTCTTCCAGTGACAAATAGAAGCGGGAGGAACCGGGATCGCCCTGGCGTCCAGCGCGGCCACGCAGCTGATTGTCGATCCGGCGCGCCTCGTGACGCTCGGTGCCGAGAATGTGGAGACCACCAACTGCGGTGACTTCGTCGTGCTCTTTGTCTGTGTCTTTCTTATAGCGGTTAAAAATCTCGGTCCATTGGTCGGTGGGAACTACGTATTCGTTTCCCGCGTAATACCAAACCGTGCTCTTGGTCTCGTCCACATCGATCTGAATCTTGCCTTGAGCAGCACGCAACTGCTGAGCGATTCCTTTCTTCACGCATTCCTGCTTCGCCATGAACTCAGGATTGCCCCCAAGCAAGATGTCAGTACCGCGGCCTGCCATGTTGGTGGCGATGGTGACCATATTCTTGCGTCCCGCCTGAGCCACGATTTCGGCTTCGCGCTCGTGGTATTTGGCGTTGAGCACCACGTGCTTGATTCCCTTTTTCTTCAATAGCTCTGACAATCGCTCGGACTTTTCAATCGACGTGGTGCCGACCAGAACTGGCTGTCCCGTCTGATTCAATTTGAAGATCTCGTCTGAGGCCGCGAAGTATTTCTCTTTCTCGGTCCGGTACACCATGTCCGGATTTTCCGCCCGACGCATGAGCTGGTTGGTCGGAATCACCATCACTTCCAGCCGATAAATCTTTTCGAACTCAGGCGCTTCCGTCTCTGCTGTACCCGTCATTCCAGCCAGCTTCTTGTACATGCGGAAATAATTCTGGAATGTGATGGTCGCCAGAGTCTGATTCTCGCGCTCGATCTTGACGTTTTCCTTGGCTTCCACCGACTGGTGAAGACCATCCGACCAGCGCCGACCCGGCATGAGGCGGCCGGTGAATTCGTCCACGATGATGACCTCACCATCTTTGACGACATACTCGACATCGCGACGGTAAAGTGCGTGCGCTTTTATGGCGGTTTCAACATGATGCTTTAAATCCCAGTTTTCCGGATCAGCGATGTTTCCGATACCCAGAAGCTGCTCAACCTTTTCCCAGCCCTCGTCGCTGACGGTGATGGTCTTATGTTTCTCGTCCACCACATAGTCGCCGCTAAGCTGCTTAGGCTCGCCGGGTGCGACATCGATCTCTTCACCTTTCTCGAGCTTCGGGATAATGCGATTGACCCGGTAATACTTGTCCGTGGATTCCTCGCTGGCGCCAGAAATGATTAAGGGCGTGCGAGCCTCGTCGATCAGGATGGAGTCCACCTCATCGACGATGGCGAAGTTATGGCCACGCTGCACACAGTCCTTCAGGTCGAACTTCATGTTGTCGCGCAGGTAGTCGAAACCAAACTCGTTGTTGGTACCATAGGTCACGTCGGCGGCATAGGCGTCACGGCGTTGCTCATCGTCAAGTTCGTGAACAATCACGCCGACGCTGAGTCCCAGGAAGCGGTACAGTTTGCCCATCCACTCCGAATCGCGCTTGGCCAGGTAATCATTCACCGTTACCACATGCACACCGCGTCCACTCAATGCATTCAGATAAACCGGAAGAGTGGCGACCAGAGTTTTTCCTTCACCGGTCTTCATCTCGGAGATTTTGCCCTGATGCAGGACCATGCCACCGATCAATTGAACGTCGAAGTGACGCATGTTGAGAACACGCCGCCCCGCTTCACGAACTACAGCGAAAGCTTCCACCAGGATCTCGTCGAGAACCTCGTTGAGGGCTTGCCTGCGCTCGTCTTCTAATTGCTTCAGGCGGTCGGGATCGGCATCCGGTTCATCGGTAATCTGGTCGAGGCGCTCTTTAATTCGCTGTCGGAATTCATCCGTCTTGGCGCGCAACTGGTCATCGCTGAGCGCCTTCATGGCAGGCTCCAACGCGCTGATGGCCTCGACATTGGGCCTCAGGCGCTTGAGTTCACGCTCGTTTTTGGTCCCAAAGACCTTTGCGATGGCGTAGTTAATCAAATTGTTCCTTAGGTGGGCACACCGCCCCGTCTGCTTAGAGCCTAGCATATTAGATGCGGAGGAAGGATGTAAGTCGCGGCACCGTACGGGGGAGCACCGCGCCCCTGGCTTCGTGTTCATCCCGCATTCTCATGTAAGATTTCGCGCAAGCATGCCGACATTTTATGACCGTTTTCGCGACTGCGCCGAGCGCTGGCCCGACCATATCGCTTTGGAGATTCAGCGGCGCGATCGGTTGGAAAGTTATCGCTATCGCGAAGTGAAGCAGATGGCGGAATCAGTGGCCCGCTGGCTCGTGGAAAGTGCGTTCCACCCCGGTGCCCGAATTGCAATTTTGGCTGACAATCATCCCCGCTGGGTAACAGTTTATCTGGGCATCATCGCCGCAGGATGCACCGCCGTCCCTCTGGATACTGCGCTTCACGCCGACGAAGTAGTGAAATTGCTGAAGGACAGCGGGTGTTCCCTGCTTTTCTGCGATCCTAGGAACTATGCCGTAGCTGTCCGAGCCGTGAGCGGGCTGCAGCTGGGCATTGTGCTGACCGAAGGCAGCAGTGACTCAATTAGAGGAAAACCTCTGGCACAACTGGACGCAATTCTTGCGACAGGCGCTCAAGACTTCAGCCCTGTCGCAGTTTCGCCCGACAGCGTCGCCGCGCTGCTCTACACCTCCGGGACAACTGCTGACCCCAAGGGCGTAATGCTGACCCATGCCAACTTGATGGGGGAAGTCCAGGGAGTTTTCGCGGTACTGCGGATCGGGCCAGAGGATGCTGTGCTGGGCCTGCTGCCGCTCTTTCACGCCCTCGCGCAGATGGCCAATCTATTGTTACCACTGGTAACGGGAGCCCGCGTCGTTTATCTGGAAACTCTGAATACCAACGACTTGCTGCGCGCCTTCCGCGAGCGGAAGATCACGGCGTTCGCCGTAGTCCCACAATTTTTCTATCTCATTCGCGACCGCATCTTCAAAGAAGTTGCGCAGCGCGGCAGGCTTGCCCAACTGGGTGTGCGTGGATTGATGTCGCTAAATCGATTGCTGCGCAGGCTCGGACTCAATGCTGGACGAATTTTCTTCCGGCAAATTCATCAAACTTTCGGCGGCACGATGCGTTACCTGATAACAGGCGGCTCCCGGTTCGATCCGCAGGTCGGACGAGAATTTCATGCGCTGGGCATCGACATCCTGCAGGCCTACGGTCTGACTGAGACCACAGGTGGTGCATTTCTTACTTCACCGGACGACAACGTGATTGGGTCCGTAGGTAGACCATTGCCAGGTTCTGAGGGCCGGATCATCGATCCGCAGCCAGCCGGAGAAGATACCCAGCCTGCCGGCGAAATTGCGATCCGCGGTCCCATCGTGATGAAGGGTTACTGGAACCGGCCTGACGCTACGTCCGCCGTGTTGAAAGGTGGATGGCTGCACACTGGCGACCTCGGCTATTTCGACACGCATGGAAATTTATTTATCACCGGGCGAATGAAAGAAGTCATCGTCCTCAGCAACGGCAAGAATATTTATCCGGAAGAGATCGAAGCGCATTATTTGAATTCTCCATTCATCAAGGAAATTTGCGTAATCGGAGTGGAAGCCCGTCCCGGGGACGCCATGTCAGACCGGCTTCATGCCGTGATCGTTCCCAACTTTGAGCTGCTCAGACAGCGAAAGATCGTCAACGCCAAGGAAGTGATTCGGTTCGACATTGAGGGCTTGTCCGTGAAACTGCCGTCGACCAAACGAATTGGTAGCTATGAAATCTGGCAGCAGGATTTGCCTCGCACTACGACCCGAAAACTGAAACGATTCGAAATCGAAAAGCGAATCCAGGCCAACGCGGCGCAGGGACTGGCCGGCGATTCCGAAATTGCCCAAGAAAAGCCGCTTACCGCAGAAGATGCGTCGTGGCTAGAGCAACCGGAAGTTCAGCGCGCGCTCGAGATCATTCGTCAAGCAACCAAAGCCAAATCCGAAGAGCTGCGTCCTACGGACAGTCTCGAGCTTGATCTGGGCTTCGATTCAATGCAAAGAGTCGAGCTGCTGGTGGCGTTGGAGCAAGAACTGGGCGGTAACGTAGAAGAGTCGAGGGCATCCGAAATTTACACGGTGCGTGAACTGGTTGACCTGGTGCGGGAGAGCGCCGCATCCGGAACTGCGGCATCGTCGCGCGAGCAATTTGCCGGCTGGCAAGCGGTGCTGCAAAAGGAGCCCGTCGATCCTGAAGCTCTGGCTCTCGCCGCACGACGCCCGGTCGCGGAAATTTTCTGGCTCATGCTGAGCCGGGTCGTTCGACTTTTTGCAGATGATCGATTCAAATTGCACGTTACCGGACTGGAAAACCTCCCCTCCCACGGTCCATACATCATTTCTTCTAACCACCAGAGTTTCCTTGATCCTGTGATTCTGAGCAGTGTTCTTCCCGGATCAGTATTTCGCCAGCTTTTCTCGGTTGGAACCAGTGAAATCTTCGGATCAGGATTCATGCGCGTTCTGGCCCGGTCACTACGCGTAGTGGTAGTGGACCCAGATGCGAATTTGATTTCTGCCATGCGAGCCGGGGCTTTCGGACTCCGGCACGGTCGTATCCTGATGCTCTACCCGGAAGGTCAACGCAGCATTGATGGCAGGCCGACGAGGTTTAAAAAAGGCGCCGCAATTTTATCCATTCACCAGCGGGTGCCGATCGTTCCCGTCGCGATTGAAGGCTTTCACGAGGCATGGCCGCGCGGGAAACGCTTTCAGAAATTCGCGCCGTTCCGGATAAAGTTTGGTGAACCTATTTACCCTCCTCCCGAACCAGAAGCATCGGAAATCGCTTACGAGAAACTGACCGGCGAGCTGAAAAAGCGAATCGTGAGAATGTGGGAAGAGCTGAGGCGGGAAAACGGCACTTAGCACTTGGCACTTAGCATTTAGTCCGTCGACTATTGCGTCACTTCTAGAAAGAACGTCCCTGCGTTCATAGGGTGGGTGGCTAGTGCTAAATGCTAAGTGCGAAATGCTAAATGCTAAATGCTACTTCGCCCGCGGATGGGTCTGATCGTAAACGTGCAGCACGTGTTTGATGGAAAGCTGTGTGTATCGTTGGGTGGTCGAAAGACGCTCGTGACCAAGCATTTCCTGGATAGCGCGCAGATCGGCGCCTTCCTCCAGCATGTGGGTTCCGAACGCGTGACGTAAGGTGTGCGGGTGAACGTCCGGGGAAAGTCCTTTGGCAATCGCGATTTTCTTGACGATACGTCCGACGCTGCGGGTGGTAAGGTGACCACCACGCTGGTTGATCAGCAAGGCAGACGTATTCTTCTTGCCGCCGAGCAGGCGCTGGCGCACAGGCAAATAGGCGGCGAGTGCCACTCGGACTGATTCGCCGAAAGGAACGTAGCGCTCTTTTTTTCCCTTGCCGCGAATCAGGACGGCTTCGGCACTCAGATGTATGTCGTCCAAATTGATGCCGGTGAGCTCCGAATTACGAATGCCGCAGCCATACAGCAACTCGAGTATCAGGCGATCACGCTCCGGAAAAGCTGCCGCGTCCGGCATCTCGCCGTCAAGCACAGTATTCATTTCTTCAATCGTCGGCACGCGCGGCAGTTTTTTGGGGAGCTTTGGAGTCGTTACCAGAGCAGCGGGATTCTGTTCCACAACTCCATCTTGCGCTAGCCAGCGATAGAGTGAACGCACCGCTGCCAGGGAACGCGCAACCGAAGTCTTGCTCAAGCCTTTTTCATACAGCTGCGAGAGAAATCCGCGAATCGCCACGTGATCAATGCTTTTCCAATCGCGCGACCCAGCATAGGCGGCGAAGTTGTCGAGATCGCCCCTGTAAGCCCTGATGGTGTGACTGGAGGCATTGCGGTGCCCGAGAGTTTTGACGAACTCGTCGGTGGCTTTTTGGACAACCGTGCGGGAACGTGTGGTCATTCTTAATTGTTGGTTGTTGACTTTTGATTGAAAACCAAATTGCCTTGCCTTGCTCAATCAACAATCAAAAATCAACAACTCCTTACCTAGCCTTGGCTCTCGGATGATGCCTCTGGTAAACGGTTTTCAGCCGATCCATCGCTACATGGGTATAGATCTGTGTCGTCGAAATATCTGCATGGCCCAGAATCGTCTGCACGGTGCGAAGATCGGCGCCGTTTTCCACCATGCGTGTGCCTCGTCCGAAAAATAAAAGAGGTGAACTCTTCCCGGCTGCAAGCACTGGGCGTGAGGTTTTCATATACGCGCCCAGCGTATCCTGGGCGGATTTTCCCAGAGGCACGATGCGTTCCTTGTCGCCCTTGCCACGCACCAGAACGTAACCTAGGTCGAGTTTTAGATCCTCCAGTTTGACCCCGATGATTTCGGAGACGCGCAGCGCTCCGGCATAGAACACCTCCAACATGGCGCGATCGCGTGCGGCTATAGCCTCAGCATTTTTGCGATTGGACGCGGGCCGCGGGTTGCGCAGCATGACATCGATTTCATCGTGCCCAAGCGACTTGGGCAAAACTTTCCATTGCTTCGGCGAATCGATGTTCAACGTGGGATCGTGCGCAATGAACTTGTCAAGCAGAAGATACCGGTAGAGATGCCGCAGCGCCGACAGCTTGCGTCCCACCGATCGTCCGTCCACCTGATTGCCTAACAACTGCCCCAGAAAATCGCGCACGTCGGTTCGGCGAGCGTTTAGTAGCGTCCGCTCGCACTTTTCTAGAAACCCGACGAATTGCCCAATATCGGTGGTGTAAGCAGAAATCGTGAGCGCCGCCAACCCCTTCTCGATTTTTAAGTAGTCGAGGAAACCGGAGACCGCTCGTGAATTGACCTCGGAGGGCACTCTTTGAGTATGCCCATTATCGGACACTAGGGAAAGTAGTGAGTAAGGTCCCAGTTTGCCGCCTCAAGAGGGAGATGGCGTCCCCACGGTTTTGAAAATATCTGCCGCGTACAACGCCCCCTGTGGAGTCTCCTCATGTTTGAAATAGGCAAACACCTTGCGGCCTTGACTGCGGTGTTCCTGAATCCGATTCACCATAGACTGCCGCTCTTCAGGCGTATAGGACGGTTTGCGATAACGGTAGTAGCAAAAATCCGCCGTCACCACATCGGGCGTAACCCGCTCTTCAGTTTCGGCGACGCATAAAGCGCGATTGCGGGATTTCAGCAGATTGAAAATCTCCTCAGTAAACCAAGATGTGTGCCGGAACTCGAATGCCGAAGCCACCCCGCGGGGTAGTGCGGCCAAAAAATCCTCCAAGAGCTGCGCGTCTGCCTTCAGGTTTGGCGGCAACTGAAAGAGCACCGGTCCAAGCTTTCCAGCCTGCGCCAGTGGTTCGATGGTGCTCAGAAATCGTGGAATGAAGTCTTCAGTCTTCTTCAAACGTTTGATGTGAGTAATGACTTGGTGGGCCTTCACGCTGAAACGGAAGCCTGCCGGCGTTTCTGCGATCCATTTTTGGGCCGTAGTCTCTTTCACCAGTTGCCGGAAGGTGAAATTTACCTCCACGGCATTGAGTTGGGTGGCGTAATACTGAAGGAAATTCTTCTGCGGCAGCTTAGCGGGATAAAACTCTGGCTTCCAACTGGGATAAGCCCATCCCGATGTGCCGACGTACAGTTGCGCCATCGATCGCTCCCCTGCCATGGATGAGCCGCATTATACCTTCCGGCGTTTTTTCTTTGGGGTAGTCAGGGGACGCACAGTTTTTGCGCGTTGTTTTGCGACCTTGCGTGCGGGTGCCGCCTGGGCAGCTATTTCCAAGCCCACTTTGATAGGCTCCGGCTTCCCTTCCTCGATGCCTGCCAGTTTTGGCAACTTCTGCTTCAGCGTGCGAACGGGTTCGAACAGGTCCCCCATTTTGTCCACGCGGTTCAGAACTTGCTTGGCTTCGAAGACCAGCAAGCTCGCATCCTTCTTCTTCAGCGCTAGTTCGACTTCTTCCCATGCGACCGGCGTCGAAACCGTAGGATGCTCTCGCGCCCGCAGCGAATAGACACTCACAGTAGTCTTATGTTCATCGTTTTGACTCCAATCAACCAACACTTTGCCGACGCGCAAAGTCTTCTTCATGTCGGAAACAACCAGGTCCCTGTGCTCATCTTCCAGCAATCGCGCAATCGCGTGGGCAAAGGGCTTGGTGACGTCATAGCTTGTCGGCGTATGCAACGGAACATAGATCTGAAGGCCTTTAGAGCCGGATGTCTTGGGAAAGCTCTGTAATCCGAAGTGATCGAAGATCGTCCTTAGCCAAATTGCGACTTGCGAGCATTGCACGACGTTCGCAGGCGGGCCGGGGTCAAGATCGAAAACCATCATGGTCGGACAATCGATATCTTTCGCCAATGAAAGCGATGGATGTAATTCGATAGAAGCCAAATTGGCTACCCAAACCAGTGTGGGCAAGTCGTTGGGCAAAATGTAATTGACATAGCGATTGTTTCCCTCACTCCAGATTGGGGCGGTCTTCACCCAATCCGGCCGGTGCTTCGGCGCATTCTTTTCAAAAAAGAAAGGGCGATCCACGCCTTCCGGATAACGCTTTAACGTCAGCGGATGTCCGGCAATATGCGGGATCAAGACAGGCGCGACCCGCACGTAATAGTCGATCACCTGGCCTTTGGTGAATCCGGCCGCGGGATATAGGACTTTGTCCAGATTTGACAGCTTCAGGTGTTTACCATCGATGTCAACCACGGCTTCCTTACTCACACCAGCTCCTTTCAGACTCGATTCTTGATGCCGATTCTTGCGGCGCAAAAATCACTCGCTGCTTGGATGCCAGAGTTAGGCGGTATGACGGGACTCTATCTTTTTTCTCCAACATAAGCTGGATTGACAACTTCCCCTCTCCCACGTAACGTCAAATTCTTCCCTTTGTGATTGATCCAACCGCAGTGGAGGGCCGATGAAACAGCGTGCGCTCAGAATTCTAATCATATTCTTCGTATTAATCTCGCTGGCGGGGGCGCAGGATCTGGTTTCCTTTGAAAAGCGGACCACGGTCAAGAAACTGGCGAATGGCCTGACCGTGCTCATCTGCGAGCGCCCCGAAGCGCCGGTGTTCTCCTTCTTCACTCACGTGGATGCCGGCTCGGTGCAAGACCCAACGGGTGAAACCGGCCTCGCTCACATGTTCGAACACATGGCATTCAAGGGCACGGACAAGATCGGAACCAAAAACTACGCTGCGGAAAAAGTTGCCCTGGAAAAAGTTGAGAAGGCCTACGCGGCCTATCGGTACGAGCGCGACAAGCGCGTCGGCCGCGACGATGCCAAGGTCAAACAACTGGAGAAGGCCTGGCAAGATGCGGTGCAGGAAGCCAACCAGTATGTGATACCCAACGAGTTCAGCGAGATCGTGGAGCGCAACGGAGGCGAAGGGCTGAACGCGTTTACCAACGACGACGAAACTGGATATCACTATTCCTTTCCGGAAAATCGTCTCGAACTGTGGGCCTATCTCGAGTCCGAGCGCTTCATCCATCCCGTGATGCGCGAATTTTATAAAGAGCGCAACGTGGTGATCGAGGAGCGCCGGATGCGCACCGATAGCCGGCCCATCGGGCGTTTGCTGGAGCAGTTCATCTCTGCCGCTTTCCAGGCACATCCGTATCATCGCCCGACCATAGGATGGTTGGCCGACCTCAACTACTTCTCAGCTACGGATGCGCAGCATTTCTTTGATAATTACTACGTTCCGTCAAACATGGTGGTAGCAGTGGTCGGTGATGTGAAAGCGTCTGAGGCTATGCCCATAGTGGAGAAATATTTCGCCAGGATTCCTTCGCATGCCCAGCCGGACGAAGCCGCAACCACCGAGCCTCCACAAAATTCAGAGCGCCGCGTGGTTCTCCGCGAGAGCTCTCAGCCGGTTTACCTCGAGGGCTACCACCGGCCGGATTATCTCGACAAAGATGACGCGGTTTACGACGCCATTGCGGACTTAATGTCCGAGGGCCGAACCTCGCGTTTGTACCGCGCTCTGGTCCGCGACAAGAAGATCGCCTCAGTTTCAGCTGGATTTACTGGCTTTCCCGGAACCAAATATCCGCACCTGTTCGCCTTTTTTGCCTTTCCTCTGCCCGGACACACGCCTCGCGAAATCGAGGATGCCATCCATGTTGAAATTGAACGTCTGAAAAAAGAAGACATTACGGATGACGAACTCAAGATGATCAAAACCCGCGCCAAGGCAAACCTGGTTCGCGGCCTGGCAGAAAATGAGGGACTCGCCTTCCAGTTAGGCGAAGCGCAGTCACGTTACGGAGACTGGCGAGAATCGTTTCGGCAAGTCGACCGCATTGACAAAGTCACAAAAGCCGATATCCGCCGGGTGGCGAATCAGATTTTCGTTCCCACCAATCGCACAGTCGGCATTATCGAAAATGTTTCCTCCGTCTCGACGAGCAAGGGAGGCCAGCAATGAGACGTCTCGCCTCTTATTCTTTTGTTCTTGTTTCGTTGCTGATCGGGATCTCAATTCTTTCGACTGTGACCCCGGCGCAAACCGATTGGCGGCAAATTCTGATTCCGCCACTGCACTCCTTCCAGCCCAAACAGCCCAAACGAATTCAGTTGCCCAATGGCGACTTCCTGGAGATTCGTGCCGCGAAAGTAGAAACCAGTGGCGGCGTTGATTCCACCACGATCGGCTGGTCATGCCTAAAAGCCGATTTCGACGATGTATTCAAAATTATTGCGGACTTGCTTCACCAGCCGGAATTCCGTGAGGACAAAATCGAAATCGCCAAACAGGGAGAATACGACAACATCTCCCGGCGCAACGATGATATCGGCGGCATCGCGGCTCGCGAGTCGGTCAAACTGGCCTATGGCCCGCAAAATCCCTACGCTCGCGTTCCAGAGTACGCGACCGTGGCCGCGGTTACTCGCCAGGATTTGATCGATTGGCATCACACCCACGTTCATCCCAATAACATCATTCTTGGAATAACAGGCGATTTTGATTCCGCAGCTATGGAGACCAAACTTCGACAGGCGTTCACTGGCTGGCCGAAAGGACCTGCGGTCAAAAAACCTGAAATCCAATTCCAGCCGGCCAAGCCTGGCTACTACGTGGTCCCCAAGGAAGATGTCAACCAGAGTGCTATTCGCATGGTCGACTTGGGCACAACCCGCGACAATCCCGATTACTATGCCATTGAAGTTTTTAACGAAGCTTTCGGCGGCGGATTTTCCTCACGTCTGTTTCGCGACCTGCGTACAGGTAAGGGTTTGGCCTACTCGGTCGGTGGCGGAATCGGAACAGCCTTCGATCATCCTGGCATCGCACGCCTCTCGATGGGCACCAAGAGCCAGACCACAGTAGAGGCGATTCAAGGACTCTATGAGGAAATCGATAATCTAAATAAGCAACCGATCTCCGACGACGAGATCAAACGTGCCAAAGATTCCATCCTGAATTCGTTCGTCTTCAACTTTGATTCTCCCGAGAAGGTTTTGCGCGAGCGGATGGCTTATGAGTTCTATGGATATCCTGCCGACTTCCTTGAGAAATATCGGGCCGGAATAGAAAAAGTGCAAACTCCAGACGTGACACGTGCCGGAGCCAAGTATCT